>Ga0074045_10006007_pt1 | contig 10497 bp, 7 predicted proteins | sample BogForMeECP23OM2_FD_94442 | JGI IMG/M metagenome (GOLD analysis project Ga0074045, IMG submission 94442) | Bog forest soil microbial communities from Calvert Island, British Columbia, Canada - Bog Forest MetaG ECP23OM2 | ecosystem: Environmental > Terrestrial > Soil > Wetlands ... | reverse complement strand
CTCCAGATCAATCATTACAATGGGAGACGAGCGGCCCGTGTTCAGTTGACTATACAGGGACGGCCTCTATCCGAAGTGTTTCAGGACGTTATTTCCAAAATTCAATCCAGCGTTCCTTTGCCCATCGGATATAACGTAGTTCCCTTCGGAGCGATCAACTATCTCCACGCGCTCATGCAGGCAATTGGTTTTGTCTTACCGCTGTCCGTGGTTGTTGTGTACCTACTGTTGGTCATGCAGTTCCAATCATTCATTCGACCCTTGTCCATCATCTTCAGCGTGCCGCTTTCGATCATAGGGGCGAATGTTCTGGTGAACGTCACCAGAGTTCACTTCGACTCGTTCACGATGCTTGGATACATCATGATGGTGGGTTTGGTGGTAAAAAATGCCATCATCTTAATTACCTACGCAGTCCAGCTTATGGAAAGGGAGGGTATGGGGCAAGATGAGGCTCTCGTCCTGGCAAGCAGGCGTAGGATGCGCCCGATATTTATGACAGCCATCGCAATGGTTCTTGGAATGCTTCCTTTGGCTGTCAAACACGGCGCAGGCGCGGAGATTTACAATGGCCTGGCAATGGCAGTAGTGGGAGGCCTTTCCGTTGCAACGCTCTTTACGCTGGTATTCATTCCGGTGGTCTTTACGATCCTTGAGGATGTGAAGGGCCGCTTGTGGAAAGTTCGACAAATCATGCTGGATGACGTAGATGGAGAGATAGTGCACAAGACCAACTGATCCTGCTGGTGTCGCGCCTTTAACTCGCGATGAGAATGGTGAAGTTGATATGAGAATTAACGTTAGTGGCACAAATCAAGTCTTAATAATAAGGGTACGTGAGGTGCTTACTTTAAGGAACGGTGCAAGACTCACAAAGAAATAAAGGGAGTTGAATGGCCGTTCGAACATACAGGTTGAGCAATTTGTGAGGCAGAGATGAATATTGCGGAATCGTCAGTCCGATTTCCAATAACAGTTATCGTAAGAGTTCTGCTGGTCATTGTTTTCGGTTACGTGTCGTTAACTTTTCTCACCGTGGAACTCAAACCAGATACTGAGGAGCCGATACTTCTCGTATCCACCACTTTTCCCGGTGCTGCGCCCGAAGAGGTGGAAGGGGAAGTGACGACTCGTTTTGAGGAGGCAATTAGCGGCGTCTCTAACATGCTACATACTCAGAGCCTTTCCTTCTATGGCCTGTCGCAGATAACAGTATTCTATAAGCCGGGTACTAATCTTGACCTTTCTGCCTCTGAACTCCAGCGGAACCTCAATCGGGTGACAAATTTGCCGAGGACGGTCCAGAAGCCGCAGATTTTCAAAGCGAGTGATCAAGTGAGCCTGCCCGTCTATCAGTTCGCTCTGACGGGAGACATGGATCTGGTGACTGCATCCACGTGGGCGGACAAAGACATAACCCCGCGAATACTCAGGCTACCTGGGGTGGGTGACTGTCAATTCGACGGCAACCTTACTCGGGAGATGAGAATTACCTACGACCCGCAACGGCTGAAGTCCAGGCATTTGACCGCCAATGACGTCAAGAACTTCATTGACCGAACGAATTTCAACCAGAGTGGCGGCTATTTCGTCCAAGGAACCCGCGAGTGGACAACGCGTACAGTAGGTGAGCTGCTAAATGCTGAATCTTTTCGCAAGGTGATTATTTCTAAGCCAGGCGATCCCATCGTGTATCTCTCGGATGTAGCTGATGTTCAAGATTTGTACGACCGGCCGGACTCCTATGCTCGCATCAATGGCCAACCAGGAATAGTGTTTAGCGTTCTGAGCCAGGCAGGCGCGAATATCCCACAAACTATTAGCTCGGTTGATCATGAACTCGAGCTTCTCCAAAAAGACTTCGGACCGCGTGGCGCCAAGTTTGCAAAAATATACGATACGAGCAGCTACATCCGGGATGCGGTCAAGACTGTAAAGGACTCCTTGATTCAGGCAATTGTGCTGGTCCTTTTGGTGCTGTTTGTTTTTCTGAAGAACTGGAGGAGCATTTTTATCGTGGCAACCTCAATCCCGGTCTCCATCGTCGGAACATTTATCGGGATGTATCTTATGGGATATTCGATCAATGTCCTTTCCCTTGCAGGACTCGCCTTATCTGTCGGCATGATAGTGGACGACGCGATTGTTGTTCTGGAGAACATCTACCGGCATCGGTACGAGGAAGGGAAAAGCATTGTCAGGGCATGTGTTGACGGCACCCGCGAGGTGGGTATGGCCGTATTCATGAGTACATTGACTACCGCTGCCGTTTTCATGCCGGTTTTAATGCTCACAGGTGAAGTGGGCACCTTGTTCGGACCTGTAGCCTTTATAATTTCGGTAGCCATCTTCTTGTCCCTGTTTGACGCCTTCACCGTGGTCCCGATGCTTGCATCTCGCTGGATGAAACAAGAGAGAGCGCCCGAGGGGTTCATGAAACGAATCTTGTCCCCTCTTAACCTCTTGGACAGGGTCGGTGAAAAAGTTTCCGACGGCTTGATACGATCCCTTAGTTTTTTCCTCGGCGGAGCGCGACGAAAAGCAGCTTTGTTAGTATCAGTACTCGCACTTTTCGGTTTATCATATTGGGCATTGCCTGGCATGGGTTATCTACCAACCGGAGGAACGAATCTCATAAAGGTTCAGATCGAAGCTGCCGAAGGTACTAGTCTTGACACAAACAGCAAGTTGATGAAAATTCTCGAGGATCGGTGGAAACAAATCAAAGGGGTAAAGAGCATTGTCGCGACCCCGAACAGAGACGTCACTCGCAACGTCATTTTCCTGATCTGTGATAGAGAAGAGGACAGCGGAGTTCCGATTGAGCAAATTGCTCGTGAAGCATACGAGACATCCCGCGATCTTCCACTGAAGTCTGTAAACCCTATTCAGTTCCCTCTATTCGGAAATATTGACACCCGGTCCAACATCGTGGATATCCGCGTTGTGGGCGACGGTTACAGGGCGATTCAACCGCTGGTCAAACAGATTATGGAAATTGGAAATGATATTAAAGGGGTTGTCTTTCGGCACACGGACCTTGCCCTGCGCAAGCCTGAGGTCCAAGTCCGTGTGGATCCTGAGCGGGCCGCCAATTTAGGCTTTCAGGGGAAGGACATTGCCGATGCGGTGGAAGCAGCGGGAGGTGGTCAACAGACCACAACCCAGTATGACGTCGGCGGGCGATATTTCTATATTATGGTCATGGGCCAGGAAAGCGAGGTGAAGGCGGTCGGTGACGTGGACCGCATTGTCCTTACTTCACCCCTTAATCCCGACATTCAGATCCCACTGACGAGCGTGGCGTCCGTGGAAACCGTTTTCGGACCGCTTCAGATCGGCCATTACAATTCAAAAAGAGCTGCCACTATTCAGTTCACTATACAGGGGCGGCCGCTCTCCGACGTGTTTCAGGACGTCATCTCCAAAATAAAGTCGAGCGTTCCTTTGCCCATCGGATATGACATTGTCCCGTTCGGAGCGGTCAACGAACTCCAAACTCTCATGAAAGCGATAAGTTTTGTCTTTCCGCTCTCCGTTGTGGTAGTTTATTTGCTGCTGGTTATGCAGTTCCAATCCTTTGTTCGACCCCTGTCTATCATTCTCAGCGTGCCGCTCTCGATTATAGGAGCGAACGTTCTGGTGAACCTCACGGGAGTACACTTCGACTCGTTCACGATGTTGGGATACATTATGATGGTGGGCTTGGTGGTAAAGAATGCCATCATCTTGATTACGTATACGGTTCAACTTATAGACCGGGGTGTTGAGCGAAACGAGGCGCTGATCCTTGCGAGTAAGAGGAGGATGCGGCCGATCTTTATGACCGCGATTGCAATGGTTCTGGGAATGCTCCCTCTGGCTCTCAAACACGGCGCCGGCGCCGAGATCTACAACGGCCTGGCAATGGCGGTAATAGGAGGCCTTTCCGTTGCCACGCTCTTCACTCTAATCTTTATTCCGGTCGTTTTTACGATACTGGATGACGTGAAAAGCCGCTTTTGGAAAGTACGGCCGGTCAGTTTGGATGATATGGAACAGGATATGGTTCATAAGACGAGTTAAGGAAACTCAGGGAAGAAACCTGTTCGCGGCTGCGGCGCTTCGCTACTATGGCGCGTGCAACAAAGTTAAGCCGAACAACTTTCTTCGAAGCTCAAGAAAGGTGACCAAGTTACCGCACCACTTATGCCGGGGATTAACATGATCGTTCGAATTTTCACGATTCTCATGTTCACTATGCTGCTGTTGTCCGGTTGCGGGCCGCGACAGGAGAAAAACCTTCCGCCGCCTGCAATAAAAGTAGGGGCGGTCGCCGTCGAGAACGGAGACTTAAAGCAGACCCTCGAGGTGTCTGGGAACTTACACTTCATTGCAAATACGACTGTCTCGTCAGAGGTCTCAGCCCAGGTCAAAACTCTCGACGTACGTGACGGTCAGCCGGTGAAACAGGGTAAGACGCTTCTCACGTTCGACGATTCCATAATCCGAGCGGCTGCCGATCAAGCTCGTGGAAACCTGCAGAAGGATGAAGCCACACTCGCTTTCAACAAGACCGAGTATGATAAGAATGCGCCTCTTCTGCAAAGCGGCTCAATAAGTCAGTCTACGTACGACCAGAAGTACTCGGCGTATCAGAATGCCGTGGGCCAAGTAGAAGCCGACAAGGCTGCGCTTGCCAAGGCACAAGAGGACCTCAAGCACACAGTAGTTGATGCTCCCATCACGGGAGTGCTTTCGAACAGGTTTGTGGAAAAGGGGGACTGGGTATCGACGGCTGGGAAACTCTTCCAGATTAGCGATTACACCACAGTGTACTTACAGACCTTTCTCAGCGACAGAGACGTTAATAAGTTGAACATCGACAAAGTGATTCAAGAAGGACAGGGAGTAGAAGCGGAAGTTGTTGTGGACTCCTTATCCGGAAAAACACTCAAAGGCAAAGTCGGATACATACAAGCTGCCGCGAACCAGAATCGTCTCTTTGAAGTTCGTATCTATATAGATAATCAGGACATGCAGCTTCTTGAGGGTATGTACGCCCGTGCCCGAATTGTGGTGAAACGTATTCCCGATGTAGTCAGAATACCGATAGATGCCTTGTTGGAGCAAGTGAGGAGCAATGAGGCTAACGCGGTTGTCCGTGTCGACCAAAGGGCACAAGCCGAAATAGTGCGTGTAAAAATAGGCGCTCTCGACAAAACCTACGCTCAAGTGTTGAACGGTCTGAATCCTGGAGACCGCGTTGTGGTGGAAGGCAAGGAAATCCTTAGCTCGGGGCAGCCCGTCGAAATAACTATGATGTCAACGCCGCAAGCCTTAAACACTTTGGCAGGATCCGACAAAGCTGACGATCGAGAAGCCGTTTACTGAACTTGCTTCTCGGCGTGAGCTGCCAGCCGACCCGCACAGTTGATCTGTGGATCGCAACCTTCCGGTGACACCCCCCCCCGGCACTCCTAATATGTGGGTCTGAGGTCCCCCCGCGGACGGGGGACAGTCTTCATTTTTTCTTCATGGGGCGGGGCACAATCGGGAAATCCGCAGGTATGAGCGAGACTGCCATGATCGGTAAAGTGTGCTCCAGTGGCTGCTTTCCGCGATGGAGGGCATCAGGCCGGACGTCCGTCAAATTGTCATTTTTGACCCTTGAAATTTCTCTTGACAAATCAGTCTAGTAGAAGTAACCTTCTGCAATTCCTTGGAGTCGTATCAAGGGCTTGAAACTACTATTTCATTAGGAGGGTACAGTCATGACAAAAGCTGAACTGGTTGCACGCATTGCTGCGGAGGCGAACGTATCCAAGAAGGCCGCGGCCGCGGTGCTGAAGTCATTCGTCGGCGCGGTTCACGGATCGCTAAAGGCGAAGGGCGGACAAATCCGGATTGCGGATCTGGGGACTTTCGTGTCTGTCCAAACGAAAGCTCGCAACGGCGTCAACCCGCAGACTCGAAAAAAGATTAAGATCCCCGCGTCGAAAGTGGCCCGCTTCAGGGCAGCCAAGGCGTTGAAGGAAGCCGTGAAGAAGGCAAAATAAGCGCGGCGTTGGAAAATTAGATTCGGCGCTCTGCCCGGTTGGATGGCGTGCCCTTATGGAACGCGTAAGGGAAAGTGTGAGTTTGTTCTTCGGGGCAGAGCGCCAGATTATTTAATGCCTGCAATGCTTGACTCGTGTGGTTTTCAGTGGAGGCACGATCCGCGCTTCACTGCCGTACGGAATGATGTTTTCCTTTTGACGTAATCAGTTTCATACCTCCAGCAATCCGTAAGTCCACGACCTTCGCCTTTCATAGGGCGGTAATGAACCAAAACCATACAGATTCACATTATGTTGGCGCTCCGGCCGAAGAATGTCGTAGGGACAAGGTGCTGCGCTGCGAAATGGTGACGATCGCGATTACGCAGGAAGATTATGATGAACTCAAGAAATCAGGCGGCCCTCGCGCGGATCAGATCCACATGGCATTGCGCCATTATCTGAAGATGCTCAATGAAACAGGTTGGCGGCCGACGTCAAACGGTATTGAAAGGATGTACTCTACTTGTACCATTTTCCAGTGCGCTGTCCAGAAAGACCTGTGTGACGAAATCCGAGACCTGGGTGGACGGTTCGATGCACACACCATGGAAGCGGTGCGCCTGTTCCTGCTTTAGAATTCTCACCTAACCGCTCTATGCGGTGAATTAATACGAAGCAGCCTTTAATTTGAAAGTAGCTGTGTCTCTTCCTCTTTCTCCGAAGAGACCTGGCCCACTTGCCACGAGGCCGATCCTCAGGCAGCAGACTTGCCATGCTTGGATCCGGCATAATCTATGTGGAAGTCGAAGCTGGGAAATTGCTTCGGCAGGCGCATGATGTTAAACACCATCACACCTATAGCTATGCGGTCCAGCCAGGAAGATAATGGCCAGCCAAAGTGAATGATGACTGTACGATCGGCCAGCTCGTACTCCACCACTTTCAGCAAAGCGATCATGTCCTGGTACAGAGTTCGTTTGCCGGCGGCAAATTGGAAATGATTCGGAGTCACTTTGGGCGGCGCGCCCTGCCTCGGGTTGTAAAAGCTGACGTATGCCTCATTATGCTTACTGTCTCTCAGCGTTTCTTCTCGGGGTCTGCGGAAGATAATATGCAGATCATTTTCGGGCGATTCGGCAAGATACAATATCATATCCATGTGGGCGTCGGTCGCTGCAACTGCCTTAATCTCCGGAGCACGCGTCCTCGCGACCACCAAGCCGCCGAACAGTACCAAGCCGGTTACAATAGCCCACAGCTCAGTACCGTGAGGTTTGTGCCAGGCTAAGAAGAAGAAGCAACTTAAAAAGATGAAAAACAATACAAGCGTGCCGAACCGGTTCGTGTAATAATGAATCACCTCCTTAGTACCCATAAAATAGCGATAAAGAATAAGAGAACCCACATTAATGGTGAAACACGCTAGAATGCCGATGGCGTACATATCAGCCAGAATCATCTGGCTCCCACCAGTGATGATGATAATGACCGAAAAAAAGGCGGCGTTGATTATATGGATGCGGTACAATGATTGTCTGCGGTTGGTCGCGATAAGCCATGCAAAGCCGTATCGATCCCCTACCCGCTCCATCAGCTCGCTCGAAGCCACGAAGGCAGTATTTACGGCCATGATGAGGGTGATGCTCGCCAACGCGGCCACAATCACTCCGAATGGGACCCCGTTGAGCATGGTGGCATAATGCGGGATCAGGTCTCCCTCGTGCTTGGCAAAATCAATAGGTGCAGACAAAGCAAGAGCAGCTACGACCGGCGTGACGATACCTACCGTGAGAGCAAGGAATAGATACGCTCTGGAGATCTCGCGCCAGGAGCGAACAAACCCCGCGGTTTGAAGAACAGACTCCACGCCCGAGTACGCGAGAATACAACTCGCGACCGACGCAACAAAAACTCCGTAGTCTTGTGTTAAGGAGCCCGTCTGAAGACTCGCAATTCCGCCGCTGACGGAGGTGTGCAAGCGTGTGATAGATTCCAGATCCAAGCCCAACACTCCTGAAACGATCAGATTCAGGAAAACGAATGCTGCCAGTATGAACACCCCAAATGTGAAGCGAACGTTCTCGCGGATGCCCAAAATATTCAGACCCGCTATGGCCCATACTACCGCCATGGCCGTCACCATCTTGGTGTAATGGGGCACAGCAAAAAATGAGGTCGCATTTTCTATCGCGCTGATCGCGGAGATACAGGCCGTGAGAATATAATCCACCATGATTGAGGAAACGGCGATAAATGAGACTATCGGCCCCAAGACGAGATAAGAAAAAGAATAGACTCCGCCGCCGAACAATCCGTGATGTTCCAGGATCTCCGAGATTTCCACGAGGCGGGAACTGAAATAACGGATAAGTATGGAGGTCAATGCGATGAAGAATATTGCGGCCGGGCCGATAAACCGGAAGGCTTCAGCGGGCGCGTAGAATACGGAGGTCAACTCATCCATCAGGGTTATTACCCCGATGCCTAACCATGTGAGCCAGAAGCGCCCCTTAGCATAATCTGCGAGTAACCCGGGTTTTCGCAGCAGAAAAATAAAAAACCGACGAGGGCGGCATTCAGGATCAAGAGACCAGCGATTTTCATTTAGCCGTTTTCACCCCGCATGGATGCAGGCTCCAAAGAGTGGGGACAGCACGTGCGCTTCACCGGAAATGCCCCAGCGGGCGGAGCATATCCCACTCCAATCTCGCCGGTCAAGTAATGCCTACCCTGTCGGGAAATCAATTCGGTTTTACTCGGGTTTGCCCGTCGCATCAAATCGAGGCGTAAATTGTGACAAGTCGTACAGCCCGAGTTTTTCCTCTAGTTTCGCCACCTCGCCGACGACACTTTCGAACCCTTCCTTACCGAACAGGGCTTGCTCTTTGTCCTCGAACTCTTCCCCCAAGTCGTCAAATTCCTCCGGGGACAGGATATCGTGCAAGGCCGGAAACAGGATCGTGTCCTCGCGTGCAGCGTGGGGGCGATACATTCGTATGAACAGATGAAGACTCTTGCCCAATTCCTTTCGCTCGGCAGGGGTGGCTGAGGACTTCTTGATAAATTCCGTCAAGCTGCGGCCTGCTTGGTGTTGCCGCCGCAGTACGTGCACTAAATCCACCAGTTTCCCTGCCTTTTCAAATCGCGGGAAAAGATAATCTTCTTCTAGTTTCTCATGATAATCTTCAATGAACTTCTTGATAATCCCCGCCGCGGCGCCGAGGAGATCGGGAGCGAATTCTTTTCCGCTGTTTACCCTCCCCTGAATCTCTTCATAGATGAGTAATGTACGCCTAAGGACTCCATGCTCCCGCATCAGGTCTTCCGGCGGAGAAACCTGTTCGACCCCTTTTTCTGTCTCCTTTTCCTTTTTGACAGACTCTTCTTTGGCGAGAGCGCGGACCGGATAAGAGAGAACAGCCCCGGTGACCATAAGCCCGGCCTTCGCGAGAAAATCTCTGCGCGGGGTCACGCCGTTCTTGTTGCGATTCATGATTCTACTCCTTTCTGGGTTGATAATAGTAACTGCCAGAATTCACAATTATAAATCTTTAGCGCCGCAAAGTTCCTTGCTGGTCCGATTTTGAGCTTCACTAATTACCTGGTGCACCGGTCTGGTAACAGGGTATTTCATGGTCATATTTTTATCAAGGAGGCACGAGAGACGAGTCCGGACCATGCACAAATGCATTTTACAAAATCCCACCGGCTCCGTCCGAAACATATCGGATATGCCCACATAGAGAGGTCACGCAGGCAACGAGCAAAAAATGCAAAATCTCGAATACATAGCAGTAGTCGGACTCGCGGCGCTCATGCTGACTGCTGTCGCCAAGGCGATTAAGCGAGAGAGGGGCGCTTATCGCTTCTTAATCTCCTTCCCTATTGAAAATGCTTTTGCCAGGTACTCCCCTATCCCATAATAAGCATTCCGGTCCGGAGCATAGATGAACGGTTTTACCTTTTCTATGTCCGGCAGGTTATTCTCCCCGAGGTGATCTTCATCAACTTTGATGTCAAGTATTTCACCGATAAACTGAGTATGTATTCCTATTTCAATTACGTGAATCACCTTACATTCCAGCGCCAATGGGAATTCTTTCACGAAAGGAGCGTTGACGATTTCGCTCTTTACCGGTGTCAGCCTGGCCACGGCAAATTTGTCCTCTTGCTTGCCGGACACGCAGCCGATATAGTCGGCGACAGCAACCTGTGATTGAGAAGGAATGTTGACGGTGAACGCTTTTGTGGCGGTAATGTTGCCAAAGGTATGCCTCTCCTTCCGCAACGAAATAGCTACGCATGGAGGACTTGAGCAACATATTCCGCCCCACGCCACTGTCATTAGATTGGGTTTTCCGTTTTCGTCGTAGGTGCCCACGACGAAAACGGGCGTAGGATAGACAATAGTCTTAGCACCAATGGACTTTTTCATCTCATACCCCCTTCAAACAGAAGATTCTTTCGGCCCCGCCAT
>Ga0074045_10006006_pt1 | contig 10497 bp, 8 predicted proteins | sample BogForMeECP23OM2_FD_94442 | JGI IMG/M metagenome (GOLD analysis project Ga0074045, IMG submission 94442) | Bog forest soil microbial communities from Calvert Island, British Columbia, Canada - Bog Forest MetaG ECP23OM2 | ecosystem: Environmental > Terrestrial > Soil > Wetlands ... | reverse complement strand
TCGAAGCCGCTGGAGCCGCATCCGCTGTTCAAGGCGTTTGTGGGCGCTTCGTACGAACACGGGCAGAAAAAGAAAGAGCAGAAAGGTGCCGCCGAGGTGGAGCTGTTCCTGCGGCCGGAAAAAGTGGGACGGAGATAGTCACCGCCGAGACGCGGAGGTGCGCCGAGAACAGCAGGTCCTTCGCTTCGCTCAGGATGACAATTGTTTTGAAAGTTTTCTCGAAGTCTCGGCGGTAGACGACTTTGACTTTATCTTTCCAAATCGATAACGTTCGCGTCGGCTCCGGCGATCTTTTTCTTATTGCCGGGCCCTGTGTGATTGAGAGCGAAGAGCACGCGCTGCGCATGGCGGAGATTATCAAAGGCGTGGTGCGTTCGCTGAATTTTCCGTTCATCTTCAAAGCGTCGTACGACAAGGCGAACCGCACTTCGATCCGGAGCTATCGCGGGCCGGGCATGAAGGAAGGCCTGCGCATTCTGCAGAAGGTGAAAGACGAGGTGCACATTCCGGTGCTGACCGACGTGCATCAGGCCGCCGACGTCGCCGCCGTGGCCGAGGTTGTGGACGTGCTGCAGATTCCGGCATTCCTCTGCAGGCAAACCGACTTGATCGTGGCGGCTGCGCTCAGCGGGCGTCCGGTGAACATCAAGAAGGGGCAGTTTGTTTCGCCCTGGGACATGAAGCACGCGGTCGAGAAGTGCCGCGATGCCGGGAACAGTCAGGTGTTTGTGACCGAGCGGGGCTCAAGTTTCGGTTACAACAATCTGGTGGTGGACATGCGCTCACTGGCCATCATGCGCCATTTCGCGCCGGTCGTGTTTGACGCGACGCATTCGGTACAACTGCCGTCGTCCTCGCACGGGGACGAAGATCAGCCGGCGGTGAGCGGGGGCCAGCCGGAGTTCATTCCGGTGCTGTCGCGGGCGGCGGTGGCGGCGGGAGTGGATGGGGTGTTTATGGAAGTCCACGACAATCCAAAAGCAGCGAAAAGCGACGGCGCGAACGCGCTCGACACGCGAAATCTGCGCGGCTTGCTGAAAGAACTGCAGGCGGTGAAGAAGGCGCTGGACATCGCGCACGTGACGCCGTAGGGCCATCATCGTCATTCTGAATCTGCTACCATTCCCGCGTCATCTCAACTCTCATCTATGCATTGGTGGGCATCGATCTTCGGCATTGTTCTGATCTTCATCATCCTGATGGATGCGTTTGAGACCGTGGTTTTGCCGCGGCGCATCAAGCGGACTTTTCGCATCACGGGGTGGTTCTACCGGAATAGCTGGGGCCTCTGGACCAGGGTGGGGCAGCATATCAAGTCCGCCAACCGGCGCGAAGGCTTCCTGGCTTACTTTGGGCCGTTGTCGCTGATTCCGTTGCTCGGTTTTTGGGCGCTCGGGCTGATCTTCGGATTCGCCTGCGTGCAGTACGGATTGGGCGAACATCTCACCCTGGCCAATGAAAAAATCACGTTTGGCAAAGTGATCTATCTTAGCGGCGAAACTTTCTTCACCTTGGGCTACGGAGATATCACGCCTAACAACACTGCCGCCCGCGCCCTGGCCGTGATGGAAGCGGGCATGGGCTTCGCATTCCTTGGAATGGTGATCGGATACCTGCCGGTTATCTACAATTCGTTTGCCGCGCGTGAGATTGAAATTTCGTTGCTGGACGCGCGCGCGGGGTCGCCTCCCAGCGCCGCCGAGTTCCTCGGCCGGTTGGGGTGCTGTCCGGAGCAAAGGGTGCTCGATGAGATCTTTCGCGACTGGGAACGCTGGTGCGCCGACCTGCTGTCGAGCCATATTTCCTATCCCGTGCTGGTTTACTTCCGGTCGCAGCATAGTAATCAATCCTGGCTGAGCGCGCTGACGGTGATGCTCGATGTTACGTCACTGGTCATGACCGGAGTGGACGGCATCCACGCGGAGCAGGCGAAGCTCACGTTTGCCATGGCGCGGCACGCGGCTGTCGATCTGGCACAGGTGGTGAATGCGCAATATAGTCCGCATGAGGCCGGGCGGTTCGCGGCGAAAGAACTAACCCGGTTGCGGGCGGATCTTGCCGGGCATGGCGTGACTCTGTATGACGGCGCGGACGCGCTCGATCGGCTGGCGGATCTTCGGATTCTCTACGAACCCTATCTTCATTCGCTCAGCCGCCGGCTGTTGATGACGCTGCCGCCGTGGATGCATGCGGATCGCAAGAAAGATAACTGGCAGGGGAGTCCGTGGGACAGCGTGATTCAGGCGCGCGCGCTGGAGCATCCGGGACATCGGGCCGACGATCATTTCTGAACCAGCGATGCTCTCTTCCTTCTGCTAACATTTCCCCTTCATGAAACACATTGGCGAGAACGTGGTCCGTATCGAGGCAGAGGCTCTGCGGAGGCTGGCCGACCGGCTCGCCGGTACGATGGGCGCGGACTTCAACCGGGCGCTGGAACTGATGTTCAGCTGCCGGGGCCGAGTGGTGGTGACCGGGATGGGGAAGAGCGGACTGATCGCCCGCAAGATCGCGGCTACTTTGAGTTCGACGGGATCGCCGGCGCTGTACCTGCATCCGGTGGAGGCGTTGCATGGCGATCTGGGAATGATCGTGCGCGGCGATGTTGTGCTGGCACTTTCGGCCAGCGGCGAGACGGAAGAAATTCTGCAACTGGTGGCTACGATCAAACGGTTGCAGGTTCCGCTGATTAGTATGACTTGCGACGATATTGCCGAAAACCTAGCGGGCGGGGACGCCCGCTCCACACTTGCATCTAGTCTTGCATCTTCTGCCGACGTCGCTTTGGATTGCTCGATCTCGCGGGAGGCATGTTCGCTTGGACTGGCTCCTACGGCTTCTACCACCACCATGCTGGCTCTAGGCGATGCTTTGGCAGTGGCGCTTTCGGAAAAGCGCGGGTTCAAGGAAGAAGATTTTGCCAACCTGCATCCGGGGGGAAAGCTGGGCAAACGGCTGGCGCGGGTGGAATCGTTGATGCATTCGGGAGACGCGGTTCCGCGGGTGACGGCTTTGACGAAGATGCCCGACGTGATTTACGAGATGTCGCGCAAGAAGCTGGGAATGACGGCTGTGGTTGAGGGCGACCGCCTGCTGGGAGTGATCAGCGACGGCGATCTGCGGCGGTTGCTGGAACAGCGGGGCAAGGATGCACTGGACCTGAGCGCCGAGGATTGCATGACGCGGGCCCCTAAAACCATTGGTGCGCAGGAGTTCGCGGCCACCGCGTTGGCACGCATGGAAGAGATGAAAATTACTTCGCTCGCGGTAGTAGATAGCGAGCGGCGCCTGCAGGGAATAGTGCATCTGCACGATCTGTGGGGAACGGAGATGGTGTAGGGAGAGCCCGCCCCTAAAGAAGCATCGGATTCCGATTGGATTTGGCATCGCTAAAGTGATGCCCTGATACGAACCCTGCGTTTTCCTGTGGTGGACTCCACCGGGGGATGGGATAGATAGAGTGGCAACTTTACTAACACCGGATGTGGCCGCGAGGGTAGGGTTCTACGCGGTCATTGTCTGCTGGTGGATTTTTGGCCTGACCTTCTGGCTGAGGAAGCGTCCGCCCCGGGCCCGCGAGGCGAAACGCGATTGGACCTCACTCGTCGGATTGTTGCTGCAAACTGCGGGTTACTTCTGCGTCTGGTCTTTTCCCCTGCAGCGGAAACATTTCCTGCCGGTCACGCCCGAATTGCCCGTGGTGGAATGGGGACTGGTCGTGCTGAGTGTCTCCATAGCGGTCGTTTCGGTGTGGCTGGTGAACGCTGCCGCGCGGCGCTTAGGAAAACAGTGGGCTCTGGCTGCACGGTTGGTCGAAGGCCACACCCTCATTCAGGACGGACCTTACCGCTTCGTAAGGAATCCCATCTACGCGGGCATGTTTGGCATGCTGCTGGCTACCGGCTTGGCGTTGACTCAATGGACCCCGCTGCTGGTTGGGATTGCGTTATTCATTCCTGGAACCTACATCCGGATTCGGAGTGAAGAGCGCTTGCTGCGCGAGGCCTTTGGCTCTGAGTTCGAAGCGTACGCGCACAGAGTGCCGGCGCTGATTCCGGGCATTTATTAGGCTCGGCAGGTTGAGAAAATCGAGAGCGCCTTTTCGTAGAGACGCGGCTTGCCGCGTCTGAGACGGGGCAAGCCCCGTCTCTACGGGTAGCGTTCGCGCATGAAATCGGCAATCGCCGCGTACGCTGCGGTCAAGGTCTTTTCGTCGGGCAGGAAAACTATGCGGAAGTGTTTTGTCCCAGGACGCTGTCCGAAACCGGAGCCGTGCACTACCGTTACATGCTTCTGCCGAATGAGTTCGGTGACGAAGACGTCGTCACCTTCGGGGATGTCGATGCGTGGGTAGGCGTAGAAAGCCCCGCGCGGCGCTACACAACTTACCCGCGAAGTTTCCGCGCACCACTTCATGGTTAGATCGCGGCGGCTGCGCAGCTTGCGCTTCACTTCCACCAGGTGACCCTGCGGGCCTTCGAGCGCCGCCTTGATGGCGTACTGCTCGGGATGGTTGGCGCAGAGGCGCGCGCGCAAGAGTTTGTTCACGCCTTCGAGATACGGTTTGATGACTGGCGCTTCGCCGCTGGCAATGCCCCATCCGATGCGCCATCCGGGGGCGAGGTAATTCTTGGACAATCCGCCGAAGGTAATGACCGGCACGTCCGGGGCGACGGCGGCCATGGCAACATGCGCGTCGTCGTCGATGATGAGCTTGTCGTAAATTTCGTCGGCAAAGATGACCAGGTTGTGCTGGCGCGCTAGTTCGGCAATCTGCTCCAGCATCTTGCGGGTACAGAGCGAGCCGGTCGGGTTGTTGGGATTGATGAGAACAATGCCGCGTGTCCGCGGCGTGATCTTTCTCCTGATGTCGTCGAGATCGGGCTGCCAGCCGTCTTCCTCGTTCAGATAATAAGTATTCAGCCCGATTTCGATCTTGGCCAAAACGGCGGAGTAGAGTGGATAGTCCGGGCACGGCGTCAGCAGGTTGTCGCCGGGATTGAGCAGGGCGGCCAGGCAGATGTCCACCGTCTCGCTGACGCCCGAGGTGACGAAGACATCTTGAATATTGGTGATCCCCTTGCGGGCGGCCTCGCCGCGAATGGCGTCGAGCGCCTGCTTGATGCCGGAAGAAGGCGAGTAACCATTCTTGCCCTCGCGCATGGCCTGATAGACGGCATCGATCATGTGGGCGGGCGTCTGGAAATCAAAGTTGAGCGGGTCTCCGATGTTGAGCGGCAGGATCTTGTGTCCCTGCCGGGCGACGTCATCGGCAACGCAAGCCAGATCGCGAATGGCGTAGCGGACGTTCTCTAAACGGGAGGCAGGAGTGATTTCGTGAAGCTGCGATACGGGCATGAGGGTCGCTCACTCTCCGCATAAATTGTACAGGAGTGTGCGCAGAAGCTCCTGCTGCTTCGCTGCTCAATTGGGGTCGGGAAATCCTGGCAGCCGCGGCCCTAGTCCGGGTCGAAATTAATTTGGACTTCTTGTTTGGTTTGCGAGGTGGCGGGAGCGTATTTCCACTTGAAGACTGCCTTGGATGCGCTGTCCGCCAAAATTGGGTTGCCGCCCAGGATCTCCACGTTCGCCACATCCCCGTTCGCAAGAACGGTGACGTTCAGGCGAACCGAGCCTCCAATGTGAGAGTGTTTGATGATTTTGGGATAGTCGGGTTCGACGGTCCGGATGATTTTCCGTTTAGACCGATCTGCCTCCGCCACTTGGCCGGTAGAGGGAGAAACGAGCGTGAAAACGAACAGCAGGGTCAGGCCGCAAGAAACGAGCGCGTTCTTGGGTGTGGCACCGGTCCAACCGCCGCGAAAAAGGCTTGCCATAGTTGCACTGTCCTAGTCTTGGGGGCTTGGAGCGAAATCACGACCTGATTCAACAAAGGATAGGTATCGAAAGGCAAGCCGGCAAGATTACGTGCGTAATGCGCAAAACGGACCTTAACGGCAGAATGGGTACACCGAGGACCGCACGGTCGCCTCCCGCGGTTCACTCAGAGTTGAGACACAATGACACGCCCCAACATAATCCCGGCGTAATTGGCGTCTCGGCGGTTTCTTTCCCTTACTCCACCCGATCGATCTGCGCCTTCTGCAGCTTATCGGAGTAATCCACGTAGACCGATTTCCACTCGGTGTAAAAGTCAATCGCACCGATGCCACCTTCGCGATGTCCGTTGCCGGTGGCCTTGGTGCCGCCGAAGGGCAGATGGACCTCCGCGCCGATGGTCGGGGCATTTATGTAGGTAATGCCGGCCTCAAGATCGCGGACAGCGGCGAAGGCCTTGTTGACGTCCTTGGTGTAGATTGACGACGACAGGCCGTACTCGATGTTGTTGGCGATTTCGATGGCGTTCTCCATGTTGTCGCAGGGAATGATCGAAACCACGGGCCCGAAGATTTCTTCCTGGGCAATGCGCATTTTGGGATCGACGTCGGTGAAGACGGTGGGTTCCAGGAACCAGCCGTGCTGATATTCGCCCTGGTCGAGCCGGTTGCCGCCGGTGACCAGCTTCGCGCCTTCGGATCTTCCGATCTCGATGTAGCTCAGGTCAGTCTTGAGTTGGTTCTCGTTTACCGCCGGACCCATCTCGACAGTCTCATCGAGGCCGTTGCCGACTTTGATCTTCTTGGCGCGGGCGACGAAGTGCTCGACGAACTCGTGGTAAACGCCTTTCTGCACGATGATGCGACTGGTCGCGGTGCAGCGCTGTCCGGTGGTGCCGAACGCTCCCCAGAGACCGCCTTCGATGGCCAGGTCAAGATTGGCGTCGTCGAGAACGATCATCGGATTCTTGCCGCCGAGTTCGAGCGAACAGTGCTTGAAGGTTTTGGCGGCCGTGGCTCCCACGATTCTGCCGACTTCCGAAGAGCCGGTGAGCGAGATGGCGCGGACCACCGGATGCTCAGTCAGCGGTGTGCCCACTTCCGATCCGAAGCCGGTCACGATGTTGATGACACCTTTCGGAATGCCCGCGTCAGTTAGCGCCTGCACCAGGTTGAAGGTGGAGAGCGGAGTGTCCTGAGCGGGCTTGATCACGCAGGTGTTGCCGCAGACGACGGCGGGCAAAAGCTTCCACGACGAGATGGCCATGGGGAAATTCCAGGGCGTGATCATGCCGCAGACGCCGATGGGTTGGCGGACGGCCATAGCGAACTTGTTGGGGAGTTCCGAAGGCACGGTCGGACCAAAGAGGCGGCGGCCTTCGCCGGCGTTGTAGTAGGCGGCGTCGATGGCTTCCTGGACGTCGCCACGAGTTTCCTTCAGTACCTTACCCATTTCGCGGGTCATGTCACGGGCGTGGTCTTCCTTGCGCTCAATCAGGATCTCGGCAGCGCGGAAAACCATCTCGGCGCGGCGAGGCGCGGGCACCAGACGCCACTTGGTGAAGGCGCGCTTGGCCGCATCCACAGCCGCGTCAACATCTGCCTTGTTAGACCGCTGGAAGATGGCGACGACTTCGCGCGTGTCGGCGGGGTTGCGGTCTTCGAAAGTCCGTCCGCTAACGGACTCGACCCATTCGCCATCGATGAAATTCTTGAACACCTTGTGTTTGGTCGTGCCGCCCGCGATCGTCGGGTTGGTCAGGGTATCGGTCGCCATAGGAGCCTCCTGGGAATAGTGCAGAACACTTATGCTAACGCCCGGAGGGAAGAGGGGCAAGCGAGGGCGAATGGTAGTGGAGCTTGCGATTTAGCGGATGAGGCTCGCTTCACTGCACGACGATCGTGCTGACCAGCTTCGACTTACTATTGAAATAGTTCTCGATTTGGAACGCAATCTCGCCCGGCGCATCCGGCTGGAATTCGAAATCGTAGACTTCGCCGGACGCGATATGTAATACCGCATCCCCGGACTTTGCCAGTCGCGGCGGGACATTAGCCCCGTCCTTCGCGACGGCATGCCACGTCGCGGGGTGGTCCTTGCCGCCGAGCCGCAGGTCAGCCGCGAGATTGGGCGCCATGTTGATCACTCGCAGGCGATACTTTACGCCGCGGCTCAATACCATCGGGCTGAGCTCTTCCGACCCGTTTACTGTAATTCGAGTGGTAACAAACGAGTCGTCGCGCGCACCAATCACCAGCAGGCGGTCGTGCTCGGCGTCAAACGACTCGCCCGGCTCCAGCACAATCAGGCCACCGTACACTCCGCCGGAGAGCTGGTTCGGATCGGCAGCATGGGTGTGATAAATGAAAGTCCCGGCGCGATTGGGCGTAAAGCGGGCAACGAAGCTCGCGCCTGGCTGAATGGTAGGAGTGACCTGATCGCCAGCGCCGCCGCCCGCCACGCCATCGTAGTAGCTGTCGAGTTCGATGCCATGCCAGTGGATCGTGGTCGGCGCATCGAGGTGGTTCACCACCGTGATCTCCGTCGGTTCTCCGCGCGTCACTACGATGGGTGGGCCTACCGACTTGTCCTCCGAGGCTACGATCTTCTTTCCCTCGCGCACCGAGCAGGAAAATGTGGGGGACTTCCCGTCGGCTGCGTTGGGCTCGATCACGAGGTCGATTTTCCGTGGCGTACGGACCGAGGCGGTCACCGGCGCTGACGACGATGCTTTCACGTTGATGGTGAGTACCAGTCCGGCCATGTCGTTCATGGCTCCCATCGCTTCGTGGTGTGCGTGCGCTGCCGTTGCGGCTTCGGATTCGTCGTTCTGTTTCGTCATCGCCCGGCTGTACAGCGGCACCCGCTCATCGGTGGAGAAGTGGAATTGGAAATGACAATGGAACAACCAGCGCCCGACATGTTCGGGCGTCCATTCCATCATCATCGTGTCGCCTGGCCGGAGGTTCTGGGTCACCACCCACTGCCGGTCGGCGCCCGCATAGGCGGTGTCTTTCTCGAAACTGCCGAGACTCAGCACTTGGTAGAACGCTCCGTGGAGGTGCATCGGATGCGGCGAAAAGCTCGGATTGATGACGCGCCAGCGGACCGTGTCGCCAGCCGTGTATTCCAGAGGCTCGGTGTACGGATAGGACTTGCCGTTGATGGCGACAACCTCGAAGCCAGGGTGGATGACGTCAGGAGCCGCGATCATAACATTGATAACGAATACGCGGTCCGGAGGGACAGAACCGGCCGGGTCCACAATGAAAGCTCCGTTCAGTTGCGCGTCGGCTCGCAGGGGCTCCAGCACAGTCTGCCCCCCAAGCTTCAATGGTTCGGTGAGAGGTCGTGCCTTCCGGCATGCGCAGCAACGGCCCGGGAATCTGCGCCGGACGTCCGGCTTCACCGAACGCCTGCACGAAAAGCTGCGGGCCATCGTCCGCCTCGGCGCGCCACGCGCCAGTGCGCAGCTCGAGTTGCACGTTCAGCACACCATTCTCCAGCTTTCCTGCGGGGATACGGTTCTGATTAGCAAGGATTTCGTCGGCAGCCGACACTTGCGCAAGCGCCAACGCCGATAGCAGACACGCGACCGCGGAACGACCGAGAAAACGACAAATTGTGGGCATGCCCCTCCCCAAAGATTGGCTCTCATTATGGACTTTGGGGCGAGACTGTCAAGTCGACCGGATCAGGTACGGCCGAGGAAGCGACTTGCGACAGCCGTTCCCCGAGGAGAAGCAAACTCCTGCCCGAACTGGGAATTCCGGTTGGTCGGGACGCGGCTTCCAGGCGTGGTCACTTTCGTAACCCTTTCCACCCCCGACCTAAGTTTAATACCCATGCCAGCAGGGATATGATGGTCACAGCGTGAGAGATATCAGGTATTCGCAGAATTTTGCAGTGAGGTTGGCGCAGGCTCGTGTCGAAGCAAGATAAGCCGGGAATCTACGTTGCCTGGAAAACGGTGACGTATCGCAGCGTGATCGTTGCGCTGCTGGGTGCGGCGCTGATGTTTGGCGTTGTCATGCACGAAGCGTTCCCGAAATTCACCGACTCGTCGGTGAAAGTGGCCGGACGTCTTACCACGTCGTTGCTCGAACGAGTTGCGGGCCTGGCGCCTCCGCTGAAGGGGCCGATGGCGTCGGTGTCGCAGCAGGCGCACTTTACGGCGCTCGATGGGACGATCCGGGTAAGGAAAGGGAACGGCAATAGTTGGATTAACGCCGACTACAGCGTGCCCCTGGAAAAAGGCGACGTGGTGCAAACCGGCGCCGAGGGCATGGCCAAGATTGTTTTCAACGACGGGACCAACTACACCGTGAAACAGGATTCGCTGATCGTCATCGAGGAGAACTCGGCCAACGATCAGCAACAAACCAGCGTTTCGGTGGCGGTGACGACCGGCACGGTGGACCTGACCACAGCGACCTATGTTCAGGGTTCGACGTCGCAAGTGATTGTGGCGGGCGCGAAAGCTTCGCTGGCTCCGGATTCGGCGGCCATGGTGCACAATGATCCCAAGGACGATCAGCATGAAATCCTGGTCAAGAAAGGCAGCGGCGAAATCCAGCGCAATGGAGAAGTGGTTCACCTGTCGAACTGGGAAAAGGTGAGCTTCCGCGCGGAATCCAAAACCATGGAACGGGCCACGGA
>Ga0074045_10006005_pt1 | contig 10497 bp, 9 predicted proteins | sample BogForMeECP23OM2_FD_94442 | JGI IMG/M metagenome (GOLD analysis project Ga0074045, IMG submission 94442) | Bog forest soil microbial communities from Calvert Island, British Columbia, Canada - Bog Forest MetaG ECP23OM2 | ecosystem: Environmental > Terrestrial > Soil > Wetlands ... | reverse complement strand
GAAAGCGTCGTAAGGGCCGCGAGCACGGCCAACGCGGCGCTCGCTCCCTGGACCTGGAAGCCCTGCTCGTGGTGACGCGCACCCCCCAGCAGCAGACATAGGCCGACAATGCCGTTGCATGCGATCATGATTGCGGCGAATACCGTGTCGCGAGCCAGCGACGCCTTGTCTGCCGCCGGTCCAACCATGAGGGTCACGATGAGTGTTACCTCGATGACCGTCACCGCAACCGCAAGGACAAGCGTCCCGAAGGGCTCTCCGACCCGGTGCGCGATCACTTCGGCGTGATATACGGCCGCGAATACCGCGCCAATCAGAGCCGCTGCCGCTACCGCTGCAACGACTCCGCCGGCACCCATGAAGATCGTCACGACCAGCACGGTCACTCCCAATACAGGCCAAGCCCAGGCCCACCAGGGTGTTCGCATGGCTGCGGCCATCGCGCTCCTATCTCTTAAATCGACGGTTCACGCGCGAACCTTGGCATGGCTGCGTCTCATCGTGCGCATCGGTCTATGATACATTGCCCCTGCATTCGAAGCTGATCTGCATTCGCGCTAAGCGACAATCTGACGCGCTCGATGGTGCCGTCGGCGCGACCGACTGCCAACGTGCAAGCGATGATGTCGAACGGGCAGGAGCGGCCGCATGCAGTAATCATCGTCGACAAGATCCGGGCGGTGTGCGAGGAGACGAACGTGGAGTGCTTCGGACCGGCGTCCTGACGTTCGCGACACGCGCAACCGCACAATGCTCCGTGGACCCATCCAGCTAAGCAGCCGCCGCGGTCATGCGCCGGGGGCGCTGCCCGCGGAAACAATCGAGGTGCACGCCTGAATGCTACGGTGGTAATCACAGGCACCACGCATGGCATCGGCCGCGTTACCAGTCGTGAGCTTGCAAGGGCCGGGCGAAACGTGGTCATGCTGTGCCGCGACGTCGGTGCGGGCAACAAGGTTCGCGACGAAATTCGGGCCCAGGTGCCCGGCGCGTCCCTGCGCGTGCTCGAGTGCGACCTCGCGTCGTTCGCGTCGGTGCGCGAATGCGCGGACAACATCCGACGCCTGGACCGGATCGACGTCCTGATCAATAACGCGGGCATTGTCAGCACCAGGCGCAAGCGTTCGGTCGATGGCTTCGAACTCACCTTCGCGACGAATTATCTGGGGCCGTTCCTGCTCACCCGGCTGCTACTCGATCGCATGACGCCGACGGGCCGCATCATCAATGTGGCTTCTCGTGCTCACTTTCGCGGCAAGCTTGATCTGGACGACGTACGCGACCGGCACGCGCGCTATGGCAGCATCGCCGCCTATGCACGTTCCAAGTTGGCCAATGTGTGTCACACCTTCGCGCTGGCACGCCGGCTGTCCGCTACGCAGATGACCGCGAACTGTCTTCATCCCGGCGTGGTGGCGACCAATCTGCTTCCGCGCTGGGTACGTGTCGTGAAACCGCTGCTAAGCAAGGCCATTTTCGATGCCGAGCGCGGCGCGAAGACCACGCTGTACCTCGCCCTGTCGGGCGATGTCGCCAACGTGAGCGGGTGTTACTTCGATGAGAACCAGGACATACGGCCGGCTGCCGCAATTGCCCGCGACACGGAGCGTCAGGATTGGCTGTGGAACATGAGCGAGGGCTGGGTCGATGGGGGCGCCTGACCCGCGCGATGCTCTCTCGTTGCGCGCAGCGAGGTGCGCGAGCAAGTTGAGGATGAGGCAACTTGCGCTGCTCACACTCTGTCTCGTGTCAGCCGTGCTCAAGGCACAGCAGCTGCATGCCGGCGGCTTGAGCGAGCTCGAAGTCGAACTGACGCCTGAGCTTCGAGAACTGGCGGGGGGCGGCGGCCTGTCTCCGGTTGCGCATGCGCTGGTCTCGATCGCGGTGCCCGCTGATTTCAACGAGTCAGTGGCGTGGCCGGTGATGATCATCAGCGCGACGTCCGATGCAAAGTACAACTCGAGCCGCCGGCTGCTTGGCGTCTATGCCGACACCGCACTCGCACGGGGATGGATATTGGTGGCCGCCGACCCGGAAGAGCCGATTTCCGTCGAGGAGGACGATGCCACGCTGCGTTACGTGCTCAATGCGGCGGCGCTTGCCGCGTTGCAGTTGCAATGGCCCGGTGCCGGCAAGGCACCGCTGGCGTTTGGTGGATTCAGCGGCGGCTCGAAATACTCCGGCTGGCTTGCAGCAGCATTTGCGAGCCAGGGACGCGTGATCATGGGTGTTTACCTCGCCGGCATCAACCAGAACACGCTCCTATCCGGAGCGCGCCAGTTCAAGGTCCTGGACGAAGCTTTTCGAGACATTCCCGTTTTTCTTCAATCGGGAGAGAAGGACGAGGTGTCCACGCCGGCTGATCATCGCGGCGTTCGCGACGAGCTGAGGCGGGCGGGCTTCAAGAACATCCGCATCGAGTATTTTTCGGGTGGACACGTGTCCGACGCGCGGTTGCTCGGTACGGCGTTGGACTGGTTTCGTGAAATCGCCGCGCGGTCAGCCAAAATCAAGTAGCCTCCGGGCCCGGCTGCAGGCCAGTTTGTTGCATCGGCGCCACGACGGTCCAAGGGCCTTCTTACAGAGCGCAGCCAGCAGGTGTGGGGCCCACGCGGACGAGGCTGATCACGCCGTCCTTGCCCTGATTGATTCCCGCAGTGAAGGCGTACGTGAGCGTCATCGCGTCGCAATCTTGGAACGTAACGCTCGCGTTGCCGACCTGGACCGACGTGGTGGGTGCCGGATTGTCGAACACGCCACCGCTCGTTTCAAAGATGGGAATGTTCTGAAGCGATGTGCCGCCATCGACAAACCGGTTCGACTGCAACGTATACCAGTCCTGACTTGCCGGGCCGCCTAGCTGTTGCCCGTTCGCCGCGAAGGTGTACCAGGCGGCAAAGAGGTTGCCAATTCCCGGGCTTATGTCAAAGATGAATCCCTGGCCGCTTGTATTCGGATCGAACCAGTTGCCTGATAGGAGGTAGTCACTCGGTGGGGCGCCATTGTCCCCGCTCGCCGAACAGGTCACATTCGGCGTAAGGCGGGAGAGAGGAATGCTGCCCGATCGACCGCTGCCGTCGGTGAAGCTATAGGTGAGCGATCCGGTGACGCAGTCGCTGAAACGTATCGTTGCCTGGCCTATCGGGCTGCCGGAGGTGACAATCGGCGCCGCATCGAGGTTGCCACCCTCAAGCGCGAATATTTGAAGCGTCGCAGTCGGGTTGGTCTTGCTGACATTTCCGGAGAGCGCATACCAGCGTCGCCCGCCGGCCACGGTGGCGTCATAGGTAAACCAACCCGAGAACAACAGACCCTGTCCAGGGCCGTTCAGGTCGGGATAGACCTCGATCTCGAATCCCTGGCCGCCGGTTGCCGGGTCGTACCAGGAACCGGTGACGCCGTGCTGGTCCAGGTTTACGCCCAAGGCGATATTCGGATTCCACTGCGCAAGCAGATTGGCAACATCAATCGACCCGAGTCCCGTCGCTTCGTCATATCCGGGTCCTACCAAGTAGCCGGCCAGTCCGCCGCTCAGGCCGGTGGGCCCCGGCGTACTGTTGTTGCACATGCTCGGAATGGAAACGTCGCATCCGGCGACGCCGCTTGTGCCCACCGTCACATCGTGAAAAACGCTATCGCCGGGTGTGGCGGCCAAGGCATACAGGCGCGGGTTCAAGTTACCTTGAGCAGCGCCTCCCATGTTCTGGTTGAGAAGCGCCGCGATTCCGGCCATATCCGGCGCCGAAGCGGACGTGCCAGAAAAAACTACAAAGTGGGAGAGACCGGCGCTATTGGGGACGCAGGACCCACCCTGTGCGGCGACGCAGCCATAGTAGCCGTCGTGGCCCGACGCGCTGAACGCGACGTCAGGCGTGTAGCGGCCTTGCTTGCCTGGAACCCCTGGGCCCGTCTGCCAAGCCGGCGTGGGGATAAACATGCTCACGCCGCCCCCCGTTGCGACAGGCTGCGGATTACCCTTGTCGTCCACCGGCTCGTTCCAGGCGCCTTCCGGAATGTAGCTGAGCGCCGACTCGTATCCCGGGGCACTACCAGGGGGACCCCAGTACATACCGGGATCGGCCGAATCGGCGAATTCTGTGCCGCCGACGCAGGTCGCGTAGCTCGATGCGCAGATGTAATTCGTGCTCGCTGTCTGGCTTGCTGGGGGAGCGGCGAAAGAATTGTCGCAGCCGGCAGCCCCCGAGTCGCCGGAGGAAACGATCACCGAAATACCTTCCGCTGCAGCCTGGCTGAAAAGACTGTCGTAGAAATCGACTCCTGCTGACCCAGCCTGCATCTCGCAGAGCGACCAGCTCAGGTTCATGACATGCGCCACAACCGGCGCGGTATCGACCACGTATTGGCTTGCGAGCGCCACCCCATCCACGGTTGCCGAATCACCGCTGACGACCAGATCGATGGTCGCCCCGGGCGCGACGCTAGTCGCGCGGGTGACATCGACGGTGGCCTCAACCTGGTCCGGCGGCGCAGTCCCACCCGATCCCAGTGCTGTGCCGGGATCGATCCCACCTGGCGGAACGATGATGATCGGATCCTTTACCGGGAGGTTCGAATGGCTCTGGAAAACTTCAATATCCTGCAGATAGACGCGGGCGCGACCGATGATCGCTATCGTCTGCCCGCTGCCGTTGATGCCCTGCTGATAGGCAGGATTTATGTCGTAAATCTTTGCGAAATCGGCGGGGAAGATGTAGTAGTTGCAGACGGCGCCCATGCAAACGGTTGCGGCTGGATTCTCCGCGGGCGCCGGTTGGCTCATGAACTGCACGGTTCCGAGACGATAAGTGGGTATTGCTCTGATCGTGGACAGCCCGTGCACCGATTGCACGACGCCCGACAGCGCAGCGGGAATCTGCGGAATGCCAGCGGGCGCAATGCGCTTTTCACCATCTACGATGTAATAGTGCAGACGCGATGCGAATGCCGCACCGATACTTGCCGCCGGCCCGCTGAATTCGATCCGCATGCGGCTGTTGGCGATGTCGTCGATCTGAAGTCCCCGCGATCGCAGCCACTGCGTCAGCGCCTCGATGTCATGTGCCGACGCACCGAACTGTTCGCCGATCTCTTGCGGCGTAAGCCAACGATGGTAATTCGCCGAGGTCGGATCCTGTTGCTGATCGAGAAGCTGCTCGAACGCCCGCTGCCGATCCGCCGAACGTCTAAGCATAAGCGTCAAGTGCGAAAGCGGCAGTTCGTCCGCGACTTCGCCGATATCGTTCGCGCCCGTTGCCCACGCGGGGTTGCGTGGCAGCGCACCAAGCTGCGCGACGTCTACCGCTTCGGTGACAAGATCGGTCGCGCCGCAATGCAAGGCGGGCGACAGAAGCAAAATCGCGGCAGCCCGGTTGCACAGGGTCGATAGAATTTGCCGCACGCTTGACTTGGCTTCGCTGCGCTGACGCTTCATGGGTGTTGCCCCGTAGCCGTGCAAGCTACCGAGCCGCTGCGGGACGTTTCATGTCGTGGTGGGTTCACGCCGGTTTTCGACAATTACGATGCCTTGATAGCGATTCGAACTCGCGGTGAGCCAGCCAATTAGGCTACGCCGCGACGGGGTGTATTGCAAAGCCTCCGGACTCCGGTCGCAACCATGCCCATACGCACCCGTTGCCGTATCCACCAGGCTCCGGTTGACCTCTCCGGAGGGAGGTTCTACGCTGCGGGGCGGGTCGGAGACGGTAGCGTATCGGTATCCGGCGGCGAGAAGGACCGCATGGACCATCGGGCCCGTCGTCGAGCCCCATTGAAGGCCGCCAGAGGAACCATGGACAAACCGCGCGTTCCATACGATCGAAAGGGACAAGATGAAGGTCAAGACCGCTGATTTCCGGGTCCCGCCGGGAAAATTGGTCAATCTCAGGCAGTGGCCCACCAACATGCAGCCCGTCTACAAATCCAAGGAGCACTACAAGAAATTGCTCGATGAGCAGGTGGCGCAACTAAGCGCGCTGCAGCAGCTTCTCTATGCGTCGAACCGCTACGCCGTTCTGCTGATTTTTCAGGCAATGGACGCCGCCGGAAAGGATAGCGCGATCAAGCATGTGATGTCCGGTGTCAACCCCCAGGGCTGTCAGGTGTTCAGTTTCAAACATCCCAGTGCCGAGGAGTTGCAACACGATTTCCTCTGGCGCGCCACCCGCAATCTGCCCGAGCGCGGCCGGATCGGAATCTTCAATCGATCGCATTACGAGGAGGTGCTCATCGTTCGCGTGCACCCCGAAATCTTCCGCAGCGAAGGCCTCCCCGACGCCTCGCGCCATGGCGAGTCGGTCTGGCTCGATCGCTATCGCTCCATCGTGGGGCTGGAGAAGCACCTCTCCCGCAATGGAACCTGCGTCATCAAGTTCTACCTGCATTTGTCCAAGGAGGAGCAGCGAAAGCGCTTTCTCGCGCGCATCGATGAGCCGGAGAAGTACTGGAAATTCAGCATGGCGGACATAGAGGAGAGGAAATACTGGAAGCAGTACACGAAGGCTTATGAGGAATGTCTGAGCGCGACAAGCACAAGCATGGCCCCTTGGTACGTCGTACCCGCCGATGACAAGGGGAATACCCAGTTGATCGTTTCCCGGATCATCCTCGATACGCTCGAAGGACTTCGAATGGCGTATCCCAAACCTGACGCGGCGCGCAGACGTGAATTGTCGGCCATCCGCAAGAAATTGCAGCGCTAGAGTGCGGCGGCGCCACAATGCCGGACCGCGAAGGCGACGAAATGACGAAACCGTGCCAGGGTGGTAGCCGTGCCTGAATCGATGCACATCTTCGATTGGCTTCCTGCGGAGGGATTCAAAATCCTTCTCGTGCTCTTCCTGTCCTTCCTCGTGGGCTTGGAGCGCGAGGAGCATATTGCCGGCGATGCCCACCGGGGCTTTGGGGGCGTTCGCACCTTTCCGCTCATCGGGTTGCTTGGCTATGGCATGGCGCTCCTGGCGGGAAAGGAGATATGGCCGGTCGTATTGGGCTTTGTCGCGGTCAGCGCATTCTTGCTGCTTTCCTACTGGCACAAGCTCGTTACGTTGGCGGTGCCAGGCGTTACGTCCGAAATGTCGGCGCTGGCAACATACCTCATTGGCGCGTTGGTCTCGCACGATCAGTTCTGGATTGCGACCACCCTGGCTGTTGTCTGCATGATCCTGCTCGAGCTTAAAACGGCGCTAGAGGGACTGGCGCAGCGCACAACGCCTGGCGATATCTTTACGTTCACGAAGTTTCTGGTCCTCGCCGCGGTCATCCTGCCGATCGTCCCGAACCAGGAATTCACTTCGTTCCAGATCAATCCGTTTAAGACCTGGCTCGTCGTGGTGGCGGTCAGCGGCATTTCTTACGGTAGTTACGTGGTCCAGACGCTGACCAAGGCACGCGGTGGATTGCTGCTGGCCGCAATCCTTGGCGGGGCGTATTCGTCGACACTGACGACCATAGTGCTTGCGAAGAGGGCGAAGGGCGATCTACAGCAATACATGATATCCGGAGCGATCCTGGTCGCATCCGGCGTGATGTATTTGCGGCTCACGGTACTACTGGCTCTGTTTAACCACGAACTGGTCATGCGCCTTGCGCCGGCGTTCATCGTCTTGGCGGCGGCGGCCATCGGCATCGGCTGGTTATGGACCCGCAGAGACACTTCCAGTGCGGCGCAACCGGAGGCGGACCAAGCTCCGGCGAACCCTTTGGAAATGCGCGCGGCACTGGGGTTCGCGCTGCTCTTTGTCGCCATGCTCATAGCGAGTCATCTCGCGGTCGAGTATCTGGGCAAATCGGGTGTCTACACGCTCGCTGCGATCATGGGGATCACGGATGTAGATCCATTCATCTTGAGCATGACCCAGGCGCCGCCGTCGACATCTGCTTTGGCTGCGTACGCCATTCTCATTGCGGCGGCCAGCAACAACGTCGCCAAGGGCGTCTATGCTTACGCCCTGTCGCCCCGTGGTACCGGCGCCAAGAGTCTGGCGCTACTCTGCGCCTTGGCGGTGGCCGGCCTTGTGCCTCTGCTCTGGTAGCGCGCAACCCGCCACTGCGACCAAGGCGCCTGGTATTGCCCGAGCGCGACGCGTCGCGAGCCGCCGTCTGGCGCGCCCCTCAGTAAGTGAACGAATAGCCCAGGTAGGTTGAAACCCGGTTGGTCTCGGCCGCGTTTCGCAGCCCTTTGCCGGCCGAGAATAGGATGTGGTTGTGCTCGTCGAGGTTATAAGACCCTCCGATATTGAATCCGACGCTCGACCGTTGCCCGATTTCCTCGCCGGTATTGCAGAAGAGCTCTCCGCCCACCGTCCAATGGTCGGAAAAGTCGTACTGCGCCTCCCAGCCGACGAACCAGTAGTTCTTCCAGTTCGGGCCGTTGTTGACCCAGTAGCCGCCGCCGCCGTACGTCTCAAACGGGCCCCATTTCTTCGATAGCCAGAGCGGCAGGAAAACCTGGCTGCCGCCATTGCCGAAACCCCTGTCCGAATCGCCGGTCGGAATGGCCACCAGGGGAGCAAAGGCCGCCTCAGGAAGGTTCTCGGTTTCCTTCATGAATCGGTACTTCACACCGAGTTCAGTATCACCATAACCACGGATGATTGCCTCCCCGGCCGGCGCGGCGAAGCCCAGCGGCGCGAGCAGGTGCAACTGAACGTCCTCATAGAGGCCGTAATTGACATCGATGCCGGGCTGTACGCCACTGCGTCCGTCGGCGTCCAACGTCTGCTCGTAGAACAGGTTGAGCTCGATCTCCCGGTAGCTCCCCACGTCCGGGTCGTCGGTGCGAAAAGGTGGGGCTGCGCTCGCGCAGGCTGTTACGCCAGCGAGGATCAGCGCCGCAATACGGCGAACGGCCCAGCCGCACGCGTCGGGCCCGCGCCGCGGCGCACTCCTTTGTCGCGTTAATCGATAAGCCAAGGCGCTGCTCGCGAAATCATGTGCAAGGCGTCACCGGCGCAGCCAGAGACGCACCCGTGTCATTGGTCTCAGAGCAGGACTGAAGATGCGACGGCATTTATCGGCTATGGCTGATTGGGTTGCCGGTCGCAAATGAAAGCCGGGCTCACTCCACTTCACGCATCTAGCTGTCAGGTACGTTTCAGGTGATCGTAAGGCAATTTCGGTAACACATTAATTCGGCGATCAGACCAGGCGTGTGCGTTCCGCGCCGCCATCGCCTAGAGTCACTCAGTGAGGATATGCCAACCGAGATGACAACCGTAATGCAGCGCCTCGCGGCCATGAGCTTTACGCTGGCTGCGACGACGCTTAGTGCCGGAGGTATCGATCACCGTCTAAGTTACGACAACAGCGGAATCTGGAACCATAACGTGGAGCTGGCCGTAATGGATGCCATGATCGCGGGTGAACTGGGCTGCGGCTTTTGGGAAGGGGGTGAGACGCCGCTCGGCAAGACCTGCTGGATGGCTGTTGATGCGTCAGCGTTTAGCGCCGTCTTCGCACAGGCCGGCAAGTACATTTTCACGCGGTCGCGGCCAAGCCAGACCGACAATCCCAACCTGTGGTTCCAAGGCAAGGGCAACTATAGCTTTCCGAGCGGTGAGGTAACTGCGGTCACCTCGATCGTTACGCCATTCATGCTGCAATATGGACGCGACTATCCGGCGACGTATGTGCTCGCGCTATTGCCCCTGTACAGCGGCGTAGCGCGAATGAAGGAATGGGGCCATTGGCAGACGGATGTGCTCGCATCCTGGACGCTTGGGGGCGTCACCGGCTATTGGGCCTACACGCGCGATTCGCCCATCATCCTGAGCGTGATGCCGCACTCGGTCATGGTCGGGCTGCATACCGAATTCTAGACTCCAGGGATTGGCGCAGCCCGGCCTTCACGGATTGCGGAACCGCGGAGAGGATGATTCAGATACTTGCTCCGATGCGCAGCCGCGGCAGCGTTGAGAGAGCGGCGCGGTTATCTGCCTATTACCAGTCTTCATTCGCAGATGGGCGCGATCGGCCGCGCCGCAGCAGCACCCAGGTGATCGCGACAAGAATCACCCCTGTGCCACCAAGAATCACCAGCAGCTCGCGCTGAACCGGGAGCAACTCCTGATAGAGAGCGAATGCGGCTACGATTCCGTACACCGCCCAGAAAAAGCCTAAGGCGGTTAGCGCAGGTGATGGTAATCGCATGATGAATAAGGCCCTGTGGCAAGATCATCACCGTCAGGAGAGGGGCCGCCTCGAAATTCAGTAGTCGTCCTTGGCGCGAGGAATGACATGCGCACGATTTCCCTCGCCTGACTCTTTGAGCACGGCTGCATCATACGATTGGCAACGTAATCGGGATTGATCTGCATCAACGACCGCGCGCGGTCGGCCAATACCCGGGCCGGTCGCTCGGACCGGCAGCGTCCCTTGGATCCTGCTTGAAGGGACGATTATTGGCATAATGGCGGCCTTGACGGCGGCGTAGACGGCCGATTCGATGCTTTCTCTATTGGAGTATTCATGAAATGTTTCCGCTATGCCGCGGTCGTCGCT
>Ga0074045_10006004_pt1 | contig 10498 bp, 6 predicted proteins | sample BogForMeECP23OM2_FD_94442 | JGI IMG/M metagenome (GOLD analysis project Ga0074045, IMG submission 94442) | Bog forest soil microbial communities from Calvert Island, British Columbia, Canada - Bog Forest MetaG ECP23OM2 | ecosystem: Environmental > Terrestrial > Soil > Wetlands ... | reverse complement strand
CTGCACGCGGTATGCGGTGACAAGCTCGGGATTTGCGCCGCGCGACCGGTCGTGCAAGCCGATGTTCCGGCTTTTCACCAGGAGCTGCTGCAGCTCGTCGACCGCCGCTTGCAGGTCTTCGCCACGGCGGAAGATGCCGACCTTCGCCGTCATCACCTCCTGCATGCGTGCCTTGATCGCCGAGGGGTCCTCGGTGCCGTGACCGTTAAGCAGCGTGTCGAGCTTGCCCTGCTCGCGGCGCAGGAAGTCGTGGACCAGCGCCGTTGGAATATCGACCTCGTTCTCGATACGGTCGCAGAAGTCCGCGATGTACTCGCTGATGATCATGCCGGCGACCACCGTTTCCGCGACCGAGTTGCCGCCCAGCCGGTTGAAGCCATGCATGTCCCAGCACGCCGCCTCGCCGGCGGCGAACAGGCCCTTGAGCGTCGGGCTCTCGCCGGTGTGGTTGGTGCGCACGCCACCCATCGTGTAGTGCATCGCCGGACGAACCGGTATCCAGTCCTTCACCGGATCGATGCCAAGAAAGTAGTTGCAGATCTCGGAGACTTCGCGCAGGTCATGCCGGATGTGCTTCTCGCCGAGCAAGGTGATGTCGAGCCAGAGGTGCTCGCCGTAGCGGGTCTTGACGCCCTTGCCCTTGGCGATGTGCTCCTCCATGCGCCGCGACACGACGTCGCGCGAGGCGAGTTCCTTCTTCTCCGGCTCGTAGTCGGGCATGAAGCGGTGACCGTCGACGTCCTTCAACAGCCCGCCGTCGCCGCGGCAGCCTTCGGTGACGAGAATGCCCGCCGGGAAGATGCCGGTCGGGTGGAACTGCACCGCCTCCATGTTGCCGACCGTCGCGATGCCGGTTTCAAGCGCCAGCGCGCTGCCGATGCCCTCGCAGATGACGGCGTTGGTCGTCACGCGATAGAGCCGGCCCGCGCCGCCGCTGGCGATCGCCGTGGCCTTGGCGACGTAGGCGACGAGCTCGCCGGTGATGAGGTTGCGCACGATGGCGCCGTAGCAGCGGCCGGCGTCATGGATCAGCGCAATCGCTTCGGTGCGTTCATGCACGGGAATCGCCGCGCCGATCGCCTGATCGCTCATCGTCTGCAGCATCGCGTGGCCGGTGCCGTCGGAGACGTAGCAGGTGCGCCATTTCTTGGTGCCGCCGAAGTCGCGCTGGGCGACCAGGCCGTGCGCCGCGTCGCGCTCGGTGATGGTCACCTTCTGGCCGTTGATAATGACCTCGCGATCGCCCTTGCGTACCCGACTCCAGGGTACGCCCCATGCCGCAAGCTCGCGCACCGCCTTGGGTGACGTGTTGACGAACATCCGCACCACTTTCTGATCGGCGCCCCAGTCGCTGCCACGGACGGTATCCTCGAAGTGCACGTCCTCGTTGTCTCCCTGCCCCTTGATCACGTTGGCCAGCGACGCCTGCATACCGCCCTGCGCTGCCGCCGAGTGCGAACGCTTCGGCGGCACCAGCGACAGGATGATGGTGTCATGGCCGCGGCGCTTGACACCGATCGCCAGCCGCAGGCCCGCGAGCCCGCCGCCGATCACGAGCACATCCGTATAGACGATCTTCATGGCGTCACCCCTTTCGGCGCGCTTTGCAACGCCGCGGGGACGTAGGGCTCTCCGTAGTTCGGCGCATGCTCGATGCCGATCTTGATGTAGGCGGCGAGCGTGGTGAACCCGAGGATGAGGAAGAACGCGGTCAGCACCCACTTGAGCGTCTTCAGCCGTTTCCGAGTGACATTGGGAACGGGGCCGGCGAACCACTGCCATTTGACCATGAGCCGGTAGAGCCCAATGCCCCCATGCAGCTCGAGCGCGAGCAGGAGCAGGATGTAGAGTGGCCAGTAGTGGCCGCTCCACACCCGGTCCGACGACTCGTACGGACCGATAAGACCGGGGTGCGTCAGCATGATGTAGACGTGCGGCGCCGCCAGGAAGAACAGCGCAAATCCGGTGAAAGCCTGCCACGCCCAGAGCGTGGTGTCCTCGTGCCGGATCATCTTCATGTGGCTGCGGAAGGTCGTGAACTGGCGGTAGTTGATCGGAAATTTGCGCATGGCGAGAAACGCATGGACGACGATCAGAGCCGCCACGCCGGCGACGATCAACGAGACGATGCCGACGTAGGACCGGCCAAAGAAGAAATAGCCCTCGAAGAACTTGGTGACGGTCCACATCGCGTCGTTGCTGATGAGGATCGTCGACACGAAGAACATGTGACCCCACATGAACAGGGCGACGACGAGACCGGTTCCACTCTGCACAAGGTCGAGGCGCGCCGGCCAGCGGCTCTTGCGCCCCGTGGCGGCGAGTCCGACGCCGGCTATGACTGGGTTGCTCGATTCCATGGGGGGCTTCCTTGCGTGGGTTGCAAACCTCGGATGCGCTTCGAATCGTCGTCACCGCGTGCGGGTTCACCCGCGCATCGTGATCCAGGGCACGCCGATGACGAGAAACGCCACCAGATAGATCGCGCCGAAGATCGCGCCGAGCTGCCAGAACTTGCCCGACGGAATGTACCCGCTGCCGTAATAGCACGGGCTCGGTCCGGTGCCGTATGGGCTGATAATACCCATGATCCCCAGCGAGAGCATCAACAGCAGGGCGAACTGTTGCATCGGCAGGCCCTGCACGGTCGAACCGACCGAGAGCATCACCGGCAGGAGCGCCGTCACGTGCGCGGTAACGCTCGCGAACATGTAGTGCAGGAGGAAGAACGCCACCACCAGGACGACCATCGCCAAGAGCGGCGAGAATCCGGCCATGTGCGCCGCCATGACGCTGGCGAGCCACTTCACGAAGCCGACGTGGTTGAGGCCGTCGGCGAGCGCGACCAGCGTCGCGAACCAGGCAAGCGTGTTCCAAGCCGCCTTGTTGGCCATGGCGTCGTCCCAAGTTATGACCCCCGTTACGATCATCAACGCGATGACGACAAAGGCCGCCGTCGTTGGGTCGACATACGCACCGCCGAAGATCCATAGCAACAGCGCGACGACCACCAGGACGGCGAGGATGATCTCGCTTCGCGTGACCGGCCCCATCTTCTCCAGCTCCGATCCCGCCCACTTCGGCACTTCCTCGCCCGATTTGACCTCCGGCGGGTAGAACCAGTAGGTGAGCAACGGCACGGCAATGAGCAGCAGGATCCCGACCGGGGCGAAGGCGGTAAACCACTGCATCCAGCTGACCTCGACGTTGGCGGTCTTCTTGGCCAGCTCCGTGGCGAGCAGGTTTGGGGCGAGGCCGGTCAGGAACATCGAGCTCGTGACGCAGGTGGTGGCCAGCGCCGTCCACATGATGTAGCCGCCGATGCGTCGCGCGGAAGGGTCGTTCGGCTTCGAATCGTAGAGTGGTGGGAGGTTCTTGATGATGGGGAAAATCGTCCCCCCGCTGCGTGCCGTGTTGGAAGGCGTGAACGGGGCGAGGATGAGGTCGGAGGCCAGGACGGCGTAACCCAGGGTGAGCGTCTTGCGCCCCATCGCCTTGACGAGGATGAGCGCAATGCGCCGGCCCAGACCGGTCTTCTCGTAGCCCAGGGCGAACATGAACGCCCCGAAAATCAGCCACACGGTCGTGTTCGCGAACCCGGACAGTCCCCAACGAACCGCCTCTGCCGGCCAATGCGTGCCGGCCTTCGCCACTTCGTCGGGCGAGAGGTAGACGTGGTTCGCGAGCACCACCACCACGCTCACCCCGATGAGCCCGATCGCCCCCCCGGGCAGGGGCTCGAACATCAGTCCGACGATGACGCCGGCGAAGATGGCGAAGTACCACCAGGCAAACTGGGGCAGCCCCGCGGGGGGTGGAACCCAGGCGAGGATGATCGCGACCACGATCGGTGCGAGCGCCTTCCAGGACATCGTCATGACTTGTTCCCCTCAAGCGTCAGTGCCGAGTTCAGGTTAGCGCCTCGCACCTGCAGAGTCGTCAGCGAAACGTCTGCATTCGATGTGAGTTCTGTCTGGATCCTTCGCCCCACGGTATCCGCTTGGCTCGAGGGTCAGGCCCGAACGCTGCGCGCTGCGGGATCAGGAGCCGACGCCTCGGCGTCGAACGCCGGCCACCAACCGCGACGGATCCGCGACGTTTCGCTTAGGACTTAGGTTGGCGCACGCCTTAGCATGGCTTGCTAGAGGCCCTGTTTCGCCGCGGATGCGAAGACGGCGAAGCAGCTGAAGTTCACGGCATTCAACCGATACAGCGGAACTATGGACCGATCCTCGACCGAACTGAATGACATCCGACAACCGACCCGGAATGCGGCGTGGGCCATGAACGTGAAAGTTAGTCCGGCATGGTTCTATGGCGGGCTGATCGTCCTGGTTGCATGTTGGATCCTGCATAGCTTCCTTCAGGCGATGCTGGCGGCGTGCGTCACTGCCATCGCGAGCTGGCCGGTGTACATGCGTTTCTCGGCACTTATGCCGCGCACGCGGCAAAGCACGAGGTCGCTGATCTTCACGTTCGCGATGAGCGTGTTCGTTCTGGTACCGCTGCTGTTCGCCCTTGGGGCGTTGCTATCGGAAGCGCACACGTTGCTCGTGGAGATCGCGGCTGCCGACCAGAAGGGGTTCGCGGTTCCCGGCGGCTTGGAGAACGTACCACTGATCGGACCTTGGATGGTCGCGCGTTGGCAGAGCGACCTCGGGTACCCCGGGGCTCTGTTCGCCTGGACGCAGCGGACCGACCCGACTGCGGTCCTTGGGTTGGCGCAATCGCTCGTACAGTTCATGGTTCGACACGCGTTCATCGTCGGATTCACGATCCTGATCCTGTTTTTCCTGTATCAGGAAGGTGAGTCGCTGGCGCTGGGTTTCAGAGGAATTCTTCGACACCGCGTTGGCGCGCGGGCCGACGGTTATGTCGACCTCGCAACACAGGCCGTACGCGCGTCGGTGAATAGCATGTTGGTCGTGGGGCTTTTCGACGGATTCGCAACCGGAATCGTGTACGCGATCGCGGCGGTGCCGCACGCAACCCAGTGGGCGTCGATCACCGGCTTGCTGGCTCTCGTCCCGTTCCTCGGTTATGTGGCCGTCGCCGCACTGACCTCGCAACTGGCGATGACGGGCGTGACGGGGCAGGCGTTGTTCTCATGCAGCCTGGGCTGCGGCATTCTCCTGTGTGGCGATAAGATCGTGCGGCCCATGGTCGCGCGCAACGGAGTTCGACTGGCCTTCGTCTGGGTACTGGTGGGCTGCCTCGGCGGCTTCGAAGTGCTTGGCCTCGTCGGCGTTGTGATCGGCCCGGTCGTGCTTACTCTCCTGCGGGAACTTTGGCAACAGAGCGTTCGCGATGTCACTCGTCGAAGCGTCGCAGACTCGGTCGCGAGCGATTGAGCAGAGAGTCCAAAATACCGATGTGAAGTGCGATGCGGTCGCTCACCCGTAATGCAGCTCGCATCGCTTTGCCCTGTCGAGCAGCGCATTCGCCAGGCGAGAGCGGTTGTATTGATCATCTGCCGATGGAAGTGAGCGACACGCAACGCACACTCGGCGCGGATTTGCTTGTACGCCAATCACTGGCTCGGCACCCGCCAGAAAGGCCCCGTGACATGTTCGAGTGGCCGGCCAGGCTCGTTGGGCCGCAGACCGTATCTCAGCATCGCAATGAGGTCGGCGCTTACTCGTGGATTGGAAAGTAAATACCTGTGGCCGAGGAGAAGATCTGTCGTGTCGCGGACCTCGATGATGTCGATCACGCGCAACGAGGCGAGCGCGTCGATCTGTTCTGCGTTGAACATCGTCGTATCGAGCCGCCCAAGCCGGGCGATGCTGCCGGATAGCCAGCTGGACATCGCGAGCGCCTTGTCGTTGGGCGAAACGTAGAAGGTGACCCTCAGGCCAGGTGAGGGGGGAATGACGGCGCCCGGGTCTGCTTTCCCGCCGAACGGCAAGTCAGGGTCGGAGAAGACTTTGAAGATCTTGCTCAGCGCGACGTCGCCATCCAGGTCCGGTGCGACGAGAACAACGTTGCCGATGTGAAACTCGCGTTCCGGTGAACTCTGGAGTGCATAGGATTCGACGCTGAGCTCGGATAGCGCCGATGCGACAGTGTCCGTGCCTCGGCTATGCGCGATGAGGTGGATCCGCTCCAGGCCCGGCGTTTGGCCGACGATCCGGATCACTTTCAACAGGTCCTCGACCGCGTATTCGGCCGACTCCCTGTCGAACTCGTAGCCGAACAGCGCGCCCCGCCATCCGCCCGCCGGCCATGTGAAGATGCCGCATACGAAGTCCCGTCCCAGGTAGTGGCACATCTCGCCCATCGTCAGCGCGGCCCTCTCGAAGCTGGCGTGGTAGCCGTGCACGAACAGCACGACTTCCTTGCGGGGCGCGATAGCGAGTCGCCGCGCAATCTCGGCTTGCAGCTGACGCTTCGCCTTTTCGTACGCCTCGACCACTCCGGGTACGCGTCTAATGCCGTCCGGAGCGACCGCGACTTCATACGGTATGGCCGGAAATCGGCCGAGCTCCGTGGTCGGCCCGAGCCTGAGCTGCAGTGGATTGGCGCGTTGCGTTGCGGTGCTTTCCTTGACCAGCACGTCCCAGGAGATATCTTCGCCGAATTCGATCATCGACGATCCGAACGCTATCGAACGCGATCGGGCCGCGGTATACGGCGAGTCATCGGCTTGCTCTGTCGGTGCGCGATCAGTGATGAACAGCAGATCAAGAGACGACCGGCGACTGTCGATCGGCAACTCGGTAAAAAGCGGCCGCGCGTCCGCCCCGGTGTAGATCGCCGGGGTCGGCATCAGCGTCGTCGCGCAACCCGTCAGGACGAATGCGATCGCGGCGATGACAACGACGGATCCCCCTCGCGGCGAAGAGCTCCGTGCCGTGCAGCTCGGCCCACGCTCAGACATGGCCGTGGGGCGAATCGATCGAGGTACGGCTCTCGGCCGCGTACTGCGTGCTCCCCTCAGGGGCTCGACCGTGCAGCCCGGCAAGTCGAGCGCGCTTCAGGAATGCCGAGTCGCGTCCGAGGATTAGGCGCACGAGATCCTCGAGAACGGGTTCCTCGATCGCGGTGCTCGGGAACTCTAGCGTGACGCGCTCGAGGCGATCGACGTTGACGAGGTCCACTGTCACGACCCCCGTTCGATAGTCGACACGAAACGAGACCCGTGCCGGGATCACGGGCGGGACCGAGAAGATCACCTTGCGCAGCGTACCGTCGGAATCTTCCATGCGGTGGCTGGTGTATTGCAATCCGAACGCATCGAGGGTCTTCTCGGCAAAGGAGACCCACCCAGGCACTACCTCTATCGACAGAGGTTTGGCTGCGGAAACCTCGTAGTAGAGGTCGATCGCTTCGAGCACAGGGAAGCCGACGATGCGGCGCTCGTGTTGCCCGACCGAACCGTGGGCGAACCGCGGCGAATCGAAGACGTAGCCATAGCCGAGGTCGAACCGGTGTTCGATCGAGGGCTTCAGGCCGTTGAGATAGGTGACCGCGTGTTCCAGCCAGCGAAACGCTTTGCGCAGCCGTGCATCGACCGACTGGAAACCCTCGACATCGCCGTGGTCGTCGGTCGATTCGGGCAGCGCCTCGTATCCGATGCGCAACTCGTCGAGCAGTGAACCGGGGTTGTTCATCTCGTTCTCCCAGCGTCGTTACTTGATGCGGCATCGGTGGTCACGGACTCGCGCGGATTCGGCGCAGCGGCCCGCTCCATTTTTGAACCGCGCGGCGCAGAGGCGACGCAGAAAGGCAGGCGTCCGCATGGTCGCGACCGTAAGTTCGGTCATCATCCGGCCCGTCATTGCAGGTTTGCGACGATGCGACCGTCGATCTTGCCGTCTTCCATGCGCGCGAAGATGTCGTTGATGTTCCCCAGATTGTCCCAGGAGAAGTGGGCGGAGACGGCTCCGCTGGAGGCGAAGTCCAGCGCCTCTTCCAGATCCTGACGCGTTCCGACGATGGAGCCGCGCACGGTGATGCGCTTAAGAACCATGTTGAAGATCGGCAGTGACATCTTTCCGGGCGGCAGACCGACCAGCGCCATCGTGCCGCGCGAGCGCAGCATGTCGAAGGCCTGTTCGAATGCTTTCGGTGACACGGCCGTAACGAGCGCACCATGGGCGCCACAAGTCAGTTTTTGCATCTCGGCCGCGACGTCCGCGGTCTGCGCGTTGAGAACGATCTCGGCACCGAGTGACTTGGCGAGCTCGAGCTTCTCGGGATGCACATCGACGGCGGCGACGTGCATGCCCATCGCCTTGGCGTATTGGACCGCCATGTGGCCGAGACCGCCGATCCCCGAGATCACCACCCATTCGCCTGGCCTCACCTCAGTCTCCTTAAGACCCTTGTAGACGGTCACTCCGGCACACAGGATCGGAGCCGCAGGACCCCATTCAAGATTGTTCGGCAGGCGACCAACATAGGTTGGATCGGCTAGCGCATACTCGGCGAAGCTGCCGTTCACGGAGTAGCCGGTGTTCAACTGGGAGCTGCACAGCGTCTCCCACCCGGTCCGGCAGTATGAGCAGTGCCCGCAGGCCGTATGCAGCCACGGAACTCCAACCCGATCGCCCTCCTTGACGCTGCGCACGGCACGACCGATGGCGACGACTGTTCCCACGCCTTCGTGGCCCGGGATGAAGGGTGGTTTGGGCTTGACGGGCCAATCGCCCTTCGCGGCGTGGAGGTCCGTGTGGCAGATCCCGGTCGCCGCGAAGCGAACCAGGATTTGGTTCTCGTTCGGCTGCGGAACAGGTACCTCCTCGAGTGCGAGCGGCTTTCCGAGTTCGCGGACGACGGCTGCTTTCATCGTGTTGCCCATCATTACTCTCCTCTTGTATCGAGCGCCTATCACAGCGCGTTGCGCTACAGGCACGTGGGTTGGTCCAATTGGCTGTTAGCCTCGTTTCATCGGTGCTTCATGCCGGGGCGGCGGCCGCCGACGGCAGCGGAGGATTCGGAGCGGGAGCCCGCTCGACCCTAAACCACGCGGCGTAAAGCGCTGGCAGGAAGAAGATCGTCAGGAACGTCGCGACCGTGAGCCCGCCCATGATCGCGATCGCCATGGGACCCCAGAACACGCTGCGCGTGAGCGGAATCATTGCGAGCACCGTGGCCGCCGCGGTCAGCGACACCGGACGAGTCCGGTGCACGGCCGCGTCAAGCACGGCATTCCAGGGGTCTCGGCCCTCCGCCAATTCGGCCTGCACCTGGTCGACCAGGATCACCGAGTTGCGCATGATCATCCCGCACAGCGCGGTCACGCCGAGGATCGCGACGAAGCCGAGCGGAGCCTGGAAAATGAGCAGCGCGGCGACGACGCCGATGAATCCGAGCGGCGCCGTCAGGAACACCATGAACATGCGCGAGAAGCTCTGCAGCTGCAGCATCAGGATCGTCAGGATCGTGACGAGCATCACCGGGAAAACCGCCATCAGTGCGTGGTTGGCCTTGTCGCTTTCTTCGACGGCGCCGCCGACATCGATGCGATAGCCGGGAGGCAGCTTCGCTTCGATGTCTTTCAGCAGCGGCCGAATCTCCTGCGTCACCGACACGCCCTGCTCGCCGTCCTTGACGTCCGCGCGCACGGTAATGGCCATGTCGCGGTTGCGACGCCATAGCACCGGCTCCTCGAGCTCGTACGTGACGCGCGCGACCTGGGACAAGGGCACGACCGTCCCCTCGCGCGTATAAAGATTGACGTCCTTCAGCGTGTCGACATCGAGACGCTCGGACGGTACCGCCCGGGCAACGATGTCGATCAAATCTTCGTGCTCGCGCAGTTGCGACATCGTTGCGCCGTTCATCACGGTCTGGGTCACGAACGCCACGTCGGCCGGCGCCAGCCCGAGCGCACGTGCTTTGTCCTGGTCGAGGTCGACTTTCAGCGTGCGAACCGGGTCGTTCCAGTCGAGCTGGACATCGCGCACCTTCGGGCTCGAAGCGACGACGTGTTCGACCTCGCGCGCAATCTCGCGCACCTTCTGGGTGTCCGGACCGACGACGCGGAACTGGACCGGGAAGCCAACCGGTGGGCCGAGCTCGAGGCGCGTGACGCGGACCCACACCTGCGGGAATTCCTCGTTGACGCTCGTCATCAGGCGCGAGCGCACCCGCTCACGCGCCTCGATGTCCTTGGTCATCACGATGAAGACCGCGTAGCCCGGGTTCGGCAGTTCCGGATCGAGCGATAGATAGAAGCGCGGCTGCCCGGCGCCCGTATAAGCCGTGAAGAAGCGGATGTCCTCGTCCTTCGCGAGGACCGACTCCATCTTCTTGACCTGCTCGGTGGTGGCGGCGAACGAAGCGCCTTCCTTCAGTCGCAGCTCGACGACGAGCTCGGGCCGCGAGCTGTTGGGGAAGAACTGTTGCGGCACGACCCTGCTTCCGACAATCGCGACGGCCAGTGCGGCGACGGTGGCGCCGATGACCAACCAGCGCCGCTCGATGGCGAGGTCGATCCACCCGCGTAGCTTGCGGTAGAAGCGCGTGTCGTACGGGTCAGCGCCGTGGTCAT
>Ga0074045_10006003_pt1 | contig 10498 bp, 3 predicted proteins | sample BogForMeECP23OM2_FD_94442 | JGI IMG/M metagenome (GOLD analysis project Ga0074045, IMG submission 94442) | Bog forest soil microbial communities from Calvert Island, British Columbia, Canada - Bog Forest MetaG ECP23OM2 | ecosystem: Environmental > Terrestrial > Soil > Wetlands ... | reverse complement strand
ATGTCCTGGGGATTGACGCTCGACTCAGAATAGATCGTAAACCGAGGGGCTCCGAGTGCGGCAGCCTTCACAAGATAAAAGCTTTCTGTCCCGGTCTGGATCAGCGTTGGAAACGGCGTGATCGCTTCTTTTTTTCTGAAGTTCACAATGTTGAGGTCAAGCGCAAGCTTGGTGCTGTCCCCAAGGATCTTGGAGTATCGTTTGCCAATTTCGATATACCGTCCCGGGTCGGTTGACCAGAGAGTTTCCGGGTCCTCGACTTGCAGGACGAATCGGTATTTTTTTTGTAGCGCGATAATTTGATTCATATCGACGCCGAGGTATTCGCGCAGCTCGGGAGAGCCGTAACCATCCATCGCCGTCACAATGATCTGGAACCCCGGTTTCTGCTTCGCGATTTGCGCGAATGACGACAGAAATGTTTCATACGCCTGCGTTAGTTGCCCCACCCTGTAATCGACAACGGCATTCATCACTGCCGGATTTGTTTTCCAGAAGTACGGCGATTGCTGGCTGAAGATCGAGTCGAGGTCGAATCCATATTTTCTCTTTACTTCTCTTCGTGCAGAAGGATGCATCGGCGCAAAGATCTCGGGATTCTCGAACCCTTTGCCGGCTTCGAAGTACAGCTCTGCAAGGTTTACACCGTCCCAATCGTAGCCGTTGAGAATTTTAGTGTACTCGTCCGACATCACCGCCAGGCAGCTGTCGTCTTCCAGTGCGACAGCATATCGCCACATGGGGGGAATGTCTTCACCCTTATAATTTTTCTCCCGCCACCAGGGATGTTCATCCCAGAATTTTTTGCTTACCTGGGGGGGCTCGAACCAGGCATACACCAATATTCCGTTTGCGTGCGCCAGCGTGATAAGCCTTCTATAATCGTATGTGTATTTCGGGAACTGGTTCCATCCGGCAACATGAACAATACGTATGCCCTGGTTCACCCATTGTTTGACGAGCGATTCGATGCTGTATGTCTTCCGAAAGCCGGGGTCGAAGTACATTTCCAAATTTTCGCGGCGGACGATCGGCCGGAGATGGAAATATTTTCTCACGTATTCCAGCGCGAACGGGTATTGACTGTACCCATGCTGAGAGTACGAGTCGAACGATGAATTGAAATAAATGACTTTTCCCTTGCCGAATTTTTTTCCGATCACCATCGGCGTTTCGGTGACATCGTCGGTGCAGAAAACCTCATCCACCCCCTCCGTTTCAAACTTGCTGACAAGCTCGGCGTACCGCCAGGCGATCCGCTCCTCGGGAAAATAGCGGTCATGAATCCTGCCGACACGGATGCGCGTCTGGGTGAAACTGATGCCGAGTTCTTCGGCAAGGTCATTTTTTCTGTCGGTGATGATATTCCCGCCGCTTTCGACAAAATCGTTAATAATGTCATAGTCCGTCTGCTTCAACGAATCGATAAACGCATACGGTGCAATAAGCAGGTTGTAGCGCGACAGGTCCAGCCGTTGGCCGATAAAAAATGTATCGACCTGCACGTTCACGTTTCGGAGCAATGCCGCCAACGACGACTGGTCGTGAAAGGCGGCTCCTTTCACGTGGTGATTCCAGAGGATGGCCGCGCGAATGTCGCTCCACGTCTCTTCTTTGGCGAAGACATTGTCGTACAATTTTTCGACGCCGTACTCCGTTTTCTGGAGAAATGAAAGGGGACGTTCGCGGAATTCCGTCGGCTCGGCTTTGTACAGGTCGCCCGGCTCCAGCTCGATGGACTTCGTGATTGGCCCTTTCAGGCGTTTCTCGGAAGTCGTTTTGCTCTTGATCTCTCCGGTGTGGTCGAAGTACGCTTCGAACAAGTACTGGTCATCAAGATGAATAGTGTAGTTTTGACTCCCCGTGAGAATAATTCTGTCCTTTGTTTTTACCCAATTCTTCTGTTCGCGCAAATCGATGTACGTATATCCAAGCTTTTCAATCCCATCCACCAACTGTTTCAACAAATCGAGGTCGAGGAACGGATGGAAAAATACCGACGCGAAACCGTCGCGAACGTAGAGATTTGTCTTTGCGTTCTTGATGATGGTTCGTACGTACGCTTCACTTTCAGCTTTGTTCGGATTGAGCGGAACATAGCCGAGGTTTTCCGGGTAAATCTTCTGCCCAAATAAATCCTTGTTGATGATGTATGGAAAATATTGGCTGTAATCCGCATCCTCGATAGCAAGGCGCTGCTCCATCGCCGAGCTGAAATATTTGGCAATCGTGTTGTAGAGCGTAAAGGAAGCAGTGTAGTGCGGAGTTTCCCAGATGAGCGGCGACAAACCGTTTTTCATGAACTCCTGGAGGCCCATCTCAATTTTTTTTGCATCGCCTTCCGCCGTCTCGTCTTTGATCGGCTTGTTGGTGCTTCCGTCCCAAAATTCGAAATCGACGGCGGTTGTCCCTTTGTATTGATGGGTGACGCCGTGCATGACGATCGTTCCGCCGTTTTTCACCATGTACTTGATCGCATCGACGAAGTCCGGTTTGTCCGACAAGCTCACGCGGATTCCTTCCTCGGGGTCGACGTAAAACGGAATAACGCCGACGAGAAACGGAATGCCCCGTGCCGATAAAATATCGGCGATGTCGCGCAGTTGGTCGGGGCTTTGTAGCGGGTCGACATCTTCGATACGGATCAACGCCGAGTGAGACTCTTCGTGCTGCTCGTGGAGGATATCGTGAAGCATATCGGCGAAAAGGAGATAGCGGTCGTTTTCGGTCGCCGAAGCAAACGGCGAATCCGCAATGTACATGAGATTTTTCGACTTGATGATATACGGGATTTCTTTCTGCTTCTTTGTTGAGTACGCAACCGCAACGACACTGACGAGCCGCCGGTTCGCGATTTCAATAATGTTTGCGTTGGGTTCCCCTTTGGTAAAGACCTTGTTGTCCGATTTCACAATATCAAAATCGTCGAGCGAGTCGAGCGTGGAAACGCTGAAGCCGAATTTCTTCCGGAGGTTATATTTTTCAGAGAATTCGATCATCCCGGTATTCATCCAGATGACCGGTTTGGCGGTCGTGAGCACGTCTTCAAGGAATTTTGTCGGCACAGCGTCTCGCGCGTTGAAGCCGATATAGAACGTGTAATCGAAATTGTTTACCTCGCCCGGATTGTACTTGTTCACCCCTTTAATCGTCACCGCAGTGTTGAAATGGCCGAGCAAATCGGCAAGCTGCCGCCCATCGCCGATGGCGTAGTTTTTTAGGTCTGTGTTGCCTTCGACGGCAATCAAGATTTTCTTTTGGGGATATTCCTGACCGTTGCCGGATTGCGCGAGAGTAAAAATTGCTGCAAAGATGAGTGATAGTCGAATGGTCTTTTTCATTTACCGGGAAACTTACCGTGGTTTAAATTCGTGAATGACCTTGCCGGATATGCCGAAATATTTTTTGATGATCCGCACCGTTCGTTCGGCTGCGCGTCCGTCGCCGTACGGGTTTGTTGCTGTCGCCATTTTTGTGTACGCCGCCTTGCTTTCGATAAGTCTTTTTGCCGCAGCGATAATTTTTTTCCCGTCCAGGCCGACAAGCTTTACTGTTCCGTAGAGGACGGCTTCAGGGCGCTCCGTCACTTCTCTGAGGACAAGAATCGGTTTGCCGAGCGACGGCCCTTCTTCCTGTACCCCTCCTGAATCGGTGATGATCAAATACGACCTCGCCATCAAATTAACGAAATCCAGATAATCGAGCGGCTCAATAAGGAAAACATTGCCGAGTGAACCTAATGTTCCGTACACCACTTCTCTCACGACGGGGTTGAGATGAACGGGAAAGATGAAATTTATGGCGGTGTATGTTTCGGCAAGGGTTCTGACGGCGTTGCAGGCGTCGCGCATAGGTTCGCCCCAGTTTTCCCGGCGGTGCATTGTGAGAAGGACGATGCGCTTGTTCTCGGAGACGAGTTGATTGAGCGTATGGATGCCGAATGTATAATGTTTCTTCACTGAAATTCTCAAAGCGTCGATCACGGAGTTGCCGGTGACAAAGATATTTTTCCGGTCGATGTGCTCGTGAAGCAAAGCTTTCTTCGCCGTTTCTGTCGGCGCGAAATGAAGGTCGGCAATACAGCTTGTCAGCCTCCGGTTAATTTCTTCGGGAAATGGATTGTTTTTGTCATTCGTACGTAAGCCGGCTTCAACATGCCCTACTGGAATTCGTCGATAGAAAGCCGCAAGGCTTCCGACGAAGGTCGATGTCGTATCTCCCTGGACGAGCACCATATCGGGCATTTCTTTTCCGAGAACGGTATCCACCGCGGCAATAGTGTTTTGCGTGAGCGTTGCGAGCGACTGTTTCGGCTGCATGAGGTTGAGGTCATAGTCCGGAACTATTTTGAAAACGTCGAGCACCTGGTCCAGCATCTGCCGGTGTTGTGCGGTGGCAATGGCCACCGTATTGAAATATTTTTTTTCTTTCTTGAGCTCGATAATAATAGGAGCAAGCTTTATGGTATCGGGGCGCGTGCCGAAGATAACAGCTATTTTTTTCAAACATCTCTCCAAAGAAATAACAGTAAAAAGGAGTTTTATCCGGACACAAAATATGAATAATTCCGCTCTATTGCTGTTAAAAATTGTTAAGAAAAGCCCTTAAACGTTCGTGTTTTGAGATGAATGCTCCGTTCCAAGGTTGAATTTGTGGGTTTGTATTCCTACCTTAGAACACTCATTCCACGCGTGATACCTTTGATTGGTTTTTATTGAAGGAACCCGCGCCGAAAAAATGTCGGCCATGAATCCAGCGCTCGAAAAAATCGCCAAACATCTCCGCAATGCCGAAGACTTTGTCCGCTCCCGACGTTATACCGAGGCATTGTTTGAAGTCGATTATATTTTTCAGATCGACCCGAAAAATTATCAGGGGCGTACCCTTCAAGAACGCATCCGCTCCCTTCAGAAAAAGGAAGAGGAAGCCGCCCGAAATCCCGTTGTCGCCCCCCTCACAAAGGAAGGAATCTACCGGCATCTCCGCATTGCGGATGAACACTTTCTTGCCGGCCGGTACGACGAAGCGCTAATCGAGACTGAACGCGTGCTGCAAACCGACCCCGACAATTACCAAGGACGGTCGATGCTGGACCGCATCCATACGATGCAAAAAAGGGCCGACTCGGTCACTCAAGCGCGTACCTACACTCAAAACCTCACACTGGAAAAGAAAATTGAATTGATTTCCCAATACCTGAGGGAGGCGGATAGATTAATTCAACTCCAGCAATACCAACGCGCTCTCGAGCAAGTTGCAAAAGTATTTGGTCTTGACCCGACGAATCATTTTGCTCAGGCATATTCGCAGAGCATTGAAATGTTAATGAAAAAGGGTGCCACACCGATTCCCGCACCGGTTGTACCCCCCGTTAAACGGACAGCGGCAACACCGGCGCCTGTTTCACCTCCGCATACATCAACTCCGCCTGCAGCCGCACCAGTTCCACCGGCACGTACATCAGCTCCTCCGGTCCCAACTCCGCCAAAAGTTGTGCCTCTCCCATCGGCGCCTCCGGCAAACGCGTCTCCTCAACCATCGAAGCCGGTTCCCGTTGAAGCGTCGCAGAAATTAGAAGGAAGGCTGAAGATGTACCGAGAGATACTGGACGAAATGTGGTTCGACGGCATTCTGACCGATAAAGAAGCCGCTGAACTTGTAAAAATTCGCAGTCTCTTTAAAATCACCGATGAAGAGCATGCACGCCTGGAGAAAGAGATAAAGACTGAAGCATATGTCCAAGCGCTGCGCATTGTTCTGCACGACGGCGTCGTCACCGAAAATGAAGAACGGGTACTGGAACTAATGCGAAGACGCTACGGCATTACGATGGAAGATCACAAGGATGCCGAGGCAAAAATTCTGGAAGCGCGGCGGTCTCCCCCTTCGCTTGGAACTATTCTTATTGTCGATGACGAGAAGACCATTCTCCTGACGTACTCGGCGATTCTCCGCAGACACGGTTACACAGTGCTTATTGCCGAGAGCGTGGAAGATGCAATGGCAATTTTGGAAAAACAAGTACCCAATTTGATTCTTTCCGATGTGATGTTTCCCTCGCCGACGGAAGGCGGGTTTGAATTCTACAACCAGGTGAGGAACAACCGGCGGTTTGACGGGGTGCCGTTTCTTTTAATGTCGGGGATCAGCGATGAATATGTCGTGCGCGCCGGAATGAGGCTCGGGGTTGACGGATATCTTCCCAAGCCGTTCGACAATGAATTGCTTCTTGCAACGATTGAAGGAAAAATGAAACGGTAATTGTGTCGCTGCAGTGAATTCGATAAAATCTCCCCTCTTTTTTTGATTCATTTTTTGTCAGATCACAATAGATAGTTGCAATTCTAATCCGCAATAATCAACAATTCATCAATCCGCAATCATAGGGGGGCCTCATGATTTCACGCTCGCTGTTCTGCTCGGCAGTCTTCTTTTGTTTTACTCAATCATTCCTTGCTGCACAAATATCGTCGTTTCCATATCTTGAAAAGTTTGATACGGTCGCTGCTCCAAAACTTCCTGCCGGATGGTCAACGAGCGTCCGCAAATCTTCGTCGGGAGATTTTTCAACGGCGGTTTCGACGCCGTTCAGCGTACCAAACGCTGTTGTGTCGACGGATGCAAAAGTTGCCCAAAGCCTTACATCTCCGGTGATAAATTTTTCAGGAAAAATTGCCGGCGTTCTGGAGTTCTATGAACGGTGCACCTCGTCGTATAATTCCGGCCTTTGTGTGGAAGCAATAGTCGATAACGATACGTCATCCGCGATTCAAATAGGGGACACTCTCAAAAATTCCGGCACAACAAGTTATGTTCTGCGAAGTCTGCCGCTGCTGGCGTCATTGAGCGGCCAACGCGATGTCCGTTTTCGATGGCGGGTTGTGGGGAACGGGACGGGGGCGACGGGAACGCTCAGAATTGATAATGTCAAAATCACCGTACAGAAAAGACTCGATCTCGCGGTATCGGGTTTTTCCACTGACCCTGCAAATGCACGGGAAGGAGAGACTCTCTTCGTACATGTCTGTGTTGCCAACCGGGCGGCACTCAGCGGTTCCTTGTCATTCAAGCTGCAATTGTTCGACGATAAAGATTCCGGCTCGTTGGGAACAAAAGAAGAACAAGTGAGTGAGCAGTCGTTGTCTCATTTCTTCAGCGTTGCCGACTCTGCAGTTTTCACACTCAGCGATCCCTCTATTTCTCCCGGCAGCCATCGATTCTCGGTACAGCTCGTTCTCCCGGGCGATGAGGATACGTCAAACAATAGTTTGTCAAAAACAATTTTTGTCGGATACTCTCCGCGATCAGTTCTTGTCAACGAAATCATGTATGCCCCCTCCGACGGTCCTGAGTGGATTGAGTGCGTCAACAATTCTGCTGATACGATTTCACTTTCACAATGGAGAGTCGGTGATAATACGGCCTCTCGCGGAATCGTTAATTCTCAATCCCCGCCGATTCTTCCCAGACAATTCTTTCTCGTGGCCAGAGATTCTTCAATCCTTAATTATTATCACTCGGTTCATGCACCGATCATCAAAGCTAATTTCCCTGCGTTGAACAACGATTTCGATGCTGTCGTTATCCTTGACCCGACAGGGTTTACGATTGACAGTGTCGCGTACAACTCTTCATGGGGCGGAACAGGAGGAAAATCTCTCGAACGAATTGACACGGCAGCGGCATCAAATCAGCCCGGCAACTGGGGAAGTTCACGCAATCCGCAGGGAGCAACGCCGGGGATCGTAAACAGTCTTACAAGAAAAGAGTACGACGTGTCGATGGATGAAATCTTTCTTCCAGAATCTTTTCCTGTAGCCGGATGTCCGTTTGAAGTAGAAGTGATGATAAAAAATATCGGACGCCAAACGGAATCGAATATCTCCGTACAGTTTTTCCTCGACACAAACAACGATTCGATTCCGCAGCAGGGCGAGCTAGCCGGGGAAGAGCATATAGGTTTACTCTTACCCACAGATTCTCAAACAGTTGCACACTCATTGACCATAACATCGCAGGGAGAACAACGGATTATTGCCGTCGTGAATGCTCAGCGGGACGACGATACTACAAACAACATGCTCGCGCTAACATTCGCCGTCGGCATAGAACAGCATTCAATCGTTATTAATGAAATCATGTATGCGCCCACCGGGAATATGCCGGAATGGATTGAGTTCTATAATGCCAGCAGCAGTGAGATTAACATCGGCGGATGGAAAATTTCCGACGCTAGCGTGAAATCAAAAGCCGTGATTGTTAGTTCTCAATTTAATATTCAGCCAGGCGCGTATTTCTTAGCGGCATCGGATTCAACGCTGAAGGACTATTTTTCATTTTCAAGCCCCGTGTTTGTTTCATCATTTTCATCATTGCACAAAACAACACCCGATGCCGTTGTTGTGTACGACAACCGCGGCGCTACGATGGACAGCGTTTGGTATAAACCGTCATGGGGAGGCACCAACGGCAAGTCGCTGGAAAGAATCGATTACCTTTCATCGTCGGTGGATTCGGCGAATTGGAAAAGTTCTCTGCCGACGCCGGGAGCCGAAAATGCATCGGCAAAAAAGGACTTCGATGTCGCGGTTACAAGCGCAGCCGCAACACTGCAAAACGGCGGTTTGCATCTGGCAGCTGTGATCCGCAACGTTGGAAGAAATGCAGCAAGCGGATTCACCGTTCGATTTTATCACGATATAAACGGCGATAGTGTTGCATCGCCCGACGGGATAATCCAAAGCATCAATTGTGGCGCTCTCTCAGCGGGCGATTCGATGACGGTTCAGTGTGATTGGGAGACAAAGGCACACGGCATTATTCCGATTATCTGTACTGTTGATTTTTCTCAAGATCAACGGACATCAAACAACTCATTCTTTGTACGGGCGGCGAACAAGTTTGAACCGCAGTCGGTTGTCATCAACGAAATAATGTACGACCCGCTGTCGAATCGTTCGGAATTTGTCGAGTTGTTCAATAGGAGCGTGGATACGGTTGACCTCTATGGCTGGACAATGATGAATGCGCCGTCAAGTTCGGGAAGGAGAGCGGCAGTCCGAATTTCAGACAAACCATTATTTCTGCCGCCGAATAATTTTGTTGTTATCGGTGCAGACTCAACACTCATAGTTCAATTTCCGGTTCTTCCTTATCTCACAACGGGAAAACTTATCATCGCGAATAAGGATTTGTCCCTCAACAATTCCGGCGATGATGTTGTTCTTGTCGACCTGACGAATTTTCAAATAGACAGCGTTCGGTATTCTCCGTCGTGGCACAATCCCGCACTGAATACCTCTACGACCGGAAAATCTCTTGAGCGCGTCAACCCCTGTCTTGCAAGCAACGACAAGAAAAACTGGAGCACGTCAATTGCTCCGGGAGGTGCAACGCCGGGAGAGCGCAATAGTATTTTTACGACATCGGTTCCATCGGCTGCGCACCTTACACTTTCGCCTAATCCCTTCTCGCCGGATAACGATGGCTTTCAAGATTTTCTCGCCATCGAATATTCTCTACCGTCAACGACATCAATGATTCGCGTCCGTTGTTTTGATGTTCAGGGAAGGCTGGTGCGAACGCTCGCCAACAACGAACCCGCCGCCTCTTCGGGAACAATTATCTGGAACGGTCTCGACGACAACAATCGTCGTGTCAGAATCGGGATGTATATTATCCTTTTTGAAGCGCTCGACTCTTCCGGAGGAGTTGTGCATGTCATGAAAGATGTCGCCGTTGTCGCGACCAAATTATAGAGGATGAAACATCCGAAAAGCTGTCTCTCGCTTAGCCGCAAAGGCGCAAATATTTCGTTTTAGTGCTAATTTGCGTCTTAGCGGCTTTGCGCGAGGGACATTTTTGGGACACCTTCCAGTCATTTGTAAGTCGTGCCGTTCTTCTTTATATTATCTAATCCAGTTATTCTTCCTTCGCCTTCAGTGACAATCAAAGAACGTTACACCTCTGAGTCTGCCCAAATATTTCAGCTGCATCGCAACGGTGCAGACGGTTTTACCGTTGCTGCCCGGCTGACATCTCTTGTGGATACAACACTCACCGATTTTTGGAAATTAAACCCGGCCGGCAGCGACTATGCCGTTATTGCGTTGGGAGGATACGGCCGTTCCGAACTTTGCCCTCATTCCGATTTTGACCTGATGATCCTGGCTGAAAACGAGAAGGCGAAAAATTCCGGCTCGGAATGCATTCAGCAGTTTCTCCGCTCGCTGTGGGACGCCGGCTTCAACGTCGGACACAGTGTACGGACAGTGAAGGATTGTGTAAATTTGTACGAGACCGATGTAGATTCATGGGCTTCAATTCTGGAAAGCAGGTTTGTGTGCGGAAGCGAGCACGTGCTGGGGCTGTATGCCGACGATGTTTTCAGGCAGATTCAAAAAAAATTCGACCTCGTGTTCGTGAAAGCGATCATGGTTGGAATGGACGAGCGCCATGAAAAATACGGCAATTCGGTGAAATTGCTCGAGCCGAACGT
>Ga0074045_10006001_pt1 | contig 10499 bp, 12 predicted proteins | sample BogForMeECP23OM2_FD_94442 | JGI IMG/M metagenome (GOLD analysis project Ga0074045, IMG submission 94442) | Bog forest soil microbial communities from Calvert Island, British Columbia, Canada - Bog Forest MetaG ECP23OM2 | ecosystem: Environmental > Terrestrial > Soil > Wetlands ... | reverse complement strand
GCAGCTGAATTCGAAACTGGACTTATTGCCGCTGCGGGTAACTTTCGCAGGTTCGCAACGTCCCTCCGGGTCCACCATGGGTTTGTCCCGAGCGGCCATCGCAGCGCTGACGCACACGCGTGTCGTGCCCTGGGCAGTCTGGCTGGGCATAGCTTGCGCACCCATCATGGCTTCCATCTGCTGTCGTTGGGCGGGAGTCATGTTAGCCATCGCCGCCTGCATTTTGGCGCTGGCGGCAGCCATCTGGGCGCTCATATCCTGACCGTCGACAACCTGGCGGATCGACTTCATTTCCCAGAGACCTGGTTTCAGGCCGGAACCTTGGGACAACGCCGGGCCGCTCAAGCCGATAACAATTGCCATCATCCATCTCTTCATATCGATTCCAGCGGGCTGTGAATGAACGTAGGTCATGAATCCGGCTCGAACGGCGTTAAAGAAGTGGAACACCTGCGGCGACCAGTCCGAACTCGCCAGGGCCGGTGGCACGATGCGACTCGCCAGTCAGATGTCGGTCCATCGAATCGAAAAGCGGGCGTTGCCCAGAGACATACTACTCGCAATCAAATCTCATGGCCGTCGCTCGCCTGCGGGACAGCCGCCATTTCCGTGGTGCACCGCGGGCCAATCGGATGAATGCGATTCGGCGCTCGATCACCGCTTCTCACTTTGCTTCCGGTCTTGCCTTCCAGGCTCGGGTCTGTTCCCTCGCCTCCCGCGATTGCTCTGGGGTCATCTTGTCGGCAACGTCCTGCATGGCACGGGCCGCGTCGGAACGCGGGCCCCCGGCCGGCAGCGCAATGACGGCGAGACCGAGCCACTTCATTGCTTGAACGTTGTCTTGCGGAACGCCTCGCCCCGACGCGTACAGCAATCCAAGGTTGATCTGCGCGTACGCCATACCCTGGTCCGCGGCCCGGCGAAACCACTTGGCTGCCTCGGTTTCGTTCTTGTCGACGCCGTCGCCCTCCGCATAACTGGCCCCGACATTGTACTGAGCATCGGCATTGCCCTGATTGGCCGAACGCTGAAACCACATCATCGCTGTCGCGTCGTCCCGCACAACCCCTTTGCCTTCGGCATACAAGGCACCGAGCCGATATTGGGCGACGGGATCGCCCTTCTCGGCGAGCCCGCGCCAGATCTCAACGGCTTTCACATAATCCGCCGCGCGATAGGCCGCCAGGCCCTCCTCCATCGTGCCTTGCACCCCGGCCGCCTGCACGGTGGCTGCGAATACGACCGCCCCAAAAAGAGCGCGCGCGATTACCTTCAGCGATACATTGAAAGCTGGCATGTAAACCCCAAAAGGTGAGCCGATGCGTGGCGCCAAGCGGGTAAGCACGCCGCCGTTCGTAGCGACCCAACCAGGGGAGATCGGGTCGCCCAAGGCGCCATCCGAGAGATTACTCCTGCCGGGCCATTGCCGCATAGTGGTTGGCGATGCGAGCCCGGCCGCGCAACATGAGATCCGTCGGGCAGGAATTTGCGCCGCGGCTAGTTGCGGCAAACATCTGCCAACAATGTCTCAGGGCGCATGCAGCAGTGGCGTCAGGGTCTGCTCGAGCACTTGCGCGTCGAGACCCGGGTCGCCATACCACTGGTCCTTGCGCAGAATTCCCTTACGGTCCACAACGAATGTCATGGGGAGGCGCCAGATGCGTCCATAACCTTTCAAATAGATGTCGTGCTCGAAGCCCACAGGGAACGAATAGGCTTTCGTCGCCTCCCGCACCTTGTCCTCGTCCTTGGGATCGTCCATGCTCAGTGCGACCAATACGAGTCCATCGTCACGATGCTTGCGGTAGTAGGCGTCGAGTGCCGGCATCTCCTCACGGCACGGCGCGCACCAAGTTGCCCACAGGTTCACGACGATGACTTTGCCTATGTTGTCAGCAAGATTGAACTCACTGCCGTCAAGCAGCCTGGCCTGCATGGCGGGCGCAGGGTGGCCCTCGGTTGCCGCGAACGACAGGCCGCACCAGCCGAGGAGGAGCAGCGCCGTTTTCCAGCGCAGCTGGCGCGCAGCCCCGGATGCCTGCTGCCCGTTCAAGCGGTGTCTCGAGTCGACGCATGCCATGACTTGCCTCATGATCGGAGTTGTCCGCCTGTGCTTGCGGCCTTGGACCTGCGGCCTGACGCAAGCTTTGCTGCGCCTGTCAGAGGCCCCGGCGGCCCAAGCCGTGACAGATCAGAACGCATAGCTTGCCCCGACCGAGCCCGTCCAGTGCGGGAAAAGTTGGTAGCCTGTGAGGTTGCTGTATATCGGCAGTTGCACGAACGCGAACACCTGCATGTTGTGCGCGACGCTCACGCTTATGCCAGGACTGAGGTACACCACCGTGCCGCCTGTGGAAATCGTGTCGGCGAGCACCCCCTGATCCGTGCGCTTGTTGGTGATGTTGAATTGCAGCTGCGGCACGATATTGGGGTTCTCCTCATAGCGCACGCCGAAGCTCACGGTGAAGAGATTGCCCGGGCGGTAGTCCTCACCGGGCTGGTCGAGCTTGTGCCACAGCGCTGCCTGAAATTGGCCGTTGACAAAGACGTCGAAGTTCTGGCTCACCGCCTGGTAGTAGTACCCCCCGACAATAAGGTCGGTCGCACCGGCTCCTGCTTGCAAGCTCGTGTCGAGGAGGTTGCCTGGCGACGGGATCTGCGAATTAGGCCCTGAGTTGAAGGCGACAGGGTTGCGTCCTACTGTGCCAGTGCCGGCGGCGTTTGGCCCGCCATAATCTCCGGTGGGCAATATCAGCCCGAGCTGAAAGCCGAGGTTGTGCGTAGGCAGGAAACCCTGATAGCTGGTGATGAATCGGATGTCCCCCACGCTGTCAACGCTTGCACCACTTACCTTGTCTGGGGTAAGCGGGTTCATCGCAGCGCCATAGGTGGAGTGGCTGCGGTCGATGTAGGGAACCAGCAGGTTGAAATTCCACTCTCCGTTGGGCCTGTAGCTTATGCCCGCGGTAAAGTATCGGTTGATGGTCTGCTTCTCGACTTCTTGATTGCCACCGGCGTCATTGATCGCCGCCACTTGCGAGTTCGAAATACTGCTCGTGCCGGACCGCAACTGGTCCTGATTGATGAAGTCGAATTCGAACGTTGCACGCCAGCCGGCTATGTCCGAATAGCCCATGGCAGCATCGGTAGACAACGAACAACCGCAGGTTGCGCAGGCCAGTGCCGCGCGGGGCATTACCGCGGCGAGCACAAAGGCCGCCGCCACGAGCAGCGGTGGCGCTGGGGCCCTGACGCGCGTGCGCTCGCGTTTCGTCGCGGTCCAAGCGCTGTCGCCCAAATAGCCGTGTCGCACGTGCGCGCCAGAAGACGGGATCCTGGTCATTGCCATGCTCCGACTCACTGCTCGCGGCAGCGAGGCCGCGAGGCCAAATGCCGCGGCGGAGCACAGAACCTGCTGCTCACGCGCGACTGGAATCGACGCCGATTACGGCGTCATGCGGTGCGTCAGATGGAGGGGTGTGGCGGGGCGCGAATCGGTGGGATCAGGGCAACGCGAGCGATGCGGGGCGGCTGATGCAGGTAATCGGCCGGCGGTACATCGCCGGGCCCCGAGGGCGCCAGCACGAACTCCGCCTGGGGCAAGAAGCCCGTGGTCAGGAACTTGATGACCTGACATGGAGTGCAGTCGTGATTGATCGGGTGCGTCGGCCCCCCGGGGAGGTCTGAGAGCCGCTCGCCGCTATCCCCACTCGCATGGTCGCGGTCCGAGTCGGGATGCGCCGCAGCGAGGTGCCCGTGCACAGCCGCCGCTTCGAAATCGACGGCAGGCAGCAGCGCGACCGACGGCAGAAGCAACGCAACCGCGGCGCAGCACGCCGTCCACGAACGCCAACGAGCCCGGCGCCCCAGGAAGCTCATCGACGCAGCTTCGAACCGATAGATCGGCTTCAACACGGCCCCAAATCGTGGACCCACGTCCGGCACTCGGTCAATGCTAACACTTAAAGGCGCCTCTTAATCCAGCGGGGACCAATGAGTCCTTACCCATGATACGAACAGGCCCATTCTTGACCCGGGGTCCGTTCGCCGCGCCGGCTGGGTGGCCTCTTGTCAGATAAGCTACCCGTTCGGAATCAGGCGGCCATGGCAGCATTGTCCTTCGACCACCAGTCCTTGAGGGAAGATCCTTGCCCGCTTCTCAAAGCGACCTCGCCGACCGCACCGCGACAGAGCTCGTAGAACTGTACCGATCGGGCCAAGCTTCGCCGGTCGATGCAATGAGAGCCGTGCTGGCGTGCATTGCCGAACTCGACCCCGCGCTCAACGCGTTCTGTCTCGTCGACGCGGATCGGGCCCTGGCGAGCGCCAAGGCATCCGAAGCGCGCTGGCACTACGGTACGCCAGTGGACATCCTCGACGGGGTGCCGGTGTCGATCAAGGACCTGATCCTCACCCGCGGCTGGCCTACGCTGCGCGGCTCACGCACCGTTGATCCGCGGCAGTCGTGGGATGTCGATGCGCCGGTCACGGCGCGATTGCGTGAAGCGGGTGCGGTCATCTTCGGCAAGACAAACACGCCTGAATTCGGCATCAAGGGCACCACCGACAACCTGCTCACCGGGATCACCAGGAATCCCTGGAATACGAGGATGACGCCGGGCGGGTCTTCGGGTGGCGCCGCGGCAGCCGTGGCATGCGGTATGGGGCCGGTCGCGATCGGTACCGATGGCGCGGGATCGGTGCGTATTCCTTCGTCGTTCTGCGGCATCCCGGCGATCAAGCCCTCATTCGGGCGGGTACCGGCGTTTCCGCCATCGCCAATGGGCACCGTTTCGCATATCGGCCCGCACGCGCGCAGCGTCGAGGACCTCGCGCTGCTGCTCACCGTGATAAGCCGGCCCGACGCACGCGACTGGACTTCACTACCCTACGATCCACGCGATTATCGGCAAGGACTCTCTGCCGGCGTGCACGGGCTGCGCATCGCCTACAGCCCCGACCTCGGCTACGTGAAGAACGTCGATCCGGAAGTCGCCGCCGCAGTGCACGCGGCGGCAGCGGCTTTCGAGGCACTCGGCGCACACGTCGACGAGATCGCGCCAGGTTTCGCCAACCCGGAAGAGATAACGACCAAGCTCTGGTTCGTCGGTTCGCTCACCCTGGTTCAAAATATGACCGCGGAGCAAGTTGCGCTTACCGATCCGGCCCTGCGCTGGCAGGCCGAGCAGGGTCGCGAGGTATCGGTGCTTGAGTTGCAGCGACTCCTGGCGCGGCGCAGTGAACTCGGTTCACACATGCGTCAGTTTCACCAGCGCTACGACCTGCTGCTCACGCCTGGCGTATCGGTGCCGGCATTCGAGGCAAAGGCGCCCGGCGAGTGGGGGCTCAGCCTCGAAACTTTCCTGGGATGGACGCCCTTTTCGTATCCGTTCAATCTGACTCAACAGCCGGCCGCAGTCGTGCCCTGCGGCCTGACCAGAACTGGCCTGCCGATCGCGCTGCAGATCGTCGGCCCGATGCACGCCGATGGTCTCGTGCTGCGTGCGGCGCGCGCTTACGAATCGACGCGCGCCTGGCAATTGCCCGTGGTCGCAAAAACGATCGCCAGGTCGCTCACGCAACCACCGCGCGCAGACGGCGAAACAACGTGACGGAACCCTCCTGTTACAATTCCGGAGGCTCAACGGTAGGCCCGTTTGCCCACTTGTAATATCATGTCTCGTGGCTAGACTCGGCTGCGCCATGGACACTGCGCACGACATGCTGGGTTGCGTTCCGCAGCGGATAGCCCGCTGCTTGATCGCCCTCCTCGCGGCGCTCGTCGTCGCCGGAGCGGCCGGTGCGCAATCCGCTGCCGCGCCCGGTTACAGCCAGGACGAACTCGATCAACTGCTGGCGCCGATTGCCCTCTACCCGGATGAGCTGCTAACCCAGATCCTGATCGCAGCGACCTACCCGCTCGAGGTCGTGGAGGCTGCCCGCTTCGTACAACAGAGCCCCGATCTCCAGGGTGATGCGCTGGACCAGGCGGTGGCCGCCAAGAACTGGGATCCAAGCGTGCAGTCGCTTGCCGCGTACCCACAGGTACTGGCCATGATGAACGACAACCTCGAGTGGACGCAGCGCCTGGGGGACGCGTTTCTCGCCGACCAGCCGGGGGTCATGGATACCGTGCAATCGCTTCGCCAAAGAGCGATGGCAGCCGGCAACCTGCAATCCATTCCGCAGCTGTCCGTGGCGACGCAGGACGGTGATGTCGTGATCGACACGCCACAGCCGGACGTGGTGTACGTGCCGGTCTACAATCCGCTGCTCATCTATGGCCCGTGGTGGGCCCCGGCCTATCCGCCATGGTTCTGGTGCCCGCCGGCGATTTTCGGCTATCCGTTCTGCCCGGTGTATACGGTCGGTATCCTCTTCGGCGCGCCCTGGCCGATCCGGTACCCCCATTGGGGCTGGGCGCACCCCTACTGGCACGCGCATCGCGTCGTGATCAACCCTCAGAACAACTTGTTCTGGAACCATGCGCGGCAAGCCCAATTGGCCCCGGACGGCACCTGGCAGCATTCACCGGCCCACCGCCGCGGCGTCGCGTATCCGAACACCGCGACACGCGACCGATACCTCGGTGTCGATCCCAATGCGGTGCGCGCGAGACAGGATTTCCGCGGCTACGAGCGCGTGCCCTCGACGCCGGGTGCCGTGCCGCGCGTGCCGCCTGCGCTTCCTTTCGACCCAACCTACACACGCCAGCAGACCCAGCTCAACGCCCAGCGCGGAATGCAAAGCCGACAATCCATTCCCGTTGCTCCGGCACCGGCCTTCCAGGCGCCCGTCAATCGCGCCCCGGCTCCCGCGCCCGCGCCGGCGCGAGCGCCGCAGGGGCAAGGCGGCGCAGGCCGGCATTGACCCATGAACTGCCCCATCATCCGCACGAGGACCCCATGAGGTTTCCCCTAGGCTGGGGCGCGACGCTCGTGAGCGTTGCCCTGGGCGCGTCGGTCATGGCGTTGGCACCGCCGGCGATTGCCGCCAGGGATGCAGCCTCAGCCGCGCAGCCGCGGGTTCAGCAGCACTACCCGACTGCAGAGGCGGCGGCCCACGCGCTGGTGGTCGCGTTGCGCGCCAACGACCTGCGGCGGCTGGGCGCAGTACTCGGCCCCGGCAGTGAACCGCTGATCAACTCAGGCGATCCGGTTGCCGATCGACAGGGACGAGCGCGCTTCGTCGCCGCATTCGACAAGCGTTCGAAGATCGAGCCCGAGGGAGATGCCAAGGCGGTTCTGACCGTCGGCGAGAACGATTGGCCCCTCCCGTTCCCGCTGGTGAAGGATGCCACGGGCTGGAGATTCGACACCGAGTCCGGTGCCGAGGAGATCCTCAACCGACGCATCGGGCGCAACGAGCGGGCCGCGATCCAAGTTTGTCTCGCCTACGTGGATGCCCAGCGCGAATATGCGCTGACGCAAGGCAACCGCGACGGCATGCACGAATACGCCGTGAAGCTCGTGAGCGCGCCGGGGAAAAAGGATGGCTTGTACTGGCCGACGAAGCAGGGGCAGCCGCTAAGCCCACTGGGTCCGCTTGCCGCGCAGGCCAGGGAGGAGGGTTACGGCAAGGGCAAGAATGCGGCGCACGAACCCTACCATGGGTACTTGTACCGGATACTGACCGGCCAGGGCGGCAATGCGCCAGGCGGGCCCTACGATTACGTCGTCGGCGGCAGGATGATCGGCGGCTTCGCGCTGGTTGCCTACCCGGTCCGCTGGGGCGATTCAGGAGTAATGACGCTCATCGTCAATCACGACGGCGTCGTCTACGAGAAGAATCTTGGCGAAGCCACCGCGGCAATTGCTTCGCGCATGACACGTTTCGATCCGGATTCGACCTGGTCGAAGAGCCAGCCCTGACCAGGGTCGGGCGCGGCGCCGGTGCCGCTGCTTGCCCAAGCGATGACACAACCCGACTTCGCGTCCCAATGCAATGCGCATCGCGGCTATCTGCTGCGGGTGGCTACGCTGCAACTGCGCGACAGCGACCTTGCCGAGGACATCGTGCAGGACACCTTGCTCGCGGCGCTTCAAGGAGCAACAGGCTTCTCCGGTCGCTCGAGCCTGAAGACATGGCTTACCGGCATACTGAAGCATAAGATTGTCGACGCGATCCGGCGTAAATCCCGCGAGCCGGTGTTTGCGGCGCTCGAAGACGAATGTCAGCTTGACGATCTTGACGCACTGTTCGACGAGTCGGGCCATTGGGATAATCCGCCCGCGGAATGGGGTGACCCCGAGTCCAGCCTGTCGCGCCAGCAGTTTTTTGACATCGTGCAATTCTGCCTGGACAGGCTGCCACCCAATACGGCCCGGGTCTTCATGATGCGTGAGGTGCTGGAGCTTTCGAGCAGCGAAATCTGTAAGGAACTCACGATCACGTCGACCAACCTATGGGTCATTCTGTACCGGGCAAGAGTGGCGCTGCGCCAATGCCTGGAGCAGAACTGGTTTGGGCAGCCCGCCCGAGGCGGTTGATCCAGCAAAGGTGATGCGCAAATTGGGCCTGATGATCTCATGCAAGGAGGCGAGCCGGGCGCTCTCGCAGATGCAGGACGGCGACGTCGCCTTGCCGCTATACCTGCGCATCCGGCTGCATCTGCTCCTGTGCGACGCGTGCAGTCGCTTCGCGTGGCAGATACGCTTCCTGCGCCAGGCCATGCAACGCTACCGGCAATAGAAGCGCCCGATCCGAAACGGGCCCGCAAAGTGCCATCGGCGGCCAGCCGCCGTTGCGTGGTAAAATCGGTGGCCTCCAAAGACGGTATCCGCCGTGCTCTCGATCGTGCTTAACGGCTCGTGTTGTCGGTGTGCCGACCAGGCAACGATTGCTGACCTGATCCGTGAGCTTGCTCTCGAAGGCAAGCGCATCGCGGTCGAACGCAATGGCGAGATCGTACCCAAAAGCCGCCACGGCGACACCGCGCTGGCCGACGGCGATCGCATCGAAGTGGTCCGCGCCGTCGGTGGGGGCTGACGGTTTGCCGCATGAACGCGCCCAACGAAAACCTTGCCCTTGCGCACGATGACCTGCTGGTGATCGCCGGCAAGGCCTATCGCTCGCGGCTGCTGGTCGGCACGGGCAAATACAAGGACTTCACGGCAACACGGGCCGCCATCGATGCCTCGGGCGCCGAAATTGTGACCGTCGCAATCCGTCGCACCAACATCGGTCAGAACGCCGCCGAGCCATCGCTGCTCGATTACCTCCCGCCGTCGCAGTTCACGCTGCTGCCAAACACCGCCGGCTGCTACAGTGCGGATGACGCGGTGCGCACGCTGCGCCTCGCCCGTGAACTGCTCGACGGGCGGGCTCTGGTCAAGCTCGAAGTGCTTGGCGATCCGCAGACGCTATTCCCGAACGTACGCGAGACGATTCGCGCCTCCGAGACGTTGGTCAAGGATGGCTTCGAAGTCATGGTCTACACTTCCGACGATCCGATCGTGGCGCGTGAGTTGGAAGCGATCGGTTGCGTGGCGATCATGCCGCTCGCCTCGCTTATCGGCTCGGGGATGGGTATCCTCAATCCGTGGAACCTCAGACTCATCATCGAGCAGTCCAAGGTGCCTGTGCTCGTCGATGCCGGCGTCGGCACGGCCTCGGATGCCGCGGTCGCGATGGAACTCGGTTGTGCCGGCGTGCTGATGAACACCGCGATAGCATTGGCAGAGCATCCGATACTCATGGCCGGCGCAATGAAGAAGGCGGTCGAGGCAGGGCGTGAGGCTTTCCGCGCTGGTCGTATGCCGCGCAAGCTCTACGCCGCGGCCCCGAGCTCACCGACCGCCGGCCTGATCGGCTGATACCCGATCGATGATGCGATCCCTGCGCGCGGTGGCCGCGATGATCGCCCTTGCCGCAATGCCTGCGCCGGCCGCACCGCCGACCGACGCTGAACTCGAGCAGGTCTGTGCGCAAGCCGAAGGCGCGGCCCATTGCGCACGGCTTGTCGAAGCCATGCAACTCAAGCGCCTGCCCAATCTCGCCCGTCGCGAGGGCACCGTGCTCTCCGTCTCGCTGTATCCGTCGGGCACCGCGACCTTTACCGACAGCGACGACGGGGCCGGCGCGCGGGCCTACAGCCTCTGGGATTACCTCGATGGTCTCAACGCCGTGCTCCTCTACACCACCAGAGGCGAGACCACCTTCTTCACCCTCTTGCAACGCACGACGAACCGGCGCATCGAACTTCCGACCGAGCCACAGCTTGCGCCCGATCGGCAGCACCTTGTGACCGCCGACGTGTGCGAGGCGCGTTGCAGCAACGAGGTCGCCGTATGGCGCGTCACACCCGAAGGAATCCGCAAGGAATTGACGTGGTCGCCGGAAGGATGGATCGACGCTGGCGCGAAATGGAAGGACGGCGGGACCCTTACCTTCGAGTACACGACCTCGAGCGGAAGCGGCAAGATGGATAGAGCACTCGGCGACTCGGGCTGGAAGCGGGTCCAATGACCGAAGCGCGCGCGGCAGCAACACGCCGGCCG
>Ga0074045_10006000_pt1 | contig 10500 bp, 11 predicted proteins | sample BogForMeECP23OM2_FD_94442 | JGI IMG/M metagenome (GOLD analysis project Ga0074045, IMG submission 94442) | Bog forest soil microbial communities from Calvert Island, British Columbia, Canada - Bog Forest MetaG ECP23OM2 | ecosystem: Environmental > Terrestrial > Soil > Wetlands ... | reverse complement strand
GGGGCGCCCGAAGCGTTCTAGGGAACTAATTAGTCTCCAGTACCGCAGGTGCAAACGCCTTTGCTGCTGCCATCGAGTTGGATGGCATAGCACTCGGCCTGCAGGCGGCTGACTTCGGCGGCGCTGAGGGTCGCATCCTGGGATGCGGTCTCAGTAATCGCGAAGTTGCTGTTCTGGATGTGTGTAGCCCAGGCGCGAATCGCCGGCGTCGGAGCCAACGTGGTCGGAAGCGGGCAAACGCCCGCAACCGTCGGGGTCGAAACGATTTTGACCACGCCGGTGCTCAGAACGACGCCGGTCAAGGGGTTGCCAGTCACATCGATGTTCACCGAAAGGGTACGGAGGCCATCGGGAGAGAGGAAGCAGCTGCAGCATTCCGAGAGCTCCTGGTTGGGGTCGAAGACGAAGATAGCGGCGCAGATGTTGTTGCTGCTATAGACGCCAGTTTTCGAAACCGCCTCGACGGTGCCGGGGTTGGTAAGGCGCACGGTACCATCCGGAGCGCCGGCTGTGTTGGCGTTGGCGAAATAGTCTACTTTGAGAGTGTCGGGAGACGGGGTGGTGGCTGCCGCCGCGTATCCGGCACTCAGGGCCAGAACAAGAGTACACACTACGAGCGTTGTGGTCCGAAGCATTGTTTTTTCCTCCAAGGGATATACGCCGCCAAGCTGGGGAGGATGGCTGGGGTTACTATGGCGCGTGGTTACTTTACCCTGAAAATGCCGAGACGCAAGCCCCCTTGCGTGTTAATCCAATTGTATTAATCCCGTGGAAACGGGCTTCCAGCGCTGGGTTTGGGGAGATGGTACGGAGCTTGAAAAGCGCGGAGTGATAACCGCGCAGTGTCGGTATGCCCGAAGGCATACCATGACGCGAGCCGCGAACTTCCCCTGAACCGGATCAGGCGTAGCCTTTCTTCTTCCAGACCTCCCAGTCGTCGCGAACGGCTTGCAGCATGGATTCGGCAGCCTCGTGCAGCCACTTCCCTTTCTGTTTGCTGAGATAGCGGAGTATGTTCTTGCGGGCGGAGGGAGAACCGAGATGGATGTTGGCAGTCTCCCATCCCATGGCACGGAGCAGGCGAAGTTCGGTGGTGGGCGCGTTGAGGGAAGCCAGTTCGATGCGAGAGCAGAGTGGGCCCAGGCGGCGGACGATCCAGCGTCCGCGGAGTTGAACGAAGGGATCGGGGCAGCGAACGGCGCGGTTAATGATGGTCTGATAGAAGATTTCTCCGGGGCCGGCGTCTTTCTGCGAGGCAAGATTCTCCGCCCAACTTGAGGCCGATGCAACCAGCGCTTTAGCTTCGCGGGCGATGCCGCCGCCGTGCCAATCGGCGATGGCGACGTAGCGCGCATGACCGAGGCTGCCGAGACCAGCCACGCGGTGGGCGATCCGATACTTGATGCCCGGGGCGGGCATGAGATGTTCGATAGCATCGACGGCGCTGACTGGGAGGCCGGTTTTCAGGGTGACGAGCTTCTCCATTTTCTGCCAGAAGCGGACGGGATCGCGAAGTACGTTTTCGGCGACTTGGCGAAGCCATACGTGCTCTTCGGCTAACACGAAGGCTCGACCTTTTTGGTCGATGCTCGCGGTATAGCCGTCGAGGATGGTGTCGCAGACATCTTCGCGCTTGAGGGGAAGACGACCAACGTCCACGGCAAGATGGACACTGACGGCCAGGCGGACTAAATCAACGGTGAAGGCCAGCGGCCACGCCTCGTCGAAATCGTTGACACCCCAGATCAGGCGCCCTTCGATATCGCGCCAGGTGCCGAAATTTTCAACGTGGAGATCGCCGACGGCCAGAACTTTGGGGGCAGCGGCCAGATCGGGGCAGACTTCCGGCCAGAGTTGCGCCCAGCGGTAGTAGGTGGCGCGAAGGAACATGAAGAGGTCCGACTTCATCTGCGAGTGTTTGAAGCGGAGATCTTTTTTATCTATGCGCGTGCGCTGGGCTAGCCAGTCTTCGAACTGGCGGGTGGCTTTGACTACGTTCATGCGGGCAACAATAGCTAGGGGTTGAATGGGAAGTCAAATGCTAAAAGCCTTTACCACAGAGGGCACTGATGAGCACAGGGTAAAGCCTTTAATTAAGGGACCGGCGCGGCGCCCAACTCGTCAGTTCACGCCTTGCGCCGGTCAACGCGCCCTAGGAGGCGCAAGCTCAATTCTTGAAGTAAGAGGCGTTCTTCTCGACGAACGCTTTCTTATCTTCGGGGACATCATCCTCGGCAAGAATCGAATCCGAGGTGCAGGCCGGGACGCAAGCGCCGCAGTCGATGCACTCCGCCGGGTCGACAAAAAGTTGCGTGGCGGCTTCGAAGCCGGACTCGCCGTCTTTGGGATGAATGCAATCGGTGGGGCAGACATCGACGCAGAGAGAATCCTTGATGCAGTTGCCGGTAATTACGTAGGCCATGATGAATCTCCGAGTATGAAGCCAGATTGCCTGCTCGATTTTGAGTTTAGAGATGAGGAAGACGCCTGGCCGTGATCAAGGTCACGGGACGACGTGCGCGAAGCGGTATGTTCTCAGAGTCGCCGCGGAGGAAGAGAACCTATGACCTGCGTCACACTCAAAAGTGACGGCGGTCACGGAAATGAGAAACCTCGCATGGCAGAATGCCGACAATGAACTAGTCCTTGCTAGTTAAAGATCGCCCGGCTCTAACCCACAGAACCCCACAGAGCCGTAACCCCAGACGGCGAGGGCCGGGCGTCAAAAAACCGCAGTCGTCTGGCGGTTCCTATCCGCGTCGCCTTCTCGAGGCGGGCGTTTCTCTGAGCTAACCGTTTTCGACGCGCTCCTTTATATCCGCGTAGGCCGCATTGATGAGCCTGCTCAGCTCTTCGGCGTTTGTGGCCGTCCCAGGTCTCAACTTCACATGGCGCATGAACCTGCCGGTGCCTTGCAGCAAGTGCGCCGGATCCGGCAGCGCGGCACCCTGAAAGAACCCCACATTTATGTGCGCAGTGAATACATTGACGTAGCCGAAGGGCGCATCTCCCAAACATGCGACCGGACAGCCGTCATGCAAAAGCTCCCGGACTTCGTCCCCGCATTTTCGCATCACCTCAAACCACCGATTCGCGATGGCTCCCAATTCACCGGCATGCTCTTTCATCCAGGCATCGATGGCGGGATCGCGCTCGACGGCGCCGTTGAATCGCAGCAAATCCGTTCTCATCGTCGCTCTGCTTTCTGCTTTCGAGATCTGCGCCCACGTAGCACAATTTACGATCACCCCGGCGTCGTTCACAATTGACAACTACTGACACCGTCCCAGATACTGCGTCTTGCGCATGTAGGATGCAACGGCGCGCCGCCGAAGGGCAATGCCCACCTACGATCTCATCGTGGAGGCCTACATGCCCAATCTGGAGAACCTCAAAAAGCAAGCCAAGCTCATCTTGCGGTGGCATCGCGAACGCCACTACCCCGTGGCCGCGCAAATCCGGGAGCATTTGCCTCGTCTCCTGAACATGCCGGACCCCGAGATTCTTGCAGCCAGCTTTAGGCTCAGCGATGCGCAGGAGATGGTTGCGCGACAGCAAGGCTTCGAGAGTTGGCAAGCCCTGAAAACCGGGCTCTCGGCGACGTCGCGCAAGGTGAAATCATCGCCATCGAAGGCAACGATTCTCTGTGCAGAGCCTCAACTGCTCGTCACCGATATCAAGAGATCATGCGAATTTTTCCGGGACAAGTTGGGCTTTTCGCTGGTATTCAGTTACGGCAAACCTCCCTTCTATGCCCAGGTGGGCCGCGACGCGGCACGTCTCAATCTAAGGTGCGTCGAGCGATCAGTAATTGAGTCGACGGTTCGCGACCGGGAGGAATTGTTGTCGGCATCGATGACGGTCGCTACGGCGGAGGAGATCAAGCTGCTGTTTCTCGAGTTTCAGTCCGCAGGCGTCGCCTTTCACCAGACGCTGAAGAAGCAGCCATGGGGCGGCAAGAATTTTGTCGTCAAGGATCCGGATGGGAATCTGCTGCTATTTGCTGGACCCGCAAACTAATGGCTAGCAAACCGAAGTGCGCTGATCGAGCCTGGATCGTGGGCTGACCGGAAATTGTTCCATCACTGGGACTTGAATTCGCTTGGCTCGACGCCGCATCTTGACCACAGCGTTATGTGTCGGCTTGGACACACTGCCCTCCTTTTGCCACTCGTTCGGAGATTGCTGCATTCCGTAACTCCTTATTACTCAGGCTAATCCCCATTGGTATTCGCGCTGCGATGCATGTATCGCGGAGGGCGTTATGCAGATGGTGATCACATTCATGGCGGTAGTGGCGGGCCTGATTTTTTCAATAGCGGTGGCCTTGCTGGCGGAAGAGTTGATTTTTGGGCAGGTGTTCCGGCTGTTCTTTGCTCAGCAATCGGTCCGGCAGGCGGTCCCGCAAACGGTATCGGTGAAGATTGGACAAAAGCGCTAAGCGCAAAGGGGAACTACGATGTTGGCGTTGAAATATTTACTGATTACGGGCGGCCTGGGAATGATTCTCCTGGCCGTATGCATTCTCACCTACGATCTATATCGCGAAATGCTCTACCGGCGCGCGCTGGAGGCGCCGTGTGGGGCCGCGACGGCGGCTCCGGTAACGCTGCGGTGGAGGACATCGCTGGCGCTGGCTTTGCTGGCCTGGGGACCGCTGCTGGTTGCCTTCAGCATCGTCGTCGTGCCCAGCGGAATGGCGGGTGTGCGGGTCAGTGAGCTTAGTGGGACCGTGCCCGGGACTTTATATCCGGGAGCGCACGTGGTGATGCCGCTGATTGAAGATGTGGCACAGTTCGATACTCGGGATCAGATTTTTACCACCGGTGTCTCTGAAGATGGGAAGGCAGCTGCGGCGAACGTGGCTGCAAAAATGCAGCTTCTGGATGTGCAGGCCAAGGAGGGACTCACTTTGGGGCTGGCGATTACGGTGCGCTACCGGCTGGATCCGAAGCGGCTGGATTACATTCAGGGAAATTTGCCGCGTCCGGTAGAGAAGGAAATTGTCCCGCCAACCGTGGCCAGCGTGTGGCGGGAGATCATTCCGAACTATACGGTGCGGGATGTTTTTTCCGCGAAGCGTGAAGAGGTGCGGCAGCGGGCGGCCGGGCTGATCACGCAGAAGCTGGCGGCGGATGGAATTGTGGTGAAAGAGGTGATGCTGCGCGACATTCAGTTGCCGCCGGAATATGCGAAAGGCCTGGAGGAGTTGCTTTTGAAAGAGCAGGAGAATGATCGCATGGGCGTGGAGACGGAGTTGAAAGGCAAAGAAGTTCGCATTGCAGAGTTGGAAGCCGAGGCTACCAAGGTACAGCAGATCAAGGCGGCTGAGGGCCAGGCGCAGGTGCGTGTGCTGGCGGCCAAGGGTGAAGCGGACGCTATGCAGTACACGTTGCCGTTGAAAGAAAAGCAGATTCAGCAGAGCCGACTCGAGGCGCAGGCGCGCAAGGAGGCTACGATTCAGAATGCGGAGGCAGAGGCGCAAGCTAAAGTGATCGACAGCAAGGCTGAGGGCGAACGGCGGAAGTTGCTGGCAGAGGCGGAGGCGAATCGCATCCGGGTGACGGCGGTGGCGGATGCGGAGCGGATGCATGGCGAAGCGGCGATCTTGAAAGACAATCCGCTACTGATTAATAAGATTGTGGCGGAGCGACTCTCGGATAAGCTGCAGATCATGATGGTTCCGGCGGATGGGAAATTCTTTTTCGCGAACGATGTGTTGAGGAGCATGAGCGTAGCCGGTCAGGGGGCGCAGACGGAGCAGAGATAGCCGGCAGTCAGTGGCCAGTATCTGGCTGGCCACTGGCCGCTTTGGTTTCTTCCAGAGAGTATTTTAGTCGACGGGCAAGCCCATGTTGCAGGCTTTGGATACAGTGTCTTTTTCAAAAACAACGCGGCGCCGGATTGGTGTCGGCGGCGAGAGCGGAGCGCCTCTTCGCCAAGCTCAGGGCAGGTTTTCGCTTTGGCCTGCGGGACGCCGGCGCTGCCTTCTCCTCGCCGCGTTCTTTTTGCTTTCTCTTCCGCGATTCGCGGCCGCCGGCAGTTGGAATGGACCTGCGCAGCAACTCGCGCAGAAAATTGTTTCCGTTACAGGGCCGGGGGCGGTAGCGGTGACGGTGGAGGATCGTTCGTCTCTGGCTAAGAAAGATGTGGATGCGATCGGCGGGCTGCTGCGGGTTGAGATGGAATCCCTAGGTGCGCGTCCGGTTAATTTGGAGCAAGCCGCGGCCTCGGTGTCGGTCTGGCTTTCGGAGAATCCTAAGTTTTACGTTTGGGTAGCGGAGATTCGTGCAGGAAAGGGAGAACCAGCCGTCGTGATGGTTGAGTTGCCGCGTTCTGACGATGGTGGCTTTTCGCGGGAAAGTGCGCCGGAGAGCATTCGCAAGATCCCTTTGTGGGCACAGGAAGAACGCATCCTCGATGTGCTGGTGCTGGAGGAGCAGACGGCGCCGACGCAGATCGCGGTGCTCGATGGGGAGAAAGTTGCGATTTACCGCTTGAAGAATGGAAAGTGGGCGCAGGAGCAGAGTCTGGCGATCGTGCACACGCGGCCATGGCCGCGGGATTTGCGCGGGCGGATCGCCGGGGCGCAGGATCATCTCTTCGATGTTTATCTACCGGGAGTGTTGTGCCGCAGCACGACGAGTTTGCCGCTCGCGCTTGCTTGCCGCGAAAGTGATGACCCCTGGCCGCTGGTAACACCTGGCACAGCAAGTTTTGCTTCGTCGACACATGGGATGGGCGCGCCCTCGCTGGGGGCGTTTTACTCGGCTTCGCGGAATTTCTTTACCGGAGCTTTGACACCGGGAGTGGGAAAACTCACGACGATGGGGAAGTTTTATTCGGCCGCTGCCTTGCCTCGCGAGAGATATGTGCTGTGGCTATTTGCGGAGACGGATGGAGAAGTTCACCTGGTAGATGGGGTGACGGACCAGGCGGCGAAGTTTGGTTGGGGCAGCGATGTTGCGAGTATCCGAGCGGGGTGCGGCGCTGCCGCGCAGGTACTGGCGACGAGCGCCGCGAAGAATTACGCAGAGAATGGTGGTGACTCGGTACGGGCTTATGAGATCGCGGATCGCGACGCAGCGCCGGCGAGCACGGCGTTAAGTTTTTCAGGAGAAATTACGGCACTGTGGACGGAGCCTAAGGGTGACAGCGTGATCGCCGTCGTCAGAAACCGGGAGAGCGGAGAATATGAAGCGTTTCGGCTGGCCGTGGTTTGCAGCCAGTAGTGGGTTGCTGCTGTTGTTGCTGATTGACGTGGCCGCGGCCGAAACTCGTCCGCAATACGGGGGAACTTTGCGGATTGTAATACGGGAGGCGCCGGATTCGCTGGATCCCAGCGATATGACGCAGGCGGATTCATTCGCGCGGCGAAATCTGCTGGCGATGATCTTCGAAGCCTTGGTCACCCTGGATGATCGCGGAAGAGTGCATCCCGGATTGGCCGCGGATTGGCAAGCGGCTCCCGGGGAGCAGCGCTGGCAATTCCGGCTGCGGCGTGGTGTGAAGTTTCATGATGGGTCGGAGCTGACGGCGGAGATTGCGGCATCTGCGCTGCGGACCGCGAATCCGGCGTGGAGAGTTTTTGCCGAGGGAGAATCGGTGATCATCGAGTGCGAACGGGCTGATCCTGACTTGCCCGCGGAACTTGCGCTGACTCGGAACGGCATTGTAAAGCGAAATGGAAATGGCCGTGTGAGTGGAACGGGAGCGTTCCACATTGAAGATTGGCAACCTGGAAAAAAGCTGACGCTGGCGGCGGAAGAAAATTATTGGCGTGGGCGGGCGTTCGTAGACCGAATCGAAGTGGAGATGGGCAGGAACTTTCATGATCAGCTTGTGGAATTGGATTTGGGGAGGGCCGATCTGATCGAAGTTGCGGCCGAGTCGGGACATCGGGTAACGACCGACGGACGGCGAGTAAGCAGTTCGCAGCCGATGGAGTTAGTGGCTCTGATTTTCAGCGGGGACGCGCAGTCCGCGGAGGAAAAGCTCTTGCGCCGCGCGCTGGCCCACTGCGTGGAGCGGGCTTCAATGCGCAGCGTGGTGTTGCAGGGCACGGGGCAGGCTTCAGCAAGCATCTTGCCGAACTGGATGAGTGGTTATGGATTCACGTTTTCGAGCGATGCGAACCTGGAGTTGGCGCGTCATGAGCGCGAACAACTTCGCACCTCGCCGAACCTAACGGTGGGATATGATGCCAACGATTCCTTGGCGCGCGTGCTGGCGGAGCGCGTGGCGCTGAATGCGCGCGACGCGGGAATCGTGTTGCAGCCGACCACAGCGGCTAAATCAGATATGCGGCTGGCCAGAATTGCTTTGCCCTCCGTTGATCCCTGGGTCGCACTGAGAAGTGTGGCCGCGACTGTAGGCATGGCTATGCCGAAGGTTAGCGGAAATTCCACGGAAGAGCTCTATTCGGCGGAGCGAGCACTGTTGGCGAGCCAGAGAGTAATTCCTCTGTTTCATCTTCCCGCCGAGTGGGCGACTTCGAATGCGCTGGTCGATTGGATCCCAAAGGCTGACGGGGGTTGGCGGCTGGAAGATGTGTGGGTGGGAAGCCTCGCGACAGGAAAAGAAAGACCATGATCTTTCGCCGGAAGCTGCTGGCGGTGTTCGCGCTGACCGTTTTTCTGTCGGTGGCGGCGGTAGCCTGGCTGGTGTCGGAGGTGACGCGGCGAGCTTTCGCGCGCAGCGACGATGAGAGGACGGCAGCGCTGGTAACGCAGTTCCGGCGCGAGTTTAACCGGCAGCGAGAAGAGGTGACGCGGCGCGTAGAGTCGATCGCGGGATCGGACCCGGTGAACCGCATGGCGATGGTATTGAATCGGACGCCGGGAGATTCGAGTCCTTACTTTGAGTCGGCGAAAATAGCGGCGGAGAATAATCAACTGGATTTTCTGGAGTTTGTGGAGAGTAATGGAACGATTGTTTCGTCGGCCCAGTGGCCGGCCAAGTTTGGATATCCGGAGGAGGCATTCGGCAGCTTTGCGGGGGCTTTCGAGCAAGGGGCATTCCTGAAGCAGGAGTCGTCGCAGGAGGGGAGCGTTTTAGGATTGTTTGCGGTACGGGCGACGCGGGTGGGAGAGCGTCCGGTTTATGTGGTTGGGGGGCGGCGGCTGGACAAGAAATTCCTCGCCCAACTGGATTTGCCGGCTGGGATGCGGGCGCTGCTTTATCAGAACCGCGGGGATCATTTTTTGAGTGAGTTGCTGATCGACCCCTCGTCGGCTTCCGATGGGAGCAACGCCTTGGGTACTCCGGAAAAGCTGGAGCCCGTGGTCGATGCTGTGCGGAAGTATGAGCAGGAGATGACGGCAGTGGTGGCGTGGTCGAGGGATCAGGCCGACGACGAGGTGTTTCATGCGATCCCGCTGATGGGGGCAAGCGCGGGAAAGAATCCGCCACTCCTCGCAATTCTGTTGATTGGCAACTCGAGGCGAACTTATGTGGAGTTGAAGCGGCACATCCGGTCGGCGGCTTTGCTGGTGGGCGGCGGCGGGATCGTACTGGCGATTCTTCTCAGCAGTTGGGCGGCGGCGCGAGTGACGCGTCCGGTGGAGCAGTTGGCGCATGCCGCGCAGGAGGTCGCGGGTGGCAATTGGAATACGCGCGTGGAGGTGGCGGGCACAGACGAACTGGCTCAGCTTGCCGAATCTTTCAATCGCATGACCGCCGAGTTGCTGGGACAAAAGGAACGCCTGGTGCAGGCGGAGCGGGTGGCGGCATGGCGGGAGCTGGCGCGGCGGCTGGCGCACGAGTTGAAAAATCCGCTTTTTCCCCTGCAACTCACGGTGGAGAATCTGGTGCGGGCGAGGCAGCAGAGTCCGGAGCAATTCGAGGAAGTGTTCCGGGAGAGTTCGCGGACGCTGCTGGCGGAGATTTCTAATTTGAAAGGAATTATCGGCAAGTTCAGCGAATTTTCCAAAATGCCGCAGCCGCAGTTCGAGTTGGTGCAGGTAAACGAGGTGGTTCGCGGAGCCCTGCAGCTTTTTCAGGCGCAACTGGAAGCGCCGGGGCGCGCGCCGATCAAATGTGAGTTTCAACTGGACCCATTGCTGGAGCCGGTTGCCGCGGATCAGGAGTTGTTACACCGGGCTATTTCGAACCTGGTGCTGAATGCCATGGACGCGATGGCGCAGGGTGGGCAGTTGACTCTGCGCACTCGGGGTGAAGCCGGCAAGGTGCTAATCGAAGTTGCGGATACAGGTTCGGGAATGACGCCTGAGGAGTGCGAACGAATCTTTACTCCTTATTATACGAACAAGCAGAATGGCACCGGCCTCGGGTTGGCGATTGTGCAATCGGTGGTCAGCGATCATGGCGGGAGAATCCGAGTGCACAGCAGGGCTGGCGAAGGCACGACGTTTGTGATCGAATTGCCGAGGAATTCAGAGCCGCAGCGCGTGGCCGGTTAAGTTGATTTCGCTTTGATAGTGCAAGATAGCGACATCTATCGGGAGGATGTTTGGGAACGAAAGCGCATCTGCTGATCGT
>Ga0074045_10005998_pt1 | contig 10503 bp, 9 predicted proteins | sample BogForMeECP23OM2_FD_94442 | JGI IMG/M metagenome (GOLD analysis project Ga0074045, IMG submission 94442) | Bog forest soil microbial communities from Calvert Island, British Columbia, Canada - Bog Forest MetaG ECP23OM2 | ecosystem: Environmental > Terrestrial > Soil > Wetlands ... | reverse complement strand
GATGACGTTCCGCACGCCCGCGGAAGCGGTGGAGTTGGCGAACAATACGGTGTATGGGTTGGCGGCGTGCGTGTGGAGCGAGAGCGTCAACGTCGCCCTGCATATTGCCGCGCAACTTAAAGCCGGAGTGGTGTGGGTAAACTGCACGAACCTGTTCGATGCCTCCTGCGGCTTTGGCGGCTATCGCGAGAGCGGTTACGGACGCGAGGGCGGACGCGAAGGTCTGCTCGAATATATGGAGCCGGCGTGGTTCAAGAGCGCGCCGATGCTGCCCGCGGAAAAGCCCGCGCCTCGTGAAGCAGAGTTGGAAGAAAGTTCCAGCACTCCTGGCACTGATATTCCCGCCATCGATAGAACCGTCAAACTCTACATCGGCGGCAAGCAGGCGCGTCCCGACTCCGGCTACAGCATGGAAGTGCGCGCGGCTGACGGGCGATTGTTGGGCGAAGCACCACTAGGAAATCGCAAAGACATTCGCAACGCAGTCGAGGCGGCGCGGAAGGCGGCATCGTGGGCAAAAGCAACCGCGCACAATCGTGCCCAGGTTCTTTACTACTGTGCCGAGAATCTTGCGCAACGGCGTAACGAAATTGCGCAACGCCTCGCCAACGTCGTTGGCGAAAAGTGGGCTGCCACGGAACTCGAACACAGCATCCAGCGCATTTTCTCGTACGCGGCCTGGGCCGATAAGTTTGACGGCGCGGTGCACAACCCTCCGTTTCGGAATGTAGCCATCGCGATGAACGAGGCCCTTGGGACGGTGGGCGTCATCTGCCCGCGGGAGGCGCCGCTGCTCGGGTTTCTTTCGCTCGTGATGCCCGCTCTCGCAGTGGGAAACACGGTGATCGCCGTTCCTTCAGAAGCCTATCCTCTGATCACCGGCGATCTCTACCAACTGTTCGACACCAGCGACCTGCCTGGCGGCGCGCTGAACATCGTGACCGGATACACGTCGCAGCTTCTGAAGCCGCTCGCCGAACATGACGATGTCGATGCCATCTGGTGTTTTGGCGACGAGGCCAGCGCGGCGGCGGCTAAGGCGATGTCGGTGGGCAATCTGAAGCAAGTTTGGACAAACGAAGGGCGCGCCATCGACTGGTTCAACTCGAAGGTGGCCGAAGGCCGCTGGTTTCTGGAGCACGCCACCCAGGTGAAGAACATCTGGGTTCCTTACGGCGAATAGAATTTCCCCTGTGCACCTCTGTGCTCCCTGTGGTTGAAAGAGGTCTTTACCACGGAGGACACAGGGGTACACAGGGGAAATCTCATGAAAGCGACTCTCACGCCTCGGGTAAAAATCTGCTGCATCGCCAGCATTGGCGAAGCGGCTCTGGCCATCGAGTGCGGAGCCTCGGCGCTGGGACTGGTCTCACACATGCCGAGTGGGCCGGGCGTCATCAGCGACGAGCGGATCCGAGAGATTGCCGCGACCGTTCCGCCGGCGATCGGGACATTCCTGCTGACTTCGCGGCAGAGGGTTGCCGACATCATCGAGCAACAGCGTTTCTGTCGCACGAATACGATCCAGATCTGCGATCATCTCACCGCCGGCACGCATCGCGATTTGGAGGATGCGTTGCCGGGGATCTCCCTGGTTCAGGTCGTCCACGTGACCGGTCCGGAGTCGGTCGAGGAGGCCATGCGGGTGGCGCCGCATGTGGACGCAATTCTGCTCGATTCCGGCAACCAAAAACTCGCGGTCAAGGAATTGGGCGGCACGGGCAGAACACACGATTGGAGCCTCAGCCGTGCGATCCGGGAACGCATCGGCGTCCCGCTGTTTCTGGCCGGAGGGCTCGCTCCAGAGAACGTAGGCCAAGCCATTGCAGAGGTACACCCGTACGGTCTCGATGTGTGCTCGGGAGTCCGCACCGACGGCAGGCTGGATGCGGCCAAGCTAAAGTGCTTCTTCGCAGCGATGAACAGTGAAAGTGCACAATGACTCCGATATAGGCTTGCTGCGCCAGCGCATGGCCGTGTGTGGCGGCAAGCGGCCGGGTCGACTCTTGCCGGGCTTATGAATGCCGCCTAGCCTATTTTGGAACCCGGCGGCCAGCACCGGCAGGGATACGCGATTGACTTTTGCGAGCCCTACAGGCAAACTCTCCATTCGCCCGTCAACCGGCGTTTCGGGCACGCATGATGAGCCTGGCGTCGGCATCGCAAAGCGCGGCGAAGGCCCGACTGAGGAACGGTTCGCTCTATGTCCGCAGACCGAGTCTCCTATACACTTGATTCGACATTGGAGACGGTAAACGACGCCGAAGAGACAGCTGGCCGCATGGCGGCAGAAGCTGGCTTTGACGACGAGGAGATCATGAAGATCTCCATGGCGGTGCGAGAAGCCGCGGTGAACGCAGTTTTACATGGCAATGCCTACGACCCGAGCAAGAAAGTTACGCTCGCGTTTGAACGCACCGCCGACGACCTTGTCATCGTAATTCGCGATCAAGGCAAGGGGCTCGACACCAGCCGGATTCCAGATCCGCTGGCGCCGGACAACCTGCTGAAGACATCGGGTAGAGGTATATTTTTGATACGCTCGTTCATGGATGTGGTGGAAATCCACCCTTCCACGACCGGCACCGAACTTAGAATGATCAAGCACGTCCACGGCAACCCCGCGGATTCCAAGGAGGCTCTCCAGTGACTATGAAGTCCAGTACTCGTCAGGTCGATGGCGTCACCATTGTCGACCTCAGCGGCCGGATCACCCTCGGCGAAGGCAGCGTGGTTCTGCGCGATACAGTGCGCGACCTGTTGTCCAAGGGGCAGAAGAAAATTCTGCTCAATCTCGCCGACGTGAACTATATCGACAGCTCAGGTATCGGTGAACTTGTCAGCGCCTACACCACCTGCAAGAATCAGAACGGCGAACTCAAACTGCTCAACCTGACCAAGAAAGTGCACGACCTGCTGCAGATCACCAAGCTCTATACCGTCTTCGACGTCAAGGAAGACGAAGCTGCAGGTGTGAAGTCTTTCGGCAAATAAAAGCGCGCGGGAATTCTGGAGTGCCGAGCTCATACGCCGGCACTCGTGTTCCCTTTTCGGGAAATTGCAGCAGAATTTTGTGTTCTATTCTGCGTAAGACACTCCCTCCACGCCTAGAATGAAACTGAGGATGCACTTTTCGACGCCTCAGCCGCTATGCGCTTTCTTTCCCTGACTTGCCTGCTTGGAATATTTCTCGCGATAAGCGCGGCGGTTTTCGCGAGTAACACGCCCAAGCCTGACTGCGTCTCATTCGCCGAAGCGAGCCAGCACCTCGGCATGACGCAATGCGTCAGGGGAACCGTGCTGCACGTGGACGACGGCAGCAACGGGGTTACGCTGCTCAATTTCTGCAAGGATGCCAAGGCCTGTCCCTTCACCGTGGTCGTGTTACCGAGCGACCGCAAGAACGTAGGAGACGTTCGCCAGCTCGAAGGCCGGCAGATTGAAATCAAGGGGACAATCGAGGACTACGACGGACGCGCTCAGATTATCTTGCGCCGCACGCAACAACTGCTAGGCGCCGCCGCCTTCCTGTTATTCCCGCGGGTACCCACGGACTACGACGTCGAGCGTCAACCCCACAACAGTGCCGGGAGGATCAAGCGTCCCAAAGCCGCCAAGAAAACGGAGACAAAGCAGGGCGAGCCGGTTTCGATCGAAGATCCGGGAGAGCCGTAATAGCGGGCCGCCGTTCATCATGGCCCACCGGATTCACACCATCCCCTTACGCAACTCGTCCAGCGCGTACTTCGTCCCGCGCCACACAATGCCGTCGTTCCAGAGAGTGTGGAACATGGAGAGCAGCAATGTATACATGAACAGGCTGGTACTGACCGGATGCAAAAAGAAGTAATAGGCGGGAATGGCCGACCTCGACGACATACCGTAATAAATCGCAAACAGCGAAGCGAGTGCGACGGCGTAAGGGACTCGCGCCCATCCATGCGCCATCCAGATGCCAAGAAATGGCCCGAGATTCAGAAAACCCAGTCCCACGATGCAGGCCAGGGTCCGCGGCCACTGGAAAGAAAGTACGGCAAAGAAGTTTTTAGTGAGATTGTTGACGATGCCGAAAGCGCCCTTGGCCCAGCGCAGAGAAATCAAGTCCTCGCCAAAAACATTGCGCTGGGCGAAGCCCGCGTTCTTGACTACCTTGCCGAGTTTCATGTCGTCGAGCACTTCCATGCGCAAGGCTCGATAGGTGCCGACCGCGTCGTAGACCGAGCGCCGTACCAGATTGAAGGCGCCCACCCCCATGTGGTCCCGCGCTTTCGGATCGGCGACTTTCCACGGGCGGTGTCCGAAGACGAAAAGCGCCTGGAAGAAAGCGATCATCATTCTTTCGCCCGGCCGTTTCATGATCATGCGCGGGAAGAGGACGACGTGATCGGCGTGATCGGCCTCGGCATAGGCCATGGCGCGCCGCAGGGAATCGGGCTTGAATCGCACGTCGGCATCGGTGAACAGTAACCAGTCCCCGCTCGCCTGCTGACCGGCCGTCCACATGGCGTGCGTCTTGCCCAGCCATCCGGCGGGCAGTTCTGCAACGTGGATCACCTTCAAACGTGTAGGGCGGACACTCCCTTCGACTGCGCTCAGGGCACGCTTGTCCGCGCCTGTCTGCGGTGCGGGTGCTGCCGGCACGCGGGCGAGGGCGCCCGCGCCACACGGACTTTCTGAAGCCGCGACCTCGTCCATGATCTGGCCGGTGCGATCCGTCGACCGGTCGTTGACCGCAATAATTTCGTAGTTCGAGTAATCGAGGCCGAGCAACTGAACCAGCGTCTCGCGGATATGCTCTTCCTCGTTGCGCGCCGGAACAATAATGCTGACCCTGGGATCGCCGTTTGAAGTCGCGGGCCTGCGGTCCCACTCCGGCCGCGTAATGTCGGCAATGCTGGGAAACCCGAAGGCAGCGTCGAGGATGCGCGAAAACCAGGCCAGTGCGAGGATGCCGCCTGCGATCCAGTGAATTGTTTGCCAATGCATTCTGCTTAGGAAGATGCTCCTGAGGGAAGTTGCGCTGCCGCTTCACCCTGAACGCGTAATGGCGGGGCAAAGCGCATGCCGTAAAACAGGATCACCGACGAGATGACCATGGCAATCACGGGCAAAATGAAAGCGGACTGCAATGAACGGCGGTCGGCGACCCATCCCATCATAGTCGGCGAGGGCACGTCACCGAGAATGTGAATGATGAAAATGTTCACGGCGATGGCGGTAGCGCGAATATGGGCGCCCACCGAATTGAGCACCGCCGCATTCAGTGGCGAAGTATTCAACAGCAAGAAGAAAGCTGCCAGCGCGATGGCGGGCACCATGGCGCGGCCTTTGGCGAACAGAGCCACAATCATCACGGGAACACCGAGCGCCATGCTGACAGCCGATACCAGGTAGTAGGAACTTTTCATCCGCCGCAACAGATAGTCGCCTAACCACCCGCCCGCGAGCGCGGCGACGATCCCATCTGCCACAACGATGATGCCAAAAGTAAAGTTGGCTTGGGCGAGCGAGTAGTGGCGTTCGCTGTAGAGAAACTGCGGCATCCAGACCTGAATTCCGCCCAGAGAAAACGTCATCGCCGCCATTCCCAGGGTCGCCGTCAAGAATGCCGGATTGCGCACCAATCCAAAGAACGTCCCACGCTCCGGAGTTTCCTTGAGCGAATCAAATTGCCCGCGCTCCGGTTCCTTCAAAAACGACACTGCAATCGCCAACAGGAACCCTGGAGCCGCCGCAATGTAGAAGGGAAACCTCCATCCATAATGTGGAGCCAGGTTACCGCCCAGCAGGTAGCCGGCGGCCGATCCCACCGGAATCGCCAGATAAAACACACCCAGGATGCGTCCCCGCATTTTCTCCGCGAACAGATCGGCGACAAAAGTTGGCGCAATGGTAACGAATGTAGCTTCGCCAATCCCCACCAGCGTGTGGCGGATCAGCAGTTCCGTGTAAGTGTGCGTGAACGCGGTGAGGAGCGTAAGAGCGCTCCAGAAGATCGCGCCCAGAACGATGATCAGCTTGCGCGAGTAGCGATCGGCCAGCGGCCCCACAAACGGCGCGGCGATCATGTAAAAGCCCAGGAAGGCGCTGGTGAGATAGCCGATCTGAACTTTACTTAGATGGAATTCTTCCTGCACCAGGGGCTGCACCGCGAACAACACGTTGCGGTCCGCATAATTCAGCAGATTGAGCGCGGTGAGAACGAGCAGCGCGGTGCGGGCGTGGACCTTCTGCTGAGTCACAGGTCGTAGCAATATAGCATGGGAAGATTGCAGAAGTCAGAAGTCAGATTGCAGAAGTAAAAACAGAGAAAACCACGTCGCTTCTGCTTCTGCAATCTGACCTCTTACTTCTGACCTTTCCTTCGCGGCCATCGCGCGATCACCACGGTCGAAATCCCCCCGCGCGGACGGAACTCGCCCTTTACCTCTGCCCACACCGGCTTGGCCCATCGGACTATGTCTTCCAGCACACGATTCACGATGTTTTCCTGGAAGATGCCGAGGTTGCGATACGCCTGCAGATATTCCTTTAGCGACTTCAATTCCAGGCACAGACGGTCGGGTTCGTAACGGATCACGATAATGCCGAAGTCGGGCAAGCCGGTCTTGGGGCAGACGGAGGTGAATTCCGGATCCTCCACAACAATCTCGTATCCCGATTGGCCAGAACCTGATTGGCCAGATGCGGGAAACTGGTTCGCCCAGGTTTCGATTTCCGGAAAATCGTGATCGAGCCCGGCGCTCGCGTGCTCCGCCGTGTAGCGGGGAGACTTGGATCGGGGAGATTTCGGCATCTCTCTATTGTACCCAGAGCGGACCCGACGCAAACGGCCGGCGCGGAGCATCCAAACAGATAGGGCCAAGCGTATACTGACCTGCTCCGCAGCGCGCGGATGATATACATTGAAGCTTGCGCTTTTCTCCGTATGGCATTGAATGGAAACAGTTCGGGACGCCAGCCGCGGCGTTGGTGGATAACGGCGCTTGCCATCCTTGGGGCGGTAATCCTGGCGGCCGCTTTCGTCTCTCACCGCGATGACGGGGTTCCAGTGCGAACCGCTGTCGTCGAGCAAGGGGCGATCCGGAGTCTGGTTTCCACCAACGGGAAAATTGAGCCCGTCAACAACTTCGAAGCGCATGCTCCGGTCTCAACCAGTGTCCGGCGGGTTTTGGTCAAGGAAGGCGACTCCGTCAAAAAAGGGCAATTGCTGGTCGTTCTGGATGACGCCGACGCTCGCGCCCAGGCGGCTCGCGCCCAGACCCAATTGAGAGCCGCGAAAGCCGACCGAGGCGCAGCGGAACGAGGCGGGAACCAGGAAGAAGTGCTGAGCCTCGAAGCCCAGTTGGTGAAAGCCCGCACTGACCGGGAAGCGGCACAACGCAATTTAGACGCCCTGAAGAAACTGGAGCAGCAGGGCGCGGCCTCGGCGGGAGAAGTGCGGGAAGCGGAAAACGCTTTGGCGCGCGCCGACGCCCAACTCACTTTTCTCCGGCAAAAACAGACGAAACGATATTCGAATGCGGAGTTAGCGCGCGTTTCGGCACAGCAGGCGGAGGCGCAGGCTACCTACGATGCGGCGCAGGATGTCCTGGCGAAATCCAATGTCCGCGCTCCTTTTGCCGGTATCGTGTACTCGTTGCCCGCCAGGCAAGGCGGCTTCGTCGCGGCCGGAGATCTTCTGCTGCAAGTTGCCGATCTGCGGAAAGTCGTGGTCCGCGCTTTTGTCGATGAACCCGACGTGGCCAGACTGGCTCCCGGTGAACCGATTGAGATTACTTGGGACGCCGTTCCTGACCGCGTGTGGCGGACCACCGTGACCAGCATCCCCTCGACGGTAAAGTTGCGCGGTTCGCGCAACGTCGGCGAGACCACCAGCATCGTAGATAACAAGGACTTGAAGCTCTTGCCCAATATCAACGTGGGAGTAACGATCGTCGCCGCCGAGCACGATGGCGTGCTGGTTGTACCGCGCGAGGCAGTGCGCATGGACGATACCAAGCCTTATGTTTTGCTGGTGGATGGCCACGAACTCAAGCGCCGGAATGTGGAGACTTCCCTTTCCAACCTCACTCAGATCGAAATCACGCGCGGGCTCTCCGCCAAGGATGTGATTGCGATCAATTCGTCGAATGGCAAACCGATCAGCGAAGGGACGCAGGTCAAGTTTTAGATGATCATGCGCGCTTCCAGAGTTTTGCTGATTCTGTTCACACTTTTTGCCGCGTTGACCGCCAGCGGGGCGGACTCTGCGAAAGACATGCTGGCCGCCGGCCGCATCGATGAAACCATCGCCGCGTTGAATGGCCGTCTCTCTTCGGCGCCGGACGCGGAATCGTCGAACCTGCTCTGCCGCGCTTACTTCGCGCTTGAAGATTGGGAGCGCGCGGAATCCTCCTGCAGAAAAGCAGTGTCGCTCGACCGGGGCAACAGCCGGTTTCATCTTTGGCTGGGACGCGTGTATGGCGAAAAGGCGGAACGGGCTAATCCCCTCGCCGAGGCAGTTTTGGCTGGAAAGGTTCGCGAAGAATTCGAGCGCGCGGTGCAACTGAATCCGAAAGACGTAGATGCCCGGCTCGATCTGGCGGAGTTCTATTATTCCGCGCCCGGCATCTTCGGCGGGGGTGAGCAGAAGGCCCGCGAACAAGCGCGGTCCATCGCCAGCGTGGACTCGGGCCGTGAACACTGGGTTTACGCCCGCATCGCCGAAAGGAAGAAAGACGCCACCACCGCCGAACGGGAGTATCGCCAGTACATCGAGCTCAGCCACGGCGACGCGGAAGCCTGGCTCAACCTGGCGATTTTTTTCCGCAACCAGAAGCGCTTTGACGAAATGGAGCAAGCCATCGTCAAGCTCAGCCAGGCGCCTACGGCCAAACGCGAAGTTCTGGAGGAAGCTTCCGGCATGTTGTATCGCGCCGGGCGAAGCTATCCTTTCGCCATCGAACTGCTGCATCGCTATTTCGCCACGGGGCCGGTGGAGGCCGCTCCGGCGCACAAAGCTCACTACCTGCTGGGCACAGTCCTGGAAAAACAGGGCGATAAAACAGGCGCGGCGAGCGAGTATCGGGCTTCCCTGGCGTTGGTCCGAAACTTCGACATGGCCCAGCAAGCGCTGAGTCGAGTTGCCCGTGAATGAACCGAATGAGCCAATCGCCGCGTACCTCAGGGGCTAAAGCCCAGGCTGTTTCAGAGGGCGTACGCGGCCCTGAAGGGCCGCTCTTCCACGGCGATACGGACATTTGTAACTTTTTCCGCCAGCTGTGAAGCTGTGCCCCATCCAAAACATGCCCCTGACCAAAACCGTTGATTCGATCAGTCCTAGCAAAATTACTGCGCGGCTCGCACTTGGCGCACTACAATCTGTGCGTTGGGGCTCAGCCGCGGCCTGCCAGGTGACCCGATGAAGGTGACGAGATGAAATTCCGATTGCGGCAGTTGCGCTTCACAAATCCGCTCGCCTTACTTGCGGCCGTGCTACTGATAGTGATGATGACGGCAACGCGCGGCGCGGCTGAGCCTCTGCCTCTCGAACGCGCGATCCGGCTGGCGCTCGCGCACAGCACGAGTTCGGCGATTGCCAATGCCGACGTGCAGAAGGCCTTCGCCTCCTACCGCGAACTGCGCAACAACTACTTGCCGCAGCTATTCGCGGGTTCGGGCCTCGGCTACACCTACGGATACCCGCTCAGCATCGAAGGGTCAGCGCCGGCACTGGGGAGTGTGGTCGCGCAGAGTACAGTTTTCAATCCGGCGCAGCGGCAGTTTCTGAATGCGGCGAAAACCAACTGGCATGCTTCAGAGTTTCAGGACAAAGATCAGCGGAATGCCGTCATCCAGGACGTAGCCATAACCTACGCCGAACTGGCGAAGTGGGAAGCGCGACTGGCGCGCTTGCAGCAGGATGAGGCCCAGGCGCAACAAATGGAGCAAGCCGTAGCCGAGCGCCTGCAGGAAGGCGTGGACAGCGCCGTGGACTTGAACAGGGCGAAGCTAACCGCAGCACGTGTGCGCCTTCACCGGGCCGAGGCGCGTGGCTCCGCCGACGTCCTGCGGCGGCATCTCTCGACGCTGACCGGTTTGCCGGGTTCCTCCATCGAAATCGAGCCTGAAACTATTCCGGCTTTGCCGCCCGTCGCTGTGGAAGAAGATCTTTCGGAAAAAGCAATCGCCGCCAGTCCCGCCATCAAGTTTGCCGAGCAACATTCTCTGGCGGAAACGATGCGCGCTTTGGGCGAACACCGCGCTTTGTATCCGTCCATCGATTTCTCTGCCCAGTATGCCAGGTTCTCAACCTTCAATAACTACACTCGATACTTTCCGGCAGGCACGTTCCAGCGTGACAATGCCACGATCGGCTTTGCCTTCCGCATCCCGCTCTTCAATGCCAGCCAGCGAGCGCGAGCTGAGGCGGCTGAAGCTGACGCCCTGAAGGCGAAGAAGCAGGCAGAAGCGGCTCGCAATCAGGTGGCGGAGGAAACTCTTAAACTCCAGCGGGCCGCT
>Ga0074045_10005996_pt1 | contig 10508 bp, 7 predicted proteins | sample BogForMeECP23OM2_FD_94442 | JGI IMG/M metagenome (GOLD analysis project Ga0074045, IMG submission 94442) | Bog forest soil microbial communities from Calvert Island, British Columbia, Canada - Bog Forest MetaG ECP23OM2 | ecosystem: Environmental > Terrestrial > Soil > Wetlands ... | reverse complement strand
CTCCGCGATCTTGCTTCTCCCTACGAAACACCTCCAGCGTTCGCCCCCACAAAGCATGCCAAGGGTAGTGAACCGTCACCGATTCATATGCATTATGTTGCTGGCCAGTTTTGCATTATGGACAATCATGTCCACTGGCTTCTGACCCCCACCTCGGCCCAAGGTCTGGCTCGCCTGTTCCGCCGCGTTCATACCTGGTGGGCCATGACCTTCAACCGAAGACATGGCCGCAGCGGGCCCCTCATGCAGGGGCGCTTTCACTCCTCGCCGCTCAGCGAGGACCATTACTGGACCGCCCTTCGCTATGTGGAACTCAATCCGCGACGGGCGAATCTAGTTCGCCACGCGGAAGACTTCACCTTCTCCTCTGCGCGGGCGCGCCTTGCCGGAGAAGACGATCCGTTCGTGGTCTTAGCTGAAATCGGCACGCGCAAGCAGTTCTCGTGTGACGAGTGGCGTAGTTTTCTCGAGCATCCCGACCCCGATCGCGACCAGGCGTTGCGGAAAGCCCTTCCTTCCTCTCTGCCCTGCGGTAGCAGTGACTGGATTCGTGACCTCGAACAGCAGTTTCAACGGAAACTCACTTGTTCTCCACCCGGCCGGCTTTGTGCCGCCCAACACTCTCCCGGCGCCTGAAGCCACTCGCAACCGGATAGTGCTTGGTCTGGATCGTCGCGTTCCATGCGCGCCGGGTTCTGGGCCGGTCGCCCCTCGTGTCGGGAACGCCCCCAAATGCCGCTTTGAGTGCCTGCCCGACCGAAATCGATTAGTAACGCAACCTTAGAAGCCAGTAAAGGCGTTGACAATCACTTCCGGCCATCTGTCGAGCCTCGTCCAACCGCGATCGAGTCCGTCCCCCCGGCGAGGCGGGGTGGTTCGATAATCGAGTGATGACGATCCGTTTGTTACAGGAACGCGACGCCGGAGCAATTGCCGACCTCAACACCCAGCTTGGCTATCCGTCGTCGGAAGGCCAAGTGCTAGCGCGAATCCAATCGCTCGCCGCTAGCGGTAACGACACTGTGCTGGTTGCGGCGGCGGGCGATGGGCGTGCAATCGGGTGGATCCATTTGCGCGGGTTCAATTCGCTGCATGGCGAACCGATGGCAGAGATCTGCGGGATGGTGGTCAATGAGGCGCAGCGTGGCACCGGCATAGGGACACAGTTGATTGCGGCCGCACAGCAATGGGCGAAGGCACGAGGCTTCGGTTCTATGCGAGTGCGGTCAAACGCGTTGCGAAAAGACGCCCACCGTTTTTATGAGCGAGTCGGATTTCAGCTATCGAAAACATCGCTCACGTTCCAGAAGAGAGTCGAAGTCCCGTGAAGGCCCCTGCAAGGCTGCGCTCCATCTCAGAGGCGTCGCCTTTGCCCTTCGGATGTGTGGCAACCTCAGCCAATGGCAGGGTTGACTTTTCTCAAAGCCTCGGCTTCGTCCGAGAGGATCTTCCAGCTTTGCGAAGCGGATGCAGGACTTTCCCATATCAGCCGCTGCGGCGTCGGCCAGGCTTCCGTTCGTTCTCACTCCCGCGGCAACACGAAGGCTACGATGCTGCCGCCGGAGGGTGCTTCGTTCTTGCCTCCCCCGCACACGATGACCACATACTCGCGGCCATTGACTTCGTAGACGGCCGGTGTAGCGTTACCGGCGGCAGGTAGGTGAGCTTCCCACAATAACTTGCCCGTCAATTTGTCGAAGGCACGAATCTTGTTATCGAAACTGGTCGCAGCAATGAACAGTAGGCCGCTGGCGGTTACAACCGGTCCGCCATAGTTATCGCTACCCGTGTTTTTGAGCCCTTTGGCGACCAGTTCAGGATACTCTCCCAACGGAATTTGCCAGCGAATTTCGCCCTTGTTCAGGTCGATTGCATTCAACGTACCCCAGGGCGGTTTGATGGGCGGATAGTTATCGGGATCGCGGAACAGGATATAGCCTTCGTTCCGATACTTCAGCCAGTTGGGATCGGCTGCCGCCGCTTTTTGATCAATGACTCCGGTATCGCGGCCGGTGAGCAGGAAGTCGACGATCTCATCCACGTTGCGGCCGAGATACTCGAAACCAGGCATGCGTCCCTCGCCCTCGCGAATAAACTGGATCAGTTCTTCACGCGAGCGTCTTTTGCCTATGTCAACGAGGGAAGGATAGGTGGGCGGCGCGCCCTCCCGGTTGTCGCCATGGCAGCCTGCGCAATTGTTTTTGTAGAGCGACCTCGTCTCATGGGTGACCATCCGGATGATCCACGGTTGCTCGTTGGAGTTCACGTAGAGCAGCGCGGTCTCCGGATCGAAGGCAGCACCGCCCCACTCTCCGCCCCCGTCCGTGCCCGGGAACAGCACGGTGCCGCGAAGGCTCGGCGGTGTGAAAATGCCGTTTGAGTCGAGGCTCTCGAGTCTGGCCAGGACGGCGGCATGCGCCTCAGGCGTTCGGTCGGTGACCATGTCTTTGGTGAAGACTTGGCGGGTGAAGGGGGGCGGCTTGACGGGGTAGGGTTGCGTTGGCGAAAGCTTCTCACCGTCCAACGGTGAAGGCGGCACGGGCCGGTTTTCAATGGGGAACAGCGGTTCGCCTGTCCGGCGGTCCAGGACGAAGACATAGCCGGTCTTGGCAATCTGCGCCACGGCCTCCACGTTGTGGCCGTTTCGAGTGACTGTAACCAGACTCGGCGCAGCGGGGAAGTCGAGGTCCCAGACATCGTGCCGGATGCCCTGAAAGTGCCAAATGCGGCGCCCGGTGCGGGCGTCGAGGGCGAGAACACAGTCGGCGAAGAGGTTGTCTCCAATCCGGTTGGCGCCATAGAAATCGAATGACGCCTGGCCGGTGGCAGCGAAGACCATGCCGAGTTTGGGGTCCAGGCTGAGCCCCGCCCACGCGTTGGCGCCGCCTGAAATCTTATAGGAATCCTTCGACCACGTTTCATAGCCGAATTCACCGGGGTGTGGGATGGTGTGGAAAATCCAGCGTAACTTCCCTGTATTCGCGTCGAAAGCGCGAATGTGGCCGGGGGAGCCAGGCAGCGTTTCAGGCACCGTGCTGCCGATAATAAACAGGTCCTCAAACACAACGCCTGGACTGCTAGCGCTGATGGTGATTGACTCCGGCGGGCGGTCAAGGCCCGCGCGAAGATCGATGCGGCCGCCCTCGCCAAAGGTTTGAATCGGTTTTCCTGTGAGCCGATCGAGGGCCCACAGGTAGTTTCGGTGCGTGAAGAAAACGCGGTCTTTAAAGACTGTGACGCCCCGATGCCGGTATCGGCGCTGCATCGAGCCCGGAGGGTTGGGGTCAAAGCTCCAGATTTCGCGCCCGGTTTCCGCGTTCAGAGCCACCACGCGAAGCTTAGGAGTCGTGGCGTACAAGACGCCATCCACGATGATCGGATTACTCTGCATCTCGGAGCCTTTGAAGGCATCGTGCGAATCGTAGGTCCACGCCACCTCGAGGCGGTTCACGTTTGCGGGCGTGATCTGCGTTAGCTCCGAATAGCGAATGTTGTAAGGGCCGCCGTTGACAGGCCATTCGACATTCGCCGCATGTAGGGAGAGCACAGCGACTTGGCAGGCAACGAGTAACGAGCGCATCACGAATTTTGAAGTGTAGCGCAGCGGCTGGCGGGAAGCCCTAACAAGACCCGACAGCGAGGTTCGCTGCCCCGGACGTCTCGCGGGTGAAAGTCGCATAAGGCCGCGGCGCCTGGAACACTTACAATGACGGTGTATGGCGCGCCACAAAGAGTTCGATTCTGATCAAGCTCTGGACAACGCCATGCAGGTCTTCTGGAAGAAGGGCTTCCAAGCGACCTCTATACGGGACTTGGTAGAAGCCACCGGCGTCAATCGCGCCAGTCTGTATGGGACGTTCGGCGGCAAGCACGAGTTGTTCCAAAAGGCGCTGGGCCGCTTTCAGAATGCCGACGAGCAGGATTTTTACCAGATTACGAAGCAAGGCCGCCCCGGTCTCGATCGAATTCGATCCGCTTTCAGGCACATTGCCCGTCAGACGTTGAGCGACCCGCGCGGATGCCTGGTGGTGAATGCCGTTGCTGAAGGCGCTGACCTCGATCCTACGCTTGCCCGTGCCGGGAAAGCATCGCGGCAAAAAATCGAGCAGTTCTTTCACGCCTGCCTGAAACAGGCCGTAAAAGCGGGCGAGATACCTGCCGCCAGGGACATCCGGGCGCTGGCACGGTTCCTGACCAATACTCTCTTTGGCTTACGGATGATGGCAAAAATGAAACCAGACCCCAAGCTGGTGGACGACGTTATTGCTACTGCTCTAAGCGCCATCAACTAGAGAACTTCCCGAATCCTAGCGGCCCGGGAAACATCTAGAACCCTATCTGGAATGCTTATTCCAAAATACCGTTCAGAAACGAGACTGAAATAAATGGGAAAACTTGATGGAAAGATTGCGCTGATCACCGGTGGCTCTACCGGTATTGGGTTGGCGACTGCGAAACTGTTTCAGCAGGAAGGCGCGCAGGTGATCGTCACCGGGCGCAGCAATCACACTCTGGCGGCTGCGCAGCAGGAGCTGGGAGCAAAAGCTGCCGTCATCCAGTCCGACGCGGCCAAAATCGGCGACATTACCAGCTTGATCGCAACGGTCCGCGAGAAGTTTGGCCGCATCGATGTGCTGTTTGCGAACGCCGGCATCGCGAGGTTCGCACCCCTCGAGCTAGTCGACGAGGCAACCTACGACGAAGTATTCAATATCAATGTGAAGGGCCTCTACTTCACCGTACAGCGTGCGCTTCCGTTGATCCCGGAGGGTGGCGCTATTTTGCTGAATGCATCCGTGGTCAGCAAGAAGGGGTTTCCGTCGGCGTCCGTGTACTCCGCGACTAAAGCTGCGGTCCGGTCGTTTGGGAGAACGCTCGCTGCGGAACTGGCGCCGCGGGGCATCCGCGTAAACACCGTCAGCCCCGGTCCAATCGCCACGCCCATTCTCGAGAAATCGGGCCTGCCGGCAGAAGCAGTGGCCCAGTTTGAAGAAAGCTTGAAGCAGTCCGTATCGCTCAAGCGCTTTGGGCAGGCCGCTGAAGTCGCGCGCGCCGCCTTATTTCTTGTCTCCGCTGACGCGTCTTACGTGCTGGGCGCCGAACTCTTCGTTGACGGTGGCATGGCCGAGCTCTAAGATTGCCGCACGGTTGCGCGATCGGGCTTGGCGTTCTTGCCGCGCACGATCGCGCACTAGCTCGCGTCAAGACACTTCGTATAGGCGCTCTTCAATGCGCTCCTTCCATCCGCCCGGCAGCGGGAGCTTCAGCACCCGCCGGATTTTGTCCGGATCCGAGTTGTCGCCCCGATACAGGCGAACCACATCAGCGACGCTCACGGAATTCTGGGCAGCCTCAATCCGCTCCATCTCATCGCCGGCGCCCATCTCGCCTTCTTCCACCACCGAGAAGTAGATGCCCGATCGTCCGCTATGCCAGAAGCGCTTCACGATGTCCGTCCGGTTGAAACGAACGCCCAGCTTGAAGCAGGGCATGCGCGGTTGCGAAACCTGCAGCACGGCGGTGCCGATACGAAACTTGTCTCCGATCTGGACGATCTCCTCGGTCCAACCCGCCGTGGTCAAGTTCTCGCCAAACATCCCGTACGGTATTTCCATGTCCGGGAGTTGGCCGCGCCAGTAGGGGTAGTGTTCGCTCGCGTACGCGTAGACTGCCTTGTTCGGTCCGCCGTGAACGGTGAGATCGGCCTGGCGGTCGCCTTCCAGATTGAAGCCGCGCAATGCAAGGCGTCCCTCGACGGGCGACTTGAAGATGGCCGTGAGAACTGTACCGTGTTCGCCTGAAGCACTGGCCACCTCGACCCGTCTCGGCTGCCCAACGTTGAGCGAAACGATACGGCCGGAGTGATTCGTGGGCATAGCTACAATTCTCTCAACTTGTCTGCATCGCGCCGCAGAACCGCTCGTCGCTCAGCCTGGGTTCTTTATACTTAGCAGGTAATCTCGGGAGTAGGTCTTGTTTCTTCTCCCGTCAGGCTGCTAAAGAGGGACTGGCCTCATCGCTCAAGAAATCAAACAACCCGCGTTCATCGGCGCCGTTCTGAAAACACATAGAGCTGAGGAGTGCAGAGAGCTTTCTGAGGCGCGACCGTGAGGGAGCGCTTGTTTCAGGGCGCAAATGAAAGTTTCGGAGCCAGCGACTCGGCTTTCGGAGCCGTGACCGTCAGGGAGCGGATGCAGAAGGTCGTTCTCATCCCTCAGGGCGGCCGAAAGCAACGCGGCGTTCTTCAGCCGCCAATTTCCCCCGCTCTCGTCCTGGCCCTCTTCGCGATCCTCAACACGACCGAGCCTGTGTGGGCGCAAGCCTCCGCGGCCATCTCTGGCAGCGTGGAGGATGCCACCGGCTCGGGCATTAGCGGCGCCACCATCAGTGTGAAGAGCCTGGAGACCGGCGCTACCCGCGTGGTGAGCACGGACAAGGCGGGCAAGTTCACCGTCTCCTCGCTCCCACTTGGACCCCAGGAAATAAAGGCCGAGAAGACCGGCTTCAAACCGGCGCTGCGCTCCGGAGTGACGCTCTTGGTTGGGCAGGAGGCAGTGGTCAACTTCCGGCTTGAGTTGGGCGATTTCGCCCAGCAGATCACTGTGTCCGACCAGGCGCCGATCGTCAATACGACCACCGCAAACGTCGCCGGAATGGTCGGTGAGCGGGAGGTGAAAGACCTGCCGCTGAACGGCCGTAGCTTCGACAATCTGATCAGCCTGAACCCTGGCGCCATTAACTACAGCGCGCTCAGAAGCCCTCAGACCAGTACCAGCAACGGGAACGCGTTCACCGTGGATGGACGCCGCACGTCGGAGAATCTGGTACTGCTCAACGGCGTCGAATACACCGGATCGAGCCAGCTTGCCGTCACGCCGGGCGGTGTCAGCGGCGAACTGCTCGGAATCGACGCCGTGCGCGAGTTCGATGTTCTCGCGGGAACATACCCGGCCGACTATGGCAAGCGTGCCGGCGCCCAGGTGCTTGTCGTAACCCAGTCCGGCACGAACGCGCTGCACGGGTCCGCGTTCGAGTTCCTTCGCAACAGCGCGCTCGATGCGCGAAACTTCTTTGACCGCGCCGCCGTGCCCCCCTTCCGCAGGAACCAATTCGGCGGAGCCCTGGGAGGCCCCCTCCAGAAGAATCGCTGGTTCCTTTTCGGTAACTATGAAGGATTCCAACAGGCACTGGCAGTTAGCAATGTGAGTGTCGTGCCCGATCAATATGCGCGCCAAGGCCTGCTACCGAACTCGTCGGGGGTGTATGTGCCGGTACCTCGTCTGAATAAGGCGATGTTGCCCTACATGGCGTTCTGGCCTTCTCCGAATGGTTCGGAGCTGCTGGTGAATGGGTTGCCCAGTGGGACATCGACCGCCTACTACAACCCGCATCAATCGGTGAGTGAAAACTTCGGTACCGTCCGCAGCGATTACACCTTGGAACGCGACAACATTTCGGCCTCCTACACCATCGATGACGGAAATACCCTGGAACCTTTGGCTGACCCGCTTTTCGGCTCCTACGTCACGCTGTGCGCGCAGGTCGCCAGCCTTCAGGAGACACACGTCTTCTCGCCGCATGTCATCAACACGTTCCTCTTTGGTTACTCACGTGCGGCCTTCGGCTATAACTCTTCTCCGTTTGATCCCTCTTTCCCACCCAGCCTTTCTTTCCTCCGCGGGGCAGCGCCGGGCGGAATCGTCATCGGCGGTGGAACCACCACCACCGGCGCAGGCACTCTCACATCGGCGGGCGCCAACAACGCCTCAGGCGTTTGGAATCGCCGCAACCTGTTCACCTACGCCGACAACGTTCAGATCAACAAAGGGATTCATCAGATCACGGTCGGCGCGTGGTTTCAACGTCTGCAAGACAATGAAGACTCAGCGTCCCGGCAGCTGGGCCAGGCAAGCTTCACCAGCCTGACCACGTTCCTGCAATCAACCTTGAGCAGTTTTCAGATCGTGCCAAGCGCCACCGAGCTGGGCTGGCGAAGCTTGTTCGGGGCGTTCTATGTGGAAGACACCATCAAGCTGCACCCAAACCTCACCATCCAACTCGGTCTGCGGGATGAATTCACAACCGGTTGGAATGAAGTGTTCGGTAGAGGGGCTAACTACATCACCAATGGCCAGAGTGTCCTTCTTACCGCGCCGAGGGTCGCTGACTCGGTGTTCACCCAGAACAATGCCAAGCTCCTGCTCGCCCCCAGAGTTGGTTTGGCGTGGGATCCCTTCAGCAACGGCAAGACGGCCATCCGCGCGGGATTCGGCACTCATTACTCGCTGATGGACGCGCTGAGCTTTCTGCTGAACTCGCTGCCGCCTTACAACGGCTCAGCTTCGTTTGCCAACGTCTCCCTGCTCTCCATTGTCCCCTTTGCTCCAGGTGTTCCTCCTCCGCCTTCCTGCGGCCCAAACGTTCCCTCGCCGTGCACCACCTATGCGCCACAGGGTGTCCAACCGAACGCACAGACCCCCACGGTTCAGGAGTGGAACTTTACCGTCGAGCAGCAACTCACTCGCAACATGTCCTTGCGTGTCGCCTATGTCGGCTCCCACGGTTACCATGGCCTTCTCAGCATCGATCCGAATACGATTCCGGCCCAGGTCTGCACCAATCCGGTTGGCTGCAAATCGGGCGGGGTCGCCACCCTAAAGGGCATCGTGCCGCAAGGCGCTCAGTACATCCCAATTGGGACCCGGCCCAATCCCTACCTGTCCAGTGGATTCTTCTGGTACACCGAAGGCAACAGCAGTTACAATGCCCTACAAGTTGACGTTTCCCAGCGCTTAAGTCACGGCTTGCAGTTTCGCGGTAACTACACATGGTCAAGGAATCTCGACATGAATTCAGGCTTGACCGGCGCCCAGAACAACAATCAGGCGCAGATGATTCTCGATCGCAATGATCTGCCGCGCGATTGGGGCCCGTCGGCTCTAAATGCCGCCAACCAAGCCAGTATCTCGGGTAGTTACGAACTACCGTTCGGCCACGGGAAGCGCTGGCTCGGCGACGCCAAGGGCGTTACCAACCAGCTGGTCGGCGGCTGGCAATTGAACGGGATTGTCACGTTGCTGAGCGGCTTCCCGTTTACGCCCCAGATTGGTTCAAACCGCTCCGGAGACGGAGACACCCGCAACCCCGACCGGCCCTCCGTGAATCCGTCGTTCAACGGACCCGTCCTGCTTGGGAATCCAAATCAGTGGTTCAATCCCAAAGCCTTCATTCTGCCAACCCCTGGCACGTACGGAAACCTCGGCCGGGGAACGTTCTCGGGGCCTGGCCTGGCCGATGTGGACGTATCGCTTTTCAAGAACACTGCCCTCTTCGAGCGGGCCACGCTGCAATTCCGGGCCGAGTTTTTCAACGTGCTCAACCATGCGAATTTCGGAACGCCCAACCCGATTGTCTTCTCCAGCGGCGCCATCAGTTCCTCGGCGGGGTTGATCACCTCGACAGCCACCACCTCCAGGCAAATCCAGTTTGGCCTGAAGCTGATGTTCTGATCGCCGTAGTAACTAACTCCCTCGCTCCCTGGAGCCCGCTTCTATATGCGACTTAGGTCCAGTCCCCCGGCGGGCTGATTTAGGATATGATCTCTGTGCAATCGTCAGCCTTTAGCGCTGATTGCAAAGAGTTCACAAAGCGGAGGACGTATGCATTTTCTAGCCTGGATACTTTTGGGTCTGATCGCCGGATTCATCGGAAGTAAAATCGTCAACAAAACGGGAGAGGGGTTAATGCTCGATATCCTGTTGGGAATCGTCGGCGCCGTCGTGGGCGGGTGGGTGTTCAAACTCTTCGGCGGCCGCGGCGCCACGGGCCTGGACATTTACAGTATCTGCGTCGCGATTGTTGGTTCGATAATCGTTCTGCTCATCTATCACGCATTGTTCAGGCGAAAGGCATAGCCGCCTGGCCCCGGGCGACCTTCACTCATTCGCATGTCGGGCTGCGCACTCAGCCCTGTCTGCCGCGTCTGTTTTGAACGGCCTCGGGTGTATGCTTTGGGTGGCGTTGGGCGATGGCACGGCGCCCGCGGCAAATACCCGGCTCGACGGTCACGCCCAGCTTCCTAAAAGGAGGCTTAATGAGAGTGACCCCGCTGGGCACCCTGTTTCTGGCTGCGACAGTTTTGGCTGCGGCGCCCATGCCGCGCCTGGTGAAAGACGGTGGCGGTTTTCAGTTTCTTGTCGATGACCGGCCCTTTCTAATTCTCGGAATTCAAACCTACAACTCCAGTGGATACCCGGCTGAACTGGAGCGCACCTGGCCTCTGGCGAAGGCAATTCATGCCAACACGGTGGAGATCCCAGTTCAGTGGCAGACCGTTGAACCCGTGGAAGGGCACTTCGATTTCACGGTCGTCGACGGCTTGGTGGCCGGTGCAAGAGCCAACGGCCTGCACCTGATTCTGGCCTGGTTCGGCGGCTTCAAGAACGCCGCTATGCACTACGCCCCGGCCTGGATCAAGGAGGACATCAAGAAATATCCACGCATGATCG
>Ga0074045_10005995_pt1 | contig 10509 bp, 10 predicted proteins | sample BogForMeECP23OM2_FD_94442 | JGI IMG/M metagenome (GOLD analysis project Ga0074045, IMG submission 94442) | Bog forest soil microbial communities from Calvert Island, British Columbia, Canada - Bog Forest MetaG ECP23OM2 | ecosystem: Environmental > Terrestrial > Soil > Wetlands ... | reverse complement strand
TTGTGATAGCTGCTGCGACAAGAAACAGGATTCCTTTGACCAGCATATGATTGGCCACCAGGTACAGCGCAGTGACCCAGCCAAGATGGCTCATGAGCGCAATTGCGGCGACGATGTAGCCGATCTGGCTCATGCTGGAATACGCCAGCATGCGCTTCATATCGCCCTGCCGCACCGCCATTATCGCGCCGGCCAATGTGGTCAGCATTCCAAGCCACCCCATGAGATGCGCAAGGCCGAGGTTTGCTCCGGCACTTATCGCAAGATAGGCGCCAACCAAGAGTCCGAACATCGGCGCCTTGCTGACAACGGCCGAAAGGAAGGCGGAGACGTCGTCTTCGGCCTCCGCATATGCGTCCGGCAACCAAACGTGGACGCCAATAGCGCCCGCCTTGATCATGAGTCCGATTGTCAGCAGCACAAAGGTGAGCGCGCCGTTCGCGCCTGCCTCACGAAGCGTCACAAGGGATACGCTCCCGGATTGGGCTTGCATCACGGCAAACCCAGCTAGGATGAAGAACGCCGAGGCAAGCGAAAACAGCAAATAGCCCAGCGCGTGCGATGCGGCCTCGGGTCGCCGCAGAATGAGGAAGTACGACGACAGCGTGATGAGCTCCCAAATGAAGAAGAACTCGAGGCTGGTCGACGCGCGCGGGAGCGCAACCACGGAAAGCGCCATTGCTGTCAGAAGGGAAAAGAACCCGGGCCGCCGTTCAGGCCAGCTGAAGCAGGCGATCAATATGGCGAGGTTCCCAGCGAACAGAATGACCCCGAACAGATAACTGAGGTCAGGGAGTCCGACGAGCAGCGGCAGGCCGCCGGCGAACAGGAACGCAAGCGCCATCGCACATTTGATGGGTTCGGGCAGGGCGTCGCACAAGTAAAGGATCAGACCCGCCGCGATCGGGACGAGGACCCACGCCGAGGACAAGCCGGCAAGGACTGCCGCCACATATCCTGAAGTTGCGAGCAGCAACGCCATTGCAGCGACGGGACTCAGCGCGCCTCGAATTGGGCCCGATGACTCCAGGGGAGCCACCCCGTGGAGCGCTCGCCCGAACCAGCTAAACATATAGGCTGCCTCGAGAAGCGAGCCCACGAGCACGATCGCAATCCAGACATAGCGCTCGCCCGCCGCCAGACTCATGATCAACCGCCACTTCGCCCAAAAGCCCGGAAACGGCGGCAGTCCCGAGATCGCCACCAGAAGAACGCCGAACAGGAGAAGCGCGCCCGGTTGCGCGCGCAAGACCGACCAATCCTGCAGCTCTTCCTTGCCGACGTAGCCGGCCAACCAGAAGAGTCCGACCTTGGCGAAGAGGTGATTGACGAACAGACCCCCGACGACAAGTGGAACTGCGTTGTCGGCGTCGAGGCTTCGCAGCAGCGCCGCCGCCATCGTCAGGAGGGCCATCTGACCGACCGATGAGTAGCCGAGCAGGCGCTGCGCTTTCGTTTGTCGGAGACCGACGAGATTCGAAAAAAGGAAGGTCGCGGCGCCCAAAACTGCGATGACCTCAAGCTGATCCTTGAACAGGGGCAGGAGCTTGAGAAACGAGAAAAGAACACCCGCGGAGACCGCGCCCGAGATCATTGCGGCGACGTCGCTGCGAGCAGTCTCATAAACATCGAGGCCCCAGCCGTTCGCGGGAAAAGGCTTGAGCTCGAGGAGCAGGCACGCCAGGAGGAACGTCAGCGCAGCGTATGCGATCGGCCCGCTCATCGAACCGCTCACGGCGATGAGATCATCGATATTGAGGATCCCGGTCACGGCGTACAACAGCGTCGTCCCGATCAGGAAGAACGTCGACGCGAGAACCGTGGCCATTATGTATTTGAAGGTCGCCGCCAGCGCCGCGGGCGTGTCGCGCAAGCTGAGCAGACCGTAGGTGGCGACCGAGACGATCTCCAAGAAGACGAACAAATTGAAAAGGTCACGGGTCATCACCATCCCTTGAATGCCAATGACGATCAGCAGGTACAGAATCATTGACGCATAGGTTTCACGCACAAAATAGAGTGCGCCCCCCAGCGCTATCAAATTGACGGACAGAGCAAAGACGGCTTCGGGGACGCCAAGTCTCAGATTGATCGAAAGGGGAGGCGTTGCTCCGCCGGTCAGGATGCCGATCGGCGGGGCGCCGTGCAGAAGCCGGAACAGCGCAACGCCTGAAATCACCGTCATCGCCATAAGCGCGACAACGAACGCCCAGGGGACCCAGGACTTTCCAATGCGATAAAGAATGGGGAGTAGAAATCCGCCGCCCAGACCAACTATGAAAATGTTAAGCGGGTGAAGCAGACTCTCTACCATTTGGACTCCGTGAAGTCGTCGATGGAGAGCGTCTTCTTCGAATCATAGAGCCGGATAGCGTACGCCAGCATGACCGCCGTGACCGCCATTCCGATAACGATCGCGGTGACCACGAGCGCCGCCGGTATCGGATCGACGGCGCGCACAGGCGCGTCGGCGACGCTCAGCGTGCGATCGACAATCGGCGCCGTGCCGTTTTTCACGTAGCCGATCGAAACGATCATGATGTGAGAGCCGGTGCCGATCAGCGAAAAGGAAATGACTATGCGCAATATGTCGCGACGCAGCAGTGAGCCGGATATTCCCACTAGGATCAGGGCGAGGCCCGTCGCTAACACGACATTGGAAGCCATCGCTCGGATCCTCTCCGCTGCCCGCCCTAAGGTCGAAACCTGTCAAGTATGACACTGAGTTCGCAACCGACCTTAACGCCGAGAAGCACAGACAGGAGAGGGATGGCGCCCGCGCTGAAGAACGCGCCAAAATCGCCGAGCGGAAGGATCCGGTTGTCGAGAAACCCGCCGGCGAACAGGAGTCCCGCGATGCCAGAGACAACGAACAGCACGCCCGCCGCAGATTCCGCGACGCTGAGAAATTCGAGATCGAGTTGATAGGCGGGAGAGGCAAGAAGCATCAGAACGATCCCTGACGCGATCACTGCGCCGCCCTGAAAACCGCCCCCCGCGGACAGGTGACCGTTCATGATGATATAGGCTGCGAAGATCGCGGTGAGAGGCCCGAGAACCTGCGCGCCCGTTCGGACGACTTCAGACGATTGCATGACTGCGCGACGGCCAGGCCCGGGGTCGTCATCGTTGCCTCGTTCTGAAGACGTAAGCACCAACCCAACGCCAGCCGCGACCATGAACAGAACCGCGACCTCTCCCAGCGTGTCGAACGCGCGGTATGTCAGCAAGATTCCGGTGACGACATTCGGCGCCCGCAGCGCTTCGGGAACAAGCCGGACATAGCTTTCCGCGAGCGGCCGAAGCGATTGCTGCTCAACATGACTGATCGCGACGGTCGCGAAAATGAGCCCGAACGATGCGACCACGATCGCGACGAGGATGCGCCACATCACCCACTGCCGGTCTTGCGGTGCATCGCTGAGCGCATCGACGACGGGCGTGCGCCCCATCGAATTTCGGATCGCATGAGCGGCGCGTGCGAGGGCATGCGAAGACACGGGATTTGTCATGAACACAAAATAGACAATGACGATCAGCTTCAGGCTCCAGCCCGGGTGAAAAAACGCGATCCCTGCGAGAACAAGCGTGTTGCCAAGCGTGGATGCCTTCGTGGCGGCCTGCATTCGCGTGTAGACATCCGGCATGCGCAACATTCCAAGACCGGCTGAAAAATGAAAGGCTGCGCCGAGCAGAATGAGGACGCCTCCGACCAGTTCAATCAACTTTCACTCCCTGGCGGCGCTGGTCCGCCGGACTGCGTAGAGGAAGATGAGCACCGATAGACCGGATCCAATAGACGCTTCGGTCATCGCAACATCCGGCGCGCCGAGGAAGATGTAGCAGACGGCGGCGAACAGGCTGGCGAGGCCCGCGCTCGCCACCGCCGCCAGAAGGTTGCGGAGGGATACAGCCAAGATCCCGCTCACGAGAATGCTGAAGCAGAGCAGATATAGCAGTAACCCGTTCATGAGGTTAGAAACCTCGCTCGAGATAGCGCGCCGTGGCGAGAACGGCGAGGAAACTCAAGGCCCCGTAAACCAGCGCAACGTCCAGATAGACGGCGCGGCCGACGAAATGCGCGTAGAGCGCGATCAGCGTTATCGACATCACCGTCAGCATGTCGACGGCCGCAATGCGATCAACGGCGGCGCGTCCCAGGATCAGGCGCAGCACGCCGAGAACAATGCCAAAGAAAATCAGCGCGGCGGCGGCGCAGAGGATGATTTCACCCAAAAGCCTTCCCCAGGTGCTCTTCAAATGGGCCCACGATCAGGCGGGTAGCTTCATCCGGATCGGTCGTCGTGACGTCCAGACAGTGTACGAAAAGGCTGTCGCCTTCCATGTCCATCACCAGCGAACCGGGAGTCAGCGCGATCGAATTCGCCAGCGCCAGGCGTCCTACCGGGGTCTTTAGATTTGTCCTCACTCTGACGATGCCGGGATTGATGACAATGCGCGGCGCGTAGACATAGCGCAGCATTTTAATGTTGGATCGGACAAGCTCGACGATAAAGACGCCGGTGTAGCGGACGAAATGATAAAGACGCAAAGGAGAAAATTGGACATCTCCCCATATGCCGGAATTCCGCGTGAAAACATAGGCCAGAGCGCCGGAGATCAGTGCGCCGGTCACAAGCGCCTCAATGGCCAAAGACGAGTTTGCTGCGAACCAGAGGGCTGTCAGAAGGCCCCAAAGCCAAACAAATCCGCTAGGCGTGCCGGCCCCGCGACGACCAGATTCCATCTTGTCAGGAGCCCCGATTGCAAGGCGTTCTTTCACGAACGAGCTTAGCGGCGGCCAGACCGGAAATCAACCATGCAGAGGCGGGACGCAGCAGACATTGGGTGACAGTAAGATAGGCCGTCTCGCCGCAACGAGCATCAGGGCTCCGCACGGAAAGGCTCTTGGCGAACTGGGACAAAGCCTCGTCGATCAGCGTTCTTTTCATCGACATCAATCTGTGCGGCGCCGGTCAGGTCATGTTCCAGGACAATCCCTTAAACCAAGCGGTTTCCTTTTCCTGGCTGCGCTTTGCTGGGGCGCATTGGGCGCAAACGTCCCGCGCATGGCGATTGGCGGCCTGTCGGCGCTTCTCGCGGGAACGACCGCGGCGCTTTGCCTTCGCGCGGACAAAGCGTCGCTCAGGCGAGGTCTCTATGGCTACAATGGAATACCCACCGGTCTTGCGCTGACCTATTTCCTGGGACCTGGCGCGCCGACTTTGGCCTACGCTGTCCTGGCAGGCGCATTGGCAACGTTCCAGACCATTCGAGTGTGAACTTGTGAACTTGAGGAATCGTCGAAGCATCCTCGGCTGTCTTGGTAGACGCCCTCGCGAAGTGTCCCAAAATCCCTGCCCGACGCAGTCCCGTGGTCAGGAGGTGGTCCAAGGCGATCTGCCTGAGTGTCTGTCTCGAAACTTGTTGAGTCTCGTGAATCGGTTGTGATTCGTGGAAGGCGGTCTGATTCGGGGGGCCGTCGACGTGGACGAACGAGAACCGAGCCAAATACAAGCGCGATCATTTGCGATATCCGAGCGACCTGACGGACGGGGAGTGGTCGCATGTCGAACCGCTCATTCCTCCGGCGAGGCGGGGAGGCCGCAGACGCGAAACCACATGCGAGAGGCGCTCAACGGCATCATGGACGTGCTGAGCACAGGATGCCAATGGCGTTACCTTCCCAAGGACTTGCCGCCGCGCAGCACGGTCTATCGTTATTTTGCGATTGGGGCTTGGACGGCACGTTGGATCGCATCCATGACGCGCTCTACGAAAAGTGTCGCGAGCAGGCCGAACGCGAGGCCAGCCCCTCCGCCGCCATTATCGACAGCCAGAGCGTGAGAAGCGCGGAAAAAGGGGGGGCCTCGATCGATCCGCACGGGTTCGATGCGGGAAAGAAGATCAAGGGCAAGAAGCGTCATCTTCTCGTCGACACACAAGGGCTGCTGATGCAGGCCATCGTTCATTCCGCCGCTGTTCAGGACCGCGACGCCGTCGCGATCGCATAGGTGGCGCCGATGGTCAGTCTTGATTGTCCTTTTGGCGTAAGTCTCGCGTCGATGGTCAGTCTCGATTGTCCTTTTGGCGTAAGTCTCGCATCCTCTGAGGCGTCCCGCAGCGTCTCCGCCGCGCGAATCGAGAATTAAGCTGCGCAGTCGATAAGTTAACCTTGATTCACACACCGGTTGCGCTTTACGATCAAATTGCCACGTTGTTTAACTCAAACAAGGTTGCTTTTAAACAACGTTTTTAAAAACCCTGACCCCCTTGTAGGTAGTCCGAAATAATTGCGGGGCTTCGGGACTTTGATTCGCGAACTGGGTGAGGCTTTCCCTTCACCCAAACGGCGGCAGCGTGGCGCTAAGGCGGACGCGGGCTCAACGTACTGTGTGGCGGCGGTGGCGACGAGCGACATCGCTGAGAGGTGGACGAACGCCACGAAGGTTTCCGCTCGCGGCGAGAGCACCCGCCCAGCCAGCATATAACGAGCTCAGTTGCGCGCGGATCAACTTAGCTTCGGCCAGGTAGCTGTCGTGCTCGGCAACGGTAATGGGACGTTCCAGGCGCCCCGACCCAAACTTTGTCTCCTTCGCCGACGTGAACGGCGGTGGCAGTCCGGACATGCTATGCGGCGGTCTGCGACGAGTCGATACTGTACCGGGCGATTTTACACGAGGATTCACCCGATGACGGCAGATTATCTTCGTCTTCTTCAGCCATCTGATCGGCAAACTAACAATCTGGCGGCGCAACACACCGCCGCGAAGGAAGGCAGGAGGATTTCTCTTCAGCAGTGCATTGTCATATTTGTTACGGTGGACGTTGTTTCAATCATTGGAACCAATCTGTTACCGACGTTATTTGAACGCGCAACAGCCTTCCGGGATGAAGCAATTTTCGATAAGAAACTACTAATAGCCTTGTGCGCCGCCGGTCTCTACTCGTTGGTGGGGATCGCGCTTGGCGCATATGATAGTCGACGGATTCTTGAGCGTCGACATTCTATTGTGAAAATGTGTTGGGCCTTAGGTATCACGTTTGCGCTTTTGACGGCTCTCGGCGCCGCAACGAAGACGTCGGACGAATATTCCCGCGTTTGGTTTTTCACTTGGGCAAGTTTGGCTTGCGTTATAGTCCTCGCGCTGCGTTTGGTCGCTTTGGCTTTTATTCGGAAGCGGCTTCAAGACGGCGCATTCTTTTTTCGCGCAGCGTCCGTCGGAATCTTCAGCGATCCCCTCTCACCGGCCGAAATCGCGGAGCGCAGCGAGAGCCGGATACGTGTAAGCTACACTCTGCGGCTGCGTGATTTGCAACAGCTTGAGAAGCTCGCGGACACCATAGCGCGCGATGAGATCGATAAGATCTTCATCGTGACTCCATGGACAGATGCGCCGGCTGCGTTCGAGGCGGCGCAATCGCTTAGGCACTTGTCCGCCGAAATCGTCATACTCCCCGAGGACCGGCGCATTGCAAGCCGTCACGGACGATTCTCGTTGCAAGCTGTCAATCCGCCGCTTGATGACTGGGGCTTGTGGCTTAAGCGGGCCCAAGACCTCATGGTCTCGACCACCGCTCTGCTTCTTCTGGCCCCAGTCATGGCGGCGATCGCAGTGGCGATCAAGCTGGAATGCCCGGGCCCCATTCTATTCCGTCAGCAGCGGGTGGGGTTTAACGGACGGACGTTTGAATTGCTTAAGTTCCGCTCCATGGTTCCCACCAAGGCGGACGCCGACGCCGTCCGCCAAACTGCGCGCGAGGACGAGCGGGTGACCCGGGTCGGCAGGATAATCCGTCGAACGAGTCTCGACGAGTCGCCGCAATTCTTCAATGTCTTGCAGGGCGCAATGTCAGTGGTTGGACCGCGCCCGCACGCACTGAAGACCCGCGCGGGCGGTCATGTGTTGCACGAAGCGGCCGACAGTTATTTCGCGCGCCACCGGATGAAACCTGGCTTGACCGGTTTGGCCCAAGTCAATGGATTTCGCGGCGAATTGGACACCGTCGAGAAGCTTCGGCAGCGCTTGAGATGCGACATCGAATACATCGACAATTGGTCCACGTGGCTCGATCTGAAAATCATCCTGCAAACGGCTTTGCTCATAATCCATGACCCCAGAGCCTATTGAAACAGCTGGTTTGGGCGGCGCACCCAATCGCTCGTTCGCACCGTGGATGTCGACGAACCCGACTACTTGGAGAGGAAAATGCAAACTGAAACGCTAAACAGGGGTTCAGGCTTGTCATTCTCAATTTGTACAGGGACCGTTGGCGCGGCGTCAACGGCACAGTCGGCGTTGTCTCGCTCCTGATGGGCGCGGAGCTGCCGATGGCGGTGCCACGGGGCGTCGTCGAGGCTCTAGTTTCTAGGCGCGGAAGCGTGGGACCTATTGGTTTTCATCAGGATCTCAAGATTGGTCAGACGGTCCGCATTCTTTCTGGGCCTTTTGCTGAGACTCTCTGTCAGCTTGATCATCTGGATGGCCGTGGCCGAGTTCGAGTCCTTGAAATCATGGGCAGAAAAGTCCCGGCACATCTCGACCGCTCAGTCCTTGGTCCAGCGGCGTGATCCAAAAAAGCAGGCGGGATCGTCTGCTTTAAACCGACCAATCCAAAAGCCAACTGACTTTTACCCTCCGCCAGCGTTCGTCCGGATCGCTACTATGGCGGAGTCAGACTTCTCGGGCTCGTGCATCTACTGGAGGCATTGAGTTACGGGCTTCCTGTGCTGGCCAGTGATATACCCGCCACACCGTGAGATTGGATTGGATGAGGCGCACTATTTTCCTTTGGGAGATGTGCGTGAACTCGCCGCTCGGTTGCAATTATTCGAACGCATGCGCTGGCCGGTGGTAATGCGTGATAGCACTCGCAGATGGGTAGCCGAACGCTACGACTGGCGCTCTGCGGTGAAGCAAACCATCGGCGTATATAGGAGAGCAGCGCGCGGCGGAGAAGTCAAATTTAGGAATCATAGAACGCCGGCTGAGTGAGTCAGTATGGGATTGGTTGAATCCAACGCAACAGCGTATTATTTGCTGGTGATATAGTGTTTATCGCAACGTTGCGGCCACTCGTGAAATTCAGGTTATGCAGGTCAATGCGGTAGACTTGATACGGAGATACATGCCTACTGCAACTAGTTCTGTGTCGTTACGCATGATGTATGGCATGCATAGTCATATAGTATGGAGATAATAAACTACAATGAAAATATTGATGGCAAATAAATTCTTTTTCAACAAAGGAGGCGCTGAAGTAGTGATGTTTCAAGAGCGCGATTACTTGTTGAGATCAGGGGAGGAAGTCATCGAGTTCTCCATGCATGACGAACGGAATTGTGATTCAGCTTACGAAGCCCATTTCGTGTCCCGTAAGGACTACGAAGGCAGAAGCCTCTCAAAAATTGGCCCCGCACTTTCGCTGATCCATTCCCGCGAAGCGGTACGCAAGATCGCTGCCCTGATCGACAAAACGCGCCCCGATGTCATGCACTGCCACAATGTTTATCATCAGATAACGCCGTCGATCATCAGAGCCGCCAAGTCGCGGGGCATTCCGGTTGTGTTGACGTTGCACGACTTCAAGCCAGTGTGCCCGGTATATTTGCGTCTGCGGGAGGGGCGCCCTTGCTCGTTGTGCTTGGACGGAGATTTCCATCAAGTCCTTATGAACCGCTGCGCCGGGGGGGCAATAGGCGCCAGCGCCCTACTTTACGCAGAAGCAGTAATTCAGCGTTGGCTTGGCAGCTATGAAAAGGTGGATCGATTTCTTGCGCCGAGCCGGTTTATGCGTGACGCGGTTTTGCATCGGTTCCGATCGGAACAGGTTGTATTGCTCTATAATGGAGTGGATACCGCCGAAGTAGAGGCGAGCACGCGGGACGAGGAATACGTTCTCTATATCGGGCGGCTTTCCAAAGAGAAGGGCGTGGATACTTTGTTGCGGGCCCACGAAGCTGCTGGGACCTGGGACCTGGTGGTTGCCGGGACCGGTCCTTTGGCGCGCGGCATGCAAATGCGTTACCGCAAAGCCCGGTTTGTTGGCCATCTGTCTGGGCAGGCGCTGAAGGCGATGATCGGCGGCGCCTCGGTGATCGTTGTGCCATCAGAGTGCTACGAGAATTGTCCAATGTCGGTGCTGGAAGCGATGGCTTACGCCAAACCCATTGTGGCCAGCCGGATCGGCGGTATTCCGGAACTAGTCGTTGACGGCGAGACGGGAGTCTTGTTCGAGCCTGGAGATGCAGTTGAACTTCAAAGGCGCGTTAGTCGTCTTATGGGCGATGCCTCGTTGCGTGCGCGCATGGGTGCCGCCGGCCGAATTCGAGCAGAGAAGCAGTTTTCCATCGAGAAGCACAACGCCAATTTGATGGACACCTACCGATCGATGGTGAGCGCCTGAATGGGTGGATGAGAGCGCGCGGCTGACGAAATTTGTTTTGCCAGATGGGCGACGCTCATCCTCGGCGCACGAACGCTCGGATGTGAACTTTATCTTTTTTGG
>Ga0074045_10005993_pt1 | contig 10509 bp, 14 predicted proteins | sample BogForMeECP23OM2_FD_94442 | JGI IMG/M metagenome (GOLD analysis project Ga0074045, IMG submission 94442) | Bog forest soil microbial communities from Calvert Island, British Columbia, Canada - Bog Forest MetaG ECP23OM2 | ecosystem: Environmental > Terrestrial > Soil > Wetlands ... | reverse complement strand
GGCGTTGGCTACTGCGGTTCCGGCTGTGGCGGACTTCAAAGTTCAGATGCCCGACGCCGAAACCGGAGAAATCTCGGTCGAACCGCTCGGGGACTACGGCCACGACCCGAAGCCCGCCCACAGCGGCGAACTAAGCACGACCCAAGAATTCGAATACGGGGTCAACGGCTTTTGGCGCACCGAGCTCGAACTCGAACAGGAACGAGACGCAGGTCCCGGACAATCCTACCAATTCAGTCAGGTTACTTCCGAGAACATCTTTCAATTTACCGAGCGCGGCCAGTATTGGTTGGATGCCGGTTTGTTTGCCGAGTTCGGTAAAGCCACGATCCGGGGTAACCCCAACGAATTCAGCGTGGGGCCGATATTCCGCAAGGAAATCTTCGGCACGATCAACACCATGAACTTGTTTATAGAGAAAGAAGTCGGCCCGAACTCCGCGCAGCACCCGTTTTTCTTGTATGCCTGGGAAACGCGTCTCGACCTCGGCACGCCGATCGAGCCGGGCTTTCAGGCCTATGGCAACCCGAGCGCGTTCGAAGGGTTCAATTCGCACTGGCCGCAGGACAACCGTATCGGCCCCCAGCTGTTCGGGGTTGTTTCCAACATCGGGCCCGGTACCCTCAACTGGAACGCCGGCGTTCTATTCGGTGTGGGCTCCGCGGCGCCGCGCGAAACGATTCGGTGGCAGCTCGAATACGAAATTCACTTTTGACCCCCGGCGTTCTTCTCACCGCCGGGCGAGAGAAGACGAGGTGAACGCCTCGGGACCCTCGCCCAACCGGGACCGGTGAACGGGTGCCGCTTGAATCGGGTGAACGGACGAACCCACGCTGAACGCGTTCGATATGGACGCTTGGCGATCTGAACGGGATGCGTATATAAACCGGATGAATGATCCGCTCTTTCGCCGATCGCGAGGCCGAGGCGTTGTTCCACGGCTGGTATGCGCGACGGTTGCCGGTGAGCATTCAGCGAGTGGCGCAGCGGAAGCTGCGGCAGCTGCACGCTGCAGAAGACCTGCGCGATTTAGCGGCGCCACCCGGGAATCGGCTGGAGGCTCTGCGTAGCAGCCGGTCGGGCCAACACAGCGTTCGGATCAATGACCAGTGGCGACTCTGCTTCGTTTGGAAGGACGGGGCTGCCGAGCGGGTCGAGATCGTCGATTATCACCAAGGGTAACGGACATGCGCGACTTACCGCCGATCCATCCCGGAGAACAGCTTCGCGAGGAGTTCATGAAGCCGCTTGGCCTCACCGCTTACCGGTTGGCGAAGGATATCGGCGTACCGGTGACGCGGGTGCAGGCGATCATCGCTGAGCGCCGCGGGATCAGCGGGGACACGGCGCTGCGGCTCGCTCGCTATTTCGCCACCACGCCGGAGTTCTGGCTGAACATGCAGCGCGACTACGAGCTCGAAACGGCGGCCGAGGTGCTGGGCTCGCGGCTCGACACCGAAGTCAAGCCGCGCGCGGCGTAAGTCGCCCACTGGCATGCCGGGCCCAGACTCAAGCAGCGCGGGCGAGCAGCATGCGGCCGTAGGGCGCCATGGCCGCTTGGCGGCTCGCGGCGTGGTGGATCAGGATGGTCATCACCTCGCGCCGGATTGCGCCCAGCTCGTCGCCGTCATAGACCCACCGGGCGCCGTCCACCTCGCACAAACGATCGAGGGCCCAGCCCACCTGGTGCTGGGCATAGACCATGTCGCGCCGGGTGCCCAGCGCCTCGTCCTCCTTGATCCGGCGGCCGGACGAGACCTCGGCGGTGCTGTAATCGCGCCCGGTGTGCAATAGCAGGGTCGCGACATCGATCGCCGCGGCGGCCTCGCCGATGGCCATCTGCACGACCTTGGAGTCCGCGACCCGGGCCGCCTAGCACGATACCTGACCGGCGGGCGCCGCGAGGTCAGCCTCGATGAAGTTTAGGGAATTATAATACCAACTTCGGCCGTTCGTGTCGAAGCAACGCGCCACGATCGATCCGAATTTGATGGATTATAACCAGCTCTCCAATCAGCCGTTTCTAGGGGCGGTTAGTCCTTGCTCGGGAGAGCGCGGGACCATCAGGTTCAATCGTACACCGATCGCACAGGCGGCCAGAGGTGCCGCGACCAGCGCCAAGGGAACCCAATGCGACGCGCGCAACACGGAACCCGGATCGAGGCCATTGTCCAGCCCGCTCGCGTTGGCAACCAGCCCGGCGGTCGCCGCACCCAAGGCAATCCCCGCTTGCTGAACCGTAGCGGCGGAGGCGGCGGCGATGTTCTCCTCGCCCCCCTTCGCGCCGCTCATTACGCGTTGCAGTACAAACGCCCACGCAGCGCCTATCCCAGCTCCAATCAATGCGATTGGCAGGATGAGCGCCGCGACCGGTCCGGGAGCCATTAAAACCCCCACTCCAGCTAGACCCGCGCTCATCGCCGAGGGACCCATAATGATCAATCGCGGAGGCCATTCCTCCGAGAGCGATGCCACTGACAGCGCGGCTGTGGTCCACGCCAACGACGCCAAGGCGACCATGTAGCCGGCGCCCAGCGGACTCACCCCGTGCAAGCGCTGCAAAAAGAGCGGCCCGTAGATCGCCAGCGGGCTGTATCCGACTGACATGAGCAGTATCATCCACAGCCCCGCACCAGTCCGAGACTGTAGCGAGAACGCATCGCTTGGCAGGAGCGGAGCAGCTGCGCGCCGATCGATCCGCATCATCAGGATGAACGCCGCAGCGGTCGCCGTGATGAGCATGGCCTTGATCGCTAGGCCAGTCGCAACGCTCGCCGCCGACAAGAGCGCGATCGCGCCACAGATCAAGGCAACGCGGCCCGCCGGAAAAGTCCGGCTAACGGCCTGGTCGCTCCGTCCGTCGGCTGGAAGCGTGAAACGGGCGCCAGCACCGAGCAGGCACCCGATCCCCGCGACCGTAACAAACGCGCTGCGCCAGTGCCCATAGCTCGCGAACACGCCGCCAATCAGAGGTCCGATCAGCACGGTGACCGACCAAACGCCCGCGAGCAGGCTAAAGACTCTCGGCCAAAGCGGTTCCGGAAATGCATTGCGTACAAGCACATAGGCGAGAGCCGAGAGCAAGCCACCCCCCAATCCTTGCACGAAGCGTCCCGCGATCACGAAACGAATCGAGGGCGCACATGCGCACAGCACGGCGCCCGCCGCGTAGATGACGGCGCCGCCCGAGAATGCCCGGCGGTTTCCAAACCTGCCGCTGACCAGGCTAGTGCCGCTTGCCGCGACGATTGAGGAGGCGACGAAGGCCGTTGTCGGCCAGCTCAAGAGATTGGCCCCGCCCAGCTCCGCGACGATGCTGGGCAGAAGCGTCGCGGTTATTAGTACATTCATCGAGTGCAGCAGCACTCCGCCCAACAAGACGCAGAGGGTGAGCACCAGGCGCGGTGCCAGGAGCGCCCGCCAGCCTGCCTCAGTCGTTACCTCCGGCACGACGTATCCCTTTTAGAAAGTGTTTTCTTATTTTATAATGGGCCAATTAAGAAAGCAATCAGTTTCTTAATCGGTTGCGAACATGCCGTCGGATAACAGCAGCAGGCTCCTCTACACACTTAAGTCGCGCGGCCCGCTGGCGACCGGCGCGCTGGCGCGCGCCCTTGGCATCACCGTAGTCGGCATCCGTCAGCACCTTGCCAAGCTGCATGCGGAGGGTCTCGTCGCCTTTGACGACCAGGCAGGTGAAATCGGTCGCCCGAAACGCTTCTGGCGCTTGACCGCGAAGGGGCACGGCCGGTTCCCGGATACCCATGGAGACCTCACGGTCAATTTGATCGGCGGCATCCGCTCGGTCTTCGGCGAGGCGGGCCTGGATCGCCTCATTGAGGCGCGGCAGGAGTCGGCGGTGGCGGCCTACCGCAGGGCGCTGGAGCCTTGCTCCGGCCTCGAGGATCGCGTTCGCACTGTCGCGCGCCTGCGCTCGGAAGAGGGCTACATGGCCGAATTCGAGGCGGAGCCGGACGGCAGTTTTCTGCTCATCGAAAATCATTGCCCCATTTGCGCAGCGGCCAAGGCATGCCAGGGCTTCTGCCGGTCAGAGCTAGAATTGTTTCGAGCTGCATTCGGCGCCGGAACGTCAGTCACGCGGCAGGAGCATCTTCTCTCCGACGGGCGGCGCTGTGTCTATCGGGTGACGAGTCTCGAAGGCACTCATCGTTGAGCCTTGCAAACCCGGTTTTCCGCTCACTCCTGGCGGCTTGCCGGATGACCGGTTTGGGGGGGGCAACGGCGATCACTCGAAACCCTTTTACCGCCGCTCTACGCGCTAACCCGATTATCACGTAGAGAGTGGCGCGACGAGGAAGGGGACCGAGCTACCTCATAATGGTAGTGATACAGGGCGTTATCACTAACAAGATTGGGCGATCGGGCGAGGAGATCCGACCGGATCTCAGGCTTCCGTGCTGTCGGACAAAGGGGATCTGGCACTAGGCTTTTTTCGGCGACCAGCCATACGCCTTGGCGCAGGCGCCGGCCATCAGCATCGCCCGCTCGGTGTCGCTGAGGCGGTCAGTCTTCAGGAAGGGCTCGACGCCCTGCTCGTAATTGACGACCGCGAACGCGCGCGTCCAGTCCGTGCCCCACAAGCAGCGCTCGAACCCCCAGGCGTCGAATATTCGGGCCAGCGGGTCCCAAATGTCCGGGAACGGATACGGCTCCTTCGACAGCGTGCAGGCGCCGGTGATCTTGATCACCGCATTCTTGCGCTTGGCGAGTTCCACCACTTTCGGAAGGTCGGCCCAGGGCTGTGGCGGCGCCGGCGGTACGCTCGGCTGCTGGAAGCCCATATGGTCGATGATGAACCGCGCGTCGGGGTGGCGGTCGATCAGCGCCGTGCCCGCGTCGACGTTGCCCCAGAACAGGACGTTGACCGGGAAATCGTTTTTGACGGCCGCGCGCAGGATGCGGTCGAGGCCCGGATCGTCCGGCGCGCGCTTTGACTCTTTCGTCAGGATTATGCGGATGCCGACCGTGCCCGGCGTCTTCTTCCAGTCGGCGATGACATCGGCCACCGCGAGATCATCCGGGTTGACCGGTTTGACCAGGGCGAACTTGTCGGGGTGGGCACGTTGCACCGAGACCGCATAGCTGCCGTCGTACTGGTACATCGAGAACGGCGAGATGTAGATCGCGCCGTCAACGTCGACCCTGTCCATCGCCTCCACCATCTCGTCGCCGGTGACGTGAGCGGGCCAGTTCGGAACGCTGTGCCACTGCCGCTCAGGCGTGTTCGCGGCATAGGCGTGGACCTGGGCATCGATGACCACTGGCGGCTGCGCGGCGGCATGCCCTTCGCGCATCAGTGCCGGTCCAGCCGCGGCGAGCGCCGCCGCGACCTGCAGCACGGTACGTCGGTCGATAAGTCTGCTTCCTGCCGCTGAACGATTGGCCATTTCCCCCTCCATGCTGCTTCGGGACCCACGCTCCTCAGTTCAATGAAGATTGCGGACTTCCTTTGGCCCCGGTCAAGGGAACCGGTCCTGCGCGCACCGGCAGGGCCTCAGGGCGGATTACGGGAAAGATCTGGCATCGGCCCAGTGCCCGAAAGATGTCGTTTCAGGTTATTGACCGGTTTCGGGCGCAATTCCGCCGATCACACGCCGCCGCCTAACTCTCGGGTGGGGGCAATCTCGGCGCCGATCGGCACCGGTAACGTGCTCGTCGTCCATCACCGCGCGTCACCCTGGCGCCGGCGCCATTCGTCGGCGACCGCGCCGTCTTTGGCGTGACGTCCTTGATCCACTGCATGAAGGGCCGGTCGAACTTGAAGCCGGCGCCGCACTCGGCGTGCAGGAAGCGGCGGACGTTATGCGTGCTGCGGTAGCTTGGGGTAACGGGCGTCGCGCGTGTGATTGCGCCGCCGTGCCAATCGAAATCGTCCAACCTTGCCCTCTCCTCGGATCGGGGTCGCCGGGCCTCCGCACCGGCGTCGGCCCGGACCCGCTTCTCAGGAATTGACGACGGCGAGGGCTTCAATCTCGATCATGAAATCGGGTCCGGCGAGACGGGTAACGCCGACGGTCGTGCTGGTCGGGGTCGCCACGCCGAGATAGCGCATGCGGATGTCGGCGCACTTCTGGAACTCATCGAAGTCGGTGACAAAGGTGTTGGTCTTGACGACATCGGCCCAGGTGGCGCCAACCGCCTTGAGACACCGGTCGAGGTTCTGGAACGTCTGTTCCATCTGCGCCCTCATGTCGCCTTTGCCGACACAGTTGCCGTCGATGTCGCGGGCCAATTGGCCGGCGGTGTAGACGATCTTGCCGCTGCCGCTCACCGTCACGACGTGCGAGTAGGACGGCTTTCCGCCCGACATTCTGACATTCATGCCTTCCGGCTGAAACCGCTCGATCTTTAGAACCATTCTGCTCTCCTGGTCAGGTTCGCACCATGCGACTGGCATTTGGCGCACAAGACGGGCCGGCCGGGTAGCATCTTGGTTCCGGCAATACGCGACGATGGCTTCGTCTCGCTGGCATTTGCGCTGACGCCGTGGCGGTCGCCGGGCAGCTCGGAGAAGCTCTGTCCGGCCTCGTAGGTCGTCACCGGTCCGTCGTTGACCTGACTGCGGATCGCCCCCTCAAGCACGGTCGCGTAGATGAAGGCAGGTTTGGCATGCGTGTGGCCAGGCGAGTAGCCGCCCGGGCCGTATTCGACGAGCACGCCCTTGATGCTCTTGCCGGGAACGTTTGGCAGCTCGTGCTGGTAGACGAGGGTGACCTTGGCGTTCTTCTCCTTCGGCGCATCCGCGAGGACGCTGCCAAACGGGCGAGAAGCGGGATCAATGCCCGCGCGCGATCCAGCATCGCCCGCTCTTCGTCCGGCAACGTGCTGTCATCCCCGAAAGGAGGGAATTCGCAGGTTGATCCGTCGATCCACCAAATTCGGCGCGAAACCACGGACTTGCTCCGACAGACGGGATCGCTGTCGGGGTTTTCCGAAAATGCGCTCGATCTCGCTTATGTGAACCCCTGAGCCTCTGCGACGTTTCGAGCGCCGTACCCGCCGAGAGGGTTAGCGCGCAGCTTTCGAACGCGGATGTCGTCGATCGGTCATGGGCTAGAGCCGGATCTTACAACGGTCGCGCAAATTTCTTCCGGGCCGACGCTTCGGCTCCACACTCAACCGCGTCGGCCATATCATCGAATTCTGCCGCCCATAACCGGAGCTAGATTCTAAGCTCCGGTTCGATCGGACGATCGAGAAGTTCACGACAACGCTTTGCATTTTCTCGGTATTTCTTTGGCATTTTCGTGGGTTTCTCTCACATTTGTTCATTCCCCCCGGATCATTGGTGCAAAGCGCGAGTGGGCTCTTGGACGAGAGTCTCTATTTCTGCCCGGTGTGGCTGCCGAAATCGCTCGTGCCGGAGGAATTTGTCATGGATCCAGCGGCACTCGTCGGCGGCAGGCTGGAGCCCTGGCCAATGCCGTTGTTGCCGATGAGCGCATCCGCGGTTTGTTGATCAAGCGTCGCAGTCCGCGTGAGGCCGTTGGTCTTTTGGAACTCCGCAAGCGACCGCTTTGTCTCCGGGCCTACTACGCCGTCGAGCGAGCCACTGTAGAGTCCCATATAGTGTAGCTCTACTTGTGCCCACCTGACGTCGTCTTTCGAGAGATTCGCGGCATTTATCCAATGGTGCGAAGTTTCAGGCGTCGAGGGCGTGTTTCCTACCGCATTCGGAACGTCATCGGCATCCGCCGCAAAGTCCAGAGCAGCGCCACCGATCCCCAATGCCAATACCGAAGCCGTGCCAAGGATCAATTTTCTAATCATAGTCATCTCCCGTTTTCCGCAAGTTAGTAGATCGTCGAGCTACTAGTCAGAACAGTCTGGCCGCAAAGAACGTTCCCTGCGGCCGGGTGTGTGCAAATTCGGACAAGCGGCAAGGGGTCTAACGGTGGGCTTGTCGCTGATCGAGATCGGTGGAAGCCATCCCAAAAAGCTGGGTAATCGCCGTCGCTTAACCCCTGCACCAGCCGCGTGCTCGCGACTGCTACGAGCTGCGGTGCGATGGATAAGCGATCGTGTTTAGCTGCGCCGCGTCACTCGTTTTTTTGAGGCGGCAGGGTGACCGTCCGCCGGAGCCGCTTTGGGGTGCAGGGCGGGACGACGAACTTCGGCTGCCGGCTTGTCTTCGCGCAGACCCTGGTAAATCACCGCCGCAGCAGGTTGTCCTCGGTCCAGGTCAGAAATTTGACTTCGGCGACGAAGCTCGGGCCGCACCCAATGAACGCGGCTCAAGACGAGCGGCGATCCGAAACGGCTGGTGCGCGGCGGCGGTACCTCGAGCGGCATCTCGGCCGTGGCAAGCGGCTGCAAGATTCGCCACAGCCGCTCCGACTCCGCCTGCTTGATGCCGGTGCCGGCGCAGCCGGCATAGATCAGCCGGCCGTCGGGATCGACGTAGGTGAGCAGCAAGGTGCCGAGCGTCCACAGCTTCATCATGTTCGACCCGGCACGGTGCCGGTGTAATTACGGCCGCAGTGACCGGGTCGATGAGGCTCGCGTCGTTGTTCTTGACGTCGCCGACGCTCGGGCTGACCGGCCAGCAGATCATCGCGTCGACGGGGTGGGGGCCAACCAGCACCTTGAGCGGCACTACACAAAGAGGCGGAGCGCCGTGAGCGTCGCCGTGCCGGAGCCGCCCTTGTTCGGAACAATCGTGAGACGGAGATGGCTAACCTGGCGGAGATTAAAGCGCTGTTCTTCGCGCTGGAAGGTGGCTCCCCCGGGGCTGAAGGTGTATTCCTGAACCAAGATTTGGCGGTACGATCGACCTCCGTCCTCCGAGACTTCCACCCGTACTTCCTGGGTACGCTCGCGAGCGGCCTCTTCGACCTCATACACGAGCCGCGAGATCGCCTGCGGCTGGTCAAATTCCACGACGATGTGCTCGATGGTGTCGGGGCGCGCACTGATCCACCGCGTGGCGCCGGGGCCAGAGCGTCCGTCCAGCAGATGCTCGACCGGGTGAGCCGGATTCTCGGACGAGTACGCGATCGTCGCCCGGCGGGCAATATCGATCTCGTCGGCGGCGCGCGCGCTCGTCGTCGCGTCGGCTTCCAGCAGTCGCTTGCGAAGTCGCGAGAGGTCCGCCATCTCCTGCATGCATCCATTTCTTGCTGATTGATGGTATCCGGGGTTTATCGTCAAAAAATGGGGAGGCCGCCCTTGCGAGGATCCCATTCCTTGCGAACCTGATCCTCGACCGGCAAGCCGGTAGAGGTCCTGGGGCTGCGCGTAGTGTGTTCCTCATCAGGGGCCTTCGGCGCGTCCCGTACGAGGTGGTCGATGGCGGCTTTCTCGCGCACGTGCCGTCTCTGCGTGCGACCGCGTGCTTTTGCCATTTCTGATCCTCCCGAACCGTTGCTTACGTTGATCTTTTAGGCGCGCCAGCGGCGGATGTCCTCCCGTTGCGCTGTGGCCCCATCGATCTCCATTTGCAGCTCATGCGCTCGGTCCCGGTCTTCTGTCCTCCTCGCCTCGTCCTGCTCCACATAAAGTTCAATCAGCCGATCCTCTATCTCGGTGACGAGAGCGCGCCTCTCGGATGTGAGCATGCCGGTCCTCCGCGCATAGAGTGTTTAAAATTCCAACACCAACACGGCGAAACCGTTCCGGCTTGGGTACCTGCGGGTTATTGATCGGAGCCGTTCCGCACTGGTGCGCGAGTAGCTTACGGTGTAAGCACCGCTTTCGGCTAATGTGACTACGCCGCTGCGATCGGCTCGATGAGGCTCTCCTGACGTTGCCGACGATTGCGTACGACACCACATCCATCCCAGCCGGTAAAATTTCGGCGCCCTGCCTCGCAACGGGGCCGCTTTCTCGCCGGCGGAACAACCGGCGGCGATACGCGCTTGAAGGCCTTCCACAGCGCGGCCTACCTGCAGCTGCCCTTGTCGACCGGGAAGTTGCTCTCGAAGATCGCGCGCTCGGGACCGAAATCGGCGATGCGGGTCTCGATATAGGGTCCGGGCGCTCGACTGGGGTTCGGCGCCGTGCCCAGGCTCACCCATGGTCATGGGCTAGCAGCATGCGGCCATAGGGCGCCATCGCCGCTTGGCGGCTCGCGGCATGGTGGGTCAGGATGATCATCACGTCGCGCCGGATCGCGCCCAGCTCGTCGCTGTCGTAGACCCAGCGGGCGCCGTCCAGCTCGCACAGGCGGTCGAGCGCCCAGCTCACTTGATGCTGGGCGTAGACCATGTCGCGGCGGGCGCGCAATGCCTCGGCCTCGGTGATCTTGCGCCCGGACGACACTTCCGCCGTGCTGTAATCGCGGCCGTAGTGGAGCAGCTGGGTCGCCGCGTCGATCGCGGCGGCGGCTTCGCCGACCGCCATCTGCACCACCTCAGAGTCGGCAACCTTGGTGACCCCGCGCGACACCCGCCGCGACAGCGAAGCGCAGGCGATGTCGAGGGCGCGGCGGGCGACCGCGATGGCGACCGGGGGCAATGAATACGACACCAGAAACCCGCGCGGCGCGCG
>Ga0074045_10005990_pt1 | contig 10512 bp, 9 predicted proteins | sample BogForMeECP23OM2_FD_94442 | JGI IMG/M metagenome (GOLD analysis project Ga0074045, IMG submission 94442) | Bog forest soil microbial communities from Calvert Island, British Columbia, Canada - Bog Forest MetaG ECP23OM2 | ecosystem: Environmental > Terrestrial > Soil > Wetlands ... | reverse complement strand
TCCGCAATTCCCGAACGTTGCCAGGCCATGGGTAAAGTCTTAATTCATCCATCGTCCGGCTGGGTACGATGGGGATCTTCTTGCCCATTTTCTTTTCGAATTCTCGAAGGAACGCTGTCGCGAGCAACGGGATGTCCTCGGGGCGCTCACGTAGCGGGGGCACGTGAATCGGAAATACATTCAACCGATAGAGTAGATCTTCTCGGAAGGTTCCATTCTTCACCCGTTCTGCTAGATCTCGGTGCGTGGCGGCGATGATTCGGACGTTGACGTGAGCTGTTTTTGCAGTTCCCAGGCGCTCAAATTCGCCGTCCTGCACAATACGCAGCAGCTTCGCCTGCACGTCCACTCCCAGCTCCCCGATTTCATCGAGAAAAAGGGTGGAACCATTTGCGGTCTCAACACGGCCAGTCTGTCTCGTGAGAGCTCCCGTATAGGCGCCTCTCTCACGGCCAAAGAGCTCGCTCTCGATGAGCGTCGGCGGCAGAGACGCGCAATCAACCTTCACCATCACCTGGTCCTTGCGCCTACTCTGAGCATGGATGGCACGGGCCACGAGTTCTTTGCCTGTGCCACTTTCACCCGTGATCAAGACAATCGAATCTGTGCAAGCAACCTGCTCGACCTCACTAAGGACCTGTCGGAGGGCCTTGCTTTGGCCCACAATTTCCTGGTAGCGGCCACTGAGCTTGATCTCCTCCTGGAGATAAGCGCTCTCAGCTTGAAGCTTCTCCTTTAGTTCTCGGATTTCCACGTACGACTTCAGGAGTTCTGCTTGAACCTGCTTCGCTTCTGAAATATCCAGTGCGATGTTTGAAACGCCGACGATCCGCCCAATTGAGTCTTTTATCGGGGATAGGCTTAAGGAGACATCGATTCTTCTACCATCCTTCTTAACGCGAATGATCTCCGACCGGTCGATGCGTTCACCCGCTACAATTCGCGCGAGCATACTTGCTTCTTCGTCTCGGAGTTCGTTGGGAATGACGATGTCGATCTTCTGTCCGGTCGCTTCTTCTTTAGAGTAGCCGTAAAGCAATTCGGAAGCAGGGTTCCAGCCCAATATGCGGCCTTGCCCGTCCATAGAAACGATCGCCTCGTTGCACGATTCCACGATGGCAGAGTGTCTGACCCGTATTTCCTCGTATTCCTTTTGCTCCGTTACATCGAACGATACACCCATTAATAGGTATGGCTCCCCGAACACTGCCGAGCAACAGCGGCCACGGGAAGAGATCCAGCGCACCCCAATATCCCGGCGATTGATCCGGTACTCTGCCTTTTCTTCTTCGCCGGAGTGCAAAGTCTTCTCGATGGTCTTTCGAACTAACTCCCGGTCCTCCCTATGAACCAAATCCAATAATTTATTGAGTGTGAGTTCCTCTGTCGGCTCCAAGCCGACGAGCGCCTTGGTTTCATCAGTCGCCCAAAGCCGACCAGAGTCAGCGTTCAAAGTCCACAGACCTGCTTTGGCCGCACCGGCCGCCAGTCTAAGACGCATCTCACTCCCGATCAAAGCTTGCTCGATTTGCCTGCGCGCAATGGCGTTTGCGAATACCTGGGCGAGAAGTTGGAGCCGCTTAACAAGAGTTTCTGAATATTTTCGCGGCCGTGTTGTTGAATCAAAGCTCAGCACTCCGAAGACAGGACCATCCCCGGTCCAAAGCGGAAATACGAGTGTTGACCTGATGCCGTAAGCCTGCCAGGTCTGCTTGTCGGTCGCTGCTTCCGGCGGAGCCTCCCAGGTATCTGCGCAGCAGACGATTTCCTTGCTTTGGATTTTCACGTAAACCCATGGAAAGTATGCCTCCCCATTCATTCGATCCAGGGGGAGAGGTAGGTTTGCGTCCCGATAAAGATGGGTTAAATGCAGGACCCCCGGCTCACTTTGGGACGTCTGCCAGAGACTGGCATGATCAATACCTAGGCATTCACAGATTCTTCGCTGGGCATTCTCGATGTTGCCATCGATCTGATCCCCAGGCAGATTTACAAAACTTGCAGAGACATCAGCGAGAAGCGTTTCAAAGCTCAGCTGTTCTCCTAACTCTGTGCCTGTCATCAGTAGGTCGGCCTGCAAATTGGTCTCAGACATAGGATTTGTTGGGGCAACAGGTGCTTCTCGGTGGGCGGTTCGAGGCAACCTTGCGCAATGTATGGACACAAGCTACCGCGGCACGTCTCGGGGTTATGTGACCTAGGTCACAATCGATTTCTCAGGTAAGAGGGCGAGATTCAGTCCTCAGGGCGAAATGTCGTCCTCTGGGAAACTCCTCCCAGTACTGCAAAATCGGCACGAATCTCTCTTAAGTGTATTTGGTTTCAGCCAACTCGAGGCTGGACTTCCTCAATCCCGAGAATGGCAGCAGGCCTGCACTTATTTATGAAAGTTCAGATTCTCGTCAAGAGCTTCAATCAATGTGCGTCGCAGAATCTAGAGGAGAGAGATTTTATGATCAATAAAACGGGAAAGCGAGTCACACGAGTTTTATTTGCGTTTCTGGCAGTGGCAACAGTTCTAGGTCTCTGTTACGTGGTGTCGGCGCGTACACCGCAGATCAAAGCTGACGAGAAGTCCAAAGTCAGCGGGACGATTGTCGCTCGCAGCGGAGACTTGGTGCAGGTTAAAGAGAAGAAGACGGGACAACTTGTTGTCGTAAGCATTTCTGACAATACCAAGATCGAACGGAAGAAGGGGAAGGTCGAATTCCTCCGGCACAAAAACATGGACGTTACAGCGATGGTGCCAGGGTTGACTATTGATGCTGAAGGCGTGGGCAATGCCAAGGGGCAACTCCTAGCCAGCAAAATCACTTTTATTCCTGATGAATTTGCTGTTGAAGTCGCGGAAGAACAGCAGATCATGGCCAACAAGGCCGCTGCAGGGAAAGCGCAATCAACGGCAAACCAGGGCGTAGCCGCAGCAGGTCAGGCGCAAAGTTCGGCAAACCAGGCACAGTCATCGGCAAATCAGGCGCAGACCTCTGCGAATCAAGCTGGCACTGCCGCTGTGGCAGCCGGCGATGTGGCCGTAATGGACGCCGCGGCGATCCAGACTGTCAACAAGCGCGTTTCGGACTTGGATGACTATAAGACTGTGGCTGAAGCTGGCATCTACTTCCCCAGCGATAAGGCGACTCTGGATAACGCTGCCAAGGCTGATCTTGACATTCTGGCCGCCGCGACCAAAGGCGCCGAGGGCTACTTGGTTGAAATAGCCGGCTACGCATCCAGCACGGGAACAAAACAGCTCAACCAGAAGCTCAGCGAAGACCGCGCTGCGGCCGTTGCCAACTATCTCCTTCAAAAGGGAAATATTCCGCTGCGTCGAATTGTTGCTCCCGCTGGATACGGCGCGACACATCCGGCAGCCGCAAATTCTGATCCGCAGGGGCGCGCTCTGAACCGTCGCGTCGACGTGAAGGTCCTGGTGAACAAAGGACTGGCGGCAGGAGATTAACGCGATTCTAGCCGTGCCGCCCCTCCATCGGCTTTGGGGAATTTAGTCCTGTAATTCTGACGCAGAGCGACTGTCGGGTGAAAGGGCCAGGTGTCTCGCGGCACGAGTGGGGAGGCGTAGTGTAGTTGTTGAGCAAGTCAGACCAAGCTCAAAAAGGAGAATGAAATGAAAGTTCGATTTTCAATTCTGTTTGCGATTGCATTGCTGGCGTGCAGTGTAGGATTTGCGCAAGACGATCATAAGATCGAGATTACCGGCAACTATTCCTACATCCACGCTAATCCGCAAAACAACAACATCATCCCGACTTTTTCTCTAAACGGTGGTGGTGGCTCGGGCGCTTTTTACTTTAGCAAGTACATCGGAGTCGTCGCAGAGTTTGAAGGATACGGCAGCTACACCCACAACATTAATACTGGCGATGGCCTTGTGTCCGTATCGGGAAACCTGTTTACCTACAATGTCGGTCCGATCGTCAAATACCGGACTGAGCATTTCGAGCCGTTTGTCGAGGCCATGTTCGGTGGGGCGCATAGCAATTTCTACGGAAATCTATACAACAACTGCTATGGAAGCTGCGCCAGCAAGTCTCCCAGCAACAATGCATTCGATTTCATCATCGGGGGAGGACTCGACATTCCGCTCAGCCCGAAAATTACAATTCGGCCGGTCGAGTTTGATTATGTTTTGACCCGTTTTGGAAATGCGTTCACCGCGGGGAACAACAACCAGAGCAATTTTCGTTACCAGGCCGGCATCCAGTTCCGATTTTAACGACGATCGGCAAAGTCCGATCAAGCCCCAAACAAAGCTGCAGGACTCGAGGGATCCACTCCTCCCCGAGTCCTGCAGGAAGGGCAACATCATGAACGCGCCGACAAGAGTCCCTGACATAGAAAGCCAACCGAATAGTTCGGGGCGGCAGGTTTCATTGCGCATAGTCGGGTTGTCGGTCGCCGGTGCCGTTTTGCTTGCGACAAGGTTTTATTTCGTCGATGAACTTCTGCTCTTCTTGGCTGGTCTGGCAGTTTTGTTCGCGGCCGGAACTGCCATTTGTCTTCTCATCCTTCTTGTTCATGAAGGTGGAAGACGGATTGTTTGCAAATTCAATGAGGCCAAGCGAGCAAAGTCCTTGTTATTGGGTGGCCTATCCGCAGGTTGAAGCCGATTGGAACTGGGTGCACGTAACGGGTCCGAAACAAGGCCTTTGCAGAGAGCACAGACTTATACGGCGGAGGGCGCGGCTGCGGTGAGCAATTAAGACGGGCGAACTAGATGTTGTTCTCGCGAAGCAGCAAGAGAAGGTCCTGCCATTGACGGTAAGTCGGAAAAGTAGAATTTTGCTCTGCGAGTTACGGGCGGAAAAGACTGAAGGAGTCGGAGTAGAAGATCATGATCATTCAGAACCGCCTCCACGGATTTGGCAGCAGACCTGCACCCCTTTTGGTCTATCGCAGTGCCTTGAGCGATGCGTCCGTACTGCGGTATGCGGATAGATAGGAGAAAGGTTCTAGGAAGGTCGATATGCACGTACTTGATGTTGCATCGCTAATCATTCTCGCGATCATACTCGTTGGCGTGTTGGCTCTAATCTTGATCGTCGCCGCCATTCCTGGTGTCCTGGCTAAAAAACGCCATAGCCCCTGGGCCGAAGCCATCAATGTTGCCGGTTGGGTCGGCGTCCTCTTGCCACCGATTTATATGCTGGCATTGATTGCAGCGTTCGTGCGTCCCAGGGTTGGGGAAGGCGCACAAATTGCAATCAGCCAGGCGGAGACCACTGAACTCGCTACTGCAATTGCAAATATCTCCCAGCGCCTCACAACTCTCCAGACAAATATCCACGCTCTGAGTTCCGGCGCGCCTGGGCCTGGCTCGGGAGGTATACGTCCGTGATTGTTGGCATCCTCATCATTGTCTGGGTTCTGGTGCTCAGGAATCTCTATCAGAAAAAGCTCCTGGAGGACCGCCAAGAAGCTGGCCTAGTGACGCCTGGACCTGCCGATTTTGACACCCTCAAGAAATCGCTCGTGGAAATTTCCCAACGGCTCGCTGCCGCAGAGGCCGACTACCAACAGTTGGCCCGCCGCATGGGAGGGCAACGTCAATGATTGCAATCCTCGGAATCGTCTATTGTCTCGGTGCCTATCTGGTCTTCATCAAGTTCCGCCTGATCAAGTTCACTCTGCTCTGGCAGATCATCGTTGGGCTTGTTGGTTTCTTTGGCCTTCTCACCATTCTGTACGGCATGAACTACACTCAGCCGTTTTCCATCGGCGGAACCGTCTCGGGCCTCACCACACAAATTGAAGCGCGCGTGCCGGGCAAAGTTATTGAGGTCAACGTCAAGGACAATGCCTCGGTTAAGAAAGGCGACGTGCTGTTCCGGATGGACCCTCAGCCGTACGCTGACGAACTGCAACACGCCCAAGCCACCTACGCAGAGGACCAGATCCGCACGTCGACGGCGATTCTTCAGGCCACCCAGACCGTCAACGCGGCAAACGCGCAAGTGCAAGCCATCAAGGCGGAAATTCTTGCCACGCAGTCTTCCATCGCTGGCGAGCAGTCCGACCTCGACTTGAAAAAAACACGTCTCACGGAATATACAGAACTGAAAAGCAAGAACGCCGGCAGCACCTTTGAGGTGGAAAAATACGAGACCGACGTTAAGTCCGAGACCGACCACATCGCGGCGCGCAACCAGCAATTGGCCGCACAACAACAGCAATTGATTGCGGCTCAGGCCCAGCAGGTTCAAGCACAGACGGCGCTCCAGGAAGCCATCAAAATTCAGCCGGAAGTTCTGGCGGCAGCGAAAGCGCAAGTAGCCCATCAGCAATGGAGTTCCGATCAAACCACGGCGTACGCTCCGGATGACGGTTATGTAACCCAAGTAACTCTCCAGCCGGGAACGATGGTGTCCGTCGGTCCGGTGATGGTCCTCGTCAACGAGCGCAATAACCTCCTGCTGAAGGTCACAGTCATGCAGAACTATGTCAACGTCATCAAGCCTGGTGAACTCGCCGAGGTTGCCCTTCCTGTGCTCCCCGGCAAAATCCTCCACGCCAAGGTGGTGAGCCTTGAAAAAGCCACGGGCAGTGGCGCTCTGTATCCCGAAGGCAGATTGAAGAGCTCCTACGAGCCTTCTCCGCCTGATCGGATGTTCGCGGTTCTACACATTGAAGAGGATTTGAACGGTGTAGTCATTCCCGTTGGCTCCAGCGGTTGGATCGCCATTCGCGGTGAAGATTGGAAGGATGTCTTCATCATTCGGCAGGTTCTCATGCGTTGGTACACGTGGTCTAACTACGTCTTTACGGGCTACTGAGCCACTCGGTCTGGGACATCGCTATGAAAAGAATCATTATATACACGTTTGGCAAGGCGGCCCTCGCAGTTGTACTCACGATTCCGCTTTTGCTGTTGAGCGCCTGCGCCGTCAAGAAGCCACCAGCCCCTTCCCAAGTCATCAAGAATTCCCTTCCTACAACAACAACCATTCCGGACAACTGGACCAGCCTTGACACCAGTTCTGCTCCCGTCGAAACCGGCTGGCTCAAGAGCTTCAACGATCCCCAAATGGAAGATATTGTAGCCGAGGCACTGAAGAACAATCTCGATCTCCAAGTGGCAGCCACGCGAATCGTTGTGGCTGCCAACATTGTTACAGAGGTTCGCGCACAGATGCTCCCGATCGTCGGCCTCAGTGGGAGCGGTTCCGTCATGGGGCTCTACGATCAGCCCGGTGGTTTCTTGGGGAGAACGCGCTCGAGCCTAAAAAATTCCTCCAACATCCTCGGCGCCGTGTCTTGGGAACTGGATATCTGGGGCAAAATTCGTTCGCAGACCGCTGCCGCAAAGCAGGGGCTTGCCGCTACGCAATCCGACTATCAATTCGCTCGCATGTCGCTGGCGGCCACCACGGCGAAGGTCTGGTATCTGGCCACGTATGCACAAATCCTCAAGAAGTACGCACAGGCAAACGTTGGCACCAGCCAGCAACAACTCGATATAGCTGCCTTCCAATTCAAAGTTGGCAAAGCGGAGCAACAGCAAGTGGATCTCGCGCAGACTCAGTTGGCGCAGAATCAAGCCCAACTGGCGCAATTCACCAGTTCTTATCTGCAGATCGTCCGGGGCCTCGAGGTGCTTCTCGGCCGCTATCCGTCCGCCGAACTCAAGACGGCTGCTTCGTTCGCAACATTGCCGCCGCCCATACCTGCGGGTATTCCTTCACAGCTATTGGAGCGTCGGCCCGACGTGATAGCGGCGGAAGACTCATTCAATGCCGCTTTTCACCTGGTGCAGGCAACCAAAGCCGCGCGACTACCAAGCATTACCCTGACTGGCGCGGGCGGATACACAACCAATGCCATCCTGCAGGATCTTCGCTACCAGCCCTGGATTTGGACTGCTGCCGGTCAAGTGTTGGCTCCGATTTATACGGGCGGCTTTCTGGAAGCCCAAGTCAAGATCGCCGATCAGAACCAGCAGGCTGCCTTACTCCACTATGGTCAAACTGCTCTCAAGGCGTTTGATGACGTCGAGGTCACGCTTACGAATGAACGGTACCTGAATGACCAGCAGAAAGACGCCACCGACGCCTTAAAGAGTATCGAAGACGCGTCTAACCTCGCGGTGGTGAAGTACAAGGTCGGGCAGACTGATCTGTCTCCCGTACTGCAATTGGAGAATGTGGTCTCAGCGACTCAGATGGCGAATACCTACGTGCAACATGAACTCATCGCCAACCGAATCAATCTTTATCTCGCTCTGGGAGGTGCATTTTAGTTCTGGAGGATATTTCGGAAAGTGCCTGGGTACACAATAAGAGGGACGGTTAAACAAGAAACTCGAAAAAAGGAGGAAGAGATGCAAGTGAAAATGAGCGGACGGGCGGTGAGTCCGGTTTTGGTTGTGGCGCTCATGCTGTTGACGGCAGGAACTGTGGCTGCGCAGCAGGTGACGTACAACTTCATGCCAGGAGTGAACTTCTCCACTTTCCACACATACAAGTGGGTGGAAATTCCGGGTGGGGTTCATCCAAACCAGATCGTGGAGCAGGAAATCAAACAGGCGGTAAACAACGTTCTCGCGGGGAAGGGCTTCACGATGGTCGCGAGTGACGCCAAGGCCGATTTGAATGTTGGCTATCAATGTTTCATCCAGCAGCAACGGCAATGGAATGCCTGGGGAATGGGAGGCGGACTGCGTTGGGGAGGTATGGGATCAGCAACGAGTTCCACAATCGATAATGGAACGCTCGCCGTTGATTTCTATAACCCATCATCACAGGAATTGTTATGGCGCGGTTCGGCGGCGCAGACGTTAGATCCGAGTGGCAACCAACCGAAAGACATGAATAAGCTGAACAAAGCAGTGGCCAAGCTGCTGAAAAACTTCCCACCGAATCAACAAAAAAAGAGCGGGTGGTAGAAAATCTGCGTGAAGTCTTGTTGACCGTTTGTAAACCTAGTCGCGAAGTATATTTTTGTTGAGGAGAAATATGAAAACCGCAAAACAGCAAGGAAATCTCGGCGCGTTGATGGCGTTGTTTGGAGTGGGAGTTCTGGCATTAGTCGCCTTGATTGTGCCCAGCCTAAAAGCGCAAAGCCCTGAGATGCAACAGAAGTTGGCCGAAGTAAAGGACTCCGTGGCTGTGAACAAACTGTTGCTAGCGCAATACACATGGATGGAGCAAGACATCATCAGCATCAAGGGCGAGCAGAAAAAGGAAGAACTGTATAACGTGCAGCTTGGTTCTGACGGGAAGCCGCAAAAAACACCTGTCGACCCAAGCTCAGTCTCTGACAATGAGCGCCAGCGGCGTGGGCTGCGGGGTCGGATTATCGAAAAGAAGACCGAAGAGTACACGGAATACGGAGACCAAATTAAGAGCTTGGTGCAACAGTACGTTCCTCCGGAGAAAGAGATGCTTCAGCAGGCCTATCAACAGGGCAACGTGATGATAGGACCAGTGGGCGGCGCGCCGGGAGAATATCGCCTGGTGATCTCCAACTACGTGAAGCAAGGCGACAACATGACCTTGGTGATGAACAAAGCGCAGAAGGTCTTGATCAGCTTATCGATTTCGACCTACCTGAGTGATCCCAGTGATGCCGTCAAAGTGAACGTGCAATTCAGCAAGATACCCAACGGCCCAAATCACGTAACCGCCGAAACCATTAATGGAGTGAGCAAGCAACTCACGATCGAAATCCAAAACAGCAATTACCAACACATGTAGAGCGCGGAGCGCTCGTGGTCACGGTTTGGCATCTCTCACGTAAATTTGACGATTCGAGCGAGAAGTCCCGATGTGGAAACGAGGTCTCGGCGAAGATCGGTTGTGCTCTCATTTCCTCGAACGCCGTTTCTGGCGAGTACACAAAGGATCAAACTATTGCGGAGACTGAAGAACAGATATAATCGACCCGCTAAGTTCCTGAGTCTCTCCACGCTTGGCCTTTCGCTCCTCACTACTGTTTAGCAGAAAGAAGGACGACAAAATGAACTTCTTGACCTTGACTCGGCGTATACCGACTTGGACGCTGCCGATGACGCTATTCGCCATGTCAGGCCTATTACCGGCAAACGCACAGGAAGTTTTGCCGCGCCCGCAACCGCCCTTTAAAGGGCACATCGGGCTCACTCCAAAAGACTCGACCATGGATTTCCCTCCGGAGACCAAAGCACCCAACGGGGCTCCGAACATTTTGCTTATCCTGACCGATGACGTTGGTTTCGGTGCAAGCAGCACCTTCGGCGGACCGATCCCAACCCCGACCATGGACCATCTCGCGGCGCAAGGGCTCCGTTACACACAGTTCCACACCACCGCGCTCTGCTCCCCCACGCGCGCTGCACTGCTTTCAGGACGCAACCACCACTCCAACGCCACCGGCGTCATCATGGAACTCGGAACCGGTTTCCCCGGCTATAACACAATTATGCCGAAGACTAACGGCACATTTGCTGAAGTGCTGCGCCAGAATGGCTATAACACCGCTTGGTATGGCAAGAATCACAACGTCCCGGACTGGCACAGC
>Ga0074045_10005988_pt1 | contig 10515 bp, 7 predicted proteins | sample BogForMeECP23OM2_FD_94442 | JGI IMG/M metagenome (GOLD analysis project Ga0074045, IMG submission 94442) | Bog forest soil microbial communities from Calvert Island, British Columbia, Canada - Bog Forest MetaG ECP23OM2 | ecosystem: Environmental > Terrestrial > Soil > Wetlands ... | reverse complement strand
ATAAGACAAAAGCCCTGCTTCAAACAGGCGCGGTCATCGAGAGGCAATTCTCGTGCAATTTAATCAGTAGAGTCATGGAGCTTCCGGAGGAAGAACTCCTGTCCCATCTTTTGCTGCTTAAGGCTTCAGGCCTTCTGAACGAAACAGGATCCCCGACTCAGCCAACCTATGCTTTTAGACACGCCCTGATCCGCGACGTCGTTTATGATTCGATATTGGCTGCCAGGAAGAAGGACCTTCACGAAAAGATAGGAAATGCTATTGAGGAAATACATCAGGGTAACTTCAGTGAACATTCGGAAGAGCTTCTGCAACATTACCTGATGAGCAAGAATTTTGAAAAGGCTGCCAAACATGCCGAATTTGCGGGCAAGAAAGCTAGAAAGATCGCTTCCTTTTCCGATTCGGTGGCGTACACGAGGCAGAGGGTGGCCTGTCTGGACAAATTACCGAGAACTTCAAAGGTGGATACCAACCTTGTTGATGCCAGAACGGCCTTGGGGTTGTATTTGCTGCAGATGAATCACCATGTGGAGGCGAAACAGGCTGTTGACCCTATTATTTCGGTAGCCCGCGAAGGTGATTACAGAAGGCGGCTCTCCCAAATATACACCATCGTTGGAACCTATCATTGTCTGGTTGAGGAACGTTTTGAAAAGGGATTAAAATACCTGGAAGATGGCCTAAATATCTCAAAGGACGTGAACGACATTCTTTCGCTCGTTACGGCCAAAGTATGGCTGGGTATCACGTTGTCGGCAACCGGCGCGTTCGAAAAAGCGCTCCATTTCTTGGAAGAAGCCCTGGAGATAAACGTGGCGGCAGAGGCCCTGTGGAGCATTTCCATGGTCAAGAGCCTTATGAGTTCTCTTGTTTACAATTATACAGGTAGGCTGGATCTCGGCCTTCAGACCGCTCGAGAAGCGCTACACATAGCTGAGACCGCCGGAGATAGATTGTCCAGGGGCATAGCGCACGGCAGCCTGGGGATTTGCTATTATTACAAAGGGCGACTGGTGGACGCTGAAAGGCACCTGTCCAAGTCCGTCGCCTTGTTGGAGGGCGTCAATTATTTCTGGGAGGCTCTCGTTCACTTCTTTCTGGGTTTTACCTATTTTGACATGGGTCGTTTCGCTGCTTCCCAGGATTGTCACTCGAAATCCATATCCATTCTGGAATCGGTGAACATCATGCCTTCATGCGTAAGGCTGAGCCAAATAGCAATGACATTGGCTGAAGTCTCAAATAACCGCAAAGACGTAAAGCCGGATCAAATCTTCAAAGCATATCAGGAGAACAGATTCGGCGCTCTGTCCGGCTGGATAGCCAGACTCATCGCTGAGATTCTTATTACTATTGACGATAGCAACGTAGGCGCGGCAGAGAATTGGACCAGAGCGGCCATCGTCGCGGATGAAAGAGTCGGCATGAAAGTGCACCTGGGTCGGGACTACCTGCTCCACGCGCAATTATGCAAACGTAAAGGAGATGTGGCCGAGTCAAGCAAATTCTTGAGCCGTGCAAGAGAGATCTTCAAACAATGCGCGGCCGATGGAGACCTGCACAAAGCTGAACACGAATTTGGGAGACTATCGCGTACGCCTTAGTGCTTTGTTTCGCAAGTTCGGTGACGTATTTCGGATAGCTTTGGGGGGCCGGCATCTTGCCTGTCTATCAATACCGTGGTCTCGAACCCTCTTTCAGCGTCTCCAGTCCAAAAATACGTCACCCGAATTACGGATTAGGCCACTTAGGCCCCGCGGGTTAGTTGTTTTCGCCAGGGATTATCCAAGGACTGAGACGAAGGGCCCGGGAACACCCATTTGACAATCGGCCCTTTCCCATGCACGCTGAGGGGTTCTTAGCCATGATTTTCGGATAGTTGCAGGAGAGAACATGTTAACGCCGGGCAAAACTTATGATCAGGTTTATGGATCGTTTCACTGAGAGGTTCCCGATTTCTACAACATCGGTGTGGACATATGCGATAAGTGGGCGCACCAGCCGGACCGTACGGCGCTGATCTACGAAAACCACAAAGGGCAGGTCACTAAATATTCTTTCTCGGATCTGAAAAAGCTCTCCAATCAACTGGCCAACGGTCTCAAGGCCTACGGAATTCAACGGGGTGACCGCGTCGGAATTTTGTTGGGTCAGAGCCCTGAGACAGCGATCAGCCACATCGCGTTGTACAAGATTGGCGCCATCGCAATACCTCTCTTCACGCTTTTTGGTACCGACGCGTTGGAATATCGCTTGTCAAACAGCGGCGCGAGAGGCCTCGTAACTGATGGGGCAAATCTCCCCAAGATTATGGAAATCTGGGACCGCCTGCCGGAATTGAAAATCGTTGTGGTCACCGACGGAGACAAGAGCGACCGGGTAATAGATTTCGGAAAACTGATTGATAAAGGATCAACAGAGTTTGAACCGGCCCAGACGAAAGCAGACGATCCAGCTCTAATAATCTACACCTCCGGCACAACCGGCCCTCCAAAGGGGGCTCTCCACGCTCACCGAGTGGCGCTGGGACATCTTCCCGGCGTGGAGTTTCCACATAACTTCTTTCCGAAAGAAGGTGATCTTTTCTGGACGCCTGCTGACTGGGCATGGATAGGCGGACTTATCGACGTACTTTTCCCCAGTTGGCATCATGGGGTGCCTGTAGTAGCTCACCGGGCGAGGAAATTCGACCCGGAAGAAGCCTTCCACCTGATAGCAAAGCACCGCATCCGCAATGCTTTCATGCCGCCGACTGCTTTGAAGATGATGCGCCAGGTCAAGGATCCTGGAAGGCGCTGTGACTTTCACATGCGAAGCATCGGCTGTGGAGGAGAGACACTGGGCGCTGAGCTCCTGGAATGGGGAAAAGAGGTCATGGGGGTAACCATCAACGAATTTTACGGTCAAACCGAAGTCAACCTGGTTGTAGGAAACTGTGCGGAAATAATGGAAATTCACCCTGGCTCTATGGGCAGACCCATCCCGGGCCACATTGTCGAAATTGTGGACGAATCCGGCGTGCTGGTGCCGACGGGTGCTGTGGGTGAGGTTTCCATCAAACGGCCCGACCCTGTGATGTTCCTCCAGTACTGGGACAATCTGGTAGCCACGGAGGAGAAATACGTCGGCAATCGGTGCCTTACCGGCGACTTGGCCCGCAAGGATGAAGACGGGTACTTATGGTTTGTGGGGAGAAAAGACGATGTCATCACCAGCGCAGGCTACAGGATAGGGCCCGCTGAGATCGAGGATTGCCTTTTGAAACACCCGTCGGTCAGCCTGGTCGCAGTCATAGGTAGTCCGGACGAGGTCCGTACGGAAATTGTGAAGGCGTTTATCGTGCTCAAGCCCGGCGTGACGCCAACGCCAAGCCTTGAACAGGAGATCAAAAACTTCGTGAAGGTCAGATTGGCGGCTCACGAGTTCCCACGAGAGGTCGAATTTGTGGGAGAACTCCCCATGACCGCAACCGGTAAAATAATGCGGAAGGAGTTGCGCAAACTCGAAGAAGCACGAAAATGTATCAAAAAGTAGACAGTATTCCTAAGGGGTATCAGACGGCTAGATAGCGCTTCTTGATTTCTTCGTTTTTTTCCAGGTCAGCTATACTTCCGTGGTATTTGATGTGACCGTTATCCACGATATAAGCCCGGTCCGAATGTTTCAGGGCGAACTTCACGTTCTGTTCGGATAGTAGCACCGTCATCCCCTCCTGTTTGATCAGGTCGATGAATTCGCCCAGAACTTTGACAATAATGGGAGCCAACCCTTCGGAAGGCTCGTCGAGTAGGATGAGATCAGGATTTCCCATGAGAGTACGGGCAATGGTAAGCATCTGTTGTTCTCCGCCGCTGAGATTGCCCCCTCGGCGATTGGACAGCTCTTTAAGCCTTGGGAAAAGTTCATATATGCGGTCTATGGTCCACCCCTTACCCTTGGACCCCGATTTCTGCCGGCCAACATCCAGGTTGGCATGCACGGTGAGATCCGGAAAAATTCGCCGGTCTTCCGGCACGAACCCTAATCCCAGCCGGGCCACTTTGTAGGGAGGCAGTCCCGAAATTTCCTGTCCGTTGAATTTCACCTTTCCCTGCTTCGGTGCAGTGAGGCCCATGATGCTTCGCATAGTGGTGGTCTTTCCTGCTCCATTTCTTCCCAGAAGAACCACCACTTCTCCCCGGTCAACCTGGAGGGAGACATCGAAGAGAATGTGGCTCAGTCCATAATAAGTGTTAATATTTTCAACTTCCAACTGCATGGCTAAACCTCTTCGCCCAGATACGCCTCGATCACCTGAGGGTTTGACGAAATTTCTTGAGGCGTTCCTTCGGCCAGCAGGCTTTTGTAGCAGAGCACTCGCACTTTCTGAGAGATTCCGAAAACCATGTCCATGTCGTGCTCGATAAAAACCATAGTAATTTTTAAGCGCTCCCAGAGTTGCTTGACCAGCTCCACCGTTTGCCAGCGCTCTTCAGGGCTCATCCCAGCCATAGGTTCGTCGAGAAGAAGCAATTCCGGTTCCAGCGCAAGCGCCACGGCTATGTCCAGTCTTTTCTGGTTCCCATGCGCAAGGGTACCGCTTTGCCGGTTGGCAAGATCCGCAAGCCCTACGCTCTCCAGCACTTCGTATGCACGCTCATGCACGGCCTTGAGCTTGCTTACGGCTCTGACCATTTTGAGATTGCCATTATCCTTGGTGATGATAGTGGTGACCACATTTTCCAAGACGCTCATTTTGGGAAAGATATTGGTGATCTGAAAAGCCCTCGCCATTCCCAGCCTGACAATGTGGAAAGGCTGCATCCCCGAGACATCCTTTCCCTTGAATATGATCCGTCCCCTGTCCGGGACGTGGTACCCGGTTATCAAGTTGAACAATGTGGTTTTACCCGCGCCGTTGGGCCCGATGATGGCACTCAATTCGCCGGGAGAGACGGCAAAATTCACGTCACTAAAAATCTGATTACCCTCGAATGATTTGGACAGATTTTCAATCCGCAGAATGTGGTCGGTCATTTTGGCTTCTACCGTCCGTTGTATGAGCTATTTCACGATTCCGATTTGCCGAACATCTTTTCGTACAGACCCACCATACCGGTCGGAGCGAAAAGCACAACTAACAACAGAATTATACCCAGGACAATCGCCCACATCTCGACCATGCTCCTGTGCAACTGTTGAAGAATGATCTTAAGAAACATCAGAACCGCCGAACCAATGGCCGGCCCGACCAGGGAATACATTCCTCCCACAAGGCCCGCAAGAATAGGCTCCGCGGATTTACTCCAATGTAGAAATTCCGTTTGAGCGAAGCGATTCAGTTCGGTCAATAAACCCCCGGCGAGTCCGGCGAAAGCTCCGGCGATTGCAAAGTTGATCAACTGATAACGCCTGACATTTATTCCAATGAATTTAGAGCGTTCCAGGTTCTCACGTATTGTCCTTATGGTCAGCCCGAAGGAGGAATTCACTATCATTCTCATGATCATGAAACATACGAGAAAAAGTATGAGGCAAAACAAATAATAATTTGTCGCATCGAGGATCTCGGGCCTGGGAATTCCGTGAATTCCGTCATCTCCGCCGGTAAAGGTGTACCACTGGAAGACTATCATGTACAAAAGTTGACTGAATGCCAGAGTCAGGATTGCAAAGTACAATCCCAGGCGCCGCACGCAAAACCATCCGATGACAGCAGCAACGATAGCAGCCACAACGGGTGCGGCCGGCAGGGCCAGATAGAGAGGCCAGCCGGCTTTCTTCATCAATAGGGCCACGGTATATGCCCCAACGCCGAAAAAGGCCGCGTGGCCAAAACTGACCATGCCCCCAAAGCCCAGAATCAAATTGAGGCTCATGGCGAACAGGGCCATAATGATCATCTCAGTGGTGACCCAGATCCAGTATTCTCCCGTCCTGCCCAGCCGGTCCAATACAAATGGCAGGACGAACAGAGCCACGGCCACGACAATCCCTGTGACCCAGTTCATATTGTTGCTTGAGCGCGACTTGTCCATAGATGGCTTCTCCCTCTGTTTCCTCTACCGTTCCGGTTTTCCAAACAAGCCCCACGGTCTCAGGACGAGCACCAGGGCCATGAGGGCGTAGGGAAAGACCAGAGCCCACCGGCCAAAAGGAAGTTGGAAGAATGCAGTACCAGTGCCTATGATCAGAGATCCCAACAACGCCCCGCCCACGCTTCCCAGGCCTCCGATGACGACGACGGCGAAGCATTCGATGATCTTCTCCATTCCAATACCAAGGTCGATACTGGCCAGGGCTGCCGTCAGCACCCCTCCTAGACCCGCCAACCAGCATCCCAGCATGAAGGTCGAAGTCATCACCCAAGAGACATTAACCCCTAGCGCACCCAAAGTGTCGGGATAGGACACAGCAGCCCGAATCACGCTTCCCGCCCGTGTACGGTAAAGGAGAAACCACAATCCCAGTGCTATTATCGGCCCCACCGCCAATACGAATAGGTTATAGGTTGGCAAGGCCAGCCCAAACAGATCCACCGATCCCGCTAGGATTTCGGGTCGCGCCACATTCCTCGGGTCCCCGCCCCATATTACTCTCACCAGGTCGTCAAGTATCAAAACGAGGGCATAGGTGAGCAGCAACTGGAGGAGGTGCTCCTGGCCATATACGCGGCGGAAAAGAGAAACTTCCAGCAAGAGGCCTATCACAGCTAGCACAGGGGGAACGACCAGCAACAAAATCAGAAAGCTGTACAAGCTACCGCCGGTCATAAGGGTGGACAATGAAAAGGCGACAAATGCTCCGATCATGTAAAGCGATCCATGGGCAAAATTGATCACCCTAAGCACTCCGAACACCAGAGAAAGCCCGGACGCGATGATGAATAGGAGCATACCTTGGCTGAGGCCATTGATCAGCATAAATATGAAATATTCAATGGTCATGGTTTTTCTGCTCTAGAAGGAAGGGTTGACAGTTGACACGGTCGGATGCACCCAGGGAAACGGCGCTCCAGGTCCACTGAGCGAAACCGAGCAAGAAAGGTCCAGACAACCAGTAGGCATGGAGGTTGGCCCCTGAAGCACCTTACTCTAGGAGCCAACGAGGAACCCCATGTTATTTCTTTTCGGCTTGCAGTTTTTTGACTTCTTCCACCGGTAGCCAGACCTTTTCTGCAGGCACTTCCTTCACATCCTTCATAATGAGGAACCCTTTATAGTTGGGATCCTTGGTGGTCACACCCACGTATATGCCGACATTGGCCATGTGATCTTCCGCACGGATGTAACGCTCCCCCCTCAAGGATTTGAACTTGAGTCCGCCGAGGACCTTGACGACCTGCTCTGAGTCAACGCTGTTTGCCTTCTTTATGGCTTCGGTCAGTGCGATCATGCCGTCATACGCCATGAGAGCCCAGTCAGCAGGCCATTCCTTGTATTTGTCGAAGTACTTCTTGGAAAAGGCCTTCATCTGAGGTGTATCGACCGCGTAAAACGGGCAACGTGCGTAGCCCGTCAGCCCTTCCGGCATGTCCGCCCCGGTTGTCCTCAGAAAATCCAGGTCGAAGAGCGAACTGAAAGCTGCCTTTTTGAAGATGCCATAGGGAATGCCTTGCTTTATAAGCGAACTCAATTGGCCGCCCCAGAAGGCACAATAGATAGCGTCTGGGTTCTTGGCCATAAGAGTGGGAATGAAAGGCGATAGGTTGGATTCGCCTATCTTTACCCACACCGGATCCAGGACTTCCGCATCGGGTTTGAGCTTTGCCATTTCCATTTTGAAGCTGTTCAACTGGTCGTGGCCGTACGCATAGTCAGGACCTACGAGGCCGTAGCGCTTGTAAGGCTTCTGAGAGAGAAACAAGGCCATTCCGCGACCTTCAATCCCGGTATTCGGCACCACCTGGAACAGGTACGGCTGAAAATCCGTAGTGGTGATGGACTCGGCATTTGAGGTGTGGAAGAATACGATTTTCTTGAACTCTTTCGCCACTTTGGTAACAGCCAGTGCCACAGCGCTGCTCGTGGGGCCGACAAGAAAGTCGCACTTTTCGCTGAGGATCAACTCCCGGGCCATGTTCGCGCCGATGTCAGGCTTGAGTTGGGCGTCACGAACGACCAGTTCCAGTTTCTTCCCAAGCACCCCTCCCGTGGCGTTTACCTCTTCAATAAACATGTCGAGCCCAGCTTTCTGGGATTTGTAAAAGGAGGCCCCGATGCCCGACACGTCGGCGACAAATCCCAGGCGGATTGTGTCCGCTGCGGTGGCGGTACCGGAAGCGGCCAATCCGCCGATCAGCAATACGGACAAGAAGACTGCAACGATTCCAGATCTCTTAAGTCTCATATTCCCCTCCAGGGTTAGATGTTTGTGGGCTCGAGGAACCATCGAGCTTGCCGAGAATCCTCCTGCCCAAACTACTGTTTTAGCTGGCGCCTATCTGGCCCGCAGGTGAGATTGTTGCCACAATCAATAGGTCAGGACCATCCCGCCGTCGAACAACAGGTCGCCGCCCACGAGGTATCTCGCGTAGCGTGAGAATCCAAAAATAAACAAGTTGGCCGTTTCTACGGGGGACATCATCTCCTTGACCTGCGATTTGCCCATCATGACGTCCCGCACCACTTCTTCCGGAGTAATAGCTCGCTGTTCCGCCTGAGCCGGGATCTGCTTGAGCGCCAGTGGAGTCCTGACAAAGCCTGTGCTAACTGAGAAAGAACGTATCTTCCCCTCCCCCTCAGCGGAAATGGATTGGCTTAGCGCTCTCAGCCCGAACTTGGTGATGTTGTAAACCGGTTTGTTCTTTGTGCAGATGTGAGCGTGGACCGAGGCCATGTTACCAATGGCTCCAGTCCCGTTGGAACTCCTTTTCATGTGAGGGATAGTCAGCCTAGAAAGATAGAACGGAGCACGTAGCATTATGCGTTGCATAAGGTCGTACTTCTCCATGGGGAAGCTTTCCACGGGGTCGATGTGTTGGATGCCGGCTATATTGGCCACATATTTGATGGACCCAAGTTCCGCGGCTTCCTGCACGGCACGCTCGATGTCCTCATCTTTGGCAAGATCGGTCTCGATGAAGACCATTTGCCCCCCCATCTCACGGGCCATCTGCTGTGTCCTTTTGCCTTGCTCTCGGTTGATGTCAAGGCCCACGGTCATCAGATTGTTGGCCGCTGCCGCAACGGCCGTTGCCCTCCCGATGCCTGTTCCGGCGCCGGTTACTATGCAGACGTTCCTGGAATTGAAATCGTCATCCACCAGGATGAGTATCTCCTCTCGGCCAATTTTGGGTTCGGTGATATCCATAGTTCCTCGTCGGCGTTCGCGTGAATTACGTGCCGCGGTCAGGGAAGCAATTTTTGCGCCAAGGTCTGCCATTGGCCACTCGGTGTACCACAAGGGCCGATCCTGGTCAGCTTTACAAGCCCTTCAGATCAAATTGGTCGGGAGTCACAGATTTCATTTGATATGTGTGTGGCGGTATCGGATAATGTAGAAGGATAGATACATGTAGCGATTCTGATACGGGGGACGTCACCATGGGACAGGGCCAAAAAATGGGTTCCGGTCGCAACCAGGCCGCAAGGCGATCTAAACACAACGCCCAGGCCCCGCGAGAGATCCTTGACCAGTTGGAAATGTACAAACTTAGCCTGGACAACATCTATAACGGCATCCTCGTGGCAGATGCAGACGGGTATGTGACCCACTTCAACAAGCCGTACGGACAATTCCTCGGCGTTGATCCGGATGCCCAAATCGGCAAACACGTTACGGATGTCATCGAGAATACCCGTATGCATATCGTGGCCGAGACCGGGCAGCCTGAGATCTGTTGGAGCCATCGGATCAAAGGTCAGAACATGGTCGTGCAGCGTATTCCCATCAAAAAAGACGGCAAGGTCATCGCCGTCTTCGGCCAAGTTATGTTCAAGGATGTCAGTGACGTGAGCAAATTGGCTAAGAAATTGTCTCTGCTAGAGTCAAAAGTGGAGTTTTATGAACAGGAGTTGATCTCACTGCGCTCCACCCGATACACGATTGACAGCATTGTGGGCGTAAGCGATTACATGGTTGACCTGAAAAGAGAAGCGCTCAAAGCTGCTCGGACTCGTCTACCGGTGCTAATAACAGGCCAATCGGGGACAGGAAAAGAGCTGTTCGCTCAGGCTATCCACTGTGCCAGCGGGCGCAGATTATATCCTTTCATCCGTATCAATTGTGCGGCAATACCCAAAGATCTGTTGGAATCCGAGCTTTTCGGTTACGAAAAAGGAGCTTTTACGGGAGCCAGATCCGATGGAAAGCCAGGAAAGTTTGAGTTGGCCCACCACGGCACAGTATTCCTCGATGAGATAGGAGACCTACCACTTGAAATGCAGCCGAAGCTGTTACGAGTGCTGGAGGAAAAGGAGTTTGAGCGCATCGGCGCCACCACTCTGCTGCGGGCCGATTTTCGACTGATTGCGGCCAGCAACCAAAATCTTGAAGAGATGGTTAGCCAGGGCAGGTTTCGACAAGACCTTT
>Ga0074045_10005987_pt1 | contig 10518 bp, 5 predicted proteins | sample BogForMeECP23OM2_FD_94442 | JGI IMG/M metagenome (GOLD analysis project Ga0074045, IMG submission 94442) | Bog forest soil microbial communities from Calvert Island, British Columbia, Canada - Bog Forest MetaG ECP23OM2 | ecosystem: Environmental > Terrestrial > Soil > Wetlands ... | reverse complement strand
TGCTGCTGGTAGAGCGCGCCGTAGCCGCGCTCATAGCGCGGCGGGGGCTTCTGCCACGCCGCGCGTCGACGCGCGAGCTCGGCCGCGTCGACCTTGAGCTCCAGCCGGCGGCCCGGAACGTCGAGCTCGATCAGGTCGCCGGTTTGCACCAGGGCGAGCGGGCCACCTACGAAGGACTCCGGCGCGACGTGCAGCACGCAGGCACCGTAGCTCGTGCCGCTCATCCGCGCGTCGGAGATGCGCACCATGTCGCGCACCCCCTGCGCGAGCAGCTTCTGGGGAATCGGCAGCTGGCCCCACTCCGGCATCCCCGGGGCGCCCAGCGGGCCCGCGTTCTGCAGCACCAGCACCGAGTCGGCGGATACCGCCAAGGCGGGATCGTCGATGCGCGCCGCCAAGTCGTTGTAGTCGGTGAACACCACCGCCGGCCCGGTGTGCTTGAGCAGCCGCGGCTCGGCGGCGGCGGGCTTGATCACCGCGCCGTCAGGCGCCAAGTTGCCGCGCAGCACGGCCAGGCTGCCGTTGGCCACCAGCGCCCTGTCGCGCGACAGGATCACCTCGCGGTTGAAGACCTCGGCCCCGGCGATGTTCTCGCCCAGGGTCCTGCCGTTGACCGTGCGCGCGTCGAGAGCAAGCAGATCGGCGATGTCGTGCAGCAAGGCGCGCAGGCCCCCGGCGTAATAGAAGTCCTCCATCAGATACGTCCCGGCGGGGCGGATGTTGGCCACCAGCGGTGTCCTGCGCGCAAGTTCGTCGAAGCGGTCGATGGACAGGGCGATACCGGCGCGCCGAGCCACCGCCACCAGGTGCACCACGGCGTTGGTCGAGCCGCCCAGTGCGAGGATGGTGGTGATCGCGTTGTCGACGGCGGCCGGGGTGAGCAGGTCGCGCGGCTTCAGGTCCTCCCAGACCATGTCGACGCTGCGCCGGCCGGTATCGGTCGCCATGCGCGCGTGGCGCGAGTCGACCGCCGGGATCGACGCCGCGCCCGGCAGCGTGAACCCGAGCGCCTCGGCTGCGGAGGTCATCGTCGACGCCGTGCCCATGGTCATGCAGTGCCCGGGCGAGCGGGCGATGCCGTCTTCGAGCTCGGCCCACTGCGCGTCGCTGACATGGCCGGCGCGCTTTTCGGCCCAATACTTCCATACGTCCGAGCCGCTGCCGAGCGGCTGGTCGCGCCAATTGCCGCGCAGCATCGGTCCCGCCGGCATGAAGATCGCGGGCAGGTTCATGCTGATCGCGCCCATCAGCAGTGCCGGCGTGGTCTTGTCGCAACCGCCCATCAGCACCGCACCGTCGACCGGGTACGAACGCAGCAGCTCCTCGGTTTCAAGCGCGAGGAGGTTGCGGTACAGCATCGTGGTCGGCTTCTGGAACACCTCGGCGAGCGCGATCGCCGGCATTTCCAGCGGGAAGCCGCCCGCCTGCAGCACGCCGCGCTTGATTTCCTCGACCCGCTGGCGGAAATGCGAATGGCAGGCGTTGATGTCGCTCCAGGTGTTGATGATGGCGATGATCGGCTTGCCGAGGTAGTCGCGGCGCGAGTAACCCATCTGCGCGGCGCGCGAATGATGTCCGAACTGGCGCAGGTCGCTCGCGCCGAACCAGCGATGCGAGCGCAGCGTGTCGGGCGTCTTGCGCGCGCTCATGCGGCCTGGGCCGCCGCGGGCGCGGCCAGGGCCCGGTCGTGCGCAAGCAGCGCCTCGGCGGCACTGCGGATCGCCGGGTGATGCTCGATGCCGAGGTTCGACAGCTGCGGCAGCAGCGGCCCCATGTCGGCGATGCCGGCGAGGGTGACTGCTTCGTGCAGCACGCGGATGGGCGAGAGCGCGTCGCGCAGGTCCTCCAGCGGCAGGTACGCGGCGCGCAGCGACTGCGCGCCGGCCCAGTCACCGGACTTGAGCGCCGCGAGCAGGCGCGTCGAGCCCCGAGGTCCTATGCACACCGATCCCGAGGTGAAGGCGGGGAGCCCGAAATGGCGCAGGTGCGCCGGCGCCGGCCGCTCGCCGATGCCGCTGATGACAAGCGTCTTGTCGACCCGCTCGAGCAGTTCGCGCAGGAACGGGTCCTCGGTCGGATCGGCGCGCACCACGGCGTACTTGATACCGGCAACCATCCCGGCGTCGAAGAGCCGCGCGACGTGCGCGGGAGTGAGAAAGTTCTCGGCCTTGAGGTAGATGATCACGCGCCGGCCGAAAGCCTCGGCGAACCGAGCGATCGCGCGCTCGCTGCCGTCGGCTGTCGCCGGAAAGCCCTGCGGCAGCACCATAGCCGTCGGAAAGGCGCGGGTCTTGAGCACCCGTGCCTGGTCGAGCAGCTTGCCGAAGTCCGGACCGGCCGCCGGGATGACCCAGGTTTCGGCCGCGACCGCCTGGGCGAGGAAATCGAGAATCGCCGCGTACTCGTAGAGGCCGACATGGTAGAAATTGGCGTTGCCCCCGTACATCAGCGTGGTCACGCCACCGGCCTCGAGGTGGCGAATCAGCGCCAGGTTCGCCGCCGCATTGAGCGTGAGGTCGGGAAGGCGCGCCAACGGCGGCACGGCGATCACCGAACGCGCCAGGTCGGGCGCGGTTGGCGCACGGGTCAGCACAGGGAGTCTCCTCGAAGCAGGCAAACCTTGGCGGCATTATAGCGGCGGAACCGCGGCGGCGGCCGGCGGGTCCAACCACGGACTCAAAGCGGGCTTAATAGCGATGCGACGCCGAGCGCGTCGAGGTCGTGCCGCAGCTGCGGGAGGTCGTCATGTTCCCTCCAAGGTGGCGTCGGTCCTGGCTAGCCTGGCTGCTCGCGATGGCGCTTTGCAACGCGTCAGTCGCGCTAGCCGCCGACTCGGCCGCGGCGTCTGGCCAGGACGGCATCGATGCCGAGAAATTCTTCGGCGCCATCGTGCGCGTGCATGCCCGGGCGCTCCCCGACGCGCGCAGCGCGGCCTCCCTGGGTGACGAGCGCGAGGGCACCGGGATCGTCATCGACCGCGACGGGCTGATCGTCACCATCGGCTACTTGATCATCGAAGCCGACGAGGTCACCATCGGCGACGACCGCGGACGCACGCTGCCCGCCACCGTCGTCGGCTACGACCCGGTTTCGGGCCTGGCGCTGGTGCGCTCGGTGGTGCCCCTCGGCGCCACGCCATTACCGTTGGGCGATTCGACCCGCCTGGAGGCGAGCGAGCCGGTGCTGATCGTCAACTATGCCGGCCGCGGCGACGTGACGCCGGCGTTCGTCGTTGCGCGGCGCGCCTTTACCGGGGACTGGGAATACCTGCTCGAGCGCGCCATCTTCACCTCGCCGCCGGCCCTCAACTGGAGCGGTGCGGCGCTGGTAGGCGCAGACGGGTCGCTGCTCGGTGTGGGTTCGCTCATCCTGCGCGACGCGACCGAGAGCGACCCGCATCTGCCGGGAAACATGTTCGTGCCCATCGACTTGCTCATCCCGGTCCTGCCCGAGCTGGTGCGGTCGGGACACCGCGACGGGCCGGCGCGGCCGTGGCTGGGCGTAGCCTCCGACGAGGTCCAAGGCCGGCTGCTGGTGACCCACGTGTCGCCTGATGGTCCGGCCGACCACGCGGGGCTGCGGATCGGCGACATCATCCTCGGCGTCGGCGGCGACGTGGTGCATTCGCAGGCGGAGTTCTACCGCAAGGTGTGGGACCGTGGCGCCGCGGGGAGCGAGATCGCGTTGCGGGTGCTGCAGGACGATGCAGTCAACGAGGTCAAGGTCCGGTCGATGGACCGCGGCGACTACTTCCGCCAGAAGCCAACCTATTGAACGCGGCGCCGGCCGCAACGGCCGGACCGACCCGCTGCCGCGGGCCTTCGTCACCGCTGCGCCGGAACGCCGTACAATGCGCGCTGCCTTTCGCCGGTGGCGCCGGCGCAATGCCGGTGCGAATCCATGCCGCTTTACGCAGTAACGATCTTTTTCAGCGCCTTTCTGCTGTTTCTGCTGCAACCGATCACCGCCAAGCAGATCCTGCCGTGGTTCGGCGGCTCGGCGGCGGTGTGGACGACCTGCCTGGTGTTCTTCCAGACCACCCTGCTGCTCGGCTACGCCTACTCCGACGCGGTGTCGCGGCGCCTGTCGCCGAAGGCGCAAGTTCGGCTGCACCTTGCGCTGCTCGCGCTAAGCTGCGCCTCGCTGCCGATCGTTCCGGGGGTGCAGTGGAAACCGCTTGGCACCGAGAATCCTGCGCTGCTTATCCTCGGGCTGCTGGGGGCCACGGTCGGCCTGCCCTATTTCCTGCTGGCGACCACCAGTCCGCTGGTGCAGGCGTGGTTCGCGCGCAGTTTTCCCGGACGCAGCCCGTACCGCCTGTTCGCCTTGTCCAATCTGGCGTCGATGCTGGCGCTGCTCGGCTACCCGTTCGCGCTCGAACCCTGGGTGGCCACGCGCTCGCAGTCCTACGGCTGGTCGGCGGCCTACGTCGGGTTCGTCTTGCTCACCGCCGGCTCGGCATGGCTCAGCCTGCGCGCGAGCCCGGCGCCGGCGCGCGCCTCGGCCACGCCGGACGACGCCGGCGGCGCGCCACCGTCGTTCGGCGCGCAGCTGCTCTGGGCGGCGCTGGCGGCAACTGGTTCCTACCTGTTGCTCGCCGTGTCGAACCATATCTGCCAGAACATCGCGTCCATCCCGCTGCTGTGGATCGCTCCGCTGTCGCTCTACCTCCTTAGCTTCATACTCTGCTTCGACAGCTCGCGCTGGTATCGGCGGGAGCTGTTCCTGCCCCTGCTCGCCGCGGGGCTCGGCGTGATGGCCTGGACGCTGGCCGATTCCGACCTTACGCAGCGGCTGGGGCTGCAGATCGGCGTGTTCTGCGCCGGATTGTTCCTCGCCTGCATGTTCTGCCACGGCGAGCTCGCGCGGCTGAAACCCGCGCCGCGCTATCTGACTCGCTTCTATCTGATGGTCTCGCTGGGCGGCGCGATCGGTTCGGCGCTCGTAGGCCTGGTTGCGCCGCTGGTCCTGCCCGCGTATTTCGAGCTGTCGTTCGGACTGGTCATCTGTGCGGCGCTGCTGGTCTTCCAGGCCCGGCGCCTGCACAAGGTCTTCCCGGCGCTGGGCGCCGCGGCCCTGCTCTTCTCGATGGGCGCCTCGGGCTGGGCCATTCACGCCTTCTACGACAACACCATCGAGGCGACGCGCAACTTCTACGGCGTCCTGCGCGTGCAGGAGTGGGATGCGGGGACGGCGAACGAGCATCGTTCGCTCATCCACGGCACCATCCTGCATGGAACGCAGTACCGAAGCCCCGAGCTGGAACGGCAGCCGACGACCTACTACACCGAGACCTCAGGCATAGGTCGCGCGATCGAGTCGCTGCATCCGTCGCTGCGCCCGCTGAAGGTCGGTATCATCGGCCTGGGAACCGGCACCATCGCCGCCTACGGTGCCGCGGGCGACGTGTACCGCTTCTACGATATCAATCCCGCGGTCGTGGGCATTGCCAAGCGCGATTTCAGCTACGTCGGCAAGAGCGACGCGACCGTCCGGATCGCGCTTGGTGACGCGCGCCTGAGCATGGAGCGCGAGGCGCCGCAGGGGTTCGACGTGCTGGCGATCGATGCTTTCTCGAGCGACGCCATCCCGGTGCACCTGATCACCCGCGAAGCGCTGGCGGTGTACTTGAGACACATGAAGCCCGGCGGCATCATTGCCTTTCACGTGACCAACCGTTATCTCAACCTTGCTCCGGTGGTGCAGCAGCTGGCTGCGGCGGCGGGGTTGAACGCGGTTCTCGTCGCCGACGATGGCGACGACCCGATGGCAAGCCGGAGCGACTGGGTGCTGCTCTCCGACAGCGCGGCGGCGCTTGCCAAGGACCCGATCAAGGAGGCGGCCACGCCGGTCCCGGCGCACCCCGAGTGGCGATTGTGGAGCGACGATTTCAACAACGTCGTGCAGGTGTTGAAGAGGCCGGGCGAGGATTGAACCGTGGCTGATCTTGCTCAGGAATCCCGGACCGAGGGAAGGCGCGTTAAGACGCCCGATCTGGGCACGCTGCGCGGCGCTCCCGATCGGGACCGCGTCGAGATCCTCGATCAGACGCGGCTGCCGCATACCCGGGCGATCGTGTCGCTGTCCACGGCGGCCGATGCCGCGCATGCGATCCGGGCGATGCAGGTCCGCGGTGCCCCGCTCATCGGCGCGACCGCGGCCTATGGCCTCGCCCTGGGGCTGCGCGCCGATCCGTCCGATGCGGGCCTCTCGGCGGCGCATGCGCTGCTGCTCGCGGCGCGCCCCACGGCGGTCAATCTGCGCTGGGCGCTCGATCGCGTCCGGCGCGCGGTAAGCGCGCTGCCGGGGTCGAAACGAGCCGCCGCGGCCTGGGCCGAAGCCGAGGCAATCGCCGCCGAGGATATCGCCATCAACCGCGCGCTCGGTGCTCACGGCCTGCCGATCCTCGAGCGCCTTTCGGCAGGGCGCGGCGAGCCGTTGCAGATACTCACCCATTGCAATGCGGGCGCGCTGGCGACCGTTGGCTGGGGGACTGCAACCGCGCCGATCTACCTCGCGCACGCGGCCGGCCTGCCGCTGCACGTATGGGTGAGTGAAACGCGGCCGCGGCTGCAGGGAGCGAAGCTCACCGCGTGGGAGCTTGGTGCGCTCGGGGTTCCGCACACCCTGATCGTCGATGCCGCCGGCGCGGCGCTGATGCAGGCCGGGCGCGTCGATCTGGTGCTCGTCGGCGCCGACCGGGTGACCCGCAACGGCGACGTGTGCAACAAGATCGGGACCTACGAAAAAGCCCTGGCGGCGCAGGACAATGCGGTGCCGATGTACGCTGCCGTCCCTTCGCCGACGATCGATTGGACTCTCGCCACGGGCGGCGAGGTGCAAATCGAGCAGCGCGACGCAGGTGAGGTGCTCAATCCCGCCGGGGCCGAATCGATCGCGCCGCAGGGCACCCAGGTCGCCAATCCCGCCTTCGACACCACGCCGGGGCGCCTTCTGACCGGGCTCATCACCGAGCGCGGCATTTGTGCCGCCTCGGTCGCTGGTCTCGCCGCCCTGTTTCCGGAGTTTGCCCGTGGCTGAACCCGACTTGCGCGCGCAGATCGTGGCCGCCGCCCGGGAGATGCACGCCTGCGGGCTCAACCGCGGCACGTCGGGCAACGTCAGCGCGCGCTGCGAGGACGGCTTTCTCATCACGCCAAGCGGCCTCGCCTGCGCGGCGATGCGACCGCAGGACATCGTGGCGATGACTCTCGACGGGGAAGCGCGGGGCGCGCTCATCCCGTCGTCGGAATGGCGCTTTCATCGCGAGATCTACGCGGCACGACCAGAGGTCGGCGCGGTGGTGCACGCGCACTCGCCCTTCGCCACCACGCTCGCCTGCCTGGGCCGCGATATTCCCGCATTCCATTACATGGTCGCGGTTGCCGGCGGCAACAGCATCCGCTGTGCCGCGTACGCGACCTTCGGCACGCAACTGCTCGCCGAGCACGCGCTCGCGGCGCTGCAGGGGCGCCACGCATGCCTGCTCGCCAACCACGGCATGATCGCGGTCGGCCCGTCGTTGGGCGCCGCGCTGGCGCTGGCGGTCGAGGTCGAGGCGCTCGCCGAGCAGTATTGGCGCGCGCTGCAGATCGGCGCACCGAATCTGCTATCCGATGTGGAGATGGAGGTGGTGCTGGCGAAATTTGCGAGCTATGGCCAGCGCCTTTAACCGCCCCGGCGCGGGCCTGCCCTCCCGCGGCCGATAGACCGGGGCTGCCGGCGGCCGGGCGGCAGGCGAGTGGCCGCGGCGCAGTTAGAGTCAAATGCTTTCGATCCCGCTCCAGTCGTGATGCACACGACGCACCGTGAAATCACTGTCGGCATCCGCCTGCGTGCGCTGCTCGGTATAGCCCTGCTGCTTTTCGTGGGGGAGGTCGCAGCCCAGGCGACCGCGCCGATGACGCGCCACGTGCGCGAGGTGACCACCAGCGGGCAGGCGCCGCAAGTGGGGACTCTCCCCGCGTCGCAGTCGATGCGGCTTACATTGGTTCTGCCGCTTCGCAACCAGGCCGGGCTCGATGACTTCCTCAACCGACTCTACGACCCATCCAGCCCCTCCTTTCACCAGTACCTTACGGCGCAGGAGTTCACGGCGCTCTATGGCCCGACCGAGGCAGACTACGACGCGGTGATTCAGTTTGCGCAGGCAAACGGCTTTAGCGTGGTCGGCACCTCCAGCAACCGCCTGAACCTGGACGTGGTGGCAACGGTCCAGGCCATCGAGAACGCCTTTCACGTGACCATGGGTGTCTACCAGCACCCGACCGAAAACCGCACCTTCTACGCTCCGGACCGGGAGCCGACACCGAACCTGTCGGTGCAGTTGTGGCACGTCGCAGGCTTGGACAACTATTCGATCCCGCATCCGGCCGGCCTGCAGAGAAACCCCGACGTTTCGTCCGCTGCCACGACCGGCTCCGGCCCGGGGGCCTCCTTCCTGGGCAGCGACATGAGGGCGGCATACTACGGGGGAGGGCTCGACGGTAGCGGTCAATCGCTCGGATTGCTGGAGTATTACGGCACTGACTTGACCGACCTCGCCACCTACTTCGCCAACGCGGGTCAGACGAATAAGGTCCCGATCACGCTTCTCTCCACCGACGGGACTAGCACCGACTGCCTCTACAGCGAGGGCTGTGACGACACCGAACAGACCCTCGACATGACCCAGGCGCTCGGCATGGCACCTGGCTTGTCCAGCCTCGTGGTTTACGTCGGATCGAACGACGCCCCCATTTTCAATGCCATGGCCACGGCCGCTCCCCTGAACAACCAATTGAGTTCGTCGTGGACGTGGTATCCGGCTGACCCCGCCACCGACGACCCCTATTTCATGGAGTTCGCGGCACAGGGGCAGAATCTCTTCCAAGCGGCGGGCGACAGCGGCGCCTGGGTCGTGCCTTCAAGAAGGCATGCCCAGGGCAGCGAGATCTTCCCCGCAGACGATGTCTATGTGACCTCTGTCGGCGGCACGGATCTGGTGACGACCGGCCCGGGCGGCGCCTGGAGCTCGGAAACTGCCTGGGCTGACGGTGGCGGCGGCATTGCGCCCGATTCCGCTCTTTCGCCCGATTTCTATGCCATTCCGTCCTGGCAGGCTGCGGCGGCGGCCGGCTGCCCGAGTTGTTCGCGCACCTACCGCAACGGCCCGGACGTGTCGGCCAACGCCAACTACACGTTCTACGTATGCGCCAACCAGACTGCGTGCACTGCAAACCTGTACGGCGGGACGAGTTTTGCGGCACCCATGTGGGCGGGGCTTCTGGCGCTGGTCAATGAGCAGGCGCTCGCCAACGGGCACCCGGTGCTTGGCTTCATTAATCCGCTTCTCTATCAGCTTTATTCGGGTCCGGGCTATGACACCGCGTTGCACGACATTACTAGTGGCAGCAACGGCTTTGCTGCAACCACCGGATACGATCTGGCTACCGGGCTGGGCAGCCCGAACGGCGTCGGTTTGATCAATGCCCTCGCCCCGGCGCAGCCCAGCCCCAACTTCAGCCTTTCTCCCGCGCCTGGTTCGGTCTCTGTCGCGCAGGGCAGCCAAGGCATGTCAACCATCACGGCTGCCGTGAGCGGCGGCTTTAACTCGGCTGTCAGCCTTTCTGCGTCGGGCCAGCCGACCGGCGTGACGGTGAATTTCAGCCCCAATCCCATCGCCGCGCCGGGCTCCGGCACTTCGACCATGACCCTGGCGGCGGCCGCGAACACCGCAACCGGCACTTACACCATAACGGTCACGGGCAGCGGCGGAGGCCTCACGCGTACCACCACAGTCACTCTGACGGTGACCGCATCGACTGGCGGCAGCATCGATGTCGCGCTGGCGGCCAACGGCGGCGTGGCCTCGGCGTCGAGCACCTACAGCGCCTCGTACCCCGTCTCGGCGATCAACAACGGCGACCGCGCAGGCCTCAACTGGGGTAACGGCGGCGGCTGGAACGACGGCACGTTCAACGTCTGGCCGGATTGGGTGCAGATCAATTTCAGCAGCCCGCAGACGATCGACCATGTCATCGTCTATACGCTGCAGGACAACTATGCCAACCCGTTCGACCCGCCCGACAACCTCACCTTCACGCTCTACGGCGTCACCGCCTTCCAGGTGCAGGGCTGGAACGGCAGCGCCTGGGTCAACCTGGGCGCGGCGGTGAGCGGCAACAACCTGGTAAAGCGCACGGTGGCGTTCCCGGCCTACACCACCAGCCAGATCCGGGTGTACATCACCAATGCGCTCGACGGCTTCTCGCGGCTGACCGAGGTCGAGGCGTGGACGAGCACCGGGCCGCCGCCGTCGGGGACGACGCTGTCGAGCTCGGCCAACCCCGCCAAGGTCAGCCAAAGCGTGACCTTCACCGCGACGGTCACCGGCACCAATCCGACCGGCAGCGTCGCCTTCACCAATGGCGGCAGCCCGATTGCCGGCTGCAGCACGGTAGCACTGACCGGCTCGGGCAACTCGAAGACCGCGCAGTGCCCGACGAGCTTCGCGGCGGCCGCGACCTATAGCATTGG
>Ga0074045_10005986_pt1 | contig 10520 bp, 8 predicted proteins | sample BogForMeECP23OM2_FD_94442 | JGI IMG/M metagenome (GOLD analysis project Ga0074045, IMG submission 94442) | Bog forest soil microbial communities from Calvert Island, British Columbia, Canada - Bog Forest MetaG ECP23OM2 | ecosystem: Environmental > Terrestrial > Soil > Wetlands ... | reverse complement strand
TGGATTTCAAGTGTCGAAGCCGCTGCTGGAACGGGTATTCCCAATCGTGTATGGACTGGAACTGAAAGACGTGCTGCCCCGCGAGGACCTCGCAATTGGGTCCTACCGGTATTCTGTCAGCACACTGATACCGAAAATGACCCAGGTTGCGCTGCAGACCCATAAAAAAGAGTCGATGCAAGAAACTCCCGATTTCGCCAAACAGAAATTCCTGTATCGGCTCTCCCGCTCCGATTATGAAAAAGAGTGGGGGAAGGATTACGTGAAGCCGGGGTTGGGCACGCGGATCCTGTCATCGCTCTTGCGATTTATGCCAAAAGTTGGGCCGTTCAAGGGGCTGGCGTTTAATAGCCCGACACCGCAAACCGAAGATCTGTATATCAAGAGCATCAACACTACTGTCGATCAGTATCGCGTCCTGCTCGAAGAAGTGCGTGCTGACAAACTGGTGCTGCCAGACTGCGACCTGGATAGCGGGAACCCAACAAAGATCGATGAGTACTCGCTTACGGACGCCACTTACGGCAAGCTGCTAGGCCAGTTGGCTCAAAGCAAGTTCGAGCATACGACGCCGGAGTTGCGGGACAATGTTTTGCAGTTCTATTCCGATGTCCCGGCCTCGGCGCCAACCAAGGACGAGCAGCCTTTATCGGCGGATGTGCTGGCATGGCTGGACCAACTAAGAGCGGTCAGTCTGGTTCCGGGCGCCGAGGCCCTCGCGGCCCGCTGATCGATCAACCGGTTAATTCTTTAGTCCCAAGGAGTGATCATGACCACCTCAGAAATTGAAGTCTCCAAAGCAACATCTGGAGTTGAGCCCGCGCAAGAGCAGCCACAACCAAAGACGAGCAGTGCTCCCGACCGCGTCGCCGATAAGCGCGCCGAGGCGGTTCGAGCGAAGAAGAAAAAGAAACGCGCTGCACATAAGGTCGCGTTGCGACGGTCGCACACCGGCGGATAGTCGCGGCATGCGCCAAGGCCAAACCGGCGTTCAGCGTTCCACAAGACGGCTTTTCTTCACACAACCGGCAGCTAGAGGAAATAGGAACCTTTATCAACGAACCCGTAGACAAATCCCAATCCGACGACTGCGCGCGGATCAAAGACCTCGGCTACAGTTCTTCCCATCACATTCAAATGTATGGCGAGCGATTTGACATCGTGTCAGATCCATTTCCATCCGGGACTGGCGTAGCGGTCGAGGTCACAACCATCAAGCAGCCCAAGAAGCGGTCGCTGCGCCTCCCGACGGCGATTCTCGTCGGCCTCAAAGACATGTTTAAGAAGTCGAAATAAGACGCGTACAGGCAGGAGCGATTACAGGCGTGGTCAGAAGTAGCGTCGTTTCACATCGATGAAAGAGAGAGGTCGAGCAAATGGAACACTGGGGAATCTATGTCGCGTATGGATGGCTGGCCACGATTGTCTTGGGAGTGGTAGACGCTGTGCGGGCCATCCGCAAAGGGCCGCAACTGGCAATGGTTGCGCCCCCGAGACCACGATAAATCCTGTAGCAGTACCGACTTGGCTACTGATTTCGGTAAAGGGTACCTGCCGACCCCACGTCCCCAAACGGCAATTATCCGCGCGGAGTTTCGCGGTAGGTCACCGCTTCCACGACACCCATCCAGATGTCGACCAGGCCCAGGCCGCTGACTACGCCGCGCACGAAGCCGTGCATCAGGAACTCTTGCAGCGCGGGATAGGAAGCTAGGAGCGAGTTGTCGGTCCAGAGGCGCGTCCAGGGGAGCACGGTGAGCATGATGCCGACTTCCAGGCAGAACAGGACGAAGACGACCAGCCACAAGCGCTGCAGCCAGCGATGCGGGCGCATGGGTTGCTTGACGGGAGGCATCACCAGCACCGGTCCGGCTTGCGGCGAACTGCTGTCGGGGCCGGGCGCTTCGGAAAAGTAGGTGATGCGTCCTCCCGGTGCTGCGGGGTTGAAATCCATATCAGCGGATTGTACGTCGTGCCAGCGTTGTCGAACACTAAAACGGCAGGGAGTGCGCCCTGTCGTGGAATGTCGATAACAGTCGGCGAGAAATTTGGTTTCCCCTCAGGGGCTAAAGCCCCGGTGGTATTCAGGTATTTATGGACGGCCTAAAGGCCGTCCCCTTCAAAGCTGAGACTTGATCAGAGCTTATCGAGTCCTAGAGCAACTCTTCGTTCCAGTTCTCGAGGAATTTCTTGACTTCCATCATGAACTGGTCGGCGACGGCGCCATCGATGATGCGATGGTCGTAGCCGATGCTGAGGTGCATCATAGAGCGGATGGCGATGGAGTCGTTGCCGTCCTTGTCGGTGACGACGACCGGCTTCTTGACGATTCCGCCGACGCCCATGATGGCTACCTGCGGCTGGTTGATGATCGGCATGCCGAACTTGGCGCCGAAGATTCCCGGGTTGGTGATGGTGAACGTGCCACCCTGCACCTCGTCGGGCTTGAGTTTCTTGGTGCGGGCGCGCTCGCCGAGATCGCTGATGGCGCGCTGCAGTCCGACGAAGCTGCGCTCCTCGGCGTTCTTGACGACGGGAACGATGAGGCCCCAGTCGAGGGCAACCGCGATGCCGAGGTTGATCGAGGCATGGTAGCGGATGTTGTCGCCTTCGACCGACGAGTTGACGATGGGCCACTTGCGGAGCCCGTGAACAGCGGCGCGCGCGAAGAACGGTGTGAAGGTCAGCTTGCTGCCTGTCGCGGCTTCGAACTTGGCCTTCATCTTCTCGCGCAGCTTCACGATGCGGGTGACGTCGACCTCGAAGACTCCATGCACATGCGCGCTGGTGCGCTTCGACATGATCATGTGCTCGGCAATCTTCTTGCGCATGGTGGTCATGGGAACGAGCTCGCCGGGAGTAACGCCTCCAACGGGCTGCAGCGGCGTGGTGACGGCGGGAGCGAGTGGGGCCTCGGCGGCCGGAGATGCGGGAGCCGAAGCGGCTGCGGCTGGTGCAGCGGGTGCTCCACCGGCGTGCTTGGCGATGAATGCCTCGATGTCATCCTTGGTGATGCGCCCACCGAGTCCGGTGCCGGGGACTTTCCCCAGATCGACGTTATTGTCCTTTGCAATTTTGCGCACCAGCGGGCTGGAGCGGACGCGGCCCTGATCGCCGTTCTCCATTTCGGATTCGGGCTCCTTGGCGGCGGGTGCGGGAGACGTGGCGGCTGGGGGCGGAGGCGGCGCGGCTTCCTTCTTGGCTTCGGCGGCGGGAGGGGCAGCTGGTGGGGCGGCAGCGGTGCCGTCGCCTTCTCCGGCGATCACGCCGACCACGGTGTTGACCTGCACGGTGTTGCCGGCCGCGACCTTGATCTCCTGCAAAGTTCCGGAGGCGGGGGCGGGAATTTCGGCGTCAACTTTGTCGGTGGAGATTTCGAACAGCGGCTCGTCGCGCTGGACTTTGTCGCCAGGCTGTTTGAGCCACTTGGTGATGGTTCCTTCGAAGATCGATTCCCCCATCTGGGGCATGACGATATCTGTAGGCATGGGTTCCTTCCGCGGAGGCGCTGGGTCGAAATCAGAGTAAAACGCAAATGGAGATTATATCGCGTGGAAGGGGTCGGCCGTTGAGTCTGAGCGGGGCGTGAAATCGCTTGTTCGCACAGTGGCATGACAGTAAGCTAGTGGGCGCGTAATCACCAACCGAAAGCGAAGCAGCGGACATGTTTTCGCACATACGGCGCGGCAAAAAGCCGCACCCCTTCAAAACAAGCCGAAAAGACGAATTTTTTCAAGCTGTGAAGTCGTGCCCTGACGCAACACGGCGCCCGAGGTCAATTCTCGGCAGCTCGGAGGAGGCGCGTTGCCGGTACAGGGGTCCTTCGACTCCGGCGGCAAGGCCGCCTCCGCTCAGGATGACAATGCGTGAACCGACGGGGTTGGCGGAGGCGACGAAATGCAGGTCCCTCGGCTACGCTTCCTTCGGTCGCTCCGCTCGGGACGACAAGAATGGATAAAGGGCCTGTACGGCGCAGCTGACCTGTTCAAAGTAGACGTGTCCCAGGTTAGCGCCGAAAAGGCGTAGCGCGAACCCTTCGACTTCGCTCAGGGCAGGCTCTGGGGCACCCACGCCCCCTTCAAACCGTCATTCGGTGCGGTGAGAGTATATGCGTTGCAAATATAGCCATAGTGGATATATACTCGCGCCATGAGCGAGAATCCGGAGTCCCTGCTGCCACTGCAACCGACCACTTTTCACATCCTGCTGTCGCTGGCTGATGAGGACCGGCATGGGTACGCCATCATCCTTGATGTTGCGAGGCGCACCAACGGCGAACTCAAACTGAGCGCCGGGACACTCTATCGCTCGATCCAGAGAATGCTCGAAGCCGGACTGATTATTGAGACCAAGACCCGGCCGGCTCCGGAGATGGATGATGAGCGGCGCCGGTACTACCGCATCACTCCGTTTGGAACAGCGGTGGCGCAGGCGGAGGCGGGGCGGCTGCGGAGCTTGCTGAAGATGGCGCGCTTGTGCGGAGTGGAACCTAGGACGACGTAATGAAGTTCTATCGACTGTTGCTACATCTTTATCCGTCGTCGTACCGCGCGGAGTATGGTGACGAGATGACCGCCATCTTCGCGCAAGAATTGCGTCGAAGCAGCGGCGTGCCGGCGCAGTGCGGGCTGTGGCTGGCGGCGTTTGGCGAAGTGTTCTCCAACGCAGCGGCATTGCACTGGGAGATTGCGCGGCGCGACCTGCGCAGTGCCATTCGCTCGCTGGTGAAGTCGCCGGGATTCGCGATTACCGCGCTGCTGCTGATCACGATCGGCATCGGAGCGAACGCGGCCATCTTTACGCTGGCGGACTTCGTGCTGATACGGCCGCTGCCGTTTCCCGAGTCAGGCCGGCTGGTGAAGATATGGGAGACTCATCCGGGCTACTCGATGATGGAGCCTTCGCCGGCGAACTATCGAGATTTCAAGGCAGCCTCCACTTCGTTTGAGTCGATGGCGGCGTACACCGATATGTCGATGAACCTGGTGGGACAGGGCGAGCCGCAGCGAGTAGAGGGAGCGTGGGTGACGGGCAACCTGTTTTCCACACTGGGCCGACCGGCCTTGTTGGGCCGCTACTTCACCGAACCTGACGACGAAGCGGGCGCGGCTAAGACGGTCGTGCTGAGCTATGCGCTGTGGCAGACCGACTTCGGACGCGATGCCAGCGTGCTGGGAAAGTCGATCATCCTCGACGATAAGGCCTACACCGTGATCGGAGTGATGCCCGCCGATTTTCACTTCCCCACGCGCGAGGTGCAGTTCTGGAAGACGTTTCAATTCCAGGAAGACAACTACAAGGAGCGCGACGACAACTGGCTGGAGGTCATCGGGCGGCTGAAGCCCGGCGTTTCGCTGGGGCAGGCGCGCACTGAGATGAAGCTGATTGGCGATCGCCTGCGACAGCAGTATCCCAAGGAGAACCAGGACGTAGGACTATCGGTGATCTCATTGCGGGAGGAACTCTCGAAGCAGTCGCGAATGTTGCTAATGGCCTTGTGTGGAGCGGCGCTGTGCGTGCTGATCATCACCTGCGCCAACCTGGCGAACCTTCTGCTGGTGCGGTCGCTGGCGCGACGAAAAGAGTTCTCGATCCGGGTGTCGCTCGGGGCCAATCGCCGCAATCTTCTGCGACAACTGTTTACCGAGAGCACGCTGCTTGGGTTAGCTGGAGGCTTGGGTGCGATTGGCGTGGCCACGGCCACGCTGCCACTGCTTTCACGACTAGTGCCGCACGGGTTGCCCATCCCGGAGGTGCCTCCGCTCGACGTGCGGATGTTGCTGCTGGCTTTGGGTCTCACGGTGATCACGGTTACGGGGTTCGGCATCGCTCCGGCGATCCGGGTGTGCCGGAATGCAGGCTTCAGCGGACTTCGTGAAGGCGTGCGAACAGGCGGAGCCGGACATCACCGGTCACGGTCAGCGCTAGTGATTGCGGAAGTCGTGGTGTCGGTGGTGCTCCTGATCCTGTCAGGCTTGCTGGTTCGCGCGCTGTGGAAGGTGCAGGCGACCGATCCGGGATTCAGGACCGACGGCATTCTGACGATGAGGACGGCGTTGCCGCTGCCGAAATATGAAAAGACCAGCGTGCGGGAACAGTTTTATACCAAGGTGCTGACGGATGTGCGCAGGCTGCCAGGTGTGACCAACGCGGCGTACATCAGTGCGCTGCCAATGGTGTGGCGGGGTGGAATATGGCCGGTGATCGTGGATGGCCGCTCGCAGAACCGCGCCGAAGGCACTTCGGCCAGCTTGCGTTATGTGACTCCGGACTTCTTTGCGACGATGGGGATCCCGATTCAGATGGGACGCGACGTGAGCGAGACGGACACCATCGATCATCCTTATGTCGCGGTGGTGAGTGAGTCGTTTGTGAGGCGATACTGGCCCGACCAGCAGCCGATTGGGCGGCATTTTACATTCGGCCTGCATGATCGCGAGGTGATTGGGGTGGTGCATGACGTCCGCGTGCGCGGACTGGAGCGAATCAGCGAGCCGCAGGTGTATCTGCCGTACAAGCAGGTCCCTGACGGGTGGCTGATCGGCTATACACCGAAGGACCTGGCCATCCATACGTCGCAGGCACCGGAGCAACTCATTCCCGAAGTGCGACGGATCATCGCAGGGGCCGATCCTCAGCAGCCGATCTCGAACGTCAGAACAGTGGAGGAGATCGTTGCGGGAGAGACAGAGCCGCGGACCATCCAGATGCGGGTGCTGATCATATTTGCTGGAGTTGCGATTCTGCTGGCGGGGCTGGGCATTTATGGGTTGCTGTCGTTTTCAGTGTCGCTGCGACAGCAGGAGTTTGGGATCAGGATGGCGCTGGGCGCGCGCCAGGGAGACATCTTCAAGATGGTGTTACGGCAGGGAGTGGTGCTGGCTGTGGCCGGGCTGCTGCCCGGTTTGGCGCTTGCCTACCTGTCGGCGCGGTTGCTGGAGAGCCTGCTCGCGGGAGTGAAGCCAGACGATGTGGTGACGTTCTCATTCGCGGCAGTGCTATGTCTGGCGACAACATTGCTGGGGACGCTGGTGCCGGCGTTGCGGGCGATCCGGGTTGATCCGACCGCGGTGATGCGAGCGGAGTAAGGGGACTGCTCCCCACAATTGCCAGAGGCGGGCAATTGTGGGCCACCCGGGACAGAGGCGCCCAGTGAGGATGTTCGTTCTATGAGGTTGGACTCTGGATCGGCGTAAATACGATGTTGGCTCCGTTCAGAGAAACAGTAAAAATCTGAACTTCACTGCCTCATACCCCCCACCGATCCTCTGACACTGTTCGTCTTCGATAGTCCAACCCTAGACCCTTTTGGTCGGGGCCGAAATTTCAGGTTATGAGATGCGCGGCTTCGCAGGATTGGTGCGGACTTTTCGGTAGTGGTAACTCCGGTGAATCAGGCTAAGAAAGAACTAAAGTAAGTGTCCGACCTAGTGACACTGGCTTGCATCAGAGACAAAATGAGTCGGCCGGGTTTGGCCCAGGGGCAAGCGATAGACGGCAGGAGGAGAAGCGATGGCGAAGCTTACGACATCAACACGCAAACGAATACCCACAACCAAGTTCGCATTTCCCAAACAGCGCAAGGAACCGCTGGAGAATGCGTCACACGTACGCAACGCGGCGGCGCGGTTCAATCAAGTGGAAGGCGTAACCGAAGCGGAACGCCGCGAGGCATGGAAACGGATTCAGGAGGCGGCAAAGCGGTACGGAGTCGAGCTGGAAAAGTTGGCGTAACTGTGTGCCCCCACCCCTTCGGCTGCGCTCAGGGTAGGCTCTGGGGGCACCCAGCAGATCCTTCGACGAGTCGCCCCCTCATTCGAGAGCCGCGAATGAGTGGGGGGGCGCCCGTGCGAGGCTATTTAGCCGTTGCGACCGTACTGCTGGCTCCAAAGTCAGTAAAGGAAAAGTGGTTGGAGACGTTCTCCCACTTTTTGCCGTCGACTTCGACGTAGGGATAGACGAAGTAGTTGAGCGGATCGCCGGCCTGAGGCGGGTTCAGGACAAGATCGCGTCCCATGGAAAATTGCACGCGATTCACGTCGTGGGCGCCGAAGAAATAGTCCTTCTTGCTTTGGTCTTTCCAGGCTTCGGAAATGTCCACCGGGACCCATCCGTATTGGGAGTCGTAGAACTCGGCCCAGCAGTGATAACCGGGAATGTCGCCCGAATTTTTGCTGGCAGGCAGGGGGAAGCCGATCTCGAAGCGAGCCGGAATGCCTTGCGAGCGGGCCATGGAGATGAATACCGAGTGAAAGTCGGTGCAGTTGCCGCGTTTGGAATCGCAGGCCCATTCGGCGTCTCCCCGGCCCCAACCGGTGCCGGTCTTGTCATATTTCATGGTGCTGAAGACGTAGTCGTAGAGAGCGCGGGCCTTGTCCATGGTTCCGGTGTGTCCCTGGACCTGCTGGGCGGCGATATCGGCGAGCTTGCCGGTGGTCGGGACAAGCTTGTCAGGCCCGAGATATTCACTGGTCTCCTTGGCTGACGCTTTGACGAGTTGCGGCTGTGCGCCGGGGCGCGGCAGGAGGATGCGCTCGTGGCGGACGATGTCATATTGCACGTCGAAGGCGTACTCGTCTTTCGCGGCCTTGGGCGCCACCGCGTGATAGATGGTGTTGCCGTATTTCGCGTCGCGAGTGGTCTTCAGCTGCAGATCGCCGGTGACGGAGACGATTTTCACGTCCTGAAATTGATCAGAGTACGCCTGGGGAAACCAGATTTCGATCTTCTGTCCGGGTTGGACATTCTTCACGCCGAAGGCGTAGTGGAAGGTGAAGTGGCGGCTCTGCTGGGCGAAGGCGGACAGCGACAGCAATACGACTAAGGCGAACAGAAACAGCTTGCGCATGGTGGCGGCTCCTTGACTCGGTTGCAGAGAAATTCTGGGAAACGACCGACCCGGTCCTTCAGGCAGGAACTAGCGTCAAGTGAAGCCGAGATGAGGGAACATACGGTTCAGCAGAGCCTGAATTTGGAGATGATACACCACGGGAGGCGGTTCGCGCCCAGGCACGGGGTGGCACGGAGGTGGCACGGGGTCGCTTCATTTGACTCTCCTCGCGCCCTGTTCTAGCCTCGATTACTTGTACTCCCGTCATCCACCCGCGTTCTCCTGCTGCGCGTTCAGAATGAAAACGACTCGGTATTTCCTAAAATTCGCGTTGACCTTTGCGTTCTGCGCGCAGGCGTTGGCTGGCACGATGGTGCAACCGACGCATGCTCCTAAGGCCATGGTGACCGCGGTGCAGGGCGATGCGTCGAATGCCGGGGTCGAGGTGATGAAGGCGGGCGGGAATGCGGTGGACGCTGCCGTCGCAGTCGGATTCGCGCTGGCGGTCACGCATCCCGAGGCGGGCAATATCGGAGGCGGTGGGTTCATGCTATTCCGCCGCTCTGATGGCGAAGTGCACTTCCTCGATTACCGCGAGAAGGCGCCGTCGAAGGCCACCGCCGATATGTTTCTCGACAAAGACGGCAACGTTATTAAGGACATGAGCACGCTGGGATACAAGGCGATTGCGGTGCCGTCGTCGGTAGCGGGGCTGGCGTATGCCGAGAAGCATTGGGGCAAGCTCACGCTGGCGCGAGTGATGGAGCCGGCGGTCCGGCTGGCGCGTGACGGGTTTGTGCTGGACTACGGGACCGCCAAGGACCTGCGCGACAACGACCTGACGAAGTTTGGGGAGTCGCGGAGGATTTTTCAGCGTGATGGCGATTTCTACCAGCAGGGTGATGTATTCAAACAGCCGGAGCTGGCGCGTACACTGGAGCGCATCGCGAAGAACCCGGACGACTTTTACCACGGCGATCTGGCGCGCGAGTTGGCGGCGGCCATGCAGAAGGGCGGCGGGCTGATCACGGCCGAGGACCTGGCTTCGTACGAGGTGAAGGAGCGGCAGCCGATCCGCGGGACGTACCGGGGATACGATGTGATCAGCGCGCCTCCGCCGTCGTCGGGCGGTGTGGCGCTGGTGGAGATCCTCAACATTCTTGAGGGTTATGACCTGGCCAAGCAGGGGAACCGCTCTGGCGCGAGCATTCACCTGACGGCCGAGGCGTTTCAGCGAGCGTTTTTCGATCGCGCCGAGTTCCTGGGCGATCCCGATTTCGCGAAGATTCCGGTGGCGCAGTTGATTGACAAGCGCTATGCCGCTGCGTGGCGGGAGACGATTCCGCTGCGGAAGGCCACAGCCAGCGACGAAGTGAAGCGTCCGGCGATCTTCAGTCAGCTAGATCAGTACGCCAGCACGCATCCTCAGCCGCGGTCTGTTCGGGAGCCAGAGCACACCACGCATTACTCGGTGGTCGATCCCGAGGGCAACGCGGTGTCGGTGACGACCACGCTCAACGACAGCTTTGGATCGCACGTGACGGCCGAGGGGCTGGGCTTCCTGATGAACAACGAGATGGACGACTTCGCGGTCAAGCAGGGAGTCCCCAACATGTACGGGCTGATCCAGGGACCGGCGAATGCGGTGGGTGCGAACAAGCGGCCGCTGTCGGCGATGACGCCGACTATT
>Ga0074045_10005985_pt1 | contig 10521 bp, 9 predicted proteins | sample BogForMeECP23OM2_FD_94442 | JGI IMG/M metagenome (GOLD analysis project Ga0074045, IMG submission 94442) | Bog forest soil microbial communities from Calvert Island, British Columbia, Canada - Bog Forest MetaG ECP23OM2 | ecosystem: Environmental > Terrestrial > Soil > Wetlands ... | reverse complement strand
CGCGGTTGCGCTCAAGCCGGCGGGCATCCTGGTCTCGGTCGCTGATGCCGGGCTGATGAAACCAGCCATCGATGATGCGATCAATGCCGGCATTCCGGTCATCACCATTGATTCCGACGCCCCTCAAAGCAAGAGGCTTTACTTCATAGGTACCAATAATCTGCAAGCTGGGCAGATCGGAGGACAGCGGGTGGTCGAGAAGCTGCACGGCAAAGGCAACGTCGTGTTCTACACCATGCCGCAGCCGAACCTGGAACAGCGCCTGAAAGGTTACAAGGATGCGTTTTCCGATCACCCGGGCATCAAGATCGTGGAGGTGTTCAACATCAACGGTGACTCCGGCAATGCCTTCGACCGGACGGCGCACTACCTGACTGCCAAGGACGCCGAAAAAATCGATGCGTTTATCTGCCTCGAAGCGTCAGCCGGGAAGGATGTCGCCGAAGAGCTCAGGCGGCAGAACACACCCGGGCGGCTCGTGATTGCGATGGACGTTGACCAGGCGACGCTGGACCTAATCAAAGATGGAGTCATCGACGCTACCATCGCGCAGAAGCCATACACCATGGCCTACTACGGCTTGCAGCTCCTGGACAACATCCACCATTACCCCATTGATCTGAAGAAGGACTACTCATGGGATTCTTTTGCGCCGGTGCCCGCATTCGTCGATACCGGTACGTCGCTGGTGGACAAGGTCAACGTGGATGTTTACCTGAAAGAGCGCTCCGAGGCACAGTCGAAGTAACGTTACGCGGAAGTGGCGGCGCAGCGGCTACTCCAAGGGTTGAACTACAACACGATATCGTGGTTCTGAGGCACCTCCACAATGGCCGAGCAACTGTGGTGAACCCTCCCCGCTGCGAGTTTCCGGCCCCGCGGCGGAAGATGAGCCGATCCTGCCGAGGTACCTCACCGATTCCTTTCGCGGAAGCTAGCCTCGCGAATCGCGGAATCCATCGGGGAATCAAGCGGCGCAGTCAGACGATTATCCATGTTATCGAAACCGGTCTGTTCTTCCGCCCCAGTATGAGGCAATGGTCCCTGATTCTCCGTATGTTCAAAAGTGTCGGAGGTCGCGCCTCGATTGACAACCGCCTATAGGCGAACTTACGCTTCGACTTCATTGGTCGATTGCCGGTTTTCGAGGTCGGCTCCGCACGGCACAGGATGGCAGAATGCAAAAACCGCGTCGCAGCTTCTGGCAGATTTGGAACATGAGCTTCGGCTTCCTCGGCATCCAGTTTGGCTGGGGACTACAGATGGCCAACATGAGTGCCATCTACGAATACCTGGGTGCGCGCGCTGACCAGATTCCGATCCTATGGCTGGCCGCTCCGCTGACCGGCTTGATCGTGCAGCCGCTCATAGGAAATGCCAGTGATCACACCTGGACTCGCCTGGGCCGCCGTCGTCCCTACTTCCTGGTAGGAGCGATTCTCAGCTCCTGCGCGCTCCTGTTGATGCCGCATTGTTCCGTCTTGTGGATGGCCGCTGGCCTGCTGTGGATACTCGACAGCTCGATCAATATCAGCATGGAACCGTTTCGTGCATTTGTGGCCGATCTGTTACCGGAAGAACAGCGTACACAGGGCTTTGCCATGCAGAGCTTATTCATTGGGTTGGGAGCGGTGGTCGCGTCGGCGATGCCGGGGCTTTTGAGAGACGTCTTTCATTTGCCGCTTGAACACGTAGCGGGAGCAATCCCACAGACCATCCGGCTGTCGTTCTACCTCGGAGCCGCAGCATTTCTCGGAGCGGTGCTGTGGACGATTGTGACCACAAAGGAGTACCCGCCCGATGACCTCGAAGCTTTCCATCGCAAGAAAGCGGACCGTCGCGGGATCGAAAGTCAAGCCGAAGACATCTTGAGCGCAATCCGAGGAATGCCGCTGACCATGCGCCAGTTGGCTCCGGTGCAATTACTCACCTGGCTGGGACTCTTCTGCATGTGGCTGTATTTTCCGGTGGCCGTCGCCCGCAACGTTTTTGGGGCACCCGATCAGAACTCACCCATTTACACGCTGGGCGTAGAGTGGGCGGGAAAATGTTTCGCGATGTATTCGCTGATCTGCTTCGTCTTCTCATTTTTCCTGCCTGCCATTGCCCGGGCTTTGGGCCGCAAGCATGCTCACAGCTTGTGTCTGCTCTGCGGTGCGCTTGGTCTCCTGTCGGTAATCGTCATTCATGACAAGTACCTCCTATTACTCTCCATGACGGGAGTCGGCATTGCGTGGGCCAGCATACTGTCCATGCCATATGCGATCCTTGCTGGCTCGCTGCCGGAGGAGCGCACCGGTGTGTACATGGGCATCTTCAACTTCTTCATCGTCCTTCCCGAGATCATCGCCTCGCTGGGGTTCGGCTGGGTCATGAATCACCTGCTCCACAACAATCGCCTCGCTGCCGTGATCGCGGGAGGCGGCTTTATGGCAATCGCGGCCCTGCTAATGCAGCGCGTGCTCGATCCCGGAGCCGAGCGCGTCGAACTGGCGACGGTGCGCAAGAACGAGGTTGCGATATAAAATCGCAAGACGTTGAGCGCAGTGCATGAAATTCTCACGATGCAGCGGCATCCTCCTACATCCCACTTCCTTCCCGGGACCATACGGCATTGGCGAATTCGGCGCTGAGGCGCATCAGTTTGCGGACTTCCTGAGCGATTCTGGACAGCGAATCTGGCAGGTTCTGCCGCTCGGTCCAACCGGGTACGGTGATTCGCCTTACCAGTGCTTCTCCGCTTTTGCAGGCAATCCTTTGCTGGTAAGCCTTGATACTCTCGCGGCGCATGGCTATCTCAACGCCAGAGACCTAAACGAAAGGCCAGGATTCTCAGCCAATAACGTGGATTTTGGGGCCGTCATCGCATGGAAGACTCCACTATTGCGTAAAGCATTTCGGGCATTCCAGCAAAGTACGGCGGCCGGGCACAAAGCCTTCGATGCCTTCTGCCATAAGAACTGCGCGTGGCTCGACGAGTTTGCCTTGTTCATGGCGCTGAAAGAAGCGCACAACAATGTGACTTGGACACTCTGGGATCGCGACCTGGCGTTGCGTGAGCCTGACGCCATCGCTCGCGCGCGCAAGGAATCGCGGGATCAGATCGAGTGTCACAAGTTCATCCAGTTCGAATTCGATCGCCAGTGGTGCGACTTGAAGGCGCACTGCGCTCGCAACGGCGTCCGTGTCTTGGGCGATCTGCCGATCTATGTTGCTTTGGACAGCGCCGACGTATGGTCCAATCCTGAGCTATTCCAACTCGATGAGCATGGCCAGCCAAGAGTTGTAGCCGGCGTGCCGCCCGATTACTTCAGCGCCACCGGCCAACTCTGGGGCAATCCAATTTACCGCTGGGATGAACACGCAAAGAGGGGATACTCATGGTGGATAGCCCGTTTTCGTCGCGCTCTGGAGATGCTCGACATGATCCGCTGCGACCACTTCCGTGGATTTGCGGGTTACTACGAGATTCCGGCCGGCGAACCCACAGCGATGAACGGCAAGTGGGTGGAAGGTCCGGGGGCTGCGCTGTTCGAGGCCCTGGAGCTCGCACTTGGCAAACTGCCCCTCGTCGCAGAAAATCTCGGCGTAATCACTCCTGACGTCGAAGCGCTGCGGCATAGGTTTGGATTTCCGGGAATGGCAATTCTACAATTTGCCTTCGGCAACGATCCGCAAGCCCCGGACTTCAGGCCGCACAACTACACCCGTCATCTGGTCGCCTACACGGGCACGCACGACAACGATACGGCCGTAGGCTGGTGGACGAGCCAAGGCGGGGGAGACAGCGTTCGTACTTTCGCAGATGTCAAAAGGGAAATGGAATACGCGCGGCGCTATCTGAACACCGACGGCCGTGAAATCAATTGGGTCCTGATTCTCGCAGCCATGGCGTCGGTAGCTGATACCGTGCTGTTCCCTCTGCAGGACGTACTGGGTGTTGGCAGCGAAGGTCGCATGAACCTGCCCGGAAGCTCTTCCGGAAATTGGCGTTGGCGTTTTCGTGCGGAGATGGTAACAGCGGCAATCAGCGTCCGGCTGAAATGGTTGGCCGAGACCTACGAGCGGTAAAGCTTCACTGCGATATTGAAGGCGAGATTTCTCCTCTACCAAGAAGAGAAGTACGGGCTGCCATGTTGCTGCCGTGTTGTGCGTCTCTGTTGAGGTCTGACGGTAGTGCGCAGTAAGTGCCACCGCGAACTGCTGGGCTTATGCCGGTGTTTGTCCCGTCGGCTATCCGAATTATGCCTCTGAGTTCCGGACGGGGCAACCGTCGGCGCGAGGGCTCGCTTGACGTCCAATGGGATAACTTCTTAACGATTTCGTAATCGTGAATAGAGGTAAACTGCAACAATCTTGAGGAGGGGTTATAGCAATGAAGAAATACGCCGCAGAATTGGTAGGGACATTTGTATTGGTCTTTGGGGGTGTAGGAAAGTGCAGTGCTCGCGGGAAGCCATATCGGATTCGTCGGTGTGTCCTTTGCATTCGGCCTGTCGTTACTTGCGATGGTGTACACCATCGGACCTATCTCCGGGTGTCACATCAACCCGGCGGTAACGCTCGGAGTTCTTCTGGCGAAAGAAATTGGTGGAAGGGATGCCGCTGCATATATGGCTGCGCAGATTGTGGGCGCAGTGATTGGTTCGGCTTGCGTCCTTTTCATCGCCAATGGCGCCGCCTCTGGTTATGACGCAGCCACGGCCGGCCTTGGCGCCAACGGATATGGAGCGCACTCCCCCGGTCAGTATTCTCTTGCCGCAGCGTTTGTGGCGGAGATTGTTCTCACCATGTTTCTTGTGCTCACCGTGTTAGGTTCAACAGACATTAAAGCCCCAGTCGGGTTTGCAGGCTTGGCCATTGGCTTAGTCTTAACCCTGATTCACCTAGTAGGAATTCCGATCACCAACACCTCGGTGAATCCGGCACGCAGCATTGGGCCAGCAATCTTTGTCGGAGGTTGGGCCCTGCAACAGCTTTGGTTGTTCATCCTTGCACCTCTTATCGGGGCAGCGATCGCGGCAGGAGTATATGGAGCTATTCGCATTCCGGCTGAGCTCATCAGCACTCCTCAAGCGGAGCGAGCTCTGGCGAGCGAACAGGCGGAGCGCGGGAAGAGGAGATGACGTTGGGCCGTCTGCCGAGCCGAGCAGTCGGGTGTGAAGGGTTTCACGTGACCGATACGAACAAGTAGGTCAAATGGTCGGGCAGGCTTGCGTTGGAGCGGACGGTAGGAACACTACTTCGCGGGGACGTCAACGCTGTGCGGCGAGAGCGGAAACGCTACAAGTCTTCGCCGTGGCGAGCATGACCGCGAATCAGACAATATCCACCGCGACATCTCAAGTGGTATAGAACTTCCATTTGTGCGCAAGTCTTTGCACGCGGAGCTCGTGCCCCATCAAGCTAGCGCAGAACGTGGAATTTGCTGCGGTTCCCGAACCCTAGCGAAAACCTTCTATGAACCTCGGAAACGGGAGGGCGACAAGTTGGCTTCCCTCTTTTCACTTCTTATCGGCTTCGGGGAAGAAGACGAGTGTTCCGTGCAGCCCTTTGCTACTGGCCCCGACAGTACCACGCAGGGTCAAAGGCATGTGTGAGCCTCGGTTTTTCGCCGGCTCATATCCAGCCCCACGGGCTAAGGACGTTCTGTGCCACCGGTGCGCCGACGATGGCGCCGAGTGCTCAGGTACGTCTGAGGGCGGAGTAAGTGTGAGCAGCCACGCGCAATGCCGCAGCAAGGTTGACCGGCAGCTCGGCTCGGTTTCCAGATCGCTAAGGCCGAGGCCCCAGATCTGTTGTTCTAGGAAAACCTGGATGAGTTTCTGGACCAAACTGATCGTGGCGAAACGCCATCGTCCTGGCTAGGCACCGACCGCCGGTCACCATCTGCGGGGAGGGCAGCGAGGAGAGCCTGCCTCGTCGCGTCATGAATTCACCGGAGTATCATTGATTGGTATGCCATTCACTCTGGCGCATGCAGCCGCCGGACTGCCTTTTCGCCGATGTAATTTGGTCTGGTCCGCCTTCTTCATCGGCACCTTCGCTCCGGATATCGAGTACTTTGTCCGACTCTCCGACTCCAACCGCGACGGCCACCATTTCCCAGGAGTCATAACTTTTACCCTGCCTGCAGCCTTTGTGGCGCTGTGGCAGGTTTAGTGCGATACTCGGCTCTGTTCTGCTTGGCGTCTCCACTCATGTGATATGGGATTGGTTTACACACGCCCACACCTGGGTATATGAGCGCTGGGCGTGGTTGGGCGAAACACTCGACGTACCTTTGGTTGGTCCGTGGTCGCATTCGAAAGTACTGCAGTATGCTAGCACTCTGACAGGTCTCGTCGCACTCGCAATCTGGTTTGCTATTTGGTATCGCAAGGCGAAGCCAGTAGCTGGCACACGCAAGCCTGCTCTGAATTCGGCCAGCCGAGTAGCCATCGCGCTCGGAATGCTGGCGCTGCCGTGGTCTGCCGCCATTGCGCTAGGGCTGCTGCAGGGCCACCTTCCGAGGGAGTTTCTGCACCAGCGAGTGATAGGGCGATACCTCGTAATACTACCGATTTCTCTACTGTCTATAGAGGTGGTCCTGTATGGGGTACTGTTTTCGCAGTTGCAGAAGTCAGAGCCACATTTCTAGCCGACGTTGCACCTCGTAGCCATTTCCGCCGATGGCGCGATTGCAATCCAACGGTGTGGAAACCGTTGCTGTTAAGATCGACCCAGCTCCGGGTGCTGTTCTTCTCTATCACCTGCAGCATCTGTTTGGCTGCCCGGTGGTCATGGCTTCTCCTTTATTATTTCACATCACCTCATAAACAGAGGTTGTGAGTGCCTGCGAGAAGTGAGCCCAGCTGCCAGTCCAGACGTTGGCAGGCCCAGGGTGGATTCCACATGCGCCCGTCATATCCGCGGGGATTGCGTAATCATCAGATTGGGCCGATGGCGTCCAAACATCGACAATCGTAACTACTCCCGGGAAGTCCGCGGCCAATCCTTGGTAGCCGGAGCTAGGAACACCGTTATAGGCATCGTTATACGCTTGAATGGTTGCGCGCTCATCCGTGTACCCAGGGCAACCATCGTTGCCATCGACCTGCGGAGGTGTCAAGGCCACCACCACTTTGATGGCTCGGTTGCGCATCCAAAGAGCGTTAATGGTCTGCTGCATACAGACATAGTGCGTTTTGAGTTCAACGCCAGTGTCCACATCGTTGGTGGAATCGATCAGAACGGCTATGTCCGTGTTTGCCGGAACCAAGTAGGTGACCAGGGGCAGGAGCATGTTGCAGGTAAAACCGTATTGCCCGCGAATGGTCACATAATTGGGTGGAGCCATCGGGAACAAATGCTGTTGAAAGCCTCCCATCATCTCGGCAATGGAGTTTCCGGTAATCGTGATGTGTTTTAAGGATGATTTGAGGGTTTGCGCAGTACTGGTCACCGTCAGCAAGGCTGCAAGGGATAGAGTTAAAAAAACACTTTTCATGGCTTCTCCTTGGCGTCCACTTCTCCTGCCTTCATCGGCCAAGTTGGAGAAAACCGTCAGTGCTCGAGCCACTCCCTTCCAGGTCGCTCCGGAATTTCTTTATTGCCCGGTGACGCACGCTTCTATTGCTTTTAAGCGACGAGTTGGACCGAGGTGCCCAGCCGTTTGACTGTGGCTGCTCTGACTCCCTACAACCCAGGGGAACGGTTGCGATCCGCATTTGTCGGCGGTCAGATCACAGATAATGCGGCCTTCCGCAATATCTGACCTCACGCTGCGCGATGTAACATCAATCACTTACAGTCGAACTCTGGCACCAACCCTTACCCCGGGTCACCTCCGTCGGCGGTCACCTACAGCTTAACGAACAGTGACGGCTTCACGGGGGAGGGCTGGGTCGCAAAGGTGATGCCGAGGTCATTAGGCTTTTCTAATCCTCGTGAGTGCGCGAGTATTTAAGCGCGACTCAGGTGCGAGGAATTGCTGCTGGCAACGACACCAACCGGACCTGCTGACAGGTGCAATAGAAATGGCCGGTGCGCCCCGAATTCGTGTGGGCACGCAGGATGTCCGTGGTAGAGTGCGGAGGTTGAGAGGAAGAAAGATGAGTTACCGAGTTCGAGTTTCAATTTACCATTTTCTGACCGCCTTTCTCTTGGTCGCGACAGTATGTCAGTCGCAGCAACCCGGGCAGAAGCCCGCAGGCACCTTCACGCCGCAGGAAGGCGATTATTTTCTCCGTGATTTTCACTTCACGTCGGGCGAGACGATGCCCCAGTTGCAGCTGCATTACATAACGCTGGGCAAGCCGGTGCGCGATGCGACGGGACGGGTGACCAACGCGGTACTTGTCCTTCATGGCACGGGAGGGTCGGGACGACAATTTCTCGCACCACAATTTGCAGAGGTATTGTTCGGACCGGGCGAACTCCTTGACGCGAGTCGTTACTTCATCGTCCTTCCAGACAATATTGGTCATGGAAAGTCGAGCAAGCCGAGCGATGGCCTGCGCATGCGCTTCCCGCACTATGACTATGACGACATGGTCACGGCACAGCACGAATTATTGGAGAAGGGACTGAACATCAATCACCTGAGACTGATCCTGGGAACCTCGATGGGATGCATGCAGTCGTGGGTTTGGGGCGAGAGGTATCCTGATTTCATGGATGCCTTGATGCCGCTTGCCTGCCTGCCGGTGCAGATAGCGGGGCGTAATCGCATCTGGCGAAGGATGGTGATCGAGGGGATCCGCCAGGATCCCGATTGGAAAAATGGGGAATATGCGACGGAGCCCCGTGCAGCCTTACAGATAGGGGCTGATTTCCTGATCATTGCGGGCAGTGCGCCGTTGCTGATGCAAGACAAGTTTCCCACACCGAAAGCGGCCGACGAGTACCTGGACGAGTCTACGAAGCGGATTACCGCAGGCCTCGATGCCAATGACCTTCTGTACGCCGTCAGCGCATCGCGGAATTACAACCCTTCGTCTCAATTGGGAGTAATTACGGCACCGGTTATGTTCGTAAATTCGGCGGACGACTTCATCAACCCCCCGGAATTGGGAATTGCCGAACGCGAGATCAAGCGGGTTAAGAAAGGCAAATTCATCCTGATTCCCATCTCTGACCAGACTCACGGACACGGTACACACACCTGGGCAATCGTGTGGCAGCCGTATTTAAAGGAGCTACTGGAAGAGTCACGGCGTTGACTGCGGCTCGACTCCGATCAATCTCCCTGCCTCAAAATCGTTTCAAAACACAACATGATAAGAGGTTCTGTCGCAAGCGATTTTCTCTTCTCTTACAGGGCGCTGCGTCCGGCCCACACACCGAGCGAACTCTCTGCCGTAACATCTAGGCTCCGCCCGTTGGGAAGATGCTGGGTCGAGAGGTCCACTCTGTGATCCAAGTCATTATCCGGCAGCCGTACTCGATATCTGGTCGCGCAAGGGCTTTTCGGCGGCGTTTTTCGTTTGCCAAACGATTCGGGGATCTGGGAAGAGTTTAGTAGGTGTGAGGGATTCGATGCTACCGACCGAGGCGCCTCTTACACCGAAGACAATATCCTGTGACACTTTCTAGCTCTAGCGGCTGAATTCTGAAGTGCTGGATTTGCGAGTACAACGGAGAGCCAGGCGACGCGCCGCTCGTGATAAGCAACCAGTAACCCCCGCGGTATCCTCCAGACAGAAAGCTTTAGAGAATCCTGTCAATAAGTGAAGAGAAGGGCGACCGGCTTCGGCTTGCGACTCCCGGAAGCCGCTGTTACCGAAAAGCCGGAGGGCCGATAACCGCGAACTGACGTACTACGCCGAGCTGACCTCTTGAGCGACTACACGAGAGGAGTTGAGCCTGCTCCCAAAGATGCGCCGAACGAAGGTGGGCCGGTTGCCGCATCCGCCGGAGTACTTGCAGGCGACAATAGATAAGAACGAGCAGCCACGAACCGCGGCACCTCAGTTGCTCCGGCAGTTCGGCTTTGGATAACACGCGAGGGGACTAAGCCACTCGGCATAGCCCAGGTTAGCTTACCGGTGGGCCATTTAGGAGGACTAGTCATGCCAGGAATGATTGATAGAGTTAAGGTGATTTCCCGATTGGGGCAGTCCTGACTTACGATCCGAGTTGGAGTTGAGTTGCGCCAGATTGAAACGTGTTTAGGGCAACTCTCATCATTCCCACAATCGTGATTGGAAACAACCAGCTTGTCTCAGATGATATGTTGCAGCTTGCAACTGTTGCAACGCCCTAAGTCCAGGGCCAGCGGACCCTGAGGGACTTATGCCGGGGAAAGCCGCTTCGGACTACTCCCACCGCATAAACCTGACGCCAGGGGAGAATGCTGCATCAAACAAATGTAGTCATGACTCGGGGAGTCTTGGGGCCACGGGTCGTTGTAAGGGATCATGACTGTCCGGGGAAAAATCCGTCCGTGGCCGCAATCTATTGTTCCTGAGGGGCTTACAACGATTGGAGCCGGGAACGATTTGAATTTGATTTGGTGAAAAATGACCGTTTTGGAGTCAT
>Ga0074045_10005983_pt1 | contig 10527 bp, 9 predicted proteins | sample BogForMeECP23OM2_FD_94442 | JGI IMG/M metagenome (GOLD analysis project Ga0074045, IMG submission 94442) | Bog forest soil microbial communities from Calvert Island, British Columbia, Canada - Bog Forest MetaG ECP23OM2 | ecosystem: Environmental > Terrestrial > Soil > Wetlands ... | reverse complement strand
TCTATGTAGTATTTGCTCTCCTCCTCATCCTTTTCAATGTCCATGCTTACAGGCATAAGATCAGAATGGGACGTTTCCAGCCTCTTGAGTACCCTCTCAGCTATTTCATCGGCCAGTTCCAGGCTGGCAAGAGATCCCGGATTGAGACCTTCAACTGCGAAGGCCTTCAGCACTGATCTTTCCATGTTCTTGCGTTCGAACACGTCCAGTATTTTTTCCATTCTCAGAATATTCTTAATAATATTGACCAGTACCGTTCCCTCTAAGAATTCACCTTCATTCTTTTCAATTCTTGCTTTCTCGAGGCCGTTGTTTAATATGATGTCAACCAGCGAGCTTTCGTCTTTCACATAAAACTGTTCTTTCCCCTTCTTCACCTTGAAAAGCGGAGGCTGCGCGAAATAGAGGTATCCTCTGTTAATGACTTCGACCATCCATCGAAAAAAGAAGGTCAGCAAAAGTGTGCGAATGTGGGACCCGTCCACGTCGGCATCGGTCATTATTATTATCTTGTGATACCGTGTTTTCGAAATATCAAAGTCTTCTTCTCCGATACCGGTTCCGAGGGCCGTAATCAGGGTCCTGATCTCCTGGCTCTGGATGATCTTGTCGAAGCGGGCCTTCTCAACATTGAGGATTTTTCCCTTCAATGGGAGAACCGCCTGGGTACGTCGATCTCTCCCTTGTTTGGCCGAACCGCCGGCAGACTCTCCCTCAACAATGAACAATTCAGCCTGTGCGGGATCTCTCTCCTGACAATCCGCTAGCTTACCGGGCAATGCGGAAGACTCGAGAGCGCTTTTTCTTCTCGTTAACTCACGGGCCTTACGGGCTGCTTCTCGCGCTCTTCCGGCTTCCAGGGATTTGTTGATGATCCACTTGGCAGTCTGCGGGTGCTCTTCCAGGTACTCGCCGAGCTTTTCATTAATAAGTTGCTCGACTATTCCCCGAATGTCCATGTTGCCGAGTTTGGACTTGGTTTGACTGTCGAACTGCGGATTCAGCATTCTCACGCTCAAGACGGCTGTGAGACCCTCTCTCAGATCTTCGCCCGTAACGCTGAATTGGCTCTTACCATTCTTTAACAGACCTTTGGCGTTGGCATACTGATTGATCGTTCTGGTCAAGGCGGCCCTGAAGCCTGAGAGGTGAGTTCCGCCCTCAAATGTGTTTATGTTGTTGCAGTAGGTAAAGACTGTTTCAGAGTAACCGTCGTTATATTGAATGGCGCACTCAACGATATTGCTGTCCTTTTCTCCGATCATATAAATGGGCTTTCCGTCCATGGTCTTTTTGGCTCTGTTAAGGTGTTCCACAAAAGACAATATCCCCCCTTCGTATTCAAAAACAACGAGTGGGTTCTCGGAGCGCTCGTCCTCAAAAGTTATGCGCAGCCCTTTGTTGAGAAATGCCAATTCTCTCAGTCGTGCCGCTATTATTTCATAGCTGAAATCAACAGTGCCAAAGACCTCCGGATCTGCCTTGAAGGTTATTCTGGTACCGTTTCGCTTTGTAGTTCCGACTACTTCAAGCTCGCTGTCTTTCTTTCCCCGTCTGTACATCTGTCTGAAAACTTGGCCCCCGCGTCGAATCTCAAGCTTGAGGAGCTCGGATAACGCGTTGACCACTGACACGCCAACACCGTGCAATCCTCCGGACACCTTATATGTGTCGCTGTCGAACTTCCCGCCGGCGTGCAAGATGGTCATGACCACTTCAGCCGCAGGAATTCTTTCCGTAGGATGCATGTCCGTAGGTATGCCACGGCCGTCGTCTTCGATTGTAGCTGAGGAATCCAGGTGAACCACCACGGATATGTTATGACAAAATCCGGCCAAAGCCTCGTCTACCGCATTATCTACCACTTCCCAAATGAGCTGATGTAATCCTTCAGAGCCAGTATTGCCGATGTACATTCCCGGAGTATTCCGAACAGCCTCTAGGCCTTCGAGCACTTTTATATTTTCTGCACCGTAGTGACTTTGTTCCTGCACTTTCGCCGTATCCCCTTTCAGATCACAGTTTTCGTCTGCAACGTACTATTTATTTCCGCATAGGCATTACTAAATTGAAGTAACCTTTAAGGGGCTCCGGACGGATAACAAGGGGGGCCCCTTCTCGGTGGAATTCAAATGAGATCGTATCCGTATCCACCACGCTCAAGGATTCTATTAGATAGCCTACGTTTATGATCATGGCGAATTCATCGCCTTGGTATTCCACTTCAACAACATCTTTGGCTGTACCTAGATCAGGATGGGTGGCAGTAAATTCCATCTTTCCCGGATTCACTTGAACATTCACTCCTTTGTTGCGGTCCGAGGTCAAGATGGCTACCCTTTTAAGGGCCTGCAACACTTTTTGACGGTTCGCTTTGATCATCTTATCTCCGGCCTCAGGTATCACCTTGCGATAATCCGGGTAATCTCCCTCGATCAAGCGCACGGTCATCATGAAGCGGTCCGTCCTCACAAACATGTTCTTCTCTTCAAACCCGACAGACACGCTTCCCTTCAGATTTTCCAAAATGCGTCTCAATTCCAATAGCCCTTTTTTGGGCACTAAAACCGAAGACTTAAGGGAGATTTTCACATCCTCGATGATCAAAGCCAACCGATGACCATCGGTCGCCACCAGCCTGGTATTTTCTGCGTCCTGTTCAAACAACACCCCATTGAGGTTGAATCTGGAATCATCGCTTGAAGAAGCGAACAGGGTTTTGTCAATCATATAAAGCAGCTTTTCCGCTGGTATAGAAAACGTTTCTATTTCGTCAAAGGTAATCCACACGGGATAATCCGATGCATCCAGGCAGGCCAACTCAAACTCGCTTTCGCCTGAAACGATCTTAATCCTTTTCGACTCGGTGGTTTGAACGCTGATTTGTCCCGGGGCCAGTTCTCTGACGATCTCGTAAATCTTTCTCGCGGGCACAGTCAACGAACCGGGTTCTTTAACTACATAATTATAAGACATTTGCAGGCCGACTTCCAGATCTGTGGCCGTGATTATCAAATTTTCAGGATCGGTAGCAGCGATGAGTAGATGAGACAAGATCGGCAAAGTTGATCTTTTTTCGGTTATTGGAACTGCCTTTGAGAGTCCCTCAAGAAAAGAATCTCGTTCGATTTCAAAAAACATGAAGATCTCCTTCAGTCTCCTATTAAGATAGAAAGATTTAAAATATTAGTAGTCTGAGAAGAGGCTGTGAATTTGTGAAACAAGCGATGAAACCCTCTCTGGAGCCCGTAGAAGCCTGTTGAATCATCGTGGATAAATAGGTGCCGGTTCGTGGATAACCACGGGTCGGTAAGTTCTTCAGGATTCTTACACAAGTTACCCACATGAAACTTTCCGCCACATTCACTCCCTGATATCTTTCTTGAGCCCCTCTATAAGATTTTTCATAGAATGATCTTCTTCCAGTCTTTTCTCAATTTTTCTGGTGGCATAAATCACTGTCGAATGATCTTTCCCTCCAAATGCCGCACCTATTTCCGGATACGAGAACTCAGTGAGTTCTCTGGCAATGTGCATTCCTACCTGACGAGGGAGAGCATAGAGTTTGTGCTTCTTCTTGGACTTGATGTCCGCTGGCTTGACGTTGAAAGCTTTAGCCACACGCGAAATTATGTCGTCAATGGTGATATTCTTGGTATGGCGACGTAAAATATCCCTGAGCGCTGCATCTGCCAGATCCTTCGTGAGCGGAAGACCTCTGAGCGTACTCATTGCGATGACCCGTATGAGATAGCCTACCAGGTCTCTTATGTTTGACTGAATCTGCTCTGCTAAGAAATAGGCGACCTCGTCCGGGAGATCAACAGAGTCCTCGAAGGCTTTTCTTTTTAAAATTGCTACCTTGGTTTCGAGGTCCGGATTACCCATGTCGGCAACAAGACCCCAAATAAAACGGGATCTTAACCGATGTTCCATATCAGAAATCTCATTGGGAAATCTGTCCGAGGTGAGAACTATCTGCTTTCTCGCCTCATAGATGCTGTTGAAGGTGTGGAAAAACTCTTCTTGCGTTCGTTCCTTGCCGGCAAGGAACTGGATATCGTCAATCATTAGGAGATCTACGTTACGGTATTTGTTTCGAAAATCCACCATACGATCAAAGCGGATCGCATTGATCATCTCATTGGTAAATTCTTCGGAGGTGCTAAAAGAGACTTTTTTCGTCTTGTCCTTGGATACAACGGAGTAGCCGATAGCACTCATGAGATGAGTCTTTCCCAGCCCTGTTCCTCCATAGATAAATAAAGGATTATAGCTCTTGCCAGGGTTTTCCGAGACAGACAGCGCAGCCGCATGAGCAAACTGGTTGCAACCTCCGACCACAAAGCTCTCGAATGTATAACGAGGGTTCAAGTTGCGTTTCAAGGCAAATTCATCAGTCATACTCATCGCTTCGGAAAGGCCACCCTGATCCCGCGGCTCCGGAACGGTGTCAATCCCCTTGTTACCGAAGTCGTCCCTGGATTTAAAATTCATCTCATATCTTGTCCCTGTCACCTCCAGAAGAGAGTCGCGTATCATCTTGACATAATTGTCTTTAATCCATCCAATAAAGAAATTATTGGGGACTGACAGAACCACTTGGTCCTCAGATATATCTTCACAGATTATGGGTTCGAGCCAGGTGGATACGGTGTGCTCGTTCACCCTGGTCCGAAGCAACTCCATGCAGCGTGGCCAGATATTACTCATGTTTGTAAAATATAATATTTTTAATATGATAACTATAGTAGACAGTAGCACGGGGAGGTTGTGATTTCAAGCAAAATCTTCGGAATAACCCATGGCCTCTAACAGGCGGTCAAGTTCTTCACGTGAGTGGAAAGCTAGTTCCAACCTTCCGGAAGTATTAGTTTTATTTCTAATAAGCACTCTGGTGGAAAAATGACGAGACAGTTTTGTTTCCAAAGCAACGAGATCGGGATCTTTTTCAGAAGTCTTTACTAAATCAACTTGTTGTTTATTCTTGAAATTTTGAACAATTCGCTCCAGTTCCCGAACCGAAAGCTTGCGCTTAATGGTTCTTGAGGAGAGGTTCAATTGAGTGGGCAGATGATCCACGGCAAGAAGAGTCCTGGCATGACCCATTGAGAGCCGATCTTCACGAAGGTGGTCCTTAATAGGATCAGGTAATTTTAACAGCCTGAGATAATTGGTAATATTAGTACGATCTTTGCCGATCCTCTGGGCAAGGATTTCATGAGTATAAGAAAATTTCTTTATTAACGTGTTGTAGGCCTCGGCTGTGTCAAGAGGATTCAGGTTTTCTCGCTGGAGATTCTCTATGAGCGCTATCTCCAACGATTCGGCATCGGATATGGTTCTCACTATGACCGGAATGGTGAAGAAACCGGCCTTCCTGGCGGCTCTCCAACGCCTCTCGCCGGCAACTATCTCGTACTTCCCTTCGGTAGTGGAACGTACTATCAAAGGTTGAATTACACCAATCTCCTTTATGGAATGACTCAAATCCGCTAGAGATTCCTCCGGGAAGGATCGTCTGGGCTGATGAGGATTCGGAAGGAGCGAATCTATGGCAAGGTACTTGATACCGGCCTCCGGCGCACTCTGTCCTGCCGGCTTTTCCAAAGGGATCAAAGCATCAAGACCTTGCCCCAATGCCGTACGCTTCTTGGCGGGTTCCGTCACCTTCAACATCCATGATCTCCTTTGAGAGTGCAAGATAACTGATCGCTCCGCGGGATGTAATGTCGTACAAGACAACAGGCTTCCCAAAACTTGGCGATTCCGAAAGCTTCACGTTTCGCGGTATTATTGTATCAAATACTTGAGTTCGCAGATTTTTTCTCACATCCTCCACCACTTGGTGACTTAAATTATTCCTGGGATCGAACATGGTGAGAAGAAAACCCTCTATACTCAGGGACTGGTTGAAGTTTGACCGAACCCTGCGTATTGTCTGCAACAGGCTACCGACTCCTTCCAGGGCATAATACTCACACTGTATAGGAATTAGCACCGCGTCCGCTGCGACCAACGCATTCAGAGTCAAAAATCCCAACGACGGCGGGCAATCAATGAACACGTAGTCATAAGAGTATCTTATTGACTCAATAGCGGTGAGTAACATTCGTTCCCGAGAGGGTATCGAGATGAATTCCACCTCGGCTCCCGTAAGATCCTGAGATGAAGGCAACATATCCAAGTATTCCAGTGCCGTGCGCCTTACGACCTGCTGGTGACTCTCCTTTGATATGAGGAGTTCGTATACCGAGGGCTCCCCCTGGGAAAGCCGGATGCCCAGTCCGCTGGAGGCGTTGGCCTGGGGATCCAGATCAATCAGGAGAGTGCGTCGCTCAGCTAGCGCGAGGCAGGACGCCAGATTTACCGAAGTGGTGGTCTTGCCAACCCCCCCCTTCTGATTACATACGCATATTACGCGTCCCATTGCCTAGTACCTACTAGATATAGTGTCAAGAAATCTCGGATGATCCTCATATCATAAAATGATCCGGGTACCAACGCAAATTATCGGGCAGTGCATGAAAAACATCATAATGTTTATCTATTCTTAAAACTCCGCATGGGAGACGGAGTTGCAGTTATTCTCACGGTGAGAATAACGACACTAGCTCCCAGCGATAAAACTATGTAGTATTAATGCGTTGGCGTCACGTGATTTTAGTATAACGAAAAACGGAGCGAAGCCGGTCGGAAAAAGGGAGAGAACCATCCCAACGAAAAGATTCTCGAAAATGGTGCAAAGGGAACTGCTTCCCCACGGATGCTGGACCTGCCATTCGGATCAGTGAACCACCCGGAGCAAGCAGGTGGTGCAGAGTATCCATGAGGTCGGGATCTGACGCAAAGGCTCGCGAGACTACGACATCAAAATGCCCTGGCAAAGAATTGTCCATGAAATCTTGCAGTAGGGAATTCAAGAAGCGAATCCGAGTAAGATTCAGTTCCCCGGCCACATGCTTCATAAAGACAATCTTTTTTGGATTCCGATCGACCACACTCAGGTTGATGGATTCTTCCGCGGAGCGCATGACAATGCCTGGAAAGCCTGCTCCGCTACCGACATCGAGAACCCGAAGTGCAATACCCTGAGGAACAACCTTGAAAACGGTAAGGGAATCAAGGAAATGAAAGACGGCAATATCTCGAGGATCTTTCAAAGCGGTCAAATTTACACGGGAACCCCATTCCATCAAGAGTTCCATGTGCCGCATCATCTTTGAAACCGCTTCATTCGTAACAGGAATTTCAAGAAGACGGCTACCCTGCCTGATAATTTCTGCAGGGTCAGGGGGTTGGGACAGTAGAGTCATCTATCCACTGGAGATATTCGGGAAGACCATGTTCAATGTCTACAGCAATTATCTCCGGCACTTCATACGGATGGAGCCCTTTTACTGCCTCCTGCAACTCGTTGAATAAGGCACGCCGAGTCTTTATGATCATCAACCTCTCTTTTTCGTCGCAAATTTGCCCCTTCCATGAGTAAATAGACTGTATTTCCGGTATGATATTCACACATGCCGCCAAATGCTTCTCAACCAAAATCCGTGCAATATTCGCGGCTTTAGCCGGATCGTCAATGGTAACAAGGCACACGATGTAGGAACCCATATTCACTCCATATTGTGCTTTTTTGTTGACAAACCACAATACCTTGTATATGCTCCCCCCCAGTTATAGGATCGGGCATGGCCTCATCCCCGACGGAAACGGCAAGATTTTATCCTCTTCCTTCGAGAAACTCAAGCCGCACAGACAGGGGTCAGGATTCCTTGAACATAATATTAACCTATTCCCATGAGTTAGAAGGGGGGCATAGATTACTCAGTTAGGCCGATCCACTCGATTGCACGATGCTAAGAAGGGAGCCGGGGAAATGTTTAAGATCGGAGATGTTGTTGTTTATCCGATACACGGAGTAGCGCGAATAACAGCCATAAAAAAGGAAAAAATCGGAGGCTCTGACCAACTTTGCTACGTGTTGGAGGCCGAACTGAACGCGGTGACGAAAAAGCCGGTGATTAAGCTGCCGGTCGATAAGGTACAATCTAATAACGTGAGAAAGATCGTCGCCGAGGAAGAAGTTCCTAATGTTATTGAGATACTAAAGAAAAGAGGGATGAAAACGGATTCTCAGACCTGGAATAGACGACATCGTGAATACCAGGAAAAAATGCGGAGCGGCAGCATTTTTCAGGCTGCCGAGGTGTTTCGGGATTTAAGCCTGCTCAAAGAAAATAAAGATCTCTCTTATGGCGAGCGCAGGCTCTTCGATCAAGCCAAGAATCTCCTTATCAAAGAACTCTCGATCGCAAAAAAAACCGATGAGCGAGAGATAGAACAGACTATCAGTACGATCTTTAAGCCATCAACTCCTGCCGATTCCTTCACTGAGGAACGCGCCTGATCCCAAGTTCCTTATCCCCTTTCTCTTGTCCAATTTGAAAGGACTCCTTTCAATGCCGAGCAAGATGCTTTCCGCTATTCTTTTGATTCTTTGCACTTTTTTTAGCGGCTTGGTCGGACACTATGTTTTCTCAGACCTTTATTGGGTTACGGCGGTCGCGATTGGAGGCCTGCTTCTAGGACTGGCGTCTCTTTCCCTAATGAGACTGTGGCTGAAGCTTGATGCTGAACGCATAATAGGCGGAATGGTCGGAATGCTCGCCGCGGCCCTCCTCGGAACAATACTTAACTCGGGGATCTATAGAAGCATAGAAAGAGCAGAGATCGCTCTTCCTGTGTACGCGCTCATCATGACGATCCTTTGCATTGTGGGCCTGCAACTGGGTGCGTCAAAGGCCAAAGAGCTAAAAAAGAGGGCGGAAGTAAGATCAAATCCTGAGCAGAAGATCGTGGGGATCCTAGACACTTCGGTCATTATCGACGGGCGTATCGCGGATGTCTGCGAGACAGGCTTTCTGGACGGGGACCTCGTGATTCCCCAGTTCATATTAAAGGAGTTGCAGGCTATCGCGGACTCGTCGGAATCCACCAAAAGGACGCGGGGCCGGCGAGGACTTGACATACTAAACAAGATTCGAAAACAGTCTTACGTCAAGATAATAATTGATGATACTGACTATCCATCAATCAAAGAAGTGGACCAAAAACTGATCCACATGGCCATGGAAACGGGTTATGCGATACTGACTAATGACTTCAACTTGAACAAAGTCGCTGAAGTACGGTCACTGCAAGTTCTGAACATCAATCAATTGGCCAATGCCCTCAAGCCGATTGTCCTTCCAGGCGAAACCATGAAAGTCCAAGTCTTGAAAGAAGGGAAGGAACCAGGTCAAGGGGTGGCGTATCTGGATGACGGAACCATGGTTGTCGTGGACAACGGAAGGAAGCAGATAGGAAAAAACGTCGAAGTGACCGTGACCAGCGTGTTACAAACTACCGCGGGGAGAATGATCTTCGCGGTTATGAAAGTATGACTAATGGGGATCTGCTACGGAACCGATTTGTGGGGGGATATTCCTTCATTCTCGCTAACGTCGGATTCCAGTCCGGGAAAGCACGAACAGGGCGCCACTTTTGGCGCCCTGTTCGTGGGCAAACCTATATTACTTCTGGCAATTGCTCTAAAAACGCTCAGCCCTTTTTGCCGCCAGCCAAGAATTCCTTCCACAGATTGAACCCTGGCTCCGGAGGGGACCCAGCATCATTCCACCACTGGATGAAATCTTTGTAAACAGTTAGAAATTCAGGCCAAGTTCCGTTCGGCGCGACACTCTTCTTCCAATCAGGATAGAGGTCATCACTGGCAAGTTGAAATTCATCCTGACCGAAATCTGGGAAAGCCTTCTTGAAATTCTTGAGTTTTTCTTCCTTACTCATTTCCGGAGCTTCCTTAGGCCGGGCGGCCTGTGGTGTTGCTACGGCAGGGGGCGTTTCCCTTTGGGGTTGCGCAGCTAGACTTTCCTCTTTATGTAAACCAGGGGGAAGTGCAGTTCCGGGCTCTATCGGTTCTCCAGGCGACGAAACTGAGCCCGGCATATTCATGGGCACAGCATGAGAACCTGGAGCGGAGGGCTCCATCATGGATAAAGCCTGCTGAGGCGGGCCAACTTGGAGCTTGGCCACAACCCAGCCCTGGCTCGGATCAAACTCCTGGATGCTGCCGAAAAACTTGTCTATCCGATAGGCTTTGCCCAGTCCCAGAGGACTGAGGTAGTGATACCGGTTCTCTAATCCGACTACTATCATTCCAAGGGCAACAATTGCTAGAAAGATCCATGAATGCAGGTTTGTCCAGCCACCTGCGAATCTCTGGCCCTTTGGGTCGGGACGTCGCACATCATTATCATTGACGATCAAACCTTCAGCCTCCTTAGTCTTGATTGAAAATGCGGAGGTGGACTCCGCAGACCCGGATTGAATATATCACATTTGATTTTTTTTGTAAATAGCTTTAGATCGGTTACTTTCTCTGTACCAAACATTGACGACAGGAATCCGTAGTTGCCGATCCGGTGGTAGGGACAGGCTCATGATTCCCCGGATGAATCCCGC
>Ga0074045_10005982_pt1 | contig 10528 bp, 7 predicted proteins | sample BogForMeECP23OM2_FD_94442 | JGI IMG/M metagenome (GOLD analysis project Ga0074045, IMG submission 94442) | Bog forest soil microbial communities from Calvert Island, British Columbia, Canada - Bog Forest MetaG ECP23OM2 | ecosystem: Environmental > Terrestrial > Soil > Wetlands ... | reverse complement strand
GGCGCCGCATCGACCGTGGTGTGGAATCCTTGGACCGAAAAGGCAGCCGCAATGGCCGATCTCGGCGATCCTGCCTGGCGCGGCATGGTTAGCGTCGAGACCGGGAATATCGCCGACAATGAGGTCCGACTCGCCGCAGATGGCGAACACCAGATGTCGACGACAATCTCCGTAGATGCCGGACCGTGACATTTCCCAGAGATGTCACGATTGTCGCGCGCCCGTGCCGGCTCGGCGACGTAGCAAACGATCGAGCTAGACTTTCTCGACGTTCCACATAAACAAGGCCGGAGCCTTGATGACGCCGCGCAGGTTTTCCCGGTAGGCCGTCTTCGGCAAATATTGTCCGGTCGGGATGTAGGGGACCGTCTCGAAAGCGCGCTCTTGGATCTTGGCGGCGATCTCCTGGCGCACTTCGCTGTCACCGGCCTTGAGCCAGGCTTTCCGCAACGCTTCGATCTCGTCGTCTTGCGGCCAGCCGAACCAGGCCTTGTCGCCGTTGGCCGGGAGCGGCGGGTTGAGCCAGGGGTTCAGCATCTCGGCGCCGAGAAAATCGGTGCCAAAGACATTCCAGCCGCCTTCCGCGACCGGCTTTTTCGATGCCCGACGGGTCACCACCGTACCCCAATCGCTGCTCGCGAGTTCGACGTTGAACCCCAGCTTTTTGAGCAAATCGGCCGCGATCAACCCATGGGCATGGCTGGTCGGCAAATCGACCCCGTCGAGGACGACTATCGGCTCGCCCTTGTATCCGGCTTCCGCGATCAGCCGCTTCGCTGCGTCGACGTCACGTTTCCCGGTCAGAGCCGCGGTTCCGGCGTCGCTCGCCATCGGCGTGCCGCAGGTGAAGAACGAGGCGCAGGGCTTCCAGTCCCTGGGGTCGCCGGCCAAGGCGGTCATGAACTCCGCCTGATCAGTGACGGCCAGCACCGCCTTGCGCATCTTGACGTTGTCGAAGGGCGGCTGCAGCTGGTTGAAACGCAGCAAGCCCATGCTGCCGAGCGGGTCGGTGTCGACGACCGTGATGTCGGGATTGGCGGCAACCACCCGAGCCAGGTCGAGCGTCGGATTTTCCCACCAGTCGACTTCGCCGTTGGCGAGCGCCGCGGCCGCGGTCGAGACGTCGGGGATCACCAGCCACTCGATCCGGTCGACCTTGACTACTTTGCCGCCTGTTGCCCAATCCGGCGCCTCGCTGCGCGGCACGTAGTCGGGATTTTTCACGTACACCGCCTTGTGGCCCGGCTCGAACTCCTCGCGCACGAACTTGAAGGGGCCGGAGCCGACGGTGTCGGTGATCTGCTGAAACGGATCGGTCTTCGCGGTTCGCTCGGGCATGATGAACGGGACCAGGCTCGATATTTTGGCGAGCCCGTCGAGCAGCAGCGGGAACGGTTCTTTGAGCCGGATCGTGAAGGCGTTGTCGTCGCCTCCGACAATCTCGTCGAGCGTCGCCGCGAGCGCTTGGCCCAACGCGTCGCGCGCCATCCAGCGCCGCAGCGACGCGACGCAATCAGCGCTGCGTACCGGCTGGCCGTCATGGAATTTGAGCCCCGGGCGCAATTGAAAGCGCCAGACGAGCTTGTCCGGCGAGAGGCTGTAATCGCCGACCATTTGCGGCTGTGGCTTGAACTTCGAATCGAGCGCGAACAGCGTGTCGAAGATCATATAGCCGTGATTGCGTGAGACGTACGCGGTCGTCCAGATCGGGTCCAGCACACGCAAATCGGTTCGTACGATCAAGCGCAACGTCTTTGTGTCGGCTGCCAGCGCCCGCCTGCCGGAAGTCAGGGCGAGGAGCCCCGCGCCACTCAGGGCCGCAAATTCGCGGCGCGTCATCCCATGAGCCATCTGCCGACCCCGCTTGTTTAAGATTTGTGTTTAGGGGGCAAGAAACGCGCCAACCGCCAAGAATTGCCGCCGGTTGTGAATACACAGGGAGCTCCGCCGCGGGCAGGCGCCGGGCCCTCCGGTCCGCCTCCGCGCCCCTCGCGGCGTCAGCTGCGTTCAGCTGCTTTCAGGGCTCCGCCGGAACCTCGCAGCGGCCGGCACGGTCGAGATATCGGCCGGGTCGGCGACGCGCCACCGAACAGGCCGCCGCGTCGGTCGATTCGGCGGCGCAGATGCCGGACTGGTTCGGGCGAGCCGACCGCGAGCTGGGGATTTCGGATATTACCGAATGCTCCCCCGAGAGCGTTGCCGGCCGCGACCTTCCGCACACCCGCTGAGGGCGGAAGACACCGCGGCCGCAGGCCCCGGCAGATGACCCGAGCCTAATTCCGGCGTGACGGAAGTCGGACCTCCGCTCCTGTGAAGGGTTTCGGATGCGGGCCCGTCGTGACCGATCCTCCCCTGCTGAATGTCGGCGTCCGAAAGCCTCCAAGGAAGGAACCCGCGGGATTGGGCTGCGCGCCGGCAATCTTCGGCATGATGTCCGCGCCCCCTTCAATGTCCGGCCATATGGCGGCCGATCTCGGTCAGATCGGCGTCGGCGACACGGGCCTCGTGGACGAGCCGGCCGTTGAACATGACGACGAGGCGATCGGCGATTTCGAGAATTTCGTCGAGATCGCTGCTCACCAGCAAGACCGCGGCGCCACGGTTGCGCGCGGCGATGATCTCGGCGTGGATCTGAGCGACCGCCGAGAAATCGAGCCCGAAACACGGGTTGGCGGCAATCATCACCTCGGCGCCGCCATCGAGCTCGCGCGCCAGCACGGTCCGCTGCACATTGCCGCCCGACAGCGCGGCGAGCGGCGTGTCGGGCGAGCGGGTGCGAATGCGGTATTGCGCGATCCGCCGCTCGGCTTCGGCGCGCATCTTCGCCGGCCGCAACCAAGTGCCGCCGATCGCGAAGGGCGGGCGATCGAAACGGCGGAATGCCAGATTTTCGACGACGCTCATCCGGCCGACGCAGGCGTTGCGCAGGGGCTCGTCCGGCAGACAGGAAATCTTGTGGCGGTGCATCTCGGCTCGTGTCGCATGAAAGACTTCACCGCCGATGCGAATATCACCCGAATCCGCCTGCCGCTGGCCGGCTAGCGCCTCGACAAGCTCGTGCTGTCCGTTGCCTGATACGCCGGCAACGCCGACGATCTCGCCGCCATGGACGGATAAGGAGAAATCGCGCACCGCCGGCTGCCCCGCATCGTCATTGACTTCGAGATCGCGGATCTCGAGCCGTTGCCGGCCGAAATCGCCGGCGCGCGGCGGCTGTGCCGCCAGCTGCTCGGCGCCGATCATACTGCGCGCCATCTCGTCCGGCGTCAGATCGGCTGTCATTCCGCCGCCGACCACGCGCCCCTGCCGCAGGATGGTCACGCGATCCGCGAAGGCCATCACCTCGCGGAATTTGTGGGTGATCATTAGTACAGTGATGTCGCCGCGCCCGACCGTCGCGCGCAGCAGCCCGAGCACCTCGTCGGCCTCTAGCGGCGTCAACACCGAAGTCGGCTCGTCGAGGATCAGAAACCGGCGACCGAGGTAGAGCTGCTTCAGGATTTCGCATTTCTGCCGCTCGCCGGCCGACAGCGCCGACACCCTGGCATCGAGCGGCACCTGGAACGGCATCTTCGCGAGAAACCCCGCAAGCGCCTTCTTCTCCTCGCGCCAATCGATCACCATCGGCAGCTCGGCGCGCGACATGACCAGGTTCTCCGCGACTGTCATCGCCGGCACCAAGGTGAAATGCTGGTAGACCATGCCGAGGCCGAGCGCATGGGCGGCGCGCGGGTTGCCGATCGTCTGCTCGCGGTCGCCGACGATGACCGCGCCCTCGTCGGGCCGGTAGTAGCCCATGATGCATTTGACGAGCGTGCTCTTGCCCGCACCATTCTCTCCCAAGAGCGCATGGAAGGTGCCGGGCAGGACCTTGAGCGACACGTCTTCGAGCGCAACAAAACTGCCGAAGCGCTTGGTCATCGACACCGCCTCGATGCCGAAGGCGCCGGCGCGCGTGGTCGCGTCGCCCATCAGTGCCGCTCAATCATCGGCTGCGCTCCGATAGCGCCGCTCGGGCGGCGTGAAGCCGCAAGAGGTGCCGTCGGTGATGCGCACTTCGCTTTCCCAGGGCAGACGGTAGCGGCCGGCGACCAGATCCTGCATGAAGGTATAGGGACAATCGCGCGCTCCGCCCGCCACCGCGACGAAACCGCGATGACCGAGCTGATAGATGTTGTTCTCGACACCCCATTCCCGGCGCGCCTCGCGCACCAGATCGGGCCGCAATTCGGCCGTGACGATCTCATCGGGCACGCCGCCGCCCTCGACCAGGACGGAGCCGTCGAAATTGCAGAACATCCCCTCGCCCATCGAATTGAAGGTGCCGTCGCTGCCGCACATGCACACGCTGGCGGTCACCATCAGATTGCTGAAGGCGTTGGCTTGATTAGTGATCTTCCAGGCGTGGCGAATCGGCGCGGTGTAGCCCGCTGTGCGCAGCATGATCTCGGCGCCCTTGTAGCCCGCCTCGCGCGCCATCTCGGGGAACATGCCGTCGTGGCAGATGATCAGCGCGACCTTGGCGCCCTTCGGGCCGTCGCACACCGGGATGCCGAGATCGCCTGGCTCCCACGGCTCGACCGGGACCCAGGGGTGGAGCTTACGGTAATAGAGCGCGATATCGCCATGGTCGTCGATAATCAAGCCGCTGTTGTAGGGATTGCCCGCGGGGTTCAATTCCATGATCGAGAAGCAGCCCCAGATGCGCTGCTCGCGGCAGGTGCTCCGGAACGCGGCTATCTCGGGACCGTCAAGGCGGCACATCAGTGTCGGATCGGTGTTCATCGACAGGCCGTGCAGCGAGTACTCGGGGAACACGACGAGGTCCATCGTCGGCATGCCGCGGCGCGCCTTTGCCACCATGGTGCAGATGCGCTCGGTTTGCGCCGCCAGCTGTGCCGGCCTATCGACCACCGGCAATTGCAGCTGCACCAGACCGACGACGACGCCGTTTTCGCTCTTGTTGAGGCCACCGAGGCCGCTCATGCCGCCCTCCTACTTGGTGATCGACAATTCGGCCGGCGCCCCAACGAGGGTTCTCTTCGGCGAGCAGGTGATAATCATGATGAGGAGCGTCAGGATATAAGGCGCAGCATTGAGCAGATAGTAGCCGCCGTGAACGCCGACCGATTGCAAGGTTGGGCCGAGCGCGCCGGCACCGCCGAACAACAGTGCGGCGTAGAAGCACAATTTCGGGTTCCAGCGCGCGAAGATCACCAAGGCCACGGCGGTGATGCCCTGCCCGGAGGAGATCCGCTCGCTCCACGCGCCCGGATAGTAGAGCGACAGGAACGACCCGCCGATACCGGCGAGAAAGCCGCCGGCACAGGTCGCGAGGATACGCACCGCGATCACCGGATAGCCGAGGGCGCGGGCGGCGTCGGCGCTCTCCCCGACGATGCACAGGACGAGGCCCCAACGCGTCGCGCGGAACGCCCATAGGAGGAGCGGCGCCAGCGCCATGCCGATCAAAAACAATTCGTTGATCTTTAGCGCGTTCTGCACCTCCGGCGAACTGCTCCACCAGGCAAAATTGATCGACGGCAACTGCGGCGCGGCGGGCTGTATGAGGGGCTTACCCAGGTAATCCGCGAGCCCGACACCGAACAGCATCAGCGCGATCCCGACGGCGATATCGTTGACCCGCTGCAGGCTGCAGATCGTGCCGTGCAACAGCCCCATCACAACGCCGACGGCGCCGGCCATCAACACGCCGAGCCAGGGCGAACCGCTCAAATAGGAAACCGCGTACCCGCTCATCGCTCCCATCACCAGGGTGCCTTCGAGGCCGAGGTTGATGCGACCGCTCTTCTCGGTGATGCACTCGCCGAGGCTGACGAAGAGAAACGGCGTGCTGACCCGCACCGCGCTGCCCAGCACCGCCAGCGGCACGATCCACCAGCCGATCGCGCCGCCCGTCATGCGCTTGCCTCCGCGCCCTTGAACCAGGGGATGCGGCCGTAGACCGCTTCGCTCGCCAGGATCGCGACGAAGATGATGCCCTGCAGAACGACGGTCGCCGCGTCGGGCAGGCCGAGGTGACGTTGCAGCAGGCCGCCACTCGCACCGATCCCGCCGAGCAAGACCGCGACGGGAATGAGCGCCAGCGGGTTGTGGCGCGCCAGAAAGGCGACGAGGATTCCGGTGTAGCCATAGCCGGTAACCAAGTCCGCGCTGGCGCGCTCCTGCACCGCCGCTATCTCGATCATGCCGGCGAGACCGGCCGCCGCACCGCCCAGAAAGCAGGTGAGCATGACAAGCTTGCCGATCGGCAAGCCGACCATGCGCGCCGCCCGCAGATTGCCGCCGGTGACCCGCGCCGCGAAACCGATCGTGGTATGGCGGATCAGCACGTAAGCCAGGACGCAGACAACGATGCCGATTACCAGGCCCCAATGGATCTCGGTCCCGGGAATCGTGCCGATCATGTGGTCATAGCCGATCGACGGCGAGGACGGCTTGTTGAGGCTGTGCGGATCGCGAAACGGCCCCTCGACGAGCTGGTTCAGGATCGCAATCGCGATGTAGTTCAACAGCAGGCTGGAGATGGTCTCGTTGACGCCCCGCCAGTGGCGAAGCGCGCCCGCGAAAGCGACCCATGTCCCACCCGCGGCAATGCCCGCCGCCGCCATCGCGAGGAAGGCAACGAGCGGCGACGCGTCGAGCAGCGCGACGCCCGCCATCGCAGCAAACAGCCCTCCGATCACAAAGGCGCCCTCGCCGCCGATGATCATCAGCCCGACCTGCGCCGGCAGCGCTGTGCACAGCCCAGTGAGAATGAGCGGTGCGGCACGGGTCAGCGTGTTCTGGACCGAGAACCAGGAGCCGACCGAGCCCTTAGCCATGTAGCCGTAAGCCGCCAGCGGATTGACCCCCGCGAAGGCGATGAAGAGCCCGAACAGCAATAGCGACACGACGAGCGCGCCCAATGGCACGAGTACCGCCTCGGCGGCAGTCCTCGCGGCGATGGTATGGAGCCTCCGGACGATTCCCCCGCGCTGCGCCGGTATCGCGGCTGCGGTTTCCTCGACCATTACCGGCGTGCTTCGGATGTCGGTGCTTACGCGGGCAACGACCCCAGCACGCCCTCGACGAGAAAATTCATCGCTTCGAGGTTGGTATCGGTGGCGTTCGACTGAATAAGTTCTTGTCCCGCCTCGACTGCCACCTTCCCGGTATTGTCTTTGAGCGGACCTTTGAAGATGACGTATGCGCCGGCGGTGAGCGCAGCCTTCACCTCATCGGCGCGCTTGCGTGCCTCGTCCGATACCTTGGGGCCGTAGGGTGATTGCCTGATCAGACCTTCCTTGAAGGCGCCGCGGTAGAAATTCGGGATCGCCTCGCCCTTCATCCACATCGTGACCAACTTGGGATAGAGGTCGGTCCAGTTCCATTCGGCGCCGGTGAGATACGCTTCGGGAGCAAGTGCGGCCTGGCTGCAATGATAGCCGCAGATGGAGGCGCCGCGCTTCGCCGCGGTCTGCACCACCACCTTGGGGCTGTCGACATGCATGGTGACCACATCGACGCCCCGGTCGATGAGACTGTTGGTCGCCTCCGCCTCCTTGACCGGCATCGACCAGTCGCCGGTGAAGATGACTTGCGTCGTCGCTTGAGGATTGATCAGCCGCGCCCCCAAAGTGAAGGCGTTGATGTTCTGCAGCACCTGCGGGATGGGCTTGGCCGCGACAAAGCCGAGCTTTCCTGATTTGCTCGTATGGCCCGCGACGATGCCGTTGACGTGTTGCGCCTCGAAGATGTAGCCAAAATAGCTGCCGATGTTCTTGGGATCCTTCGGCGTCCACAATCCACCGGCGTGCTCGAAGCGGACCTTTTCGAATTTCGGCGCCGCGCGCAGGATGTAGGGGTCGAAATAGCCGAACGAGGTTGGAAACAACAGGGTCGCGCCGTCCTGCTGGATCATCGATTCCATCGTCTTGGCGACCGCGACGTCCTCCGGCACGTTCTCTTCTTCAAGAACCTTGACTCCGGACATCTTCTTGACCGCGACGGCGCCCTGGGCGTGCGCCTGGTTGTAACCGAAATCATCGTGCGGCCCGACATAGATGAATCCGACCACCAGATCAGCCGCGGCAGCCCGACGAGAGGGCAGGGCGGCGGCCAGCAGGGTGCCCGCACCGACTGCGGTCACGCCGTTGAGCAGGCGCCGGCGTGAAATTCCCCCAGTTGCCATCGGATTCTCCCTCTCGATGCGGCGCCTTGCTTGTGGGGCCCACCGGCGCGCCACATTGTTCGCCGTTCTAGCCGCAAGCCACGTGCCAGCCGCGCTTTACGGCTCCGCTCGGACAGGTGAAACGTGCGTTTGTCTATTTCTTAGGCAATCGTGATCGATCTTGTTGCACTCGATCGAGAGCCCGCCCCGGAAGCAAATCTGCAAGACAGCTCAATATCTTGGACTAGTACCACCTTGCATAAATTGGCGAATGTCTGGAGCCGCATATCGTCCGGATATCGTCATCCCCGCGAAAGCGGGGGTCCAGGGCCTGCCCCCTGGCTCGAACAGGGGGCAACTTCTGAGCCGTCCCGCCCTGGATGCCCGCTTTCGCGGGCATGACGAAAAGGCTGGGGTTGCATACGCCAAATTAGGCGGGTGGGTTCCTGGTCCGGTACTGAAACACGGTCCCGCTCAGAAATCGGCGAACTTGGCGCTGGTGCAGTTTCCGCAAACCCAGGGGTAGGACCAGTCGGCGACCTTGCCCTTATCCTCTTCGAGATATTTGCTCCACGGCTCGGGCTGCAGCACGGTCTTGCTCTGATAGACGATGCTGAACTGCCCGTTGGCCTGGATCTCGCCGACCATGACCGGTTTGGTGAGGTGGTGGTTCGGCTGCATCACCTCGGTGAAGCCGGACGGTGCCTTGAAGCTCTGGCCGATCATCGCCTGGCGCACCGCATCGACGTCGGCGGTGCCGGCCTGCTCGACGGCATGCGCCCACATGTGAAAGAGAATGTATTCCGATTCCATCGGGTCGTTGGTGACCCGCTTCGGGTCCTTGGTATAGGCATGCCACTTCTCGATAAAGGCCTTGTTCTCCGGCGAGTTGACCGACTGGAAGTAAGCCCACCCGGCGAGGTGCCCGACGAGGTTCTTGGTGTCGATGCCGGCGAGCTCCTCCTCACCCATCGAATAGCCGATGGACGGAATGTCGGACGCCTTGACGCCCTCGTTGGCGAGCTCCTTGTAGAACGGCACGTTGGCGTCGCCGTTGATGGTTGAGATCACCGCGGTCTTCTTGCCCGACGAGGCAAAGGCCCTAATCGCCGAGACCTCGGTCTGCCAGTCGGAAAATCCGAACGGGGTGTAGTTTTCTCGAATATCAGAGTCGCTGACCCCCTTGGAGTGGAGGAAGGCGCGGATGATCTTGTTGCTGGTGCGGGGATAGACGTAGTCGGTGCCCTCGAGCACCCAGCGCTTGACCGCCCCGCCCTCGTCGCTCATCAGGTATTCGATCGACGGGACCGCTTTGTTGCTCGGCACCGAGCCGCCATAGAAGACGTTGTACGAAGCCTCCTCGCCCTCGTATTCGAGCGGATAGAAAAGGAGGCCGTTCAGCTCCTCGAACACGGGCAGCACCGACTTGCGCGATACCGAGGTCCAGCAGCCGAACACCGCGGCCACCTTGTCCTTCGAAATCAGCTCGCGCGCCTTCTCGGCAAAGAGCGGCCAGTTCGAGGCAGGGTCGACGACGACCGGCTCGATTTTCTTGCCCAGCAGGCCGCCATGGGCGTTGAGCTCGGCGATCTGCATCAACATCAGGTCTTTGAGGATGGTCTCGCTGATTGCCATCGTGCCCGACAGCGAGTGCAGGATGCCGACCTTGATCGTGTCCTCCGCCCGTGCGGTGCCGGGCGCGGCCGACATCACGAGCAGGGCGGCAACTGCCGCATAAAGCGGCGAGCCGTGCTTGAATCTCATGGTTCTCTCCTCGGCCCATGTTGCGATGCGGCAAATGTCGCACGCCGGGCCGGTTGCAACGGAGAGCCATTCCCCGAAAACCAGATAGCGCCAGACGGGGGATGCTGCCGCGCCGACGGTGCGCCGGAATCCGGCCGCGACTGCGCAAGAAATGGGCGAAGAGGCGCAGGCTTGCGCAACTCCCGCTCACGCAGCGAGCAATCTACGGCCGCTCGCCCGGTACCAGGTGCCAGTTGCTTTCTGCGGAATGGGGCCAGTTGCCGGTGACGCCAAAACTGGCTCCTTCGATTCGCCTTTGCCGCACTGCAGCATAATCCGTGTCGTCTTCGGCGGGGGGAGTTCCGCCCCGCCGCGCGAAATACGAGGAAGCCGATGCAGATCCCGCTGCTGCTCGATCGGTCCCGATCCGAGACGTCCCGGGTGCTGGCAGACGAACGCAATCGGACCCCACTCCTGAAGCAAACGGGTGGGGCCCGATGCTAAATCACACTGTTCGCGCTCAGAAATCGGCGAACTTCGCGCTGGTGCAGTTGCCGCAAACCCAGGGGTAGGACCAGTCGGCAACCTTGCCCTTCTCGTCGGGAACATACG
>Ga0074045_10005981_pt1 | contig 10529 bp, 7 predicted proteins | sample BogForMeECP23OM2_FD_94442 | JGI IMG/M metagenome (GOLD analysis project Ga0074045, IMG submission 94442) | Bog forest soil microbial communities from Calvert Island, British Columbia, Canada - Bog Forest MetaG ECP23OM2 | ecosystem: Environmental > Terrestrial > Soil > Wetlands ... | reverse complement strand
GATGTATTCATTGTTGGTTTGGGCCAGGGGGCGAGGCTCGATGGTGTAGTCGATGGGGAAGATTGCGTGGCGATGATGAACCTGGGCATTATCAACGATAGACATCATGGCTTCGAGGCGGCGGTCGGGGATATCAAAGACGCGGCCCATATAGTATTTCACGTCGTCGCGAGTGATGGAGAAAGGAGGAACAGCGGTAGCGGTCGCGGCGATGGTGGCATACGGGAAATTGCCGTCGGGTGAAACGGGGCTCGGTTGACTCACTTGTACCATCCACTATTCTGTAGGAATAATCACGAAAATTCACGACCCAGCAACATAAATACGCAACTGTACAGAGCGGAAGAGTCGAGGGGCTTACTTTACATCAAAATTGGCCATAGAGGAAACGGCACAGGACACAAGTAGTTGACGAAAAGCACACAGCTTGCAAACAAAGGGGATCGGGATGAATAACAAGGCGACGATCGGGCGTTGGGCGGTTGTGGTCCTGATACTTGGGATATTTCTCAGTGGCGGTGTGTTGCCGGCGCAGGAGAAGGGCAGCCCGCTTCTGGTGATGATCTCCATTGATGGATTGCGGCCGGATTACGTGACCGCCGCGGACGCACATGGAGCGAAAGTGCCGAACTTGCGGCGATTCATGAAGGAAGGCGCGTACGCGGAGGGCGTGACGGGGGTAGTGCCGACGGTGACGTACCCGAGCCACACGACGCTGGTGACTGGGGTGTGGCCAGCGACGCACGGGATCTGGGGGAACACGACGTTCGATCCTCTACAGAAGAACTATCAGGGCTGGTATTGGTACAGCGAGGACATTCACGCGGCGACGCTGTGGGATGCGGCGGCGCAGGCGGGGCGAACCACGGCGAGCATCCAGTGGCCGGTAACGGTGGGCGCGAAAATCACGTGGAACATCCCGGAATTCTGGCGCGCGGGAACGCCCGAAGATGCCAAATTGCTGCGCGCAGTGTCTACGCGGGGGTTGCTGGAAGAAGCGGCGGCGGAGATTGGGGAATACCGCGGAGGAATTGATGCGTCCACAGAAGGCGATGAGGTGCGCGGCAAATATGCGATTTGGATCTTGGAGAAGAAGAAGCCGGGATTGCTGACGCTGCATTTAACGGCGCTGGATCACATCGAACACGAGACAGGGGTGTTCAGCTCCGAAGACATTGCGGCGCTGGAACGGCTCGATGGGATTGTCGGGATAGTACGGGAAGCGGCGGAGCGAGTGGCGCCGGGCCGCGCGATTGTGGCGGTGGTTTCGGATCATGGCTTCGCGAATTACGACCAGCAGTTGAATCTGTTTGCGGCGTTTCGCGAGGCGAAGCTGTTTACAGTAGATGAGAAAGAAAAGATTACGGATTGGCGGGCGATGCCTTGGGAGACGGGAGGGTCGGCGGCGATCGTGTTGAAGGATGCGCAGGATAAAACGACGCTAGGCGAAGTGCGGGAACTGCTGGCGAAGCTGTTGGCGGAGCCGGCGAATGGGATTGATCGCGTGCTGGAAGCGGAGGAATTGCACAAACGAGGCGGCTACCCGAATGCGTCGTTCTTTGTGAGCTTGAAGCCGGGGTGGCGGACGGGGGCTGCGATGACAGGCCCCGTGGTGGCGAAGGTGAAGCCGGGAGGAACGCACGGGGAGTTGCCGGATGTGCCGGAGCTGCGGGCGGCGTTTTTTGTGGTGGGGCCGGGAGTTCCGGCGGGGCGGGATTTGGGATTGATCAACATGCGGGATGTGGCGCCAACGCTTGCGAAGGAGGCGGGGTTGGCGCTGGCGGGAGCGGAGGGGAAGGCACTGCTGCCGTAGAGACGTTCCGTTTTGGGACGGGGTGCACGCCCCCCTCCCCCTGTGTTTTCTGTAAGTGTTTAAAACAGAGGGGGTTAGTGGGAGCAGTGCCTGTAAGTGAGGATTCTAAAGGGGTTGTAAGCCACTTGTTTTGTTACACTTTTGCATGTGTTGATTCTGGAGGGGTTAGAGGGGAGGTTTACTACAAGGGCGGATTCTGCGGGGCTTAGGTGAACGGGGAGCGGCGGGAGGAATTGGCAAGAGCAAAGCACAAATTAACTGACTTCTAATTATACATGAAAGTAATAGAAAGTCAAGGGAAAACTGGCGGATAGGCTAGTCTCCGATTGTCTGACCAACTGGGCACAGGGACGGGTTCCCCGCTCGATTAGCGTGTCACTGTGCGTTCTCGGCGGGCGAATCACATTTGGCAGTGATGAAGGAGTTCGGACTTACGTGCTTTTTCCATTGGCAAGTGCAACCGTCAGTGGCGAGGTAGTCAGCGATCTCGGAGGGACTGTTAACAAGCTCGTCGTTTACGCTACGAAGAGTAACGACCGTCGGAAAGTGAGGGTCGCTCTCCTTTGGATCGGAATGAAATGGGCCGCCCGCGATTCGGCCATGGAACTCGTGACCGTGCGGAATCTCATAGACCTTTCCACGAACAGTGATCTGGTCAACCTTATAAATGAAGTCGGCAGGATAGTTCTGTAAGTGCAGAAAACCGTTCTGGAAAGTTCCCGTCATGCAAATGTCTGACGGATCCTGCTGGCTTCCTTCAAGTTCGCTAAGGCCGCCAACCGCAGTCTCTCCATGGACTAGAACAGTCAGAATGTCACCCTCTCCGTGGCCATAATTTTCGTCGGGGTCCTTTTGAACATTGCTAACAGACACCATCCATGTGTCAGGCTCTTTGGGCGCAACCATAGGAGTCTTCGAGGGAGATTGAGCGGGCCGCTTGTCCTGCTGGGAAGCGGCGGCGGCGAGAAAAAGCAATGCAATCAAGATAGCGGGTTTCACGATTTCCTCCGGGTCGATTATGGGTTGATCACTGAATTGAGCGTATCAAACTGCCGGAGTTATAGACGCGAATGATGCCAACTAAACACCCCGCTACACGCAGCTAACAAGAGGGCGTTGGGCACATGGACCGGAAACTAACTCGGTAGCGAAACTTGCCTTGCGCAAGAGGAGATCACCGCTGAGGGATCGCGCCTGGATTCCTCCACTCCGGGGCGGCAAACGGCGCCGCCCCTCCGGTCGGAATGACAATTCAGTCTAGGGCGGGGATGAATCGAAGAGGAATTTCTCACTCCGCAGACTCCGTTCGAAATGACGGCACCATCAATTGATGGGAACAGTGGAATTGGTGCTGCGGCGCGAAAACAGTCAACGGAGCGATCAGGGGAGGGATTTGTGGCGGGCGGAGCGGAGGATGGTGTGGAACTGGACGAAGACGTGATCGTCGTCGGCGTGCTGATCGTGGCAGGAAAAACACATGGGGGCAGGGAGGGCTTTGGCGGTTGCGGCGAGGTCGCCGCCCTCGCCGAACGAGAAGTAGGCCCAGCCTTCCTTGAAGCGGGATGAATCCTTGACGGAGACAGCGAGGCCGGTCATTTCGCCTTCAAAATAGCCGCCTTTGTTGATGCTGGCTTTCTGGGCGGGTTGGTAGACAACGAGGAGGAACGTGGTCTTTTCGGGGAATTTGCCGGTGGAACGGTAGGTGTCAAAGGCTTCGGGCTGGGTGTAGACGTTATGGAATTCGCCGGGGCCTTGCGGATGGTCATCGGAATAGGTCATGCCGATGTTGGAGCCGACGAAGGTCCAATGCGCGAAATTGGTGGGGCGGAGGAGAGCGCCGGAGGTGTCGAACTGCGGAAGCGGCATGGAAGAAACGTCTGGTCTGGCGGAAGGGCGGGATTCGACGAACGGCAGTGTGGCCAGAAGAGCGGCGATGGGGAGAAGCACGAATGCGCGCATGGGAGCACCTCGCGACGGTGAGATTGTGCGATGAAATGGGGAGGGAAGCAAGGAGGGGGGAGAAAACAAAGAGGAAGAGCAAAGATAACGCAGAGACGCAGAGTGCGCAGAGGTTCGCAGAGCAGAACAGAGAAAAGAAACGAACGACAGTAACACCCTGACCGAGTCGGGGCAGGCGCCGATCACAGAAAGGAAAACACAGAGTTCACAGAGAAGAGCGGAAAAAGCAGATCCCTCCACTTCGGCCCGCATACGGCGCGGGCCTCCGGTCGGGATGACAAGTTTCGCGTGCGATTTCCGGACTCTGGGATGGCAGAAGGCGCCATCCCTCCGGTAGGAATGTCAAGAACGCGTATCGTCAATCAACTGAGTGGGGAGAATCGTGAACCCTCAGGGGGTGAAGCCCGCGAGTTGCGAGGTTATTGCAGCACGGTTGAAACCGTGCCCTGACGCAAGCCATCTCTGGAAGCGCGGCTACTTGGCGGCTTCCTGGGAGGCGCGGATTTCCTGCCAGCGGCGGGGGCGCTTGTTGTACTGCAAGACTTTCTTACGGAGGCGGATGGACTTGGGGGTGATTTCGACGAACTCGTCGTCGGCGATAAATTCGATGGCCTGCTCCAGGCTGAGCTGGCGATGGGGAATCAGGCGAATGGCTTCGTCGGCGGAGGAAGAGCGCATGTTGGTGAGCTTCTTTTCCTTGGTGACATTGACTTCCATGTCCTGCTCGCGGGAGTTTTCGCCCACGATCATGCCTTCGTAAACTTCGATGACCGGGCCGATGAAAAGTTCGCCGCGTTCCTGCAGGCCCCAGAGCGCATAGGCCGTGGAAACACCAGGGCGGTCGGCGACGAGCGCACCGGTGGGGCGGAGAGCCATGTCACCACCGTATTCCATCCAGCCTTCAAAGATGGAGTGGATGAGAGCAGTGCCGCGAGTGTCGGTGAGGAGCTGGCTGCGCAGGCCAATCAAGCCGCGCGAAGGGATTTTGAAATCGAGGCGCACGCGGCCGGAGCCGTGATTGCTCATTTTGAGCATTTCGCCGCGGCGGCTGCCGATAGTTTCCATGATGATGCCGATGAAACTCTCGGGAATGTCAATGACGAGGCGCTCGACGGGCTCCATCTTTTTGCCGTTTTCGGTGCGGACGACGATTTCGGGTTTGCCGACCATGAGTTCAAAACCTTCCCGGCGCATGGTTTCGATGAGGATGGCGAGTTGGAGTTCGCCGCGGCCGAGGACGCGGAAGGATTCGGGCGTGTCGGTGTCTTCGACGCGGATGGAGACGTTGGTGAGCAGCTCTTTGGCGAGGCGGTCGCGAAGATCGCGCGAGGTGAGGTAATTGCCTTCGCGGCCGGAAAGCGGGCTGGAGTTGACGCTGAAAATCATGGCGAGCGTGGGCTCATCAATGATGAGCGGCTCGAGGGGAGCGGGAGTTTCGAGACTGGTGAGGGTTTCGCCGATCTGAATGCCTTCGACGCCGGCGATAGCGACGATGTCACCGGCAACGACGGTGTCGGCTTCGTCGCGCTCGAGGCCGCGGAACGTGAAGAGCTTGGTAATTTTGGTGGAGATGAGGCTGCCATCGAGCTTGCTGATGCCTACTTCATCGCCACGATTCAACGTGCCGTTGAAAACGCGACAAATGGCCAGGCGGCCAAGGAATTCGGAGTAGTCCAGATTGGTGACCTGAAGCTGGAGGACGCCAGCGGGATCGCCGGTAGGAGGCGGGATTTTGGCGACGATGGCTTCAAAGAGGGGGAGGAGATCGCGGGAATCGTCGCCGATCTTGCGATGAGCGACGCCGGCGCGGGCGTTGGTGTAGACGATGGGAAAGTCGAGCTGATCTTCGGTGGCGTCGAGGTCAATGAAGAGGTCGTAGATTTCGTTCAGTACTTCTTCGGGGCGGGCGTCGGGGCGGTCGATTTTGTTGAGGACAACCACCGGAGGAAGTTTGGCAGCGAGGGCTTTCTGCAAGACATAGCGGGTTTGCGGGAGCGGGCCTTCGCTGGCGTCGACGAGGAGCACGACACCGTCGACCATGCGGAGGGCACGTTCGACTTCACCGCCGAAGTCGCTGTGGCCGGGCGTATCGACGATATTGATCTTGGTGTCGTGGAAAAATAGGGCGGTGTTCTTGGCGAGGATGGTGATGCCGCGCTCGCGCTCAAGGTCGTTGGAGTCCATGACGCGCTCGACGACGGCTTCATTGGCGCGGAAAATGCCGGATTGGCGGAGCATGGTGTCCACCAACGTGGTTTTGCCGTGGTCCACGTGGGCTATGATGGCGATGTTGCGAATTTTCGTGTTCATTTTCTTGAGAACGTCTTAAGACAAAAATAGCTGCTGAGACAACCAGTGCCGTTCCAACTATTTGGTCCACAAATTAGAGTTGGGCCAGCGTGCGGATCATGCGTTGCGAACAAGATCGGCGACTGCTAGGAGAAAGTTGGATCGGCACCAGCAGCCCGGACGAAACCTTTCTTCATCGGATACAGGTGCGGTTACAAGTTACTATTTTAGCAGAGGCGGAGCGGGCGGGCCAATGAGGGATTTGGCTAGCGGTGGGTGGGATCCTTTGTGTCTCAGCGGACAAAGGGATAGATCTCGTCCACGATCCAATAATTCTCAAACAGAACAGCGAATAGCGTGCCCACTAACCAGAGTGCCCAGCGCCAGCGCCTCCAGACGGCGCAGAGGGTGGAGTGCTGCATGGGAATGTCCACGAGATAGGCGGCGCAGAAACAGGCGTTGGCCAGCAAACCCATGATGACGAGGAAAAGTAAAAAAGTGAGCGTGAATGCCGGGCGGAAGTGGGGCCAGGTGATTACGAGCCAGGCGAGAGCGACGACGCAGAGGACAAAGTTATAGAAGACGCGGCGGAGCTCCCAAAAGCGGAGGGCATCGGCAAGGAAGGTGCGGGAGGAAACGAGTGGGGGCTGGGGAAGGGCGGGTGATGGCATGAGGGAAGTATACGCTGCCACTTGCTATTGTCAAGTACTTTGTATGGAAAAGTATATTTTCGCGCATGGGCCAACGAAAGACTTGGGAAGGAGCGGGGCTGTATCGGGTGTTCGGCCGATCGTCAGTCAATGATAACCGACCACAAGTTCCGCCTTTTTTTGGAAATTATCGTAGACCAAATCGTAGGCGTCAGAGTTGTCCGACCGGGCAGAGAAGAAGATGAGTTCCGAACTGGCATCGTTGTCGTAGTCACCGGCGTCAAGAAGTTCGTCGAAGCCTCCAATCCTGCGAACGCTTCGATCGGCAGCAACGAAGAACCACTGGTGCCCGAACAAAGGGTCATCGGGCCGTCCGCCCCAGCCACAATCGCCAGCGTTCAGGCTTACCGCGACCAGAAAAGAATTCTTGTTGGAGGCATATGCCGCAACGAGCACCAGAGCCGAGTCAGGGAATTTCCAGTCGTGCTCGGCGATTTTCTCATCTTTGCAGCGCTCGACGTGTGGGTACTGCTTACGAAACCCTTGTCGAACGCGTCGAGCAATCTCCTCGGGGAGTTGCGTTCGTTTCCAGCCATCGGGATCGGTGAAATACGGTTTTGATACGACAACCAGCGGACGGCGGACCTTCAGTGGGCCGAGAATGTCGGATACTCCTGAGAACTCCTCGGAGGGCTTCCCGACGGTCGGGACATCTGCAGTGGGTGTCAAAATGACCTGCTTTGCACGAGAAGCATCCGAGTTTATCTGGTCGCCATCGCCTTCGGGGGACGTTGCTTGACTTTCCACTTGCCCAAGGTTCTTCCCATCAAACGCAACTGTCCATTCCATATGGAGGGGCCGGAAATGAGTAACGGACCGCCATTCGGAGCTGCTCTTCTCAAAAGCGGGCATGACCACTCTGCGCTCGATCGGGCCTGTCTTCCCGTTCCAAATGTCTTCCCGAGCATCGTCCAGAATTCCCACGTAGATATTGTCTTCGGTGGATTGCCTAACAACCTGTGCTCGACATGCCAGGGTTGCGGCAATCGCTGAGAGCAAGGCCACCGGCAGTAGAAGCCTATGAGTCATACACTCTGACGAGATTATAGTTCTGCGCGGAGCTGCGGCCCCATCTACTTGCTACGCTGGTCGCTTAAGCCGCACAGGCATGACGAGCTTCGATTAGACGCGGAGTCGGGGTGTGGTAAGCTGGCGGCGAATTTTTGTGGGTGGTGAAAATACAGGAGTAAGGGCGAGGATGCGAATGAACAGGATGAGGAGACATATTTGGGCGCTGGCGGTGTTGGCGCTGATCGCGGTGGCGGCTGGGGCGCAGGAACAGAAGGCGCCGCTGCCGGACCTGCCGAAGATGTTCGAGAAGCGCGAGGTGATGATTTCGGCGCGGGATGGGGTGAAGCTGCACACGGAGATTTACACGCCGAGGGACGCGAGAGAGCCGCTGCCCATCATCATGATGCGGACACCGTACGGAATCTCGGCGGGGGGCAATGGCCACAGCCGAATGCTGTATGAAAACGCGGACATGTTCGCGGACGGCTACATTTTCGTGTTCCAGGACATTCGAGGACGAAACCTATCCGAGGGGAAGTTTGAGATGAACCGGCCGCTGCACGATCCGAAAGTTGCGAAGGGAACGGATGAGAGCACGGACACTTACGACACGATTGACTGGCTGGTGAAGAACGTGGCCAAGAACAACGGGCGCGTGGGGATCTGGGGCGTTTCCTACGACGGATTCCTGGCAGCGGAGGCGATGGTGAACCCTCACCCGGCGCTGAAGGCGGTTTCCGAGCAAGCGTGCATGGGGGATGCGTGGATGGGCGACGACTTTTTCCACAATGGAGCATTCCGCCTGAGCTACGGGTTTGAATATGCGGAGCTGATGGAGGCGCCGAAGGCAAACTTGAGTTTCGCGTTCGACCGCTTCGATATGTTCGACTGGTTCCTGCGGCTGGGAGCGCTATCGCACGCGAACGAGGAGTATCTGCACGGGAAGATTCCCACTTGGAACAACTTCGTGGCGCATCCGGCGTACGACGAGTTCTGGAAGACACACGCGATTGAATCAGGGCTGAAAGAAGCAAAGGTGCCCAATTTGAACGTAGCGGGCTGGTGGGATCAGGAGGATTTTTACGGGCCGATGAGAACGTACGCAAATTTGGAGAAAAACGACACGAAGCACTTGAACTATTTGGTAGTGGGGCCATGGAATCACGGCGGATGGTCAGGAGGCCCGGGGAATTCACTGGGAGAGATTCCGTTCGGGTCGGATACGGGAGTGTATTTCCGGCAGAAGGTGGAAGCGCCGTGGTTTGCGTACTGGCTGCACGACAAGGGGAGTTTGCCGTTGAAGGAGGCGTTGCTTTTCCAGACGGGGAGCGATACGTGGGCGAGCTTTGACGCGTGGCCTCCGCGCGAGGCGAAGACGAAGAGTTTGTATTTTGGGGAGAATGGGAAACTTTCGTTTGAAGCGCCGATGACGGAATCGCAAGAGGCGTTTGACGCGTACGAAAGCGATCCAGCGCATCCTGTGCCGTACCGGCACCGTCCGGTGGACGCGACTTATCCGGCGGACCATCCTGGAAGCTGGTACACGTGGTTGGTGCAGGACCAGCGGTTCGTGAACGACCGGCCGGACGTGGCGACGTGGCAGACGGACGAACTGCAGGAGGATGTGACGTTGGCCGGACAGGTGACGGCGAAATTGTATGCCTCTACAACAGGAACAGACAGTGATTGGGTGGTGAAACTCATCGATGTGTATCCGCAGAAGGTGGAGAGCGATTGGAAGCTTTCGGGGTATGAGCTGATGATCGCGGACGAGATTTTTCGGGGGCGCTACCGGGAATCGTATGAAAAGCCGGAGCCGATTGTGGCGGGCGAAGTGACGCCGTACACGATTGATCTGCACACGGCAGACCATGTGTTTTTAAAGGGGCACCGGATCATGGTGCAGGTGCAGAGCACGTGGTTTCCGCTGTATGACCGGAACCCACAGAAGTTTGTGGGGAATATTTTTGAGGCGCAGGAATCGGACTACCAGAAAGCGACGCAGCGTGTTTACCGGTCGAGGGAGTATCCGTCGAGAGTGGAGATTTCGGTGGTGCCGGAAAAGCAGAAATCAGAAGTCGGAAATTAGAAATCAGAGAAGGGAGATTCCTTCACTGCGGGACGGCAGAGAACGCCGTCCCTCCGGTCCCTTCGACTGCGCTCAGGGAAGGCGGAATGACGCGGTAGCTTAAGCGGTATGCAGGTCAAGCGGTACATGACGTGAGCAATGGTGGTGTGGGGGCAAGCGCAAAAGCGGCGGCAAGCCGCCGCGCTCCAAATTAGCGGGAAGCGAGGGCAGAAACGGGGGCAGAAGTAGGAATGAGGGAACTGTCGGGGCGGAGGTTGAGAACGACTTGGAACCACCAGTTGGGCTGATAGCGAATCTGGATAGGAACGCCGCGGAGATTCCCCTGAGTGCCGACGAGGATAGAGAAGGAGACGGTCTTGCGGGTCTCTTTATGCGTTGAGAGGTAATCGAGCTGGAGCAGGTTAGCGTAGGAAGTATCGAGAAGGACGGTGCTGTTGGGACCGCGGAGCTGCACGGGAAGCTTTTGGAGGGGAGTAACTCTCTCCAGGGCCAGGGTGTTTTCCTGGGCGTCGTGGACATAGCAGCGCGAGAGCGGGGCAGCCTGGCCGGCGAGAGCGGCGTCGATGAGGTCCGCGACGGTCGCAAGGAAAGAGGCGGAGCGGAGACAACGCGAGGGGTCTTCGAGAGAACGCACGGGGCGATCTGAAGCGGCGATACG
>Ga0074045_10005978_pt1 | contig 10532 bp, 10 predicted proteins | sample BogForMeECP23OM2_FD_94442 | JGI IMG/M metagenome (GOLD analysis project Ga0074045, IMG submission 94442) | Bog forest soil microbial communities from Calvert Island, British Columbia, Canada - Bog Forest MetaG ECP23OM2 | ecosystem: Environmental > Terrestrial > Soil > Wetlands ... | reverse complement strand
GCGCGACGTACTTGCCTTTGCTGGTCTTGAACAGGTCCTTGACCCGGCCGGTGATCGTGAGGTTCCCGGCAGCGTCAAGGACGCCCTTGTCGCCCGTGTGCAGCCAGCCATCGTCAGTGAACGCCAGCCTGGTCAGCTCCGGCTGTTTGTAGTAGCCGAGCATGATCCCAGGACTCTTCACCTGGATCTCGCCATTGGATGGGTCCAGCCGGCACTGCACGCCGTCGTAAGGCTGACCAACCGTGCCGAACGCCTGCAGACCCGGCACCGCCAAATGGCTGGCAGCGAGGTTTTCCGTCATACCATAGCCTTCGCCGATATTCAGGCCGAGCATCGAATACCAGCTCAGCAGCTCCGGCGGCATCGGCGCGGCGCCGCCGACGGCGAAGGTGCACTGGTCAAGACCGAGTGCACCTAGGATTCTCCTGCTCACGAGGCCTTTGACGACGGGTATCCTCAACATCCGGCCGAGCCTGGCGCCCGGCATCCGCGCCAGCACGCCCTGCTGGAACTTGACCCATAGCCGCGGCACCGAGAAAAAGACCGTCGGCCTGGCGCGCCGCAAATCTTCGGTGAAGGTTTGCAGGGTCCTGGCGAAATACACATGCATGCCGCTTTCCAGCTGGCCGAATTCGATGAGGGCACGCTCCACCACGTGCGCCAGGGGCAGGTACGAGAGCATGCGCGTGCCGCCGTTCAACGGAATGCGCCTGATCGCAGTCTGCACGGCCCAGGCGAACGCCGCGAAGCAATGCATCACCCCTTTCGGCGTGCCCGTGGTGCCCGAGGTGTAGATGATCGTCGAGAGTTCCTCGCCCGGACGCACCGGCTCGCCCGTGAGCGGCGCGGTCCCGGCCGCGATGTCGTCCCACTGCGGGCAGCTCATCTTCGCCTCCTCCGGCGACTGCGGATGGCTGATGCACGGCAGGCCGCTGGGCACGCCCGGCTTCATGTACTCCCAGCGGTCGAGCTTGCCGACGAACAAAAGCTTCGACTCACTGTGCTCGAGGATTTGCCGGACCGTCTCCGGCGCCAAGGTCGGGTAGAGCGGTACGGAAACGCCTCCCGCGAGCCAGATGGCGAAATCGCTCATCAGCCAGTGCGCGGTGTTCTTCGAGAAAATGGCGATTCGATCGCCACGCCGCAGCCCGAGGCTCTGCAGGTGTGCCGCCATGCGGCGCGACTGATCGAGCACCTCGCCCCACGTATAATCGCGCACCAGGCCATCGCCCGTCGGCTGCGTCAGCGCGACCCGATCGGGCGCAGTCCTCTCCCAGAAATACAGACGCTGGAGAGCCAACTTGTCATCTGCAACGATCATCGTCATGATGCGGCCAATCTGGCGGTCAGGCCATCCAACCTAACCCATTGCGCGGCGTCCGCAATTCGTAGAAACGCGTAGCGCGTTCAATCAAGATCGCCGCCGGGCCCGAGCTCTCGTCCGCGCCGACTTAGTGGTCAGCCCGCCTCGAACACGACGCGCATCGGCGACCTGGCCGAAACCCGGCGCGCGACGTCCGCGGCGTAATCGGGTTGCGATCACACAGGGCCTGTATTTGGAAGTTGACCTCACCATCTAAGACTACCGCAGCGCCGCTCCAGATCTTCGAGATGGCTCAGACCGGACAGCCCCTCGACATCGAGGAACCCTAGGTCAAGGTTGTAGCCGGTACCCCAGAGCAGCGTGTCGGCTTGGATAGACCGCCCATCGGCGAGCCGCACGGTTCCACCATCGAGCGCCGCAATCTCCCCGCGATACCGTTCGATACGTGAAAAGTTGCCGATCATTCGACGGCGTCCGGGTATGAGCTGGTGACGGCGTAGGTCAAATGTGCCGTCGGGTAGAATCTCCTGCAGACCGGCTCCTGCGTACCGTACGTGCAGATCCCGATTGATGAGAGCATTCGTAGTGGCGAGCGAAACACCGAGCATTTGCTGCCTGGCCAATCTTCTTACCTCGGCTGCTGCATGCTTTGGCCGCCGGTCGCCGCGACCAGATAGCGCGACCTGTAGACGCCCCCATTCGTCCGCGCCTCCCAACCGCCAGCATCCGGTCTTGCGGATGTCACATCGGTATTGAGACGGAGGAATGGACTAAGATCAAAGCGGTCGACCCAAGCCTGAATATTGTCTCGGATGCTGGCTTGATCCTCTCCCCCGATCGGCACCGACCCAAGGGTCCAGTCTTGACGAGCAAACTGGATGTCCTGCCAAGCCGGGAGATCGTGCCAGATGCCCCCGACGCCGCTCTTTCTTTCGAGCAACAGCGCGGTAAGGCCGGCCGTTTTGGCATATTTGAGGCACAAGACCCCGCCGATGCCGCCGCCGACTGCACACCCCGCGCGGCGTAGAATGGCGTCCGGCCGTCCAGCAGTGTTAGGCTGAAAGTCCGTTGTATTTGATCGCTCATCTGGCGGGCGCGGCTGAGGGTTCGGAATCTGTGGACGTCCTGTCCGAAGCCTTGAAGGGATTTCGCGTGTCGGGGTCGGTGTTCATCGATGCCGACCTGAAATCGCCTTGGGCGATCGTTACCCCGTCGTCCGCTGAAATCGCAGGCGCTCTCGGAGTCGAATCGGTCCGGGTGATTCCCTACCACCTGGTCACTGAAGGCAGCTGCGTCGTAACCGTCGAAGGCCAATCTCCAATGCCGCTCGTGGCTGGCGACATCGCATTGTTCCCGCACGGCCACGTTCATGTACTCGCTAGCCAGGAAGGTATTGCACCGACCCCGCTGTCACGGGCGTTTGTGGAACGAGTGTTAGCGCGGCGCACCATTCTTCCGATTCGTCACGGCGGCGCAGGACAAGCGGTCAAGCTGCTCTGTGGGTTCTTCGCCATCGATAAGTGGGGAGGCGATCACTTCGTCAGAGGCCTCCCTGCTGTGCTGTCGGCCCGGGTCGGGACCGACAGCGGGCGTGGCCTGTTAGCCGCTGTCGCACGTCACTCCATCGAAGCGCGCGTGACCGGTGGCCCGGGGTCCGATGCACTCGTGTGCAAGCTGTCGGAAATACTCTTTGTTGATGCTCTCAGGCAATTCATCTTAAACAGCGACGCTGCGACGCCCGGCTGGCTGGCTGGTCTCCGAGACCCTGCGATTTGTCGCGCGCTGGCGCTTGTGCACGCTCGCCCGCAGGACGCCTGGCACGTACGCTCGCTTGCCTCAGCCTGCGCGATGTCACGATCGACTTTCGTCGCCAGATTCACCGAAGTGGTCGGCTCGCCGCCGATGAAATACCTCACCCGATGGCGACTGACGCTCGCGGCGCGCGACTTGAGCGATGCGGATATCACGGTCATGCAAGTCGCGGAGCGATACGGCTATGGCTCAGAGGCAGCGTTCACTCGAGCATTTCGCAGCGCGTTCGATATACCTCCCGCGACATTCCGGCGGGCGAGAGGACACGTCACAATGAATCCGCCGACAGAACGATAAGGAGCGTTTTCCTGCATAACCTTCGCTACTTCCACGCTCGGGACAAGAGCTCGTCCAACGCCGCAATGATTTGCTGACCTTCCTCGCCCAGCGATTCCACAACATCGCCAAGCTGTTCAAGTGAAACCGAGACAATTTCAAGCGGATGCAAAACAACAGGCATTCCTCGAATCTTGAAGGTCGGATTGAAACTCGCGTGACTCAGTTTGCCAACCGCCGACTTTCGTACCAATGGAACCACGACTCTGCGACGGTAGTCGTCGAATTGAGAGGATTGCACAACGACAACGAAAGGGATCGCATCCTTATGCTTGCCTATGTTCCGGTGCACGTCGAACTGGGCCATCAGAGCGAGGAGTACTCATCAGCGAAAGAACCGATCTTGGCATTGAAGTCATTCCAGACTGCAATTGTGCTCTCAAGTGCCTTTGCCTTGGCCAAGCGGTGCCTTTGCTCCTGCGCGACGAAATCTGATAGAAGCGATTCGACGACCCCTGACAGGTTATCGGTCATGCCCTTGGCTTGTTGAACCAGATCCTCGTTCAGGGTCAGATTGACCGGGCGCTTTCGTCCTTGCACCTTGTAGCCGTGTTTCATGGCGTCTCCTAATGCGCATTGTATGCGCATTTACGTGAATGGAGCAAGGGTACGCTCACTCGATCGTGTAGGCAGCGGTCCTTATGGCGGATCGCGTGAAGCCCGGAGCAATCGCATCGGCCTTGAGAGTCTCGGTGCTGCTAATGAGAGAATCATCCTCGAAATCGGACTGCGCAAAGTAGTACGAGGAATCGAATGCATCGCTGCTGTAGGAGATCGGCTGTACGCCGGTCCACCGTACGCTTGAGCCGCGTAATATGATGAGCCGACGACACCGCTGGATTGCGAGGCAACCGCGTTTGAGAAATTGAAGACCAGGGTGCCGGTGATCGGCGTACCGACCGATACAGCTCCGGACGGATTGGCTCCCGTGACCGTTCCCGAAAAATTGCAGGTGGCCACCTGCGCATTTGCAGCCATCGGTCCCGACACCAGAGCAGCCAGTAACAACAATGCATTAATGTTCTTGTTCATTTGATTTTGGTAATTCCTAATTTTGTTTTGAATGGCTTGCCGGGGAGCAGTCTCGTCAGCTCTTCTGCTCCGCCAGCACCTCGCGGGCTTCCTTGAGCTCGGGTCTTCCGGGCTTGTCGGCGTTGTCACAGACGTTCAACAGTTCGCGAAAATATCTTTGACTCGCATCCGTGATTCCAAGGAGCCGCGCCGCGTGCGCCGCACCGTATAGTGCGTTGAAACGCCGCGGCTCCCTCTTCAGCGTCGCCTCAAATTGCTTCAATGCCTTGGCAGGTTCATTCAGCTCCAGCAACATCTCCCCGAACAGCTCCCGCGCCGGGGATAGTGGTCCCGGCGTCACCGCACTTTTCTCCGTCGCATCTTCCAATGCTGCCGCCGACTCCATCTGCCGAAGCGCTGCAACTGTCTTACCCGCCGCGAGCGCGGACCATGCCGCGACCGCGAGCGCCTGGATTTCTACCTGCCGCGCCCAGTAAGACTCGTTCGCCTCCAAGAGACGCGCCTGAATCCGCTTGAGCGCCGTCGCCGCCTCGTCTGCCGCCGCATCGTGTCCCAGTCGCGCGGCGCCCAGTCCTCGGGCGAACCACGTCATGGCATCCGTGTAGGGAAACGGGGTTTCCCGCAGGGCGAGCCGCTCCGCCTGCTGCCAGTTCTGCCGCTCCAATGCGTATCGTGCGGGAATCGCCGCGAGCGCAAAATATCCGGCCGAAGGGGGGGCGGCTCCGATCAGGGCCGCTTTCGGATCGAAGCGCGATGCGATTTCCGACAGGGAATCCACAATCCGTGCTGCCGCCTCGTCCTGCCCGGCTTGCAAGTAGGCGTAGGTCTCGTAGTCGCTGGCATGCAATTCTTCTGCCGTCTGACCCTGGCGCCGCGCTGCCGCCGCGGCTGCCACGTTGCTGTCAATGGACTCTTGCCAGTATCCCAGCCGGGCAAATGTATGAGATGGCATGTGCAGCGCGTGAGGCGCATCGGGCGCAATTTCGGCGTACCGCCGCGCCGCAGTGAGCGCCCGCCCCGCCAGCGCCGGCACATCGTACGCATGGATGATGTAATGCGCCAGACCGGGATGGGTCGGCTCCTCCTCAAACAATTCCTCGAGAATTGTTCCAGCCTTGAGCCGGTCTGTGTAGCTCTTGTCCGCGGGGTCTTCCGCGACGGCGAGCGCCAACGCGTAGAAGATCCGCGCTTCGTGGTCTTCCGGATATTTCGCCGCGACATCCGCCATGGCGTCCCGATACGCGAGCAAGCGCGTTCGCTGCGGCGTGATCTCGAAGCCCGTGTACAGCTTGCCGACGGCCGCGAGATAGCCCCGCTCTCGATCCGTCTTTGCGCCCAGGCTCTTGCCGCGCTCGGCGTTTTCGCGCCCCAACCGCAGCTGGCCTGAGTCCTTGGACCCGGGCGCGAAGGGATTGCTCCAATCGCTCAGCGCGATTCCCCAGTACGCGATTGCGCACGTCGGATCTTCCCCCAGGGCCGCGTTAAATCCTTCGATGGCGCGGTTGAACTGGAAAGAATGCAGCAGGGCGACCGCGCGATTGAATTCCCTCTGCGCCGCTTCGTTGCACGATATGGCGAAGTGAACCTCTCCCAATTTTTCGCCATGCCCATGCTGATGCTCCTGCGTCATTGCAGGCGCCGCAGGAAACACCAACAGCACGGCCGCGACGAGTTTCATCCCATACATCTGGCACCTACCGCCCGGAGTGCCTGCTGCCGCGAACACTAGGCAAGTGATGGAAGCATGCCCTGCCGTTTCCTTGCGCGCCAAAAATACAGGGCACCGGCAGCGTTGATGGCGATGACGATGCCGCCCACCTTTGCCGTGAAGGACGAGGAGTTCTTGACGGCTATGACCGGAAAAATGGACAACGCGGCGTACAGAATCGTCATCGCGAGGCCGGAGACGGCGGCAGCTCGCACCCCCCACGAAGATCTTTCCCCACGGGCAACGAGGGGGATCGCGAACATCACGATGTACGTCAGCGTCCAACAGATAATGCCCGCGCTGAGAGACGTTTGGTACGCCTCTTGGCCGCCGACTCCCAGATTGGCGAGGATTGTGAGGAGAAAGGCCGTGAGACCGATGAACACGATGGACCCAATCGGAGTTTTGTAGCGCGGATGCAGGCTGCAGAACGAGCTCGGCAGCAAGTGATCCCAACCGGCCACCATGGGTAGCCTGATCGCTACGTTAAAATAAAGGCTGGAGAATCCAATGCTCCCGCAGACGATCAACACAGTGACGAAGGGAACCACGAATTGCCCGATGGTCCCGTGCGCTCCCCTGCTCAGCGCCTGCGTAGCCGGCGAGGTCATGTCGATATCGCCCGGCGCGGAAAAGGTCAAGACACAGGCTGTGCCGATGATGTAGATCACGGCAATGAGCGGTCCGGCCAGCCAAATCGCGCGGCGGATCGTTCGGTCCGTTTGTTGATTGCGACACTCTCCGGAAAAAATGGACGCTCCATCCAGGCCGCAGAAGGCCCCAAAGCCCATCTTCCCCAATAAATTCAGGTTGAGCAGCGACGCGGCCGGCAGCACAAGCGCCGCGGGTGCGCTGGCGACCGCCGGCCCGATGCCGACCCAGCGCGGCAGCGCTAACGACACCATGCCCAAAAATACAATTAACAAAACGAGGCCTCCAAAGTTGTGGAACCATCGCCCGAGCGCAAGACCTCGAGCCGCTACCAGCATGAGGCCGCCCATGAGAAAAGCTCCCAAGACCATGGTGAAGGACCGGTTCTCCACGATCCACGCACCATTGGGGCCGGCCACATACGATAGATTATTGGATATGACCGAGGCCTCGTCGCTCAAGATCAACACCACGGTGGCCCATAGGTTCAACGCGACGAAGAAGCCCGCCTTGGCGCCCAGGCGCAGCTTGGCCCATTGGTAAAGGCCCCCTTCCAACGGCATTTCGCCGCTGAGGTGAAGCACCACGACGCCTGATGGAATGTAAAACAATGCAACTGCAATGATCCAATACATGATGTGGCCGGACCCCAACTGTCCGGCAGGGCCGAGCCAGCTGAATGCCATGATGTAGAGAACTTGCGATAAGACCAGATCGCCAAGGCGCAGCTCTTTCTTCAGCTCACCGCTCTTAAGCTCGATCAGGCGCTCGGCGTCGAGAAACTGTTGCTCGCCTTCGTTGCCTGGCACCGACGCCTCCATGGATGATTCCTTCAATGGGGAGAACGGATGTCCGCAGGCAATTCCGCTGCCGCCGCTGCATCGGTAAATATGAATGCCGACTCGCGCGCCACACGCCCGGCCGGCGCCGAGGTATCGCCGGCCCATAATTTCTTGAGCGCGGCCGTCTTATCGGCGCCCGTAACGAGCCACAGGCGATGTCGTGCGGCATCGAGCGCTCTGAATGTGAGCGTCATCCGGACCACCCCCTGGTAGGGGCCGCTGATTCCGACGTCGCGGTCGCGCTCCGCCAGGAGCCGGTCGCCCGGCACCAGCGAGCCCGTATGGCCGTCGGCGCCGATCCCGAGCTGGACCACGTCGAATACCGGCGGGGTTCCGCCGTGTTCGCCGAGCAGCCGTGCGTAATCCTCCGCGCCCGATTCGAGATTGCTGCGCTCGACCGGCATGGCATGGAATTGCGCAGCGCGCAGCATCGCCGGCGCGATCAGCAGGTCGGCAATCTGGCGCGCGTAGCGCCGTTCATCGTTCTCCGGCACCACCCGCTCGTCAACCTGAAAGACCTGCAAGTCATGCCAATGCACGCGCAGGCGTCGCAGGTCGCGCAGCATGCGCCACACCGTGCGCCCGCCGCTCAGGGCAATGAGGCAGCGGCCGTGCTGCGCGTGCGCGTGGCCGATCTCAGTACGCAGCCAGTCGGCTGCACGCTCGGCCGCGATTTCGGGGGTCGGGAGCACGTGGATGCGCATGCCGCAGAGAGTAGCGAAAGTTACGCCGCGGCACCGTCATTTCTGCAGCACCATACCCCAGTGCCACGGCGCGCCGGGGAGCGCCTCATCCCTCACCCACCTCAAGCCGGCGCGTTCACCCCAAGTCCGGCATTTCTCGGGCCGCGGCCGGTTATCGAGCGGCGGCCCGCGCGGCGTGCGCTCGTCGCAGTTCCAATTAATGACTCCGGCCAGGCCGCCGGGGCGCAGGACCCAGTGAGCCTCCCGCAGCAGGCCCACGGGATCCTCGATGTGCAAAATATTGAATAGCATGGCGAAACTCGCCGAGAGAGGCTCTCGACCGCAACCCTTGGCGGCGAAGTCGCGCTGCTCGACGATTACATGTCGAGCGCATAGACGAGGGGCTCCAGGATACCGGCCGGATCGAAATACGATTCCCACTGCTCGGCTCCAGGCATGCTGCTGTCTCTGCCCTTTGCCACCCGCGCCGCTCCATCGTCTGCCGCCCCGAACCGGGCCTTTACTGCCGGTGAGCCGATCAGCTACGCCGGCGGCGGTTGAGTCGATACCATCGAATCACGCCTGCCGAACCGCTCGAACCAGACGGCCGCGTTCGGGCATCTATCGCGCCAGACAAGCGTTGCGAAGCGCAAATCGAGGTAACCGAGCGCGCAGCCGAGCGCGATGGTGCCGGCGTCGACGCGGTCAGCGAGGCGCCCCGCACGTCGTTCGATGTCATCCAGCCCGCAGGTCACTTTGTCCAGCTGCCCGGCCGCCCAATCATCCCAGCGTAGATTTGCGGGCCGTACCGCCGTCTCGTAGCGCGTGAGGACTGCCGCATCCATGATCCCGTCGCCCAATGCCTGATCGACCAGCGCCATCCAGCGCGCCGGTCCTTGCCGCGGCATGAGATGTCCGTCGCCCAACTCATTCAGGTACTCGCAGATCACGCGACTGTCATACAGCGCGGTGCCCTCCTCCGTGATCAGAGTCGGGATTTTGCCGAGCGGATTGCGCGCAACGACCGTCCGGTCGCGATTGACCGGATGTGCTGCGGCCGGCACGAGCTCGATGCGTGCGCGCAACCCCAGTTCATGGGCGCTGACCAGGCACTTGCGTACGAACGGGGAGGTGGCTGCATAAAAAAGCTTCATCATCCTATTGTGCCAAATCGCCACTCAAACGCCTATGCCAATCAAGGGTGCGACTGCTCGGCAGATCGAGGAGCGAGCATCTCGGCGATGCGCGCAGTCAACATCCGGCACACGAGATTCTGGCCGGCCTGGTTGGGATGGATGCCGTCGCCGGCCAGCAGCAGGTCCTCGATCGACTCCCCCGGAATCTTTGCGTAGTGCTCGAACGCGTCGAAAACATCGACCAGCGCCACCGAATCGCTTCTTGCCACATCGCGGACATCTTGCGCATAGCCGTCGAGCAGTCGGTCGATACCGCGGACTTCATTCACGTCCAGAAGACCCGGATGCTCGCTAAAGGCCTTGATGTAGTACGGGTCGCTCCAGCGCATGGGATTGGGCGTCATCAGCACCACGCGCGCACCGTCTCGCCTAAGGCGACGTATGATCGCTCTCAAGTTCGCGCGGTACTCGGATCGGGAGAGTCTCGGCTGGGTCCTTCCCTGATCGACATCGATCCAAGAATCGTTGATCCCGAACTGGACAACGACCAAATCCGGATGCCGAGAGCGCACGTCGCGATCCAGCCGCGCGAGAGCCTGCCGGGTGGTTGTGTCGCCGATCCCGGCATTGACCACGACGGCCGATATGCCGTACGGTGCGAGCGCTCCGGGAAGGCAGTCGCTGTACACCTGCTTGATCTCCGGCGCCCAATCCCGCGCTGTTGCGGTGGTGGAATCACCCAATGCCACGATGCGAACCTGTCCAAAGGCGCCCGATGCGGCTAGCGCGAACGGCAAGACGTAGGTCAATGGCCGCATTCCAAGCACGCACACTCCCCATCGCCGCAGCAGGTACCGGATATCGCCAATCATGTCTGGCGGATCTACACTCTGTCCAATTTTCATACGGATGGTCGTCATGGGTATTATTCATATTGTGGCGCCGGCACGGCTGCCGTCAGCGCAGTTCGAGGTGGGTGCGGCGCCGCCTGCGGTGGGGAACAGTCCT
>Ga0074045_10005976_pt1 | contig 10533 bp, 10 predicted proteins | sample BogForMeECP23OM2_FD_94442 | JGI IMG/M metagenome (GOLD analysis project Ga0074045, IMG submission 94442) | Bog forest soil microbial communities from Calvert Island, British Columbia, Canada - Bog Forest MetaG ECP23OM2 | ecosystem: Environmental > Terrestrial > Soil > Wetlands ... | reverse complement strand
GTAAAGATGCTGATCGCGCCCTCGTCGTCGTCGGCCGCCTCCTCGAACTGCATCCCGACCTTGACGTCTTCGGGAAACCGATCCGGGGTTTCGACCCGGACGAGTTCGGCATCGTATTCCCCGAACGCGTCTTCCGGCTCGAGCGTGACGGTGCATACATCCCCGGCGCGCTTGTTGGCCAGCGCCTCCTCGATCTTCGGGAAGATGCCGTGATGCCCGCCGTGCAGGTAGCTGATGGGAGCGCTCGTCTGCTCGACGAGCTCGCCGGCCGCGGAATACAGCTTGTATGATAGCGTGACGACGGTGTTGGCCGATATCTGCACGATGCTGTTGCCAGAGTGGTGATCGGAAGGCGCGGCGTAGCGAAATATTGTACTCCAGCCCCGACTTGCGCTCCGGCCCGCGCCACTATCCGGCCCGGTGGCTATAATTGATGCGATGGGACCTGCGCTCCTGGGCGGCGTGACGCGGGCGCTCTTTCTGCAGCGCTACTGGCAACGACGGCCGCTGTTGATCCGCCAGGCAATCGCCGGCTTCCGCGGCCTGTTGTCGACCTCCGAACTGTTCGCGCTGGCGGCGCGTGACGATGTCGAGTCGCGGCTGGTCTTGCGCGAGCGCGGCCGGTGGTCACTGGCGCACGGCCCGTTCCGGCGCGCCGAATTGCGCGCGCTGCCGAGCCGTAACTGGACCCTGCTCGTGCAAGGCGTCAACCTGCATCTCCCGGCAGCCGACGCGCTGCTGCGCCGCTTCGCCTTCATCCCCTATTCGCGCCTCGACGACTTGCTCGTAAGCCATGCCGTACCGGGCGGCGGTGTCGGGCCGCACGTTGATTCGTACGATGTGTTCCTCCTCCAGGGCCATGGCCGGCGGCGATGGCGCATCGGCCGCGCGCGCGATCGCGCGCTCAAACCGAATCTGCCGTTGAAGATCCTCGCCCGTTTCCGCCCCAAAGGCGATTGGGTGCTCGAGCCAGGCGACATGCTCTATCTGCCCCCGGAGATTGCGCACGACGGTGTCGCCCTCGACACCTGCAGCACCTATTCAATCGGCTTTCGCGCGCCCGCGGCGCAGGAAGTCGCCGTTTCCTTTCTCGACTGGCTGCGCGACCGCATCGCTGTCGACGGGCAATACGCCGATGCCGGCCGCACGCCGGCACGCCACCCCGCGCGCATCGATCGCGACCTGCAGGCCTATGCAGTCGCGACCCTGCGCCGGCTTGCCTGGGACGAAGACACCGCGGTCCGGTTTCTCGGCTCGCACCTGACCGAGCCGAAACCTGCGGTCCTGTTCTCGGCGCCGGCACGCGCGCTTAGCCGGGAACGCTTCATCCGCCAGGCCGCGCGGCACGGCCTGCGCCTAGATGGACGCACGCAGCTGCTCTATGATGAGCGCCACCTGTTCATCAACGGCGAGGGCTTCGGCTGGCCGGCCCGGGGTCGGGCCGCGCTCCGGCGCATTGCCGATCTGCGTCGGCTCGACGGCGGCGCGATCGATGCCGACGCCTGGCCATGGCTCTATCGCTGGTATTGCGATGGCTTCCTCCATGTCGGCTGAACCGCCCCCAGACCCCTCGCCGGGTCCGCGCAATGTCGAGCTCACCACCGTCGCCCAGCAGGTCGCGGCCATCGACGAACTCATCGCCCTGGCGCGGCAGCGCATCCGGGTCTTCGACCAGGACCTGTCGCAGACCGGATGGAGCCAGGCGGCGCGCGTCGAGCGCCTGGCGGCCTTCCTGGGCGGCCTGCGCGGCCGCCGCCTCGACATCATCGTCCACGACACCAACTACCTCGAAACCACCTGCCCGCGGATGCTCAACCTGCTACGCACCTACAGCCACGCCATGAGCATCTATCGTACCGGCACCGAGGCGCGACTGGCGACCGATCCCCTGCTCATCGTCGATGATCAGCACTACCTGCACCGCTTCCACTTCGCGCAGCCGCGCTCGGCGATGGGCATTGCCCAGCCGGAGCACACGCAGCCGCTGGCCAATCGCTTCGAGGAGATCTGGGCCACCGGCGAGCCCGGCATCAACGCGACCGTGCTCGGCCTATAGGGCGGTGCCGCGAAAGGCGATTGAGTCGAGTGCCTTTTGCGGGTAGAATGCCCGCTTCGGCCGAGGCGCCGATTAGCTTTGCGGTGCAACAGTCGAGCAGGGCGTTTGGTTGGGCCCACGTGCACATGCATTCCAGTATTCCATTTCATAATCGAGTAAGGGAACGATGATGAACAAGTCAGTATTGATTGCTGTGGCATTGGCGCTGGCGGTCGTAGGCTGCGGCGACAACAAGCAGGCGCAGGACGCCAAGGCCGCGGCGGACAAGGCTGCCGCAGCCGCCAAGGACGCTGCCGACAAGGCCACGACCGCCGCCAAGGACGCGGGTAACGCCGCCGTCCAGGCCGGTTCGGCCGCGGTTGACGCGACCAAGGCCGCGGGTAACGCAGCGATGGATGCCACCAAGTCGGCGGGCGATTCGATGAAGTCGACCGCACCGGCCCCGGCGGCGCCTGCGGCCCCGCCCGACGAGCAGAAGAAATAGCTTTTGCGCCGCGCAAAAAAGCCGACCTGCAGGTCGGCTTTTTTGTGTCCGGTCGGAGGCGGCGCTACAGCGGCGCGCCGATGCGGCTCGCCACTTCGCGATACTTCTCGATCACCCCGCCCAGATCGCGGCGGAAGCGATCCTTGTCCATCTTTTCGTGCGTGGCGCGATCCCAGAGCCGGCAACCGTCCGGGGTGAACTCGTCGCCCAGCCACAACGGCCCTTGGGGATCGTCGCGCGGGTGTCCGAACTCCAGCTTGTAATCGACCAGATCCATGCCGCCGTCGGCGAACAGCGGCTTGAGCACCGCGTTGACCCGGTGCGTGAGCGACTTCATTTCCGCAATCTCCCCCGCGCTGGCCCAGCCGAGCACGCGGATGTGATCGTCGTTGACCAGAGGATCGTGCAGCGCGTCGCTCTTGAGGAAGAACTCGAAGATCGGCTCGGGCAGGCGCATGCCCTCCTCGATGCCGTAGCGCTTGGCCATCGAGCCGGCGCAGATGTTGCGCACCACGCACTCGACCGGGATCATGTTCAGCGCGCGCACCAGCGACTCTCGCTCGTTTAGCACGCGGACGAAATGCGTCGGCACCCCGGCCGCGGCGAGCTTGCCCATGATGTAGGCGTTGATCATGTTATTGGTCTCGCCCTTGCGCTCAAGCTGGGCGAGTTTCGCCCCGTCGAAGGCCGATACATCGTCGCGATAATGCATCACCAGCAAGTCCGGATCGTCGGTTGCATACACCGTCTTGGCCTTGCCGCGATAGAGTTCTTGCCGCTTCTCCATGAACGCTCCCTTCAGGTGAATTCGCGCCAGTCGAATCCCAGCTGCTGATCGGCGATGCCGATCCAGTCGCCCGCGCAGCCGATCGCCTCGGCGAGCGCGGCGCGCGCAAGCTCCGGCCGGTTGTTGTGCTGGCTGAGGTGCGCGGCGATCAGATGTTTCAGCCGCGAGGTATCGATCTTCGTTAGCAGCCCGGCCGCAGCGCCGTTGTCGAGGTGCCCGAACCTGCCGGCGATGCGCTGCTTGAGCGGATAGGGATAGTCGCCGTTGGCCAGCATGTCCAGATCATGATTGCATTCGAGCACCAGGGCGTCACAGCCGGACAGGCTCGCTTCGACGTACGCCGTGCTGATGCCCAGATCGGTCAGCACGCCCAGCCGCCAGCGACCGTCCGTACAGACGAACTGCACCGGCTCGCGCGCGTCGTGCGGCACGGGAAAGGGCCGAATCTCGATCCCCCCGACGGCGAAGCGGTCGTGGCTGTCGAAGCCATAGACACGGTCCAGGCCGGCAAAGCGCTCGGCGACCATCGACAGCGTGCCAAAGGTGAGCCACACCGGCGTGCCGAACTTGGCCGCAAACGCCGCCACGCCGCCGATATGATCGCTGTGCTCGTGGGTGACGACGATCGCCGCGACCGTCTGCGGCTCGACCCCGATGCGGGCGAGCCGGGCCACCGTGTCGCGCAGGCCGAATCCGCAATCGATCAGCAGCCGGGTGGAACCGACTTCGACCACCAGGCCGTTGCCTTCGCTCCCGCTTCCCAGGCACGCGAAGCGCATGGCGAAGCTAACGGCGCAGCCTCGATGCGCGACACAGCGCGGTCACTTGAGCTGATCCTGCAGCAGCGCCAGGATCTTGTCGCCATTCGCCGAGCGATCCACGGTGCCTTGCGGATCCTCGACCGTCACCACGCTGGCCGGATCGGCCTGGGTGACGACGACGCGGTACTGCTCGGGCTTGTCCTTCTCGTCGGTCTTCCAGAACATCAGCCTGTCGAGAAACCCCTTCGTTTTGCTGGGGTCGAGGTCGGGGTTGGAATAGCGCACGAAATACAGGCCCTTGGAGCGATCGCGGTCGACGACGGTGAAGCCGGTGCGATCGAGGGCGAGCCCGACCCGGCGCCAGGCGCGATCGAAGCTGTCGTCGACGACCAGGCGGGTGGCTCCGTCACCGGCCTTTTCGATACGCGCGCGCGGCGGCTGCGTCGGCAAGGCGGCGGTCGCGGCCGCCACCGCCGGTGGCGAGGTGCCGAACTTGAGCATCAGGCGCGACAGAAACTCCGCCTCCAGCTCGGGATTGGGCGGGGTGGGCTGCCACTGGAAATCGTCGCCGTACTTGGTCAGCCTGGAGTCGGGCTTGGTCGCTACCTGCACCGCGCCATAGTGGGTGATGTAGATTTCCACGGTGCCCGGTTCAGTCCCCTGCTCGATGCGCGAACGGAACTTGTCGCGCCGGTAGGTATCGGTCAGAAAGTCGAAATACTTGCCTAGGATGTCGCCCAGCGCGCTGTGCGGCTGGCCGGCGCGGTTTTCGGCCCAGTCGGTTTCCATGATGCCCAGCGTGGGCTGCTCCACCGCCAGCGCGAAGCCGTTCGCCAGCCAAAAATCGTGCAACGTACTCCAGGCCGCTTCGGGGGTTGCCTTGACGACCAGCCAGCGCTCCGAGCCGGCGCGTGCCAGGTGGGCATCCGGGTTGGCTGGCAGGACGTCGCTCACCTTGCCGGCGGCGCGCGCCGCGGCCGCACCGGATGCCGTCGTCGCCAGGTAGCGATCGTCATAAGTCGGCGTGGTCAGGTCCGGCGGAACCTCCAGCGGCGGGGTCGAGACCGACGACTTGTAGTCGATCTTCTTGCCCAGTGACACGGTTGATTCACAACCACCGAGCAGCGCGCCCAGAAGTGCGAAGCAAAGCACCGCGGCAAGCCGGGGGCGAGTTAGGAAGGAACGATGCAGCATGCTTCAATCTCCGTCAGAGGCAACCGGCTTCGCGCAACGCGGCGCGAACGGTTTCATGATGCGAAGCAGCCAGCGGGGTCAGGGGCAGGCGCAGTTCGCCGCCGATGAGCCCCATTTCCGCCAGTGCCCATTTCACCGGAATCGGGTTCGCCTCGAGAAACAATTTGCGATGCAAAGCCAGCAGCCGGTCGTTCGCCGCGCGCGCACGACCGATGTCCCCGGCGAGCGCCGCGGCGCACATTTGCGCCATCAGCTGCGGCGCGACGTTGGCGGTGACCGAGATCACGCCATGGCCGCCCATCAGCATGAGCGGCAGCGCGGTGAGGTCGTCGCCGCTGTATACCGCGAAGTCCGGCTTGCCCGCCGCGCCCAGCGCCCGGATGAGCTCGCTGCCACGGCCGAGATCGGCAGTCGCATCCTTGATGCCGATGATGCCGGGCACCTGCGAGAGGCGCACAACGGTGTCGGTGGCCAGGTCGGCCGCGGTGCGGCTCGGTACGTTGTACAGGATCAGCGGCAGATCGACTTGCTCGACGATGGTGCGGAAATGCCGGTAGAGCCCTTCCTGCGTGGGCTTGTTGTAATACGGCACCACGGACAGGCAGCAGCTCGCGCCGACTTGCTTGGCGTAACGGGTCAGTTCGACCGCCTCTGCCGTCGCGTTGGCGCCGGTACCGGCAATGACGGGAACCCGCCCCGCAGCGCCCTCGATCGCGGACTTGATCAGCAGGCAATGCTCTTCGACATCGACGGTCGGCGATTCGCCAGTGGTGCCGACGATGACAATGCCCGAGGTGCCGTTGGCAACATGAAAGTCGACCAGCTTGGCGAGCCCGCGCAGATCGAGTGCGCCGCCGGCTTGCATCGGCGTGACGATCGCGACCAGACTTCCCTTCAGCATCCGAGACAACCCGAAAAAGCGCGTATTTTACCCTAAACCCCAGTGGGTAGCGGCGGCGGCCACGCTCTTGCGCGCCCGACCGCGGCCAGTCGCTGCCGCACCGCCGCCCGCGGCGCAGCGACCAGGCCCTGCTCGAATGCAATCACGGTCAGTCGATCGCGCGCGAAATCGAGCAGTTCGCCCGGGGCGAGCAGGAACGCCGGATTGGCCGGTCGGCCGTAGCTCGCGTTGCCGAAGGCAAACGTTTCGTAGAGCACAACACCGTCGTCGGCAAGCGCGGAGAGCAGATGCGGGAACAAGGCGCGATGCAGGTAGTCCACGACGACGATGGCGTCGAAGCGCTCTCCCGGAAAGGGCCAGGCCCCGGTTTCCAGATCGACCGCGCGGGTCTCGATGCCCGGCGTCGCGGCGAGCTTCGCCAGCGCGGCGCCGTCGCGATCGGCAGCCACGACGCGCGCCCGGCGGGCGGCGAAGAACAGGGCGTGGCGGCCATTTCCGGCCGCCAGGTCGAGCACGCGCGCGCCGCCGGCAATGAGCGGGGCGAAGCGAACAACCCAGGGCGATGGGCTGGGGTCGTTCATCCGCGCCGCCTTCGCGACCGTGGCGACGCGGATTTTTCATCGCCCCTGCTTTCCTGCGCGGCGCCCACCAGCCAATCGACGACCGCTTGCGCCTCGGGCCTTTTCCTGCTCGCCGCAGAGCGCACGACAAAATAAGCGCGCGTGGTCGCGTGGGTGTTGCGAAACGGCGCGACGAGCTTGCGCTGCTCGAGCAGCCGATCGACCAGCGGGCTTCGTCCAAGCGCCACGCCCTGCCCGTCGATGGCCGCCTGGATGAGCAGATCGAACTGGTTGAAGCGCAGCGCGCCCGCGCCGGCGGTCTCCGCCAGGCCGATGGCCGCGAACCACTGACCCCAGTTAAGCCAGGGGAAGCGGCCGCGCTCGTCGTCGAGGTGCAGCAGCACGTGGCGGGCCAGGTCTTCGGGTCGCTTCAGGGGCCGGGCGCGGTCGGCGGCGAGCGCCGGGCTGCATACCGGTTGCAGGCGCTCGCCGAAGAGCCGGTGCGCACCCGGCGGCGCCATCGCTTCCGGGCAATAGCGCACCGCGAGATCGATGCGCTCGCGGTCGAGGTCGAGAATTCGGTTGTCCGCCGAAATGAAGATGTCGAGGGCCGGATGCTGGGCGCGGAAATGCGGCAGGCGCGGCAGCAGCCACAGCGCGGCGAAGGGTATCGAGGTGGAAACGGTCACCGGCCGGGCGACCCCTTCGCGCCGAATGCGGGAGATCGCCTGCTCGATATCGCCGAGAACCGCCTTGGCGGTGCCGTGCAGCACCTGGCCCGCCTCGGTGAGCAGCAACGCGCGGTGCCGGCGCTCGAACAAGGCGGTTCCGAGCTGCTCTTCGAGCGTCTGGACCTGGCGCGACAGCGCCGATTGCGTGAGGTAGAGCTCCTCGGCCGCGCGCGTGAAGGAAAGATGCCGCGCCGCGGCCTCGAAGCCTTTGAGCAGATCGAGCGAGGGCATGCGAGCGCGCGTTCCCGGCACCGCCGGGGCCGACTTAGACATTCCGTTTCTGCATGCTAACCATGCGTCGAAAGCGTTTGAGCCGCCCCGCCCTTGTACCGATAATCAAGCCTCGAAACGCGGCTTGCGCCGGGCCGCCTGAATGAGGTCGGCGCATGCATTCTAGGCATAGATTGCGAAAACCGCCATGGCCAAACTCAATTCCCTTGCCAAGCGTACTCGCCGCTCGACGCTGCGCCCGCGCGAAGCCCTCCTGCTCGACAACGCGCAGGGCAGCGTCCTTGTCGTCGAGCATGGCTGCCTGTGGGTGACGCTGGAGCACGATGCGCGGGACGTCATTCTGGGTCAGGGGATGCGCTTCACGATCGACCGGCCCGGACGCACAATCGTCGCCGCCGAAGCCCCCAGCACGCTGCGGCTGATCGTGCCGCTCGGCCGCGGCCAGCGTATCGCCCGCGCGCTCGCGCGCTCGGCAGCGCTGCTCTTTGCCGCCTGGTCCGGGCGCGCCGTGCCGCACGCCTAAGGCCTGCCGCGCCCGGCGGCGGGCAGCCCTACTTGCGCGCGAAGCCGATGCCGCCGCTGCCGGCGGTGATGAGGATGGTGTCCCCCGGGACGAACTTGCCGGCCAGGATTTCCCGCGCCAGCGGATTCTCGATTTCCTGCTGGATCGCGCGTTTCAGCGGCCGCGCGCCGTAGACCGGATCGAAGCCGACCTTGGCCACCTCGGCGAGCGCCGCCGGGGCAACCTCGATGCGCATCTCCAGCTTCGCCAGCCGCGCCTCGAGCGCCTTGATCTGGATCCTGGCGATGGACTCGATATTCTTTTCCGACAGCGCGTGGAACACCACGATCTCGTCGATGCGGTTGATGAACTCGGGCCGGAAGCTCGTCTTCACCTCCGCCATGACCGCGAGCTTGATCACCCCGTAATCGTCGCCGGCCATCTGCTGGATCATCTGCGAGCCGAGATTGGAGGTCATCACGATCACGGTGTTCTTGAAATCGACCGTGCGGCCCTGGCCGTCGGTCATGCGGCCGTCGTCGAGCACCTGCAGCAGCACGTTGAACACGTCGGCATGCGCCTTCTCCACCTCGTCGAGCAGGATCACGCTGTACGGCTTGCGCCGCACCGCTTCGGTCAGGTAGCCGCCTTCCTCGTAGCCGACGTAGCCGGGCGGAGCGCCGATCAGGCGCGCCACCGAATGTCGCTCCATGAATTCGGACATGTCGATGCGAATCAAATGCTGCTCCGAGTCGAACAGGAACTCGGCGAGCGCCTTGCACAGTTCGGTCTTCCCCACCCCCGTGGGCCCCAGGAACAGGAACGAGCCATAGGGCCGGTTGGGGTCGCCCAGTCCGGCGCGAGAGCGCCGAATCGCGTCCGAAACCAGCCGCACCGCCTCGTCCTGCCCGACGACCCGCTGATGCAGCGCGTCCTCCATGTGCAGGAGCTTGTCGCGCTCCCCCTGCATCATCTTCGACACCGGGATGCCGGTGGCGCGCGAGACGACTTCGGCGATCTCCTCGGCGCCGACCTGCGTACGCAGCAACTTCGGCTTCTTGGCCTGTTCCTTGGCGAGCTTGGTGTCGGCTTTCTTCAGCTGCGCCTCGAGCTGGGGCAACTTGCCATATTGCAGCTCCGACATCGTCTGCCAGTCGCCCTTGCGCCGCGCCTCCTCCATCTGCAGCTTGATCTTGTCGATTTCCTCCTTGATGTGCTGCGCACCCTGGACCTGCGCCTTTTCGGCCTGCCAGATCTCGTCGAGGTCGGCGTACTCCCGCTCCAGGCGCTTGATCTCCTCTTCGATTGCGGAGAGGCGCTTCTTCGACGCCTCGTCCTTTTCCTTCTTGACCGCTTCGCGCTCGATCTTGAGCTGGATGATCCGGCGCTCGAGCCGGTCCATCGCCTCCGGCTTGGAATCGATTTCCATCTTGATGCGCGCGCCCGCTTCGTCGATCAGGTCGATCGCCTTGTCGGGAAGGAAGCGATCGGTGATGTAACGATGCGACAGCTCCGCCGCGGCGACGATCGCCGGATCGGTTATTTCGACGCCGTGGTGGATCTCGTAGCGTTCCTGGAGGCCGCGCAGGATGGCGATGGTCGACTCCACCGACGGCTCGTCGACCAGCACCTTCTGGAAGCGCCGCTCGAGCGCGGCGTCCTTTTCGATGTACTTGCGGTATTCATCCAGCGTGGTCGCGCCCACGCAATGCAGCTCGCCGCGGGCGAGCGCAGGCTTGAGCATGTTCCCGGCGTCGATCGCGCCTTCGGCCTTGCCGGCACCGACCACGGTATGCAGCTCGTCGATGAACACGATCGTCCGGCCCTCGTCGGCGGCGATGTCCTTGAGCACCGATTTGAGTCGTTCCTCGAACTCGCCACGGTACTTGGCCCCGGCGAGCAATGCCGCCATGTCCAGCGATAGCACGCGCTTGTTCTTCAGTCCCTCGGGCACCTCGCCGTTGACGATGCGCTGGGCGAGGCCCTCGACGATCGCCGTCTTGCCTACGCCCGGCTCGCCAATCAGCACGGGGTTGTTCTTGGTTCGCCGTTGCAGGACCTGGATCACGCGCCGGATCTCGTCGTCGCGCCCGATGACCGGGTCGAGCTTGCCTTGGCGCGCGCGTTCGGTGAGGTCAACGGTGTACTTCTTGAGCGCTTCCCGCTGCCCTTCGGCATCCTGCGAATCGACGCCGGCGCCACCGCGCACCGCCTCGATGGCCTTCTCCAATGCCTTGCGATTCAGGCCAAGTTCGCGCGCCAGCCGCCCGGTCTCGCTCTTGTCGTCGGCAAGGGCAAGCAGAAACAGCTCGCTGGCGATGAACTG
>Ga0074045_10005975_pt1 | contig 10533 bp, 10 predicted proteins | sample BogForMeECP23OM2_FD_94442 | JGI IMG/M metagenome (GOLD analysis project Ga0074045, IMG submission 94442) | Bog forest soil microbial communities from Calvert Island, British Columbia, Canada - Bog Forest MetaG ECP23OM2 | ecosystem: Environmental > Terrestrial > Soil > Wetlands ... | reverse complement strand
TCACCGTCACCCACGTCAGGCCTGCCCGCACATGAGGGTTTTTCGCGATGTATCCATTGTCGTCATAGTTGAGAAACCCATTACGAGTCACCGGGTTGTAGGCCACAAGCACAGCCACGGCCAACAGCAGACACAACAGCAAAGTGCGTTGCCCGGCGGACCGAAATAACGACTGAAACAACTTGGACTGAAGCAACCTGGAGGAAGCCGGCGCTGCCGCCGGTTCGACGCATTTCGCCACCGCGGCTGAAGAAGACGAACTCATGGATTCAACCATTCTGAACCAGACGCGGACCATCGCGGGAAAGAACCGCGAAGCGTGAATGCCCATGGTAACTGCGGGATGCTCCCGACCGCCGTGCCTCTGCGCTAAAATGGGGCTCGCCGGAGCGCCCATGCCGAATCTTCAAGTAAATGCCGACCGCGACATCGCTCGCGCTTCCACTCTGCCCGCCGCCTTCTATTTCAGTCCCGCAACCTACGAAGAGGAAAAGACCAAGATCTTCGGCTCTACCTGGCAGGTAGTGGGTCACATTCACCGGGCCGCGAACCCCGGCGACTATTTCACGTTTGACCTCATCGGAGAGCCGCTCCTCATTGCCCGCGGCGAGGACGGCATCCTGCGCTGCTTTTATAATGTGTGCCGGCATCGCGCCGGCAACCCCGCCTCCGGATGCGGAAACCGCAAACTCTTCCGCTGCGGCTACCACGGCTGGACCTACCGTCTAGACGGCGCCCTGCTCGTGACCCCCGAGTTCGATGGCGTCGAAGATTTCGACCCCCAGGACTTTGGCCTCGCCCCGATTCGCCTCGAGGAATGGTTCAACCTCATCTTCGTCAACCTCGATCCGGAGGCCAGCTCGCTGCAGGAATTTTTGGGCGAACTGCCCGCCCAGGCCGAGAAGTTCGATTTCGCCAACATGAAGTTTTCCGAGCGCCGCACCTACGAGATGAATTGCAACTGGAAAACCTACATCGATAACTACCTGGAGGGATACCACGTGCCGAGCGTCCACCCCGCGCTCAACCGCGAAATCAACTACAGTGCGTACACCGTCGAGAGTTATCACCAGCACGTTCGCCAGTGGACCCCGATCCGAGGCGCCCAGTCCGGCGATGCCGCCGAGCGCCGCTACCCGCAATCCGGCAACGACATCGACAACAACCTCACCGCCGACTACTTCTGGGTCTTTCCTAATTGGATGCTCAACTGCTATCCCGATAATATCTCGCTCAACATCGTCCTGCCGCTCGGCCCCGAGCGCACGCGCGTGATCTTTGAATACTATTTGCCCGGGAATGATCTAGGCAGCGATGCCGCCCGCAAAGCTTTCGCCTTCAGCGACGAAATTCAGGGTGAAGACGCCAGCATCTGCGAGATCGTTCAGAAAAATCTCCACTCCCGCAGCTACCACAGCGGCCGTTACAGCGTGAAGCAGGAAAAAGGCGTCCACGCTTTCCACCAGATGTACCGCGAACTAATGCCCGCATAGCAGTTCACTGAGAAAGTCGGCGTTGCGCTTGATTTTGGGTGGCGCAGCGGTTCACCGCTGCGATAACGGACATGTTTCGAGAGTCGGCTTTAGCCGCTGTGGTGAGACTGCGAGGTGGGAAGTACTTTTTCCCGTGGCCTGGTGGGTGAAGGATGGTTACCATCGATTAATCCCGAGCTGCACAGAATCATCGAAGTGAATATGGATCGCGCTAGAATCGTATAGAGCAGGCGGGGATGGCATATTGCCCTGGGGCAAACCCAACCCGCAGTCAACGGAGCCGCATCCACCTCAACATGTCGTCGTCCCGCGAAAAGAACGTCGTCATCTACGCTCTCTTGTTGGTAGCCGTCACGCTCGTTTTCTACAATCCCATCGTCCGTAACCAGTTCGTCGATTTCGATGACTTGTCCTACATTCTGAAGAATAACCATGTGGTGAGCGATGTGACGTCGACCACCGTGAAATGGTCGTTCTCCACCTTTCGCGACGGAAACTGGCATCCCCTGACCTGGTTGTCGCATGCCTTGGACTGCCAGATCTTTCACCTCAATCCTGTTGGCCATCACTACACCAGTCTCCTGATCCACACCGCCAGCGCCGTGCTTCTCTTCCTCTTATTGTGGCGGGCAAGCGGATTTATCTGGTCCAGTCTGATCGTGGCTGCATTGTTCGCCCTGCATCCTGTGAACGTTGAGTCTGTTGCCTGGGCCGCCGAACGTAAGAACGTGCTTAGCATGTTCTTCTTCATGCTCGCCCTCTATGCGTACGACCGGTATGCGCGTGGCGGCGGTCGGTATCTCTATTGGCTGGTAACCGGTTTGTTTGCTCTTGGCCTGTTGGCGAAATCGCAGATCGTCACTCTGCCGTTCGTCCTGCTGCTGTGGGATTACTGGCCCCTGCAGCGCATGAGTGCTGAGTCTGCGACAGCCGCATCCGCGACAACTGGATCTGCGGCAGTCGGTTCACCCGCGGCTCCCACTCCACGCTCATTCCGCTTTTTAGTGTGGGAAAAGTGGCCTCTCTTCGTTCTCGCCGCGGCCGATTCTATCGTCACCGTGATGGCCCAGCGCGCTGGCTCCTCGGTACGGACACTGGCGGAAGTTCCGATGTCCATACGATTGCAGAACGTCTTCGTCTCCTATGTGCGATACATCGGGAAAGCTTTTTGGCCCTCTCGCCTCATTCCCTTGTATCCGCGTCCCGTGGATTCGCTGCCTGCCTGGCAGGTTTTAGGAGCGGCGGCGCTACTGCTCATGCTGTCCGCGCTCGTCATTCGCTACCGTGACCGCCGTTATTTGCCCGTTGGCTGGTTCTGGTTTCTGGGAACTCTAGTTCCGATGATCGGCATCATCACGGTTGGTGAGCAGGCAATGGCCGACCGCTACGGCTATCTGCCCTTTATCGGACTATTTGTCGCGGTCGTGTGGGCTCTCGGTGACCTAGCCGCCAAGCTCGAAGTCCGCGGCGCCTGGCTCGCCGCTTCTGCCGTTGCCGCACTGTTCGTTCTGGGCAGTCTCACGTACCACCAGATTAGCTATTGGCACGACAACGAAACCTTGTGGCGCTATACGTTGACCGTCGCCTCCGACGGGAATTACACCGCGCACAGCAATCTCGCGCTTGCTTTAGCCAAGAAGGGCGAGCCCGACGGAGCTCTCGTTCATTTCCACATTGCCAAGGCAATGCACAAATATTCGGTCGACCAAATCCTCGCGCTCGGCGCCTACGAATTGCACGTCAGGCACTCCCAGGAAGCGCTCGCCGACAGCAATGAGGCGCTGCACGATTCCAGCGATCCGAAGGTACAGGCCGCTGCGTTGGCCGAGTCTGGTCAAGCCCAGTTGCAATTGCAACACTACGACTTGGCAAACGAGAGCTACCAGAATGCGCTACGCCTGAATCCGGACGACGGCCAGGCGCTGACCGGTTTAGCCGTTCTGGCGCTGCGTCAGGGGAAGTCCGATGTGGCGGTTGCTGAACTGGAACGCGCTGTGAAAGCCGATCCCAACGATGTGAATGTCCTGGTCTACGCGCAAGCCCTGCGCCGCGTCGGTCGTTCCGCGGAGGCCGATTCCGCGACCGAGCAAGTCCAGAAGATTTCCCAGGACCTAGGCCAGGCACAATTCGACGCCAGACAACTCCTCTTCTTTGCCGGCCTGAAGCCGCTGTAGAGTGTGACCGGAAGAATTTTCACCGCCGCGACGCAGAGTGCGCCGAGTTTAATCAAGAAAAAACGAAACTCGAAAGAATGACTTACTCTGTGTACTCCTGTGTACCCCCGTGCCCCCCCGTGGTTAAGGTCTTGACGTTCCTCGCCCTATCTCGGCGCCCTCAGCGTCTCGGCGGTGGAACCCAGCTTCGCTTCAGCAACAAACAAGTGATGTCATCGTGCTGCGGAGTGTTCCCCACGTGCCGATCCAAATCCGCGAGCAAGCTGCGCAGCAGTTCCGGTGGAGCTGCCCCCGACTCGCGATCCACCAGCCGTATCAAGGCCGGTTCGCCGTATTCTGCATAGTTCGCATTCTCTGCTTCCACCACGCCATCCGTAAAAATCACCAGCCAGTCTCCCGGCTCCAGGCGAGTCGTCCCCACCTGGTAAGGCGAGTCCGCAAAAATTCCGATCGGGATGCCTCCCACCTCCAGCCGCTCCAAGGCACCCGATTTCTTCCGCAGAATCGGAACATTATGCCCCGCGTTGACATAAACGATGTCTCCGGTCACCGGGTCGAGCTCCGCGAAGAAAGCGGTAGTGAAGCGACCTCCGCCCATGCTGTTCGAACAGGCATAGCGATTCACGCTCGCCACCAGTTCCGCCAGCGCGACGCCGCTCGTCGACAGCGTCCGCAGACTAGCCTGGAAGGTCGCCATCAGCATCGCCGCCGGAATACTCTTTCCCGCCACATCGGCCACCACAAATAGAATGCGGTCTTCATCAGACGTCCGGCCCGGCCGCAGAATCACATCGTAGTAATCGCCCGCCACCGTGTTTGCCGCACGCGTCACATAAGCAATCTGATATCCCGGAATCTGCAGCGGCGCGTCCGGCAGCAACCACGCCTGAATATCCTTGGCGATTTCCAGGTCGCGCTTCATCACCACCCGATCCGCCAGCTCCAGCAGCAACACGACGAACATCAGCAGCCCGCCCCAGAAATGCAAGTCCAGTCCCTGAACCTCGACATGTTTCCCGGCGTCGGTGTAAGTGGCTCCGCCGCCGGGAAAGAACAGCAGGATTAGCGCCACTACCAGCAGCACGCGCCGTGCCGGGGTCAGCTTTTCCAGAATCGCCCAGAACAGCGCCTTCGCCATCCGCCAGACCCGTCTAAACCTGGACGGCTCCGCCCGCACTTCATCCAGCCCCGCGGAGTAGAGGCGGTAACTCGAGCGCGCGTCTTTTTCAAATTGCGACCAGAGCTGGTTAAGCGCCAGTCCATCGCTCAGCCGAAGCCAGAAGCTACGGGCACGGCCCTTGAGTCGGGGTTGCGGCGGCACCGTTTGCTGAGGGGAGGCCATGTCGGAGCAATCATTATAGGGTAGTTAAGCGGAAGACTCGGCTATCGGTGCGTCGCCGAGCGCGGCGACACCCCGCTTCGGCAGGCTAGAAGCATATCTCGTAAAGGCTTTCGAAAGATACGGCTTCACAGACTACGGAAAAATGCCGTGTAGAGACGGGGCTTGCCCCGTCTCTTTACCACCTGAGCGCATGTTCGAGCACGAACGGGTAGGGCACGACTTTGAAGCCGTGCCGCCCAGGGCCAAGAAGAATATGGGCTTTAGCCACTGAGGGCCGGACAGTACGGCCATCAGTGGATTCCAGCCTTTGTGCACGGCAAGCCCTGCGTTTCCAATAATATGAACATGTTCAAAATATTCTTGACACACTGTTCTTACAGCCTTAATGTTGTGTTGAACACGTTCAATATCGCCGAGGAGGCTAACATGCCAGCGCAAGCCAACAACAACATCATCGTCGTCACCTACGTGGTTTATCTACTGATCAGTGTCGCCCTTACCATCTGGGTCGCCCGCACCCTCTACAAGCGCGGCGCTATCTTCCTGGTGGACGCTTTTCATGGCAGCTCGGAACTCGCCGATTCGGTCAACCATCTGCTGGTGGTGGGCTTTTACCTGATCAACATTGGCTATGTCTCGCTCGCGCTGAAGACCGGTGCAACCATCCTGACGTCACGGGCCGCAATCGAGTTGCTGAGCGACAAAGTAGGAATGGTACTGCTCGTTCTCGGCGGGATGCACTTCTTCAACCTGTTCGTCTTCTCCCGGATCCGCAGCCACTCGCAAGCGCCTCGCCGTCCAGTGCCGCCTCCGCCACCGGTCGCGCCGGATGCTGTGCTCAACCTCGCCATACCTCGATAACCGGAGCCCCCGCAACGGTCGGGAGGCGAACTTATGGCGCCAAAAAACCTGCGGAAAAGCTCGATGTTGAATCGCATTTGGCTGACGCTTCAGTTCTCGGCTGGCGCAGCGGTTCGGGGGATGTGCTTGCCTTTGGGTGGCGCAGCGGTTTACCGCTGCGGTAGAAGCTTTCTTTCGACCTGCGGCTTTAGCCGCTGAGGTAAGACTCCGGCGCAAGAAGCACTTTTCCGCAGCCAGTTAAGGAGTGCTCAACATGCAAAAACTCTACGTGCTCTATGATCCCAAATGCGAGCTTTGCTGTCGTTTAAAGGATTGGCTAATGGAACAGCGGTCGTGGATCGCTCTCGAGGTAATCCCAGCCGGTTCGGAAAAAGCGCGGAAGCTGTTTCCCCAACTGGAACGGATCGCCAGCCAGAACGATCTCGCCGTGATCAGCGATGAAGGCGCGGTGTATCTGAACGACCGCGCCTGGATCATGGTTCTCTACGGGCTGGAGGAGTATCGCGATTGGGCGGCCCGCCTGACCCATCCGCTCCTGATGCCACTGGCTCGACAAGCCTATGCCGCACTCTCCAGTAACCGCCATTTCCTCTCCCGCTGGCTGAGTTCGACCAAGGCGGAAGTGATTGCTGACGAACTGCGTAACGTCGTGCTCGAACCTTGCGTTCTGCCCTCAGGCAACCTGCCGGAGCCGGATATTAGGGACTACCTGCAATAACGACAATGACAATGATAATGATAAAGATAATGACAAAGACAAACATAAAGACGAAGACGAATCCGACCGTCAAACCGCGGACCACCGCGCGCGCCGAAGACACCCGCCGCAAGATCTACGACGCCGCGCTCGAGTTGTTCCGCGAAAAGGGATTTGAACCGACCACCATGCGCGACATCGCCGCCAAAGCGGGCGTCGCGCTCGGTGGTGCCTACTATTACTATTCGGCCAAGGACGCGATCGTGCTGGATTTTTACCGGCAGATGCAGGCTAGCAGCCACGAGGTCATCCTCGAGGCTCTGGCGGGACACAAGAAACTCCGGGACCGGATTCGATGTGTGCTGGAGAAGCGCCTGGAACTGTTGGAACCGAACCGTAAGTTTTGCGCCGCGCTCTCGCGGCATGCACCCGACGGCGCCGATCCCCTCTCGCCCTTTAATGAGGAAAGCCGGACGATCCGCGAACACGCCATCGAGCACATGCGAATCGCGATAGAAGGAGGCGATGTAAAAGTGCCGTCCGACTTGCAGCCGCGCCTGCCTTACCTCTTATGGCTCTATCAGATGACGCTGATCATGTTCTGGCTCTACGACCGGTCGCCGGGCCAGCGGCGCACGCGACGGTTAATGGATAAGAGCCTCGGGCTGCTGGTCAACCTCCTGCGGATCTCCACTCTGCCGCTAATGAAACCTCTGCGCAAGGCCGCGCTGGAACTGGTGGAAGACGTGGATGCGTAGGTTAATCCCGTGAGTTGTTCAGGTGTACGTACAAAGTGTTCCACGTGGAACACTTTATACTTGCTCTTATATATGTACATTGGCATACGTACAAACACTGAATTTAAGCAAAAATACGGCTCGTGATCTTCATGGCTGCGCGGGGTGGGGCTGCAAGTCTTTGATAATGCTCGGGGTCGAGTGTGGTTAGAGAGGCACATGCGGGCACTCATTACACTGTACCTCGAGACCTGGGGGCGCCCCGCGATCTTTCTGGAACGAGCTTTTTAGAACGAGCTGTCCAGAACGAGCTTCTTAGAACGTTCTCCCTAGAACGATCTTTTTAGAACGATCTGCCTAGAACGTTCTTCCTAGAATAGGTCCAATTGCGAATTTGCCTCTTCGGCGGCGTGAGCTCTCTGACTTCGCCGTGCATACTTCGTTCCAATCCTATATTTCTCCCGCAGTCGCGTCATCTGCAGCGATAACCGCTGCGCGTATCCTTGCGGCAGGAATGCACGACTCTCATAGCGCTTCTTATAGTTATCCACCAGGGCAGGGAAGTGCTCCGCCAGAAAGGGCAGGAACACCGCCGCCGAACACGGTTTCAAGAAAAGCGGATTGGCGAAGATATACTTCGCGCCCGCTTCACTGGCGGCTTTCACCAATGCTTCCAAGTCGCCCGGCCGGTCGGTAATCTCCGGCAGCACTGGAGCGCAGATCACGCCCGCATCGACGCCCGGCAGATTCAACTGACGAACCGCTTCCAGCCGCAGATCCGGCCGCGGCGCCCGCGGCTCGAGCCGCCGCGCCAGTTCCGCATCCACAGTGGTCACGGTCACATTCACAAAGATGCGGTTGTGCTCGCCGACCTGCCGCAGGATCTCCGCGTCGCGCGTGACCAGGTTCGACTTGGTCACAACTCCAATTTCCAGTCCCGAATGTTTCGCCAGCTCCTCAAGAATGGCGCGCGTCACCTCAAACCGGCGCTCCGCCGGCTGATACGGATCGGTAGCCGTACCAATCGCAATCTCTTCCCCACGTTTGACCCTTTTCAATTCCGATCGCAGAAGCGCGGCCGCGTGCTGCTTGACGAAAATCTTTCGTTCAAACTCCACCCCATCGCGCAGTTCCATGAACTCGTGGGTATAGCGCGCATAGCAATACTTGCAGGCAAACTCGCATCCGCGATAAGGATTGATGGCCCAGGTAAACGGAAGATTGCGCCGGCTCACCACCCGGTGGAGAAGAGATCGAGTCCCCAGCGTGAAGTACTCGACGTTGTGTCCCTCGCGCAGCGACTCACCGGCAGCCGCGAGGCGCGCGATGCCGATTAGCTTAGAATGAGAGTCGGCATCGGGGAGCAACGGGAATGAGGCCATAGGCGCCGGCGACGTTTCGCCATTTGTTCGCCTACGATACCTCTGATCAGGAATCTTGTCAAATGGGGCTAGGGGTATTGTATGGCGACGGCAAAAGTGCTACACGTTACCACTTAGTAATATTCGCTGAGGTCCGGGGCGCGCTCGCTATACATCCGCGCATAAGTAAAGGGACATAATAGAGGCAAGTGTGGCATACTCGAATTGGAGGATGCCATGCTCCCTCGACGGCTGCGTTTGCACGCGAGTACCTCCCGCCGGCTGCTCCATTTGAGTAAGGAAGCAGAACGGGATGGCGCTTACCGGGTGGCCAAGCGGTTGCGCGCCGTGCTCTTGAACGGAGAAGGCCGTACCAGTGGCGAACTCGCCGACATTCTCCAATCGCCACGATCCAAGGTATCGGAGTGGCTCTCTCGCTATGAGGCCTACGGAGTCGAGGGCTTGTTGGAAGGATACCGGCCGGGCCGGCCGGCAATCTTGACGGATAAGCAACGGGAACAGCTGGGGGACATTCTGGACAGCGGTCCGGTGGCCTATGGACTGGACACCGGGATCTGGACCTCGCCGATGATTGCTTGGGTGATCGAGCAAGAGTTCGGGGTTCAATATCATCCCGGCCACGTGCGCAAATTACTGCATGGTCTGGATTTTTCGGTACAGCGTCCGCGTCGGATTCTGGCTCGGGCCGATGCCGCCGCGCAAGATCGCTGGCATCGCCACACCTATCCTAATCTAAAAAAAATCCCAAAAGAAAAACTGCGCTCTGATCTTTACCGATGAAGCCAGCTTCCGCCAGGACTCGACGTTGCATGCCACCTGGAGCCGCATTGGACATCCGCCCGAGGTTTCGGTCACCGGGCAACGCAAGAGTGTCAAGATCCTCGGCGCCATCGAACTGTGGCAGACGCGATTTCACTATCAGCAGGACACCGTATTCAATGCGGTAACCTACTTGGGGTTTCTGGAAAGCCTGGCCAGCCGCTATCGTCGCCACGGTGCGATCCTGATTCAGGACAATGCCTCCTACCATAAGAAGGAGGTGGTGTGGAACTGGTTTAGCGCCAACCGGGACTGGTTGGAGGTTCACCAGCTACCGCCCTACTCCCCAGAATTCAACCCCACAGAGCGGCTGTGGAAATACACCCGCAAGAATGGCACTCACAATCGCTATTTTGAAAACGAAGGGGAATTGGTCGGCACGCTGACCCGGGTCTTCGGGGACATGCAAACGCACCCGGAACTGATCCGCCCCTCCCTTCTCTCTTTTTGTTGACTGGTATATCCCTTTATTTATGCGCGTGTGTATAGCAGGGCGGGCAGGCGAGTGGGGAGCGGGGCTGGACGCACCGTCACTCAGTTCACCGGGCTTTCTTTGTTTTAGTCTTACGCCCCTTCGCCTGGTTAATTCGCAGTGTGGTCTTGATGATCTCGACGTGTCGCTTAACTCTAAATGCGGATTGTTTGAGTTCCTTCTCAAGCATCGCCACAAATTTCGGGAGGGCACGCTCCGTTACGACGTCGATCATGTAACTCCGCTCCTCCCCCTTCCAGATTACCGTCCGATGGAATTTCATGTGCCCCGTTTTCCTGAAACCAACCTTCCCGCCAGCACACCTCACGTCGACAATGTCCCCTTGTACAACAACGACGGGGTTTATGAACTCCCAATTAATGTAGATCCCAGGCAACAGTTCGAACTGCGTGAACCTATATTCGAGTGCCTTCACTAGTACTATGACCACATGAATAGTAATACAGATAGATACTTGTCAGCGGACAGGTCCGGGCGTATTGCTGGGGCATGAGAGACGGCAGGAAAGTTCAGCTGCGGTTGTCCAAGCCTGAGC
>Ga0074045_10005974_pt1 | contig 10533 bp, 19 predicted proteins | sample BogForMeECP23OM2_FD_94442 | JGI IMG/M metagenome (GOLD analysis project Ga0074045, IMG submission 94442) | Bog forest soil microbial communities from Calvert Island, British Columbia, Canada - Bog Forest MetaG ECP23OM2 | ecosystem: Environmental > Terrestrial > Soil > Wetlands ... | reverse complement strand
CTCCGACCGGAGAGCTGATTTTGCTGGAGAACCAGGATCGCTCGCTCTGGAACCGGGAGCAGATCGCGGAGGGAGTGGCATTGCTGGAGAAAGCCCTGAAGTCTCGCCGCTTCGGCTCTTACACACTGCAGGCTGCGATTGCGGCCGTTCATGCGCAGGCGGAATCGGTGGCTGTGACCGACTGGCGGCAGATTGTGGGCCTCTACGACCAATTGGCACGAATTCAGCCTTCGCCCGTTGTACAGCTAAATCGTGCCGTGGCCATCGCCATGTGCGAAGGTCTGGAGCAGGGTCTTGCTCTCATTGATGACTTGCTATCGGGCGAGCACCTATCCCACTATCACCTCGCGCACTCTGCCCGTGCGGACCTGTGCCGCAGATTAGGGCGGATTCCGGAGGCCCGTGCTTCGTATGAGAAGGCGCTCGCCCTGGCGCAGCAGGAACCGGAGCGCCGTTTTCTTGCCAGGCGGCTTGCGGAATTGGAATAAAAAAGGTTCGTTTGTGCTGTCGATTTTGCACGTGCGCGACGACCATGGCAGAAAGCGCGGACACACCTCGGAGCTTGGGGAATGAGTTCTATTTTTCGTATCCGCTGATTGTTAGGTGCGTGAAGCGGTTTGCGACTTCCCCAAGTTGCGAGTGGTTAATGCTTTGCACCGGTGGCCACTCTACGCATCTGTTGACGACTCGCAGTGGCCAGAACGGAACGAATATTGTGTCGAGCCTTTTCTCCTGATTCAGCTCGGGAGAATACGCGGTGTCTCCCACGATTGGGTCGTCGAATCTAGTAATGGCAAGCTGCAGCAAAAGGGCTTCGATGCTGAGCGTGAACACATAAGCGTCAGGCAATCGCACAACTGTGCTTCCGTGCGGTTGTCCGTATCGAGTTTTGTAGATGCCCTGTTTCTTTCCTCGCGGCTGTTGAATGCGACCTATCCACATGTGGGCTTCGTCAATAGGTCGTTGAGAATGAGCAAACTGCTGCCGAGTCTGATGGTCGAAGAAAGGCTCGCGATGTCTCGTAATGTAGTCGCCGATAAAGGCAGATTTCATGGTGTAGGCGGCGATTGCTGCCAAACTCTGCGGTAAAATGCAGACATTGCAATCGTGAAGAATGATGTCCTGTAGACAGTGCTTGGCATCACGGTCTATTTGACTCATCCATCCCGAGTTGCAATCCCCGCAGACAACATTAGCCTTCAGATCGAATCGTTTGCCAGTCCATCGGGTCGGCGTAGTGCCATACCTGCGCTGATAAATGTCGTAATGATGCGTTCGACTTTCAAGAAGCTTATTCACCCAATCACTGCGCAGATGTTCACCCGTGAGCGAAGCCGTGGATAGGCAGAATGCACACTGTCTCATTTCAGCAATCCAGATGTATTCATTTCAGTTCACCTTAGACGCATCACGTTCCCTCGCAATCACCATAACGTCACCGCCATTCTTATTCGCTTCAGGTCCGGTGATGGGTGCCCCGTGCTTCCGTTTTGTGCAAGGGCGGGTGCGATGCTGCCTATAGTATAGAAAACCGGGGACAGGCCCCCGTTTTCAGGGTTGAATTCTTGATTCTGAGTTTCGCTTGACGTTCGCCTAACGACTGATACGATGAAAATGGGGGAAAGTGAAATGACTACCGTGGAGATCTATAAAATCCAGGAAGCGGGAGAAGACTGCGTCGTCTTCAATAACGGTGAACAGCGCGTCAGGGTCAATTTCTCTAACGAGAAACTCTATCCGTATTTTACCAAAGAGGACCGCGCAGCAGATTTTCGGCCCTTAATCGGGAGGGACGCAACGTTACCATATCCGGTCTCCGCGAGTAGCGAAGCTGGGTACCTAAGCATCGCTGTAGATATCCAGAGGACGGCCGAAAACGAGGCTCACGTACACGAGATGCATGTTCCATTTTCATCGATCGAGGTTTTCATCGTAGGTCGGGCAGTCGGCTGGGGAAATCGGCGATGAGTCAGGAATGGTCAGCAAACGTGAATTGCCCTTCGTTCAACATGTGAAGTGCTCGCACTGTGGTAAGGAGCATGGAGTGCGGGTTGAGTGGCAACTAGGCTATGGTGCCGGGAACGAACAAACGATTAAGTGCCTGCGGTGCAACGAAAACTTCGATGCTATATTGGCCGGACCATTTGCGGGCGGTCCATTGGCTCTTCGTACGCCGTGGCATTATTTCAGCCAGTGGATTTTGATTTCCTTTTCCAATGGTTTGAATTCCACGTCGCCGGTGACGAGTTCCGCTATCCTTTCCTTGGCTAGCGCCGCGGCGAAAGCGTCGGCCAAACTCATCTTGAAACGCGCCTTAAAATCAGCTGCGTTGTCCGCCAATGCCCGGGTGGTGGACTGAAAATCAATTGGGAGGCCAGGAAGAATTTTTGCGGCTTCCGCCCACGCGCCCGGACCATCCTTCTTCAAAATCGAGTACTTCACTTCGGCGTAGTTCACATCGGTCATAAGGGCTGGCTGGTCCTTTCTACCCGCGGAAACGAGCAGGGCTTCCATCATCTCCGCGCCGGGTTCGTCACGGAAGTAGGCGATCAGTGCATAGCTGTCCAGGACCTTATCGGGCACCTTAGCGGGCATGGCGCTCCTCGAGTGCCCGTTCTTGTTCCTGGTGTTCGGCCCAGTCCTCCATCAATGGCTTCCCTGCCTGCGTGCGCTTCAAGATGCCGCGCCCGCGCTTGATCAGCGCCGCGGTAACAGGTTTGAGGAGGATGCCCTCCGGTGTGGCTTGAACCACTGCCTTGGTCCCGTCCTCGATGTCAAATTGTTTGCGCAGGCGAAGCGGGATGACGACTTGCCCTTTTGTGGTAAACCACACGGTCACTGGTTTCTCGGTCATACTCATGCCAGATAGTATTACACAGGTGCAAGAATCCGTCAATATATGCAAAGTAGGATTTATATCTAGCAGAAGGAGATAGGCTGCTGAGTCTTAATGCATGGTCGAACACCGGAATCTGGCAACCGCGGAAACGTTCCCGTTGCCCGAACGGATGGAGACTGCTGAACCTCCGATCTGGTCGCAGCTTTTCCAAAAATATTTCGCCACCGCTGTCGAATTTTTGTCTGCGCGACGACTATAGGATGAACGACCCAGTGCGCTAAGCTGCTGCTGGCTCCCACCAAAGGGAGAAAGCCTTTAAAGGAGAAGACAATGCCGCAATATTTGGTTGCTGGTTACCTGCCCGACGACTTCGACCCGTCTCAAATGGACGAAGCGGCGGGCCGCAAGATCCACGCGCTCAACGAAGAGATGGAGGCTAAGGGTGTCCTGAAGTTCGCCTGCGGCCTTGGGGCCGCGAAGTCGCTGCGGGCACAGCCGAATGGGAAGGCGCTCGTCACCGACGGGCCGTACCTGGAAACCAAGGAACACATCGGCGGTTTTTGGATATTGGAATGCGCTGACATGGACGAGGCAGTGGCATGGGCGCGCAAAGGCGTCGCCGCCACTGGGGGGCAGATCGAGTTGCGAGAGATTTTCTTTGTGCCGTCCCCCGCAAAGGACTGAGCGGAGGATTTGAACGAAGGAATGAGGGCATGCGGGCCGCGACGGCGACAGAAGGCTGCGCGCTGAAGGGCGTTCTCACGAAAAAAAGGCACCTTCTCAAAAGGGAGAAACTATGCGGCTAACAAAGGTTAGTGCGATTGCAATCAATGGCTTGGCTCTGCTGGTTGTGCTCGGTGCGGCGTACCAGGCGAGGGCCCAGGATGTCGCGACGTCTTATCCGAGGATGGCCCCGATCGATCAGTACCTCATGACGGATCGCGATGCGGAAATAGCCCTTGCGCGAAGTTCGGCGCCGGAGTCCATTTCACGCGATGCCGAGGTGTTGGTTCTCGGACGTCATGGTTTCGAATCGGCGGTCAAAGGCAAGAACGGTTTCGTGTGTATCGTAGGACGTTCTTGGACCTCCGCGGCGGATGCTGACTTTTGGGATCCGAGAGTGCGGGTCCCGATGTGTGTGAATGCAGCAGCCGCGCACTCCTACCTTCTACGAGTCACAAGAATTACCGAGTTGATTCTGGCGGGACGCACGAAAGTTCAGACGGAGGAGACCATCGCCGCGGCCATCGACAAAAAGGAACTTCCGCCGATGGAACCCGGGGCCATGTGCTACATGATGTCAAAGGAAGGATACGGCGGCGCGACCCTCCCCCACTGGCCTTCCCACCTCATGTTTTTCTATTCGGACACCGACCCTGCAATCTGGGGAGCTAATCTGCCGGGTTCTCCTGTCTTTGGTGTGACCGACACCGAGGAGCACCTGACACAGTTCGTGATTCCTGTGCAACGCTGGTCAGACGGAACGGAATATCGCGAAGCCTCCGCCGCCGAGCATCATCATTAGCACCTGCACGCCCACCAGACCCTGGCCGGCAGGGCTGCCAAGGGTAAGAGGCAAATTTTTTTGAAGGATTTGTCGAATTCCGGTCCCCCGTTCGACTATGTAGTGAAGGCAGGGCAAACGGCCGGCCTGAAGACCGTTACAGGAGAATGGAGAAATCATGACGCAGTATTTGGTTGCGATTCACCACCCCGACAACTACGACCCTTCCAAAGAAGGCGAAGCGATGATTCGCGATATCGACGTGCTCAACGAAGAGATGGAAGCTGCTGGCGCCAGGTTTTTCGCCGGCGGCCTCAGCGCGCCCAGCAGCGCGAAGTCGCTGCGGGCGCAGCCCAATGGAAAAGTGCTCATCACCGACGGGCCGTATCTGGAGACCAAAGAGCACATTGGCGGTTTTTGGATACTGGAAGCTGCTGACATGGACGAGGTACTGGCGTGGGGGCGCAAGGCTGTCATCGCTTGCCGGGCGCCGGTCGAGGTGCGCGCGTTTTTGGCGATGCCGGCCTGACGGCTGGCATCGCGATTCGCCTTCTATTCCCATGAGCAATCAACTTACTCGTCGCGAATTCGCTATCCGCACCGCCGGCTTCGGTCTGGCTTTGGGACTCACACCTGCAGCTACGCTTGCGGAGGCTCAGCAAGCCTCGCGCTCAGAAACTTCGCCGGCGGTTGCGGACCCCTATTCCCTTGTCGATCCGGAACTTCTTCCTGTGCTCAAGCAGTTCCCCGCCTTTGACCTCTCAGAGGAGATGGTCGTCAAGTTCCGGCAAACACCCGGCATGCCCCCGTTACCTGCTCCCGCGCCGCAGCCCGTGGAGCGGCATATCCCCGGGCCGCCAGGAGCACCCGAGGTTCGTCTGTGGGTCGTTGATCCTGCGCCGTCGGAGAAGGGCAAGCCGTTGTTGCTTCACATGCATGGCGGCGGCTTCATGATGACAGATCCCACGTTGATGCCCCGCCTGCAAGGGATCGCGAGAGATTGCCGCTGCGTCGTCGTCTCGGTCGACTACCGGCTGGCTCCGGAGACGCGCTATACCGGTTCGCTTGAGGACAATTACGCCGCGCTGAAGTGGGTTCACGCCCATGCAGCGGAGCTCGGCATTGATCCCTCCAGAATTGCCGTGGGCGGTGAGAGCGCGGGCGGCACCCACGCAGCGAGCCTCGCGATTCACGCGCGCGACCGCAACGAAGTTCCCATCGTCTTCCAGTTGCTCATCTACCCCGCGCTGGACGACCGAACGGGCAGCACCCGTCCAGCGCCGCCCGCCAATGGCCGCTTCATGTGGACTGCGAGTAACAATCGTTTTGCCTGGAGCTCCCTGCTCGGTGTTCCCGCGGGTTCCTCCAAGGTGCCGGCAGCCGCCGTACCCGCCCGGGTAGCCAGCGTCGCCGGCCTACCGCCTGCCTGGATCGGCGTCGGTTCTCTTGACCTGTTCGCCGAAGAAGATATGGAGTATGCGCGCCGGCTCGTCCACGCTGGAGTCGCAACCGAACTCCTGGTCGTGCGTGGTGCCTACCACGGGTTCGACCTCTTCGTGCCGGATGCCGAAGTCTCCCAACAATTCAGCGCGAGTTGGAAGTCTGCGCTGCGCAAGGCATTCGTAGGTCGCTAAGGTAATTAGCACAGAAGATGGAAGCGCCGCGGCAGAGTGCGGGGCAAAGTTAAACAAAATCAGATAGGACTCGAAGGAGCTCAGTCATGAGAAAAGTCAATGTGCTTAAATTTGTCTCCCTGGATGGAGTCATACAAGCCCCAGGTGGGCCAGAGGAAGAGACCAGCGGCGGCTTCGCGTATGGCGGGTGGATCAGTCCTCATTCATGTTAGCGCTAAGAAAAGCAAGGCTGGGCCACTCGCCAGTGGAGGGCCCTCAGGGCTTTGCGGGCAGCGGCTGCCAGAGCTCGATCTTATTTCCATCCAGGTCATAGATCCAGGCAAAGCGGCCGTAGGATTCATCCAGTCGTTTGGCGTCGATCTTTACTCCCTCTTGTTTTAAGCGCTCGAGCAGAGCATCCATATCGTCCACGATGTAGTTGATCATGAGCGGTTGCGTGGCTGGGATATAGTCGGTGGAGGCGGAAAAAATAGTCCAAACCGTAACCTGTTCCGTGTGCGGGTCGTCGTGTTCGCGCCACGGAAGCATCGCGCCATGGCCTTTGTCAGCCAGTCCAAGATGCTTCGCATACCATTCGCGCATCTGATCACGATTGGCGGATTTGAAGAAGACGCCGCCGATTCCAAGAATGCGCCCGCGCTGCTCCGTCTTGACGGGCGGCTTCGACTTTTCAGGTTGCGGAGATTCCACTTTCTGTCCTCCTGTTGAGTTGGCCGCGATGAGCAACAGCGACCCCAGTGCAATTGTGCTCCACGGTATTCTTTGCATCGGCGGATTATACATAAGTTTCGATTCGAATGGAGAAATCGGTTCGCTCAAGGTTCGCCGCGATTTATCCTTTCCAGATCGCGCATGAGGTCTCCAACCGGCTCGGGCTAAATAATGGAGTGACTGTCGATTTTTCGGGCTCTCAGACGACTATAAGATGAACGACCCAGAGCGCAAGGCTGCGCTGCTGGCTCCCACCCAGAGGAGAGGAACGAGGAGAAGAACGAGGAGAAGAACGAGGAGAAGAACAATGAAATACATCTGTTTGGGATACCTCGAGCCAGGAAAATTCGAAGGGATGGCCGAGGATGAGCGACACGCAGTGCTCGACGAATGCTTTGCGCACAATGACCATCTGCGCGCCAACGGACATCTTGTCGCCGAAGTACCTCTTCAGCCTCCGGAGACCGCCGTGACCCTGTACTGGAAAAACGGCAAAGTCGCGACGACCGACGGCCCCTATGCGGAAACCAAGGAACAGCTCGGCGGCCTGCAAATCCTTGAGGCACGAGACCTCAATCATGCCATTCAGCTTGTCTCACAGCTTCCAGGCTTTAAGTATGGACTTGGACCAATTGAGATACGCCCGGTTGCGGATATAACCGAAATCATAAAGGAGAGCGAGCAGCGCCGGCGAAAGGATACCCCGCGATGAGGGCGGCCACGAGGGAAAGAATGATCAGGATCATGCCCAGGAGCTGGCCGGGTGGCAATCCTGTTTTTCAGCTGGCTTGGTCAGGCTGTCGCTGGTGCGCGGACTGCTTCGCGGCATCAACACAGGGATGTGCCTTAAACGTGACCTGACAGACCAACAGTGGGAGATCCTTGACCCCCGAGTCCCTGAGCCCGCCAGGCGACGTGACGCCCGGGGTCGGCCCTGGAAGGAGCGGCGGGCAGTTCTGAACGGTATCTTATGGGTTCTACGCACGGGTGCTCCCTGGGTTGAACTTCCGGATCGATATTCGTCGCACCAGACCTGCCATCGCCGGCGTTGGAAGATTGCACGTCTGTTTGCGGGGCTACAAAATCTCGGCAGGTTGGTTGTTCGTTACGAACGCTACGCTGAAAACTTTCTTGGCATGCTCCACGTAGCCTGCTGTTTGATCTTGCTGCGGCATTTATGAGATGGGTAGGCTGGGCCGCTACGCGGCGGGGCAGGAACACGCGGCCATGTCGGCCACCGGATCAGACTGGCGTTCCCAGGCGGCCAACAGGAGGACTTTTTGGCCGTTAGGGTAGCGGAAGATATAGTAGACGCTGGAGCCGCCATCGAGCTCAAAGAAACCCGGCCGGCGCAAATCCGGGCGCCCGGTTATCCCGGCGCTCAGCAATAGGCGGAGTTCCGCCAATTGTTCCGGGGCGTGGCTCCGGAGGTCTTCGACAAGGGGCGGCAGTTTTTGCATGATCGTCATCTTCTTGTCCTTCATCCGCCGTAGCAACATACCCTGAGCCTCATCCATTAAGACGTAAAACCCGGCGAAATGTTTCATGTCAGCGACGCTGCGAGATAGCGGGCCGCCGAGCCACCAGAGTTACGCGCTTCACACCTATTAGATGCAAAGGCTTAGGGTTCGGGTAGGGCATAGAAACCTGGCGCTCGGCGGTGTCACCGAAAGCAGTGGCCATATTGGCAGGCTTGTTGGCTGGCCAGCCTGCGGCCAAACAACAGAGGCCAGACTAGTAAGGTCCACTTTCTCGTGTTGCCGCTGGAATTCGCCTCTTGCTCGCTCTGCCGCGAGCCAACGGCGAGGTCCGGCTTTGACAGTCCTCTTCAGTCAACCAATGAAGAAAGGGTGACTAGCTTGCATACTACTTGCGCGGACGGTGTTTTCTTGCGATAGTGATGTTTAAGAATCTTCCAACTTCGAGGAACTTCACGTGGCTAAACAAGCATCAAAACTACCCCGAAAGTCCGTGCGCGACGAAAAATCAGAATTTGGCAAGGATCGCCGGCGCCGTCATCACCACTATCTGGTCACCGTCAACTACGCGGATGGCGAGACCTTTGGCCGCGTTTATACCGATAAGGACAAGGCCACGCGCTTCGCCGAACGCCAGCGGCGTTCACCCGTGGTCAAGTCCGCGCGCGTCAGCCAAGTTTCCTGAGCCGCCTCGGCAACTGCTGCAATTGCACTGCTTTGACTTTGTTTTTGGTGTGGTTGCGTGCTATAAAATAAGAGTTCGAGCGGCCTTAGTATAATGGTAGTACGGAACCTTGCCAAGGTTCAGGCGTGAGTTCGATTCTCATAGGCCGCTCCATTAAATCAATCGCTTACAGAGGCTGGCTCTTTATACGTGGGAACATGGAGGAACAACTGACGTTTCCGCCAGAGGTTGAATCATCCCCACGACCTTCAAATGCGCTGCCCGTTTCGCTGGGGTGAGAGCTTGTGCGTACACGTCCAGTGTGAGCCGGCTGTTCGCGTGGCGCATCAGTTCCTGAACGGTTTTAACATCCTCACCGACGCCCTTTAGAAGCGTTGCAAAGGTCCTACGGAACGAGTGCCAGCCGATTTGCTTAGCGATGCCCAGGCGCTTTGCCACGGGCTGCACATAGCATCTCAGTAGCGTTTCCGGCCAGTACGGTGGCTTGCCGTGCATCTTCGGGCTGGCGAAAACCCAGTCTTCCGGCTGACGGTACCATGTCTGCGTGTTCCAGTAGTGGAGAACAGCAGCAAGAGCGCCATCCATCGGGACCGGTTTTTGCGACGCCTCGGTCTTCATTTCGCCAACGTGCTGATGAACCACGGCACGGCTCCAGGACTCACGCAAACGGTGGAAGAGACGTCGTCAGCTCCTCCCGCCAAGGCGCCAATCGTCAATTTTCCGGCCGTGAACACGTCTTGGTGTTGTTTTCGACTTCCATACGTCTCCGCCAACAACTCTTGGAAATCTGATAATGGTCGAACGCTCGAACCGATTTTGTACACCAGGATTACTGGTGTGTTGCGCTTTGGACAGCGCGCTCTAGCACGTCCTAACGCGGCTTGGTCCACGGATTGTTCCCTTTTTCGGTAACACGGATGCTGGCTCGGCCCAGCAGGACGCTTGCCGTCTCTATCGAGGTTCCGGGTTCCAACAACGCCGGGCGCGAACGCGCCAAACTGACCGGCACCATCGCCGAGTAAAAGGTGGAAATCAAAGAGCGTAAAGCGCGGGGCTGCCTGCCGCGCGTACTCGACTGCCTTCGATCCTCTTTTTACGGGCTGCAAAGAGACCTGCGTGGACTATGTCAACCGTGGCTACATCATGGCGCCCACAGCCGCCCTCAATAGGGACGAAAATGCCGAGCGGACCGTTACCCGCCGCACCGATAACGCTTAAACTTTCCTCACGTGCCGCGGCAAAGCAAGCATGAATTGGGAAAACGGCTGGCGTAATCATGAACACGACCATGACGTTTGCGCGGGAGGTGAACCGACATCGTCGCCTCCGTGCCCAGAATCGTAACTCATGCGTCACAATTCCTCCATTGCAACAAGAAGTTCACGCACAGTTCAGAGCGAGTTCATGAGAGGTCCATACACAGAGAGGATTCTGTATGCTGGCGGCTTATGCCGCAGATTCCATGGTGATGAGCTGAAGGTATTGAAAGGAGCTTGGAAATCATGAATCGAAGTATCCGCAGAGGGTTGCTTTCGTCAGTAACAATGCTGCTGATGTTGGCAGCCCCGGGACTAACGAATGCTACGGCGGTGCCGAATCCAGTTCCCGTTTTGTACCCGATCACACCGGCGTCAACGATCCCGGGTGGTCCGGCCTACAAATTGACGGTTACCGGGTTCGGG
>Ga0074045_10005973_pt1 | contig 10534 bp, 5 predicted proteins | sample BogForMeECP23OM2_FD_94442 | JGI IMG/M metagenome (GOLD analysis project Ga0074045, IMG submission 94442) | Bog forest soil microbial communities from Calvert Island, British Columbia, Canada - Bog Forest MetaG ECP23OM2 | ecosystem: Environmental > Terrestrial > Soil > Wetlands ... | reverse complement strand
GGCGCCATGCAAAGGCAGAAAGCGGCAAACCAAATCAAGGAAAAGAGAAAAGGCGGATACAAAACATTTCTTCGCCCGGCGTAATAGTTGAACACCGTCAGCCCGAGTACAACGGCTGTGAATGCCGAGTGAACGATCATACGATACTGCAGCTATTGGTCTTCATCGGTAGGTTCACGTCTGTTAACTATGAGCTTGGCCACGCCTGCGACTTCGACGTTCTTCCGGCAAGCCCTCTGTACAGGCTTCTGATGCAGCTTCAGATCAAAGTGAAATACTGAGCAAATGCCTCAGCGTGAATTAGCAGCAACGGCGATGAGCCTTTGCGCAACGCCCGCGGCGAAAGCTGGCTGGTCGGACAAGTTCAGGGCAAAGCCGGGGGTGCAGCCTTTCAAGAAAGCCAGGTCTTCCCCTCCCGCTGTTACGGAAGTCGAAACGATCAGGCGCTGGACCTCATCACAAGCGCCATTGCGATAGGCCAGCAAGGCCTGTGCCAGAGGCAGGTCGGCGACGGAGACATTCCTTAACGGCACCATGGTAGGTTTCTTGACGCGTTGCGTGAGGAATCCAGCAATGAGCACTTCCTGCTGGTGAGTGGCGTTGCCGCGCGGAGTGGCATACTCGAGATAAGGAAAGAGGTCGGAATCGACCGCATGGCGCGCCAATCTGTTGCCGAAAGGCAGCTTCGATACGCCGCGGTCGAGTACGCCATCCAATCCCGCGGGACTGAGCAGCTCCTGCATCCCCGAATCATCCAGTACGATTTGATACGGGATCTGATAAATCTCCTGAGGCGTTATGAAACCTGCGTTGCGGTGGGAAAGCGCCAACGATTGGATGCGCTGCCAATCCAGGCTCAACGGCTCGTCGCTTGCCAGGAGCTGGCCCTGTCCTCCGGAAGACCACAAGGCAACGTGCTTGAACCTGGAATGGACCGTGTTCAACAAAATCCACAGATCCAGTAGACGCATGTGGTGGAATTGCACCCATTGTTGGAAGATCCCGCCCGGCGCAAGTTTTTGATGAACGATGGAATAAAAATCCGAGGAATACAGGTTGGCCGCTCCCGCGAACCAGATGCTCGTCAGTTCGACCGAGATGACATCATAGCGTTCGCGGGAAAGAGCCAGGGCGTTGCGGCCGTCGTCGTGAATCACCGTAACTCGCGGGTCGTCCAGAACGCCGCCATTGGCGTCATGAAAAAAGGTTCTGGCACTGTACAGAATGGGCTTGGAGAGTTCCGCGAGCCGAATATGCTGAAAGCCAAGATCGGCGAGTGCCCGGACAGTAACGCCAGTTCCACAGCCAATCACGAAGGCTTTCTCGTTCCTGGCGGCCGCGAGAGCAGGCAGATACCCGAAGGAAAACTGGGCGCTCATCTCGGTGGTGTTATTACCCTGGAACTTGCCATTTGTGCGCATTTCGAGCGTGCCATCGGCCCTGCGAGACACGGTAACAAAACCACTTTCCGCATCCTCTCCCAAATAGAGCAAGGGTTTATATTCCCCTTCGGACCGCAGGTTGAACCAGGTGCTGCGGTTAGAAAGCAACAAGGAGGGTGGCCACGAGGGGACAACCAAAGCCAGCACCGCAAGCGCGGATAGAGCGATAGCAAATCGCGACGGTAAGAGTGCTGGCGTCTGTGCATTGCGTGGCGTACGGCGATACAGGAACCAGGCAACAAGGCCGAGAAGAACTGCCAAACCCTTCAGCGCGAATTCGCTGCCTACGAGCGGAATCAGAACGAAATTGCCAAGAAATAGTCCTAACAGACAACCAAACGTGTTGATGGACAACAAGAAGCCCACGCCGCGCCCTGCGCGTTTTTGCGAAACGCCGACCGCGAGCAGTCGTGGGAAAATGCGCGAAAACAGGAACCCGACCGGGACAATCAGAAAGCATGCCACCGCGACGCGCGCAAACTCGCGAACAAAGAATCCGGGGGAGATCAGCCCAAGGACACTGAACAAGAGAGGAGATAGCGCGTAGAAAGGGATAGAGAGTGCCAGCAGCACACTTCCCCAAAGAACCAGCCAGGACAACGGGGTTCGCGAATCGGAAATCAATCGTTCCTCGCGCCTGGCCGCCAGATAGAGCGCCAGAAGCACCGCGAAGAGCATATTGGCGAACGCAAAAATGCTCGTACCAATCACAGCTGCCAATAGATGAGTCCAGATGATCTCTAACGCAAAAATGATCAGGCCGGAAATAAAAGCCAGAAAGCTAACCATGGCAATGGAGGGAGAGTCCAGCGGTTCTGGGGAAGCAGGCGTGTACAGCGTTTGTGCCGCCGCAGGAACTGCCTGCATTCCGTTTCGGGCCAGATCGGAAGGCTTGAATCGGAATACTAGGACGGCAATGAGAAGATTGGCGATGCACGCCACAACGGTCGCTCCGAATAAGCCGAAGAAAGGGAATATCAGGTAGGCGGAAATCATGACTCCCGCCATAGCCCCGAGCAGGTTCGCGGAATAAAGCTCGGAAATGGTGACGACTGCGGCATGAGAATCCTCGCTGCGCCGGCCGGTACTGGCGCCAACGCAGCGGACCAACACAGGCAGTGTCGCACCCATCAACGTGGTCATCGGAAGAAGGGCAACCAGCGCGATGATCGCCCGAAAAGCAATTGAAGATAGAAGAGCAATGAGGGCCGGGCTGGAAATCATGTTGCTCAACAGCGACAGATAAGCCATGTAGGCAATCAGGCTGCAGACTCCACAGATACCGATGCCGGCCTCCAGGCACAGATATAGGAGCTGACTTCTTCGAATCGTAAGGCGGTCACAGAATAATCCGGCAAGCAGGCCGCCCAGGGCCAGACCTGACATATAGGCGGCCACCACAATGGTCGTGGACAGAAGTGCGCCCCCGAGCACGTAGGAGAAGATCTTCTGCAGAACCACCTGATAGATGAGCGCCGCCATCCCAGACAGGATGGCCCAGTGGATTGCCGGGTGAGTCGACTTGAAATGTGAGTGAATTGACATTCGGTGAGAAGTGTTCATCCAATCAGTTTTTCACGCTAACTGCGCCGCGGAGGACCCCGCCTTCGAGGTGCAAGCGCATCGCTTGTTCGACGGAAACCATATGCAAGAGCGTCGAGCGAACTTCCTCGGCTTTGGGACTGTTTGCCGCCAGGACACTCGCGGAAACAAAATGGACCGTATCGCTTTCGAACACGGCCCGGGAATCGTTTTGCTCCATGTAGTACTTACCATCTCCCCAATAGCCGTCGGCCCCAAACATCATATCGGCCAACATGAACACGCGACGATGATCGAGCGCCGGATCCCAGATGGGACTTCCTTCTTCCCATTCTCGGCCTGTCTGGACTCCCAGCAGATCGAGGACCGTCGGTTGAATGTCGATATGCGATGTTGGCCAGGGAATGCGTTGTGTGGAGTTCAGCAGGCCCGGGACGTAAACCAGCAGGGGCACACGGAACGACATGTCGTCGATCTTTCCGAGCGGAAAGTCGGGATGTTCGGCCTTGAACCTGATACCGTGATCGGCGGTCACAACAATAATGGTCTTGTCGAGGACATGCGCTTCTTCAAGCGCGCTGATAATCTCGCCCAACCAGGCATCCTGGTACACGACCAGGGCGTGGCCACGTTCGTCCATGCTGGCATTGGGTTTGCCGTCGATCAGGGGCCACGGTCCATGTCCCAACTCCGGGCTGAATTGCACCGCAAATTTCTGCCCTCGAGCAGCCCAGGAGCGAATATCCTTCTCCAAATCGTGCAGTGGAGCAGCATCACGCTTGACGCGTTCCGCCCAGGGAAGGCCCAACTCCATATCAGGCTGGAAAGCAATGTTGCTAAGCTCGGAGTTCACCAGGCGCTGAAACCCGAGGTCCTTGTACATCGTTACATCGCCGCCGGACTCCCACGAATATCCGTAGAACGCGGTTTGATAGCCGCTGTCTCCCAGACTACGGACCATGCTGGGAACGGCGACAACGCCGGCCGACCATCCAAAGTCCACCGACATGTATACAGAAGTGAGGATGCTGAATGAGGCGCGGTTGGTGGCAGGAAAAGTTGAAAAGTGACGGGCGGAAACAAAGGCGTGATCACGCAAGCGGCGCAAACTGGGCATGTCCTTGAGAGTATCGACGGCCGGATCGAGAATCCGCGCGGGGGCAGTCTCGAGGACGAGCAACACCACGTTGTAGTCCCGTGCTTTGCCAAAATACTGGGGTAGTTGGGCGTCATCCGGAGTCCGGGCGGTCTCTCGATAAAGTTTGCGCAGATTCGGCACGCTCATCTTGAGGATGGCTGGGTCCATTGTCGTGGAATCCGTGATGGACGCCCGGACCATAGCGCTCAGCAAATCCGTGTGGAGTATCCCCGCGTTTCCCCTCGGGGCCCAGGTCACTACCACTCCTACAGTGATCGCAAGTCCTGCCGCCAATGTTGCTCGCCGGAACCATGTTGCGATTCTGCTTTGGGGTTTGCAGGCAAGGTACGACGCAACCGCGGTGGAAACGATCACAAGTATTGCCGCAATGATAAGCGCTATAACGAGTCTTTTGCCCGGGCTGCCGGTGGCTGATTCGGGGTGCGCATACCACCACCGGGCGCCCTCCCACATAATTTCGCTATTGGCAAAGCGACCGATGGACAAGAACGTTCCGTATTGGGCAAACAAAACAACTTCCGCAAAGAACGAGAGCACAGCCAGACTGCATATCCACAACCAGCGAAGACGGGCAGGCAGGAAGTAGGCAAGGAAAAGAATCATGATCGGGATAAGCAGGCAGCTCACCAGCAAGTCACCACGCAAAAAGGCAATCCGCTCGAAAAACGTGAAGCTCTCACGGGTCCGGCCCAACGCGATTGCAGCCTTCTCCAGTCCCGTATTCTTGAGCACTCGGGTCTTTAAAAAAACGTCGGTGCCCGCCACGACAGCCCATGGGGCAAGGTAAAACACCGTTGCTTGGAAGCGCGCGCGGCGAGAAGCAACGGAAGCCGCGGTCGTTTGGTTCATGATGTTTTCCAAGCGGCATGTCGCAACAACCGCAAGTCACCACGGCAGAGCAGGGCTAGGACAACAATTAGCAATACGTAGTAAACCAAGATTGCCGCCGTGACATCACGTCCCGCCCAGTGTGTCGCCGTCCAATAGCTCGCAGACGCAAGGCCATAAATGCTCAGGAATTTCAGCCAACTTCCCTCCATCTCTCCGGTCAGATTTCGCAATGTCCACTCATTCAGAAGCCACCAAGCGGCCAGCACGGAAACCTGAACCGCAGCAACAGTTCGCAGAGAATTCGTATGAAACGCCGCGAAGGATGTGCCTCCAAGGGTTAATGCCAGGATCGCCGCCGTCCGCCACAGAAAATGTTTCTGCATCCCGTTCAGGTACGCATAGCTCATCTGGAGAATCTGGATGGAGGCCAAAAACGGAATTCCCAGGAGCAATATCCGCGCATACGCAAGGCTCGGTGTGTATCTTGGCAGGAAATGCCGGACAAAAAAGTCCAGGGCGAAGTAGTAAGGCAGCATAACGGCCCAGGCCATCAACAGTGTTCGCGAGCAGAGTGCGTAAATTCGTTTCCTTCCATCTGGCGTGACGCCAGCCAGGTGCGAGAAAAAAACCTTGCTGCACGCCTGAATTACGGTTATCGGCACCGCCATTGCGCTGGCAGCGAGGCTGTACTGCGCGAAATTCCGAATTGTGGCGGCCCAGCTTACGGCCAATCGGTCCGCGGACACGATCAACAACACACCCGTGTTGGCCAGGACGATAGGCCAGCCACTCTTCACGCAAGCCTTCGCAAGACTCATCAACCTTACCGCGCTACGCGCGCCGCTCCACGGTTTCGTCCATGCCAGCAATAAAACCAGCACAACGAGCCAGCCAGCCGCATTGAAACCGGTCACCTCGCGGTAATCGCTGTGCCATTCGGAGTGCCAAAGCAGTACGAACCCCAGGAAAAGGGCCGGGGCCGCCACCGAGGAGATCGCCATGGGCCGGAAGATCTTTGCGCTCTGTAAACCAAACTGCAACAGCATCACGAGGTTGATCACCAGAACGTACACCGCGAGTGCCACTCCCACGAACCGCAGCGATCCCGGCAATACAAGCGCGGCAATGGCGCACAATGGCGCAAGAACAATTACCTGCTGCCAGAATAGATATTTGAGAGCGACACTGATTTCTTGATGAAATTCCTCCAGCGGGTTCCCCGCCCACCTTAGCAATGCACCGTCCGCAAATCCGAAATGCAGGAATCCCGCGTATCCTGCGTACAATGCAAAAATCCGCCAGTAACCGTAGTCTTCCACGGTGATCAGCCTCGGCAGCACGAAAATCAAGGCCACATTAAACAGGCCAGCCAGCAGAGTTCCCGTCCCCAAAGTGGCGACGTCGGCGGCGATGGCAGATGGTTTCCATGCCTGCACTAGCCGCGATTCGGTGCTGACGCCTTCAGCCGCCTGCTGCAGAATGGGTGCTGTTGTCTCTAAGCTCGCCATCTCTTAATTTTGTCTTTTCTTCCGGAAACTGGATTGACGTTCGTCCACTACGTGCCCGACCTCTAAGTACTCTCTACTATATCGGCGCCACGTCAGCTTCATCAATTTCCACGGCTGCGGCGCGCTGGATCAGATCCAATGCAATCACTAGTCTCAGGCCCATTTTCCTGCGAACTATAAAGCCCTCAAGGCCCTGGAGAGGCCCGGCCCTAACGAGGACACGGCGGCCCGCGGTCAGGAAGGGATGGGGCTCGGCGTGGAGTTGGCCAGACAAACCGGCACGCAAGGCTTCCACCTGTTCGTCGGGAAGGGCTACGGGCAAGCCGCCGAATCCGACCAGCTTGGCCACACCCGGCACCTGCAGGACTCGCAGGCGCTCGCGCAAGGCGAGATGCACAAAGACATATCCAGGGAAGAGTGGCATTTGGAGTTCGACTCGCCGGTCACTCCAACGGCGGACGGTCCGATAAAGAGGCAGGAAGCTCTCGACACCGCGGCGCGATATTTCAGCGGCGGCCTTTTTCTCGTGATTTGCGGAAGTGTAGGCGGCATACCAAAGCGGCTGACACTCGGCAGAAATCGACAACTTTAGTGACTCGCAAACTGCGATTGAAGTCGCGATGGTTGCCATGGTCCCCGTGTTCTCCAGATTCAGCTTCGCCCCGTCAACCACAGGGCCAAATCCAATCTAACTGCTTTACCTACTACTACTTGCAATCAAACTTGCGGCGATTCGTGTTCGTCCTGCGATGGCTTCTCTGTTCCGTTCCGCGAAGCCAACCTGACCCATACGCGATTCGTCCAAATCTGAAATCGAGAACCGTTCGGCGGCGCCCACGGCATTTTCGCGTTCACGGTTTGAAAAACTTCCAGAGCCAGGCGTTTACCCGGCTCCTGAGGATCAACTTCCGTCCAGCGCTCTCTTCCTAGAACGAAGACACTGGCCCCCACATAGGTAAGAAAGGTGCACAAGAACATGATCAGCAAGCGCGGTGGAAAAGATTTCTTCTCTGGCACTACGGCCGGATCCAGTACCTTCACGCTGGGAGTCTCTTTGGCTTCCTGAACCTTTGCCATTTCGTACTGCTGGGTCAGCGATTCGTAAACCGCTTCCTGAAGCTGCATGCGGCGATAAAGATCGGCATAAGTGACACCCAAAAGCGGCAGATTGCGCAGCGAAGGATGCGTGGAATCTGGGGAGTCCACCACCGTCCCGGCATTTTCGGTGGCCGGCCCGCCCAGCTTTTCCGTCTGGCGGCGCAACTCGGAAATGCGCGCCTGAACGGAGCGCACTCTCACGTTGTTGTCCGTATATGTTGCCTGCAGGCCTTTCAGTTCCGTTTCCGCGGCGATCAATTCGCCCTCAATCGTTGCCGCGCCTTGCAACATCGCGCGAGCTTCTTCCTTCAGATCGATGGTCTTGTTCTTACTGGCGAACTGACTGAAGTCTTTCGAAGCCTGATCAAGATCCTGTTTCACGGCAGTAAGTCGTTCTTCGAGGAAAACGCGTTCGCGATGTGCTGACGAGATGGACAACTCCGCGACCAGTTGGTTGAGTTCTTCGACATAGGCATGGGCGATGGCGCTTGCGCGCTTCGGGTCGCGGTCAGTCACACTGATAGTGATGATCCCGCTCTTGCGGTCTTCGGAAACGGCCGTCTTCTCGGAAAGCTCCGTTCGCGCATCCTGTTCGTATCGGATTCCGTAGACATGGCGGAGATCAAAGCGATCGATTAAACGATCCTGCACGGTCCTGCTTCTCAGGATGCCGGTGAACAGGGCTCCCGAACTCTTGACTCCTAAAAGGTCTCCCGCCAAAGGTGCCAATCCACTGCCGGTTTTCGCGGACAAGGCGGCGAGCATCGCTACACCGGAATTCGACTGGTTGTCGGGGGGCATGAGCTGAGTCACCGCTTCATAACGTTTAGGCAGCACAAATGCCAGCAAGGTTCCGGCCAGCAGACCGGCCAGAGTGACTCGTTGAATCAGGCGCCGTTGTTTCCAAAGGGAGTTCAAACGCGCAGAGACGGCATACTGGAGATCGGTTTGCAGCATTTCGTCGGGAAACACATCCGCCTGCACGTCCTGAGGCGTGAACTCCGGTTGCGGCTTAGCGGCTGTCTGCGTCACACATCTCCTTTCGCTCCCACATTTCGTTTACCTCCCATTCCCGCTTCACTCATTTCCGTGCCGCGGGCCAAAACGTGAACCCCAGTGAAGTCGTTACGTTCGACTGAGGTGCGGGGGCAAGCACCGGGATATTCCACTTTTCGTATTGCACAAAACCCGACAATTCCATAGTTTGGTTCAACCAAATATCCGCTTTCACTTCCGCGTCATTCACGCTTCCTCCCCCAGGGGCATACTGGCCATCGATCTTCCGATGCCGGTAATTGACCTGAAACTTGTCTCGGCTGGTTAGCCAATAGGTGCTCAAAGCTTGCTCGCCCTGCGCGGCGCGCCCGATCCAACCACCCATGAGGTTGCCCTGGTTTGTGTACGAGTTGACGAAGCGCCCATTGTCATAAAAACACGCCACGCAATAGGGGAAATCTACGGGAGAGGTGGACCCTCCCTCGACACGTAAGTCCAGCTTCGCTATGCCCGGAATCTTCGGCAGATAGAGCCCACCTTCAAATGCAGCCTTCCTCGGGTAACCCAAAGGGGAATATTCGTCCTCGGTGAATGCATCTCCATAGAAAGTCAGCCAGTTTCTCAGTCCCGGAATCTTGTACTGGAAGTCGACACCTGACCGGATGTCACCAGGGTCGGTGTTGCTACCTGGCAGGCCATTCCCGAGACTGAATAAACTTAGAAGAAACTGGTGAGTCGTGAAGGGTTGGCCAGTCCCGCCGGTGACCCTTGTGTAGTCGACGCCGAATTCGATATTCCGCGTTGGCTTGAAATTGAGTTTTACTCCATCAATGAACGGCTGATCAGCGAGAGCCTGGCCCCACTGACCAACCAGCCCGGTATTCACTCCATAGATAAACTCGTGACCCGAAAGCCGTCCCAAGAAAAACTCGAACCGCATCGGCCCCAGAATTCCAAAAGCCCAAGGGAGCTTGAAGGGAGAAACGCGGTCAATGCGGGACATTGTCACCGGGACCGCGTTGTCGGTGAACATCAGGGGACCATCTTCACCCGTGCCCCACCACAAACTTTGTTTGCCAAATGAGAACTGCCAGTTTTCCAAATTCATAGCAACGTAGGTATCAAGCAATTGAAAATGATTTACGCTGGCGATAGGGGTGTCCGGCGGCAGCGGCAATATGAATCCGTTCGCATCCGAGGAGGCGATCAATTGCCGCGCGGCAAGGGGTAGGGCTGGGCTGGAAGGGGCATACTGATATTCACCTCGAGTATAAACAACGATGCGTCCATCGGCTGCCCATCCGGAAAAGCCAGTGAAATTGTTGAACCCTTCAGCCAACGGCCGTCCATAATCATTGGAAATCGTCTGCCCAAAATGGAAGCTGTCGTCCAAAGATTGGCCCGAGACTCCTGTAAATCTTGTGTACATGGATTCGGCACGGAAGTGGTGATTTATCCCTGTTCCAAGCGACTCCATCTCCGGCGTGAATTCCCGCTCTAATGCGCCGAGAAGTTGCTGCGCTCCTTGCTGCGCCGTGGCGTCTGCCGCAACCAAGTCCTGCGCTTCACTCAAAAGCAGCGCACACTCCAAGCGGGTCCACGGGCGCATGCCCACAATTGCGGACTGCACATCACCAAGCGCTATGAGGCGATCAAACGCCGGATAGACCCAGCTATCAAGGGGAACATAAGGAGATCCCATGTTCGCGCCGGGTCGCGCCGCGGAATTGCCCAGGAGTTTGCGGAATGGTTCCCAGGAACTCCCACCCAACTCCGGATCATGATGATGATCATAGACACCCTCGGCCACCATGTTGCCGATCAGGCTGCCAACAAAGATGTCCGAAGGAAAGTGCTGGTGTGCGCGATAGCGCGAGTAGTCCACCAGGGAAGCCAGGCTGTAGACAAGAATCTTGCTCAGCGGTCCCGGATACTCATGCGCCACAACGCCTGCTGCT
>Ga0074045_10005972_pt1 | contig 10536 bp, 7 predicted proteins | sample BogForMeECP23OM2_FD_94442 | JGI IMG/M metagenome (GOLD analysis project Ga0074045, IMG submission 94442) | Bog forest soil microbial communities from Calvert Island, British Columbia, Canada - Bog Forest MetaG ECP23OM2 | ecosystem: Environmental > Terrestrial > Soil > Wetlands ... | reverse complement strand
CGTTTGCCAGCGTGTCATTGGCCGAGCGCGGACGGACTTCGACCGCCAGATTGCCCCCGGCGATGGCTTCGGAAACCGCCGCCATCTCCTTCAGGTACTTCACCATGGAGTCGAAAGTCCGGGCCAGTTGTCCGATCTCATCCTTACCGTGAACGTCAATACTGTGCTCGAGGTCGCCGGACTGCCCGATCTGGTCGGCCACGTGAATGAGACGGGTCAGGGGTCCCGTGATCCCAGTGGCGGTGCGGAATGCAATGACCACGCCCAGGCCCACGGCGACCAGGGAACTGAGCACCGAAAACAGAATGGTATAAGCCGCTGCCGATTCATCGGAGTGGCGCCGCTCGTCCAGCAGTTTGCGGTTCTCCCGGTCGACCTCGTCCAGAACATCGCTCGAACGCGTAACCCAGGAGTTTGGATCCTTTTGCAAATAGAAAATCTGTAATTCGGCTACGGTCGCATTGCCGCCGTCCACGGCCCGGCGTTTCTCTACCAACGGACTGGCGAAATCGCTGCCCCAGGCCTGTTCGAGGCCCTGCACTTTCTCCAGACTGCCGCGCTGCTGCGCGGAATTGGCCAGTTCCTGGGCGTGGTGCAGCGCTTCACTCAACTGGTGTTCGCCGTCAGTCATCTTCTCCACGTCGCGCGTGTCGCCACTGAGCAGGTAGTTCTGCAGGTGAAGCCGGTTCTGCATCATCTGGAACCGCACCGTCGAGGTCGCCTCGGTCATGTCAATCGAACTCTGTGCCGCAGCCTTGGTCTCGTGCTCGCGATGCACTCCGTACAGGTTGATCGCGAGAAGCACCAGAACGGTTCCCAGAATGAAGCCGAAACTCACATAGAGTTTTTTCTTGATATTCATGCTTAAACCTTCCTCAGCCAGCGCTTCGGACCCGGTGTTGCCTGCTTACTGACCCGGGTCAAAACGGAATTCCACAATCTGCGTTGACTCTTCCGGAGCCACCTCGAAATGCCACCTCTTGACCGCATCCAGAGCGGCGTTCGCCAACAACGGGTGCCCGCCAACCAGAGAGGCGGTCTTCACCGACCCGTTGGCAGCGATCGTCACCCGGACCTTCACCATGCCGGTGATCTTCATCTTCCTCGCCAGTTCCGGATACACCGGTTCCACCCTGCTCTTCGTTTTCCGGACAGCTTCTTCCTGTCCCCAAGCCTTGGGAGCGCTTGTCGCGGCCCATGCGCTAAGCAGCAACAGTCCCACCGCGAATAGACGATTCAGTGCTCGAAGATTCACGTCACCTTCCTTGCGACCGGGCATTCATCCCATATTCGTGCAAGCAACACCCCGGCGGGTATCAAAAGTTCTTCTTGTTCATTACTTTGGTGATCTCCGCAAGGCAATGAGCGGTCAAGCCTTAGGTGATCCGGTGATGGGGCCAGCCGGCGATTGCGCGATTGAAGATCAGGAGCGGAACGCATAGATCAACCGATGCAGGGATCACCTGGTCGTCCGATGTCATCCGATTGCAGAGTGAGACGCCGGTATCACCTTTGAGCCATTTCCAAAGTTGGCACTGCCACCGCATATTCCCTTGACTCAATTTGAGAATCAAGCGTAGTTTTGATGTAATTCAATTGTTTTCAACCGCTTAGCTAAAGCGAATGGTGCGCATTGACAATTAACGCCGGAAATTCGGGGACCGAGCACCCGTCTCAGTCTGAGGAGGCGTTCCAGAAGCTTCTTCTGGAGCTTTCCCGCGCCGCTTTTCAGAGTGGCGATCCCGGCCATCTCATCCGTTCGTTCTGCGTTCTCACTCGATCCTTTTTTCGTGCCAGCGACGTTTACTTTTGGAGTTGCTCCTCCGACGGTGAACTGACCGGGACCGAAGCCGAGGGCGATCATGCCGAGTCGTTTCGGGGCACGCGGCTGCGCCCCGGTGATCCATCCACCGCCCCATCCATTGCCATTGAAGCGGTTCAGAAGCGTCGCCCTTTTTTCCTTAACCACGTCAGCGTCGCTCGCTACCCCTGGCTGGTTAAATGCCGCGCGCACTCTGCCATGGCCGCGCCTCTGCTGGTTTCCGGGGAAGTGGTCGGCGCCATCGCGTTCGTGCGGAGTGTGCCCCATGCCGGATTTGACGATGACTCCGTAGCCAAGGTCACGATCCTGGCGGCCCAGCTTGGCACCGCACTCCAAGCCCTCCGATTGAACCAGCTTTCGCGCGAAGAGCACCGCCGCGCTACCGTTCTGGTTGAGGCCGCCGGCGCTCTGCATGGCTTGCCCGACACGGCTGCGGTGATGGAGAGCATCGCCGACCGCCTCCGCGTGCTGCTGCATGCGCCCGCCGTACTCGTTTTCGTCCAACCGGAGAAACTGTTCCAGTTGCAGGCTGTCTCCACCGAATCTCCGAGGCTTGCCCGCACCATCCGTTTACGTTTCGAGCAGAACGACCTCCGCTCGTCGATCGAGATCGCCAGCCGTGCCGTCGCCGCTGGCGAGCGCATTACAGTGAGCATCGACGGCGCCTCTCATTTCGGAGAAGATTCGCCGCCCGGAATTCTGATCGGGGCCCCGTTTCGCGCCTCGCGCTCGCAGGGTGCGATTCTGGTCTACCCCCGTTCCACCCAACCGTTCACCGAGGAAGACAAAACCCTGGTTTCAGCCCTGATCGGCTTTGGAGCGGTCGCCATCGCCAATGCCGAGTTGTGCGGCATGGCCCGAGCCCAGGCCCATGAACTCCACGAAATCCTCGAGATTTCCCTGGAACTAGGTTCCGCCGGAAAGCTCGACGAGTTCATGCAGACCTCGGCGGTTCGTGCCGCCAGTTTTCTCGGCTTCCAGCGCTGCTTCATTGGGCTGTTCGAAGCGGGCGCATTCCGCATTCGATGGGGGGTCGAGAAGGGGACGGCCCGTCCGGTCGATATCCCGCTGCACGATGGGGTTGCGACGCGCACGCTGAAGCAAAAAAATGTGTTTGTCACCGAAGATGCCTCCAGCATTCCGGGCGCTGACTTGGATTTCGTGGCTGCTTTTCATGTCCGCCAACTCCTCGCCGTGCCGCTGCTCGGTTCGAATGGCGAGGTGCTTGGGATGTTCGGCGTGCTCGACCGCATCGAGGCCGGGGGGATCAACGACGAAGACGTTCGGCGCGCCCGTGCGCTGGCCGCGCAAGTCGCCATCGCTCTCGAACTTACCCGTAACCTGCACCAATCCGAGGAGCACCGCCGCCGCGCCGAGGCCCTGGTTGCCATGGCGCTCGAACTTAACACGGTTCTGCATCTGCCGGAGTTCACACGCAAGTTCGCTCTCCGCGCGGCTGCCCTGCTGGGAGCCCGCTCGGTTGCCCTCGGCCTTGTCGAGACATCGGAACTGGATACCGTCCTGATCTGCGACGCCACCGAAACCGCTGTTTCTGGGGTTGGTGTTTCCGAGATTAACGTTTCCGAGGTTAACGACAAGCCCCTGCTTCGCCGCTTCAGTCGTGCGCTCAGTCTGGCCTTGCCGAAATACCCGACAGATGTCGTGTTCGCGCCGGCGGGCGAGATGCTGGGAAGCGCGCTCGCCTCCAGTCTGCGATGGACCGATTGCACACTGGTCCGGCTGGCCGGCTCATCGGGGGAACTTGTCGGTGTTCTTTGTCTCGCTGACCGCGGCGCTCCGCCGGCCGTCGAGGATCACCAGTTGCTGCGCGCGATCGCCGGCCACGCCAGCATTGCTCTCGAGAATGCCTGCATGTTCAACCGTATGCAGCAGGCCAACCGCCACTGGGTGGAAGTTTTCGATGCCATCAGCGACTTTATCGTGGTCCACGACGAGCAGCACAACATTCTCCGGGTCAATCGCTCGCTGGCGGATTTCGTCGGCATCGACTCAGACCAGCTGATCGGCATCAACATGCGGGCGCTCGATGCGCTTTCGACCGGTACTTCGCCGCACTCTTGTCCGTTTTGCCGCAGCGGCGAAGGCCTCGACGAATATGTGCATCCCGTGCTGGAAAGCACTTACCTGATTTCAACGTCGCGCATTCACGCCGCCAGCAGCGCCCAGTTGCAGACCGTACACGTGCTCAAGGACATCAGCGACCGGCGCGATGCCGAGCGCCGCTACCGCGAACTGTTCGACAACATTCAGGAAGGAATTTACGTTTCCACGCCGCAGGGCCGCTTCGTCGAAGTGAACGACTCGCTGGTGCGCATCCTCGGCTACAGCAGCCGTGATGAAGTGCTGCAACTCGACATTCCCACTCAGGTCTATTTTTCTCCGCAACGGCGGAAGGAACTCGCGGAACTGCTCAAACGCGGGGGCGAGATGCACAATCAAGAAGAAGTTCTGCGTCGCAAGGATGGATCGCCCGTTCACGTATTCATGAACTGTTTTGCGATGCGCGACTCTGCCGGCAACGTTCTGCAGCACCGCGGACTGATGCTCGATATCAGCGGCCTCCGCCAATCGCAAACGGAGCTGCAGAAAGAGCGTGATTTTTCCGGCAAAATCCTCAGCCATACCCAGAGCCTGATTCTGGTTACCGACACCGAAGGCGTAATCAGTTATGCCAACCGGCGCTGGAGCGGTCTCGGCTTTCAGCAGTCGCAGATTCTGGGGCATCCCTTGCCCGAGCTGTGTGCCCCACCGCGCCGCGCCGCGCTCCGCGAAGCGCTGGCAGCCGTGGCGCGCGGCCAGCAAGTGGATAACTTTGACCTACCGCTGCTTCGCGGCGACGGCGTCAGTGGCCAGTTCTCCGTCAATCTAAGCCCTATCAGCAGCGAAGACGGCCGGGTGAGCAACATCGTGGTCGTCATGACCGACGTGACCGACTCCGCCATGCTGCGCGCCAAACTGGTGCATGCCGAGAAGATGGCGGCGGTCGGACAATTGGTCGCCGGCGTCGCGCACGAAGTCAACAATCCCCTCACCGCCATTCTCGGATTCACCGACCTCCTAATGGAAAACCCCGAGCTCCCGGAAAGCGCGCGGCGCGATCTGCGCGTGATTCTGCAGGAAGCGCAGCGCACCAAGCAGATCGTGCAAAACCTGCTCAGCTTTGCCCGCCAGGTGCCGCCGCAGCGTCAGCCGGTTCAGCTGAACTCGATCCTGCAGCGCACCGTGCATTTGCGCTCCTACGACTTCATCAGTCACGGCATTGACGTGATTGAACTGCTCGACGAGTCCCTGCCCCAAGTGATCGGAGATTCCCACCAGCTGCAGCAGGTCTTTCTCAACATTCTGAACAACGCTTACGACGCGGTCCGCGAAAGCGCTCGCCCGGCTCACCCCGCGCGCATTGAGATCAGGAGCACCCAAGCCGGCGCATTCGTCGAGATTTCTTTTTCCGATAACGGCGTCGGCATCGCCGATCCCGATCGTATTTTTGATCCTTTCTTTACCACCAAAGACGTCGGCAAGGGTACCGGTTTGGGCCTGAGTATTTGTTATGGAATTGTCCATGAACATGGCGGCGAGATTGTCTGCCGCAACAACCAGGACTCTGAAGGAGCGACTTTTATCGTCCGCCTCCCGGCAGCATCGGGGACGGCATCCTTTGGAGCTGTTGCAGGAGTGCATCCCAGATGACGCAAACTGGAACTAAACCCGCTTGTGCGCCAGTGCTTCTTATTGAAGACGAACCGGCCGTCATGGCCTTGGTGCGCGCGGTTCTGGAGGGCCACGGATACTCCGTGGTTGCGACCGAATCCGGCGCAGACGCCTTGCGACTGCTGGCCAACGGCAATTTTCACGGTGTCATTTCCGACATGCGCACGCCGGGGGGCGTCGATGGCGCGCAAGTCTTTGCCTGGATCGCCGCCCATCGCCCCGAACTGGCCACACGGCTTGTTTTTATCACTGGCGATATCGCCAACGAAGAAACCGCGGCCACGCTCCGCCGCACCGGAGCGCCCTGCGTGGAGAAGCCGTTTCGCGTTCATGAATTCATTACCGTGGTCGAGCAGACCATGGGCAGGGCGGCGCCATGACTCAGACTTTGCCGACGCTGGATGCAACGAAAAACGACTTCCGCATCCGATTGCTGATTGTCGATGACGAGCAAACCATCCGCCGGCTGTGCATGACGGTCGGCGAGTCGCTCGGCTTCCTCTGCCTTGAAGCCGAGAGCGGTGACGCGGCTCTGATGCTGCTCGAAGAGCAGCCTGTGCACATGGTGCTCACCGACATGGTGATGCCGCGCCTGTCTGGAATCGAATTTCTGGAGCAGGCCAAGCGCGCCCATCCCCGCATCGAAGTCGCGGTCATGACCGGCCACGGGTCAGTAGAAACAGCGGTGCAAGCGATGAAACTGGGCGCCTACGATTACATTGCGAAGCCCTTCGCTCCGCTCGATGATCTGCGTCTTTTTCTGCGCCGCATGGCCGACAAGGTCCGACTGGTCGAAGAGAATCTCTATCTTCGGGAACGGTCGGAAACCGAAGCGTCGCTGCACGGCATCATCGGCAATTCCACCGGCATTCAGAACGTTCTGCGGCTTATTTCGCGTCTCAAGGACACACGGACGCCGGTGCTGATTTCCGGCGAAAGCGGAACCGGCAAGGAACTGGTGGCCCGCGCCCTGCATTTTCGCGGCACCATGGCCAGCCGTCCCTTTGTCGCCGTCGATTGCGGATCGCTCGTCCCCACCCTCATCGAAAGCGAATTGTTTGGGTACGAGAAAGGCGCCTTCACCGGCGCTCTTCGTTCGAAGCAGGGCCTGCTGCAATCGGCCGATACCGGCACAATTTTTCTCGACGAGGTCGGCGAACTTCCGCTGGAGATGCAAGCCAAGATTCTGCGCTTTCTCCAGGAAAAAGAAGTCCGCCCGGTGGGCAGTAATCAGAAAGTCAAGGTGGACGTGCGCATCATGGCCGCGACCAACCGCGATCTCGACACCGAATACAAGAAGGGAACCTTCCGCAAGGATCTTTATTTCCGCCTTAACGTGGTCACCATTTCTCTGCCTCCGCTGCGGGAGCGGCGTTCCGACATTCCCATCCTGGCGGCGTTTTTCCTCGAGCGGCTGGCCCCCGGACGCGGCGTGCAGCTCTCCAGCAATGCCATGAACGCGCTGCTGGCGTATGACTGGCCCGGCAACGTCCGCGAACTGGAAAATTGTCTGGAGCGTGCCGTTGCTCTCGGCGATCAGCGCATTATCGAGGTCGGCGACCTGCCGCCGGCCATCGTGCGCTCGGAAGTGCTAACCGAAGCGCGCGATTCGCGAGAATTTTCCGGCCGCGCCGACGACCTCCGCGCCACCGACCTGGAAGATATCGAGCGCGCCACCATTGAGCGCGTCTTTTCAAAAGTCAAAGGAGACAAAGCCCTGGCCGGCAAGATGCTCGGCATCAGCCGTGCGACGCTGTATCGCAAGCTGAAGCGCTACAACATCGGCAGTCACGAGGAGCCTCCGCAATCGACCACGTTGCAATAGATAAAAGCCGAGCTGCGCTCGGTCTGGACAGCCGGGGACGGCTGTCCCTACGCAGGCTGCCTCGCATCCTGCGAAATGAGACGGCTGTGTCATTCTGAGACATACTCTTCCCGAGCCGGAAGGATTCGCCAGCTCCGGCTCCCGTGCGAGGCCGTTAACTGCTAATCCTTTCTTTCACTTGTTCTTAGGTGCATGACCTTCAAGTTTTTGGCGTGAACCGTGCATTATGGAATGACGATAAAGCAGCCAGAGTCTTTCGGCAGCCATTCCAAACCAGGAAGAGGGGAGGCTCGGCTGCTGAAACTACGGGATCGAGGGTTTACCGTGCCCCACCAGGCAACTGTTCGTGCGCTCGAACCAGACATCGTGGGTCGCTTAGCCAAGTTCTTTCCGGAAGCGACTCCGGTGCGGATTCCGATCAAGCTGAGCCGGTCCACGGACGACGGCAATGGCAACGGGAATGGTAATGGCAACGGCGGCGCCCACAGAAGCGAGAATGTTTTTTTTCAAAACACGGTCATCGAGTTCGGCACGCCGCACGAAGTCTTATTTATTGTGAACCGTCCTTTGGAATTCGCCGATCGCGTCCTTATCGAAAGCAACGACGGCACGCTGCACGCCGAGGCCTCGGTGGTCGCGGTGCAATATCATCCTGAGCGGACAGCGGTTGCCGTCCGCTTCCTCAAGCATGTTCCCAACTGGATCGTGAAATCATGACTGCTTCCACCCGGCCTTCCCTTGAAGAACAGGGGGCAACGCTTTGTGCCCTGTTGCCCATTTATTCTGCGCTGGTGCGCGAATTTGTGATCGAGGTTCCTGCCTGCCCGGTTGAGGAGGGGTTCTCGCCATCGGCCGAGTCGGTCAAGCACGCCGAAGACTGGTTCCAGCAAGTAGACGCGCAGATCCAGGTGCACCAGTTGCGCCAGTTTCTGCAGACTACGCCACTGGCCAATGAAGCCATACTCCGCCATCTTCTCGCGCATCAAATACAGAAGGCGACGAAATCCACCAGCGACCGCGACAAGACTGATTTCCTGCTGGTCCAGTATTTTTCGTTGTGCGCTCCCTCCGGACTGGAAGACGCTGACCTGGACCTCGATTACGTGGCCCAGGTGCTGGAGCCGGTGCTGGGGCCGCAAGAGCCGAAGCTCCCGGAATGGTTGAGTTCGCTGGAAACCATCATGCAGACGGCGGCGCGATGTCGCCGCCTGAGCGAATTGCTGCACTGCGGCGCGCTCGAACAAGGGCGCAAGCTCAAGGCGCAGGGCGCTGCCCGCTACTTCGAGCCCGCGGCCATGGTGGCTTTTGCGCGTTTCAGCTTCATGATCCGGCGAATATTTTTCCGCCTCATGCACGATGATCTCAACGCCATCCTGGACGGTCTGCGGGAACTGGAGCGCCGCGGCGTGCCGACCATCGATTGCCGGCGCGCCCAATTCTCCGCCGAGGAACCGACCGGGCGGCTGCGCATGATCTGCCAGTCCTGGAAAGTAATGTTCCACGCCGAATACTCATCTGGCCAGCCGCTGCGCATGCTGGTCGATCTGCGAGCGGCAGTTGACGACGCACTGCAGAACGGCGCGCGGAAGAATCCGATGGCAAAGAGCGCCGGTGCCGCTTCCACAACCCCTGGCGCCGGAACGAAACAATAATTTCGCGAGCCACGCCGAGATTAACGTGCCGGAGCCAGAAATCGACGATGAGTAACAATCGCCAGACCGTCCTGATCCTTGCCAGCGATCCCGCCTTCTCGCGCGAGATTACAGCCCATTGGCCCCAGGATCCCGAGCGTCATTCCGCGGGTCCGGAATTCATCCTGCTCGATGAAGGATTCTCTCGTGACCTGCAGGGCAGCCACTACGACCTTGCCATCGCCGATGCTTCTTCCGTGGGGAAAAAATCTTCCGGCAACAAGAACGATAGCAGCAACAGCCGGATCACGGCCCTGAAAGAATCCTTGGTCGCTGCCGGCAAGCCTGCGATCCTGATTCACTCCGATCCGTCACTCGGGTTCTACAACTTTCGCGGCGCCATTCTTGAGTTGCGGCGCGAACCCGGATTCTGGGCGGCGCTGGCGGGTCTGGTCGGACGCGAAATTCTTCGCCGCTGCCACGCCGAATCTCGCGCCCACGAAGCTGAGAAACTGTGTGCCGCCGCCCAGACCGAGGCCACTCTCGGACGCTACATGGTCGAGATGCGGACGAACGTTAATAACGTCCTTACCACCGTGCTGGGCAATGCCGAACTTCTGGCGATCGAGCCCGGAATGCCCGCCACCGTGCTGGTGCAAGCCGATGCCATCCGCAACATGGCGCTGCGGCTGCACGAGGTGTTTCAGCGCTTCTCTTCGATCGAAAAAGAACTCGGAGTCGCGGCTCGCGAGTCGAAAAAGGTTCACGCCGCCGCTGGGCAATGCTGACGGCTCGGTCGTCCCTGCGGGACTTGACTCGCTGAGCGTGGAGCCCGCTCTGCTAAACTTTCCTTTCTTGGCCAGCCAATCTTTATCCAGGTAATCACGATCCAGGTAATCAGGCGAGGCAATCATGGCGATCAAGCGGGTGGGAGTGATCGGGGCGGGCACGATGGGCAATGGGATTGCCCACGTGTTTGCGCGGTGGGGGTTTAACGTCGTGTTGTGCGATGTGGCGCAGCGTTTTCTCGATCGCGGCCTCGACACGATTGCCAAGAACCTGGATCGCGAAGTTGCCAGAAACAAGATTACTTCGGGCGATAAGGTTTCCACGTTAGGGCGGATTACGGATGTGGTGGACCGGACGCGGCTGGCGGATTGTGATCTGGTGATCGAGGCGGCGACGGAGAAGCTTGAGATCAAAGCGGAGATTTTCCGCGAACTCGATCGCATCATGAAGGCGGAGGTGATTCTGGCTTCGAATACGTCTTCGATTTCGATCACCAAGATTGGGGCGCTAGCCGGGCGTCCGGACAAAGTCATCGGCATGCACTTCTTTAATCCGGTGCCGGTGATGAAACTGGTCGAAGTGATTCGAGGGCTGGCGACTTCGCAAGCCACGTTTGAGACGGTGCGGGAACTGGCGGTGAAACTGGAGAAGACGCCGGTGGAGGTGAATGACGCTCCGGGATTTGTTTCGAATCGGGTGCTGATGCCGCTGCTGAATGAGGCGATGTATGCGGTGAT
>Ga0074045_10005971_pt1 | contig 10537 bp, 11 predicted proteins | sample BogForMeECP23OM2_FD_94442 | JGI IMG/M metagenome (GOLD analysis project Ga0074045, IMG submission 94442) | Bog forest soil microbial communities from Calvert Island, British Columbia, Canada - Bog Forest MetaG ECP23OM2 | ecosystem: Environmental > Terrestrial > Soil > Wetlands ... | reverse complement strand
ACCAGCATCGCCCGCTGCCGCTTATCCTCACCGCGCATCCGCCTCTTCCTCCGCCACCTCGACTACTAACTCTGACCAACTATATACGAAGTTGATTCAGGCTTTTATCAACACCCTGCTAAACACCCTGATTAAAATTGCGCGCGATAACACCCACTTCGCTATTGGCGGAATGGTCTCTACGAAAGATTATGACAAGGCACTTCCGGCCGATGTAAAAGCTGGTTTGGGCAGCTTTACCCTTAGCCATCCATATCACTTCTGTTTTCAGATGCTTTTTGTGAAATTTTACGACCTACTCGTCGGCGAGATGGACGAGCACTATCGGCAATACGGATTACGCGGCGAAAAAGTGGCGTTCGTATTTGAGCAACAAGAGGAGTTTGAACCTATTGCCCATTCGAGCTTCGCGGCCATCAAAAAAAGAATAGACCCCGACAATCGCTTGGCTTCATTGACCTTTGGAACATCCGATTGTTATGTGCCCTTGCAGGCAGCGGACCTTCTAGCATTTTACGCTCGTCGCATTCTGACTCACCAAATGCAAGGGCGAGCATGGCGCGACGAGTTTGAACGAAAGATGGAAGAGCGGCACAATCTGATGCTCTATTACTTTAAGCCAGAGCAGTTAACGGAGTTCGCTCGTCAAGCGATGGCTTTTACTCGGGCTAATCCGCGACAAATTGCCGCTTCTTGAAGATATGGATGGCTTTAGTATGCTCCGCGCATGGACGCGGCGCTAAAATGGCTTTTCGACAAACTTCAGAAATATGCAGGTAAAGATTGGGACCATTTGGTGAAGGCGCGATGGTCAATATTTTGGATTGTTCTGGTTTGCCTTATGTCAGGCATCTTGATCGGTCGGGCATGGGCAGCCTATTTGCATACTGATAAAGGCGAATTATACCTTGAAGCAAGAGACTATCGAATTTAGTAGTACGCTTAGAGGGTTTGCGGCGAATCAAGTGCAAGACGAAAGTGCGACCTTCAAGAATAGTGATCTTGCGGCAACGTCAATGCGGTATCGTGCGCAGTACGCCAAAGACTATCGAGCGAAAGCTTATGAGTTTAGAGAGGCTTTACAAGCCAGAGTTTGTGGTGATTACAAACCAATAGACCAGTTGACGCTTGATACCGAATACGACCTTGGAGACAGCGCTTATGGCGTGACAGCCGATCTAGAGAGAATGGCCAACGACCTGTGCTGGTATCGTTCGATTTTTCCAAGGATAGAGGCGAGTGTTATTCCGTAATCAGTCGTCGGTCGGATATCCCATCAAACAAATGAGCCGTTCCAAGGGGCCACTTCGCGAGTGAGGCGCATAACCCCAGGATTGACGAATTCGATTAGCACTAATGGTAAATCGTAAATCTTTTTTGTGGTTAGATCCTGTATTTTGACGTGTGTTGGATTATCGTCCACATATAGAAATTTCCGCGTCATGAACTCTATATTCTGGCGTTGATCTGTGCCTTTAGGACTAGGATAAAGCGCAAATGGTTCTTTGACTAAATCCAGATATTTCAGAAATTGATTATGTTCCATAATGGTTATTTCCGATTCGGCGGTTTGATGGCCTTCTTCAAAAGCGGTTCAAACTTTTTGATGTCGAAGTTACGAAGTTCTTCGCGGAGCTTTTCGTCTTCGGCGCGCAGTTTGTCGCTGATCGGTTTTTTCGGCTTCACGGCAATATTTTAGCGCGTCCACGCTCATGCTGCTACTTACCGCACGTCGTAATCATCGCGCCAAAGGCGTCAGGGTTCTTGCGATTGTTGTGACGGAAGCTGAACTCATTCAGGTAGAGCGGCAGATAATCGGCGCTCACGTTGTGATAGGTGCCGACGATTCCGCGCTTCAAGAGCGACCAGAAACCCTCAATATTATTGGTGTGGATCTTCCCGCGCACATATTCGCCTTGACCGTGATTGACGGTCTCATGCGGGAAGCCTACCGCGTCCAAATGCGCGTAGCCGGGATGCTCGTCAGTCGCGACGAGATCAACCTTTCCGCTCACGGTTTTGCGAACGAACTTGCTGAGCGTACCGACATCAGTATCTTCGATTACCTTGCAGACCACGTTTCCCTTGCGAGCAATTGCGCCGATAACGGTGATCTTCCCGCTCATCCCGCGTATGTGCTGCTTTTTATTCCAGTGTCGATTCTTATCCTTGCCGCCGATACCAGCTTCGTCTACTTCGACCACACCAGACAACGGGAAAGCGTCGCCACGCATGGCTGCGCGCCAGCGATGGCAGATGTACCAGCAAGTCCGCCAGTCGGTGCCGGAGTTCTCGCCAAAGATAGTCCGTCGAACCTGCAAAGAACTCATGCCTTTCTTGCTAACCAGCATGAGATAACCGATTTTGAACCAGAGACGAAGCGAGATTTTGGTGTCTTGGAAGATCGTTCCGCTAGTTACAGAGAAACGATAGCCTTTCCGCCCGCCACAATCAGAGTTGCAGCAAGTCCAGTGGAAAGGCTTCTTGAGCGCATAGACTCTTTCACCGTGACCGCGATTACAGCGCGGACAACGCACGCCATCAGGCCAGCGCTGCGCAACGATGAACTCTTTGCACGCTTCATCAGTCGGGAAAGTCCGATCAAATTGCTCGAAGGTCATCATGCATAGGATATTAGCTCAAACCAGATTGACTGTCAATACCAACAAAGTTACCCTGACGAGGGTACAAGCGATTACTTCAAGAAGATGATCCCAATGGGACGACTTGGAACAGCAAGGTTCTGGTCGCACCAAACACCATAAGGCTCATCGGAGGAAATAAGGCCTGACGGCGACTTGGGCCACACTTTCAACCGATAAGGATGTTATCAATCCATACCTCTGTATCGGAAGGTCTGCACAAATGGAGCATTGGATAACGGCTGAGGATGCTCCTCGATGAAAATGGAGGTAACTGAACTATGGAGAACTTATTTGTACTGGTAGTTCTCTTGTTCGTCGCGCTCGCTACCGGCAGACTGATCGTCAATTGGATTGGGCTAGGACGCGCGATGTCCCGCCTTTCGGTTTCTGCTTATATCGAATTCCATCAGCATACTAATCGCACTTTTGATCCCTACATGCCGATCGTGGTTATCGCTGCTCCGGCAGGAAGTGCCGCCGCCCTCGCTGCGATGTACGGTGTCCATTCCTCGACAACTTGCCGCAGCGGGTACCGTCTGCTCGCGGTCGTAATTATAATTGGCGTACGCACGTGTGTCCGCATTAACCATCAAATCGCGTCCCGGTCTATTCAGCATCCACCGCGCGAATGGGCCCAAATCCGGGCGCGATGGCTCCGGTTCCACGTCATCCGAACTTTATTCTCCGTCCCCGCATTTGCCGTTTACGTTCTTGCCTCGATGTCAAATACCAGTCGACAACTATCATGATCGAGATTAACTGAAAGCGTTTGGTGACGGTTCGATCAAAATCGGACCTTTGCTGCAAAAGGTCTCTTACCTGAGCGTCCGGTCACGAAAGGCCGGAAGAACAACGAAAGGAAAACTCACATGCAAACAAAAGAAAATCAAAAAACTACACTGACCTTCAAGAAAACCACACCGCCGCAGTGGCTTCTGGATTTCTGGAAGGAAATCGACGACAAAACCTTTGGGAGCGGTTTTGACTGCTTCACGGAAGACGCCATCTGCCGCCTCGGCGTGGCACAATGGAACGGGCGCGAGACAATCCGCCGGAACTTGCGGGCCTTCATCGATACGTGATTTACAGCGCTGCACGATGTGGCCGAATTCTGGGACGGAGGCTCTATCAAGGTCTTTCGCGGCGTCGTGACGATGACGCCCGATGACCGAAGCAAGCCGGTAGTCAGGCCCGTCATGACGCACTTTTTTCACATGGACGAGGTAAATCCTGACAAAGTGCGCGCCCGGTACGGGTCAGTGGGGCCCGTTGCGCTTTGAGGCAAGAGGGATTCGCGGAGATGCATTGAACCCGCGAATCGACGTAGGGGGTAGCGGCGCGCCGCTATTCCCCTGCCACACCACCGGACATGCGGGTCCGCATCCGGCGGTTCGGAAGGTTGCGGTTAATCGGCAAGTCGCGGTACTCCCAGCCGGTCGTAGTAGCGGGTGGTGAGGCCGATTTGCACGAACCGCGCGGTATGGTGCCACTAGCGCCTTGTATGGGCCGCCGCTTGGGCTGCGGCTGACGGCGGGACGCCGAGTTCGCGCAATTCCCGAAAGGCCGTGGCGCCGCGTTTCCACTGCTTGAGTTGCAGCGCGCGCAACCGATGACGAAGCCACTTATCGTGGTCGGCGAAGATTTGCGGCGTGTCTGCCAGTTGGAAGTATTGCTTCCAACCCGGCAGGTAGCTGCGCAGTTCCGCCACGACCATGCGCAGGCTCCGTCCGCCACTGCGTCGCGTAATCTGGCGTACCCGCTGCTGGAGCATCTGGATGGCCTTGGGTGCGACCCGGCACATGACGGCGCCGCCCCTGGCATACCAGAAGCCGTAGCTCAGGAACCTGCCCTTCCGCGCCGGCGCCACTTTGCTCTTCGCGCGATTTACGCGCAGTCGGAGCTTGGCGGACATTCGCTCCAGCGCCGCCATCACGCGCTCCCCCGCGCGCCGCGACCGCAGGTACACCTTGCCGCCGTCGGCGTAACGCACGAACGCGTGTCCGCGCTGCTCCAGGTCCACATCCACCACCCAGTGGCGTCCTTCCCGCACATAGCGCTGCGCGGCCTTTACCGCATCATGCGCGCCGCGCCTCGGGCGGAAGCCATCGCTGTGCGCCGAGAAGCTGGGGTCGAAGCGCGGCTGCAGCACCTGCGGTATCGCCTGTTGGATGAGCCGGTCGAGCACGCACTGTCAATAATCATCTGAAAGTCACCCCCGATTATCAGTTGAAATTCCCCTCTCCCGGTTGGTTGTGTTTGCCTCGGAGAGCGCGAGGGGGACACCCCCTCGCCACTCCGCGTAAAATCCACCGCATCAGGTATCGGATTGACCGTCGAGTTTGGACTTGAGCAGGCCGGCCTTGAGTTTTTCCTTGAGGCGGAAGCTTTCGCCTTTGATATTGACCGTGATCGAATGATGGAGCAGGCGGTCGAGGATGGCGCTGGCGATCACGGTGTCGCCGAAGACCTCGCCCCAGGCGCCGAGGCCCTGGTTGCTGGTGATGATGATCGAGCCGCGCTCGTAACGGCGCGAGACCAGCTGGAAGAACAGGTTGGCGCCCTGGCGGTCGATCGGCAGATAGCCAATCCCGCCGATGATTAAAAGCTGCGGTTGGCTGAGGAGCTTCAGCCGTTCATCCAGCCAGCCTTCGGCGAGCGCCTTGCCGAGCGTGGCGATCAGCGCGGTCGCGCTGCTGAACAGCGTCCGCATGCCTTGCGTGCTTCATGCCTCCGGCAAGCACTAACTTCTAGCCGGCATACCTCAGCGGGGTAAGACCACTTCCAACATCATCATTCGCGGACTCGCGCCTGTATCGAAAAAGCAAATCGAAGCTGAAGAGGTCCGGTAGCTCGCAAATCGGCCATTGAGCCTTGCGCATAAATCGAGCGAGGCTGCCGATAAAGACTCGTCTGCTCTAAACTTGCCATCGACTTTCTCAAACGTACCCGACTGCATGACAGACCCGATGCGATGGTCCATGAACCGCGCCGTCTTTTGAGTTACGCTTAAATGCGCGTCATTTCGAGGCTGCTAACGCCGTTTTCGCAGTTCGCTACTAACCAACCTGCTCGCGGGCGCCTCCTACTTCCAATGCCGTCGCGGTCGGGGCCGCTGTCGCGCGACCGGCGAAGCCACTCTTTTTCCAATTCGCCCGGCGACTCCAGTACGGAGGAAGCCCTATCGCGGACTTTACTACTTGGCAACGGTCGGAGACCGATTAGCGCGGCAACCTGCTCACGCGCCTGCTCCAGTTCGCACCGCACGGGTCGTCCGGCGCGACGGATGGACGCGGGATTGGCATGGGGCCGCGCTCGATAAATCCGCGAATAGCCTCGCGGACACCGCGGACAGCCGCGGCGAGCCCACGTTTGAATCGAGAGAAATCCGCATCGCTTGAAAGTTGGTTTGGAAGAATCACAGTCTATTTCAGTCCTGCATATTATAAAGACAATTCGAGGATCCGAATGACCGCATCTGGGCGAGGCTTAAGCTCCGGAGCAGTGTCACTATAATTTGCAGGCCTCAAAAATAGCTTTATACGTGCAGCCGGCGAAGCCTGCTGCGAGCGCGGGTGGTCGCGGTCTACCGCATCCAATTGCTCCAGACGCGTTCAACTGCTAGAGGATACCGGACCAGCAGCGATCGCACAGGTCTGCTGACACCCAAGTGTTCATTAGCGTCCGTAACAGTAGAGAAAAGCGTTCGGCCATTGCGCTTGATTGGCCGACGGGAGCGGCCCTCCGATGATGCTCGCGCTCGCGCTGAGCGTATTTACCATCGGCAGCTATTTGGTCTGGCCCAGCCGATGGAATATTCCTGCCCATTTTCAGCTCGCATTCGTCATACCCGCGTATGTGATACCTGTGCTGATGACGAATGCTCTGAGCCAATATCCGCGAGACTTGCTCGCGCTTTTCGTCCCCCTTCTCGAAGTGGGCGCTGGCTTTTACATCGTCGGGATGGTTTGCGGCAGCGCACTGCCACGAATGAAGTTAACACGGTGGCCCTTTACCTTTACGTCGCTCAGCGAACCCGAGCTAATCGCTTTCGCCTCCCGCCAAGCAATTTGGTTGGGGCTGTTCTCGATACTTGGGATGGTTGTGAGCTTTCGTGTCATGGGCTTTGTGCCGATGTTCGCCGCCGATCCCATGGTGGCCAAGTACTTGCGCGGCTCGTACCAAGACAGTTATCGGAACGTGGCTGTGTTGCTGCGGAGCTCCGAGCAAATTATCTTCCTGACTGTGCCCATCATGGCGGTGCTTTACTACGTAACACGGCGCAAGCTATTTGCGCTTATTGGTGTGCTGCAGCTCGCCCTTCAAGCTCTGACGCTTAGCCGCGGGTTGTTCGGGGCTCCGCTCGTCACGGGGCTCGGACTCATTGCGGTTAGCCGGGGATACAAAGCGTTCATCATGTACCTGACGCTGCTCGTTTTCGCGGTGGTGGCCGCCAGTGCCAGCACTTATTACGCCGCGCGGCTGTTGCTCCCTGAATTTGCCCAAATCGAGCAGGGTACGGTATGGGAGAATATAGCGAGCGGCGCTCCTGACATTCCGCAGACGCTTGACTTTATGGCGGCGTTCGAACGGCGGCCTCAGTGGACGTACGGTCGGACCTTCGTGGGAGGGCTAATTCCGTTTCATTATCGCTGGAATCCGGATATATGGTCATTAGCGGTGGAGGCGAGCGACGAGGATCTGGACATAAATACTGTTATTAGCGGCGGGCTTCGCTTGCCTCCTCCGGTGATGGGCTACACGGCCTTCGGCTGGCCCGGAGCGATCATCGTGTGCCTCTTGTCCGGTTTAGCCACTGGTTATGGCGCGGTCTTTGCCAGAAGATATGTTGGCCCGGGCTCTCTGGTCAGCTCGGTGATCGCGCTCAGCCTATATAACACTGCGGTTCTCCAGTTCGTCGAATTTTATTCGATAAGCATTTATACCGTATTCACGATTTTTGTAGCGTTCATGTTCGCCTACCGGGTAGAGGTGAGATCGAGCGCCAGGACAAGCGGCGACTGACCCAAGGCCTGAAAAGCTGTTGGCATACGACGGAGAACGAGCCGCGAGACCGGCGCGATACCAGAGGTTCTAAACTTGTTGAGTCTGTGAGGAGCAAAACGACCGGACAAACCGGCCTTAACCGGATCACGCAGGCCAAACTATCAACTTTCGGCCGTCATACTTTCCCGCGGATCAACGATTGACTGACTCTACCTCAAGCTGGCTGAGCTTTCGGAGGGCAGGTCAGCATACCTGCAGGAGGGAAGACTACTAACGCCCCCAAGTGTGAGACTGCGACCGTCGGTCTTGAAGTCCCTTAAGCTTTTTCGGGGCTGGTGATATTCCGCAATGGTCGGGTCCGCCGATTGCGGTAACCGGCTTGTCGCGCGGCCGCAGGAGATCGTTGATCGCGATCGAGAACCGCAGGACGGGCAGATCGCGATTGCGCGCAAAGGCAATCACGGACTCCATCTGGTCCAGTGCGATCGGATCGCATGCGACTAAAATCTCATTGAATTTCGTACTGCGCTGAATCTCGGACAGATTCACGATCGTGCCGAGCACCACCGAGCCGAAGACGTAGCTGCCGGTCTTGGAGGGGTCGCTATCGACCAGCCCACGACCTTCATCCCGCGGTCCCAAATACGACCCGTCCCAACCAGTGATCCCTGCTATCAACGGCTCGCTTCTCCACTGGTCCTGTTCTCACGCACGTGTAAGATCAAGCCGCCAATCCCGTTCCTCGAGCTTCGTGGTACCAGCGGATTGTGTGCTTCAGACCGGTCACAAAATCCGTCTCAGCTTTGAACCCCAATTCGCGTTCGGCCTTGGAGACGTCCAAACATCTACGGGGTTGACCGTCGGGCTTTGAGTGGTCCCAAGTTATCACGCCTTTAAAGCTGGTCAACTCGGCGATAATTGTCACCAGATCTTTGATCTTTATCTCGCTGCCCGCCCCCAGGTTCAGAGGCTCGGGTTTGTCATACTTCGCAGTCGCCAGGACGATGGCTTTCGCGCAATCTGCCACATATAGAAACTCTCGGCTGGCTTCGCCCGTCCCCCAAACCTCGAGACTGCTTGATCGTTTATTGACAGCGTCGACACACTTCTTGATTAGTGCCGGTATTACGTGAGACTTAGCCGGGTCGAACGAGTCGCGCGGTCCATAGAGGTTCACTGGCAACAAATAAATCGCATTGAACCCATACTGATCCCGATACGCCTGCGCTTGCACCAAGAGCATCTTTTTCGCAAGTCCATAGGGGGCATTGGTCTCTTCGGGATAGCCTTTCCACAAATCGTCTTCCTTAAATGGCACCGGGGTGTACTTTGGATAGGCACATACCGTACCTGCGCAAACGAATTTCTCGACCCCGTGAAACCGGGCCTGCTCCATCAACTCGGCCCCCATCATGAGATTTTCATAGAAGAACCGACCGGGATTCTCGCGATTTGCACCGATGCCGCCGACCACCGCGGCCAGATGGATGACTATCTGCGGCTGATACTTTGCATACATTTGGACCACTGACTCGCGTCGCGTCAGGTCAAACTCCGCCGAGCGCGGCACTCCGATTCTCCTGCATCCATGGTGCTCAAGCTCTTCAACTACATGGCTTCCGAGGAAACCCGCGCCACCAGTTACAACTATTCTCTTGTCAGCTAAGGAAACCATCTGCGACCTCCAGGAATTCACCAGGCTACTTCTAGATTAATTAGACGGGGAGTTGACTAGTCACCGATTCCTCCGGTTAAAACTGGATTTAGGCCGTTCTTCGGGTGGACTGACAGTGACGGAACGATCAACCAGTTCCTGCAACCGATTTTCCATTATCTGCAACGTCTGGCTGCTGCGCCAATGTTTCAACGCATATGCCCGACCGCTTTCAGCCATTGCGAGCCGCCTTTGTCGGTCACCGCAAAGAATCACTATGGCTTTCGACAAGGCCGTTGGATCTTCGGGGTGCACTATAACGCCAGCGCCCGATTCGTTGAGGACCCTGGCGACTTCACTGCTCAGATTGATCGAGGCAATTACTGGTCGCGCGGAAGCCAGCAGGGTCATCACTTTCGAGGGAAACACTATGTCACCAACTGTCTTCTGCTGGGTCAACAGACAGACGTCGGCGGCGGCCAGCATATCCTGGAAGACCCCGGTTGCTTGTAGCGGCAGTAAACGCAAATTTGGCAGCGCCATGTCATGCGCTCGCACTTCCAGCGATTCCCGCATCGCCCCGTCACCTACAAGCAGATATATAATTTGCGAATTATGGATCGTTCGTTGCGCCGCGTCCAGAATCACCCCGAGGCCTTGTTTGACGCCCATGTTGCCTATGTGAACAACGAGGAACCGACCCTCCAATCCAAGCGATCTGCGGAACTCCTGGCCGCCATCCGCCACGGGAATGCCGAACAACGCTGGTTCAGGCCACCCTGAAGAAAGCACGACCTTGTTCGGCTCGATGCCTTTGGCGCAGATCCTACTTCGCATTCCCTCGTTCAGCGTTGATACCAGCGCCGCCCTGCGATAGGCGGCACGCTCCAACGCGTAGAGCGACCTGGCGATGCGGCCCGACGCCGGAAGCATTCCGAGGTCAAGCGCTGCGTCAGGTTGAAGATCTTCAACGTGAAAGACGTAAGGAACCCCCCAGAGACGGCTCAACGCCATCCCGGCCACAGAGAGGCCCAACGGCGGTGAGGTGATGAAAATCACCTGAGGCTTTCGGTGAAGCAACAATCGCCCGAACGACGTGGCAAGAAACGAAGCTTCGTGGACAATTCGCTTAGATGACGTGACGCGACGTGGAATGTAGAGAGGACAGCGGAGAATCGTAACTCCGTTGCGTACTTCACGGGCAAAAGACCAGCCCCGGTATCCATCTGCTATT
>Ga0074045_10005970_pt1 | contig 10538 bp, 6 predicted proteins | sample BogForMeECP23OM2_FD_94442 | JGI IMG/M metagenome (GOLD analysis project Ga0074045, IMG submission 94442) | Bog forest soil microbial communities from Calvert Island, British Columbia, Canada - Bog Forest MetaG ECP23OM2 | ecosystem: Environmental > Terrestrial > Soil > Wetlands ... | reverse complement strand
TTGGCGCCCTCTTCCTGCAATTCCGCGCGGAGCCCCTGGGTCTCCTCGTGCAACACTCCCGCAGCCCGCTCCTGGGCCGCCTGAATCGCGGATTCCAGCGTAGCCTGCCAGCGCCCCTGGGCGGACTCAAGTTCGCGGGCCAGTTGCTCGCGCAGTGAATTCTGCGCCTCCGTCAGTGTGCCGGTCACGCGTTCGTGCAGTTCGTTCACCGCCGTCGTCAACGCTTCCCGCTGCGCTCCTGTGGACTCCTCGTGCCGCCGCGCCTCTTCCTGGGCCTGCTGCGCCACTGCGTCCAGCCGCGAAGCCACCTGGGATTCGACCCCTTCCGCCTGGCTGCGCAATTTGGCCGCAGCTTCCTCCGCTTGGCCGCAGAGTGTCTGCAGAGTTTCGTGTGCGGTGGAGAGCTGCATTTCATGTTGTTCGCGCTGCAAGGCCCCTTCGCGCGCGAGTTGCGCCGTCAATTCGTGCGTCAACTGTTCCAATTGCGGCGCCAGCCATCGTGGCAAATCCGTTTTCAGCGATTCCGCAGCGGCAGCCTGCGCGGAGCGCGCTTGCGTTTCCGTTTCCTTCTGGATCGTACCGATGGCCTGGGCCGTTTCACGCGCTACTTCCTCTCGAAACGCCACGTACTTCTGCTCCCACTGCTCAAAGGCCAGCCGGTGCTCGGTGCCAACCGCTTGCACCGCCGCCTCGCGCGCCGCCGTGTGAATCTGCTGTTTCGCTTCTGCCAGCAGGCGTGCCACCTGCCGAGCCAGTTGCAACGACGCGTCCGTGGCGCTCGCCGGGGCCGGGAAAACTCGCAAGTTGTCCGGCAAGAGTCCCCCCGATTCTGCTTCGACCGGTGGCAGCGTCACCTCTCCCGCGAGTGGCACCGCTGAAGTGGACGGTAATTCGGCGGAAATTCCGCCGCCTGCCGACAGGCTTGGCTCTTCCGGAAAAGCAATCCAATCGTCGGGCGGAAACGCGATTCCCCAGGCATTGCCGGGCTGCTCTAGTTCCAGGGCAACCTGGAAAAGTTGCCGCACTGTCCGCGGCCTCTGGATCCACGCAACCTTGCCGCGCACGTGCCTTGGCGAATGGCCGGAATCCGGGTGTGGCACTTCCAGATTCACCCACATGTTTTTCAGGACGTAGTGCTTGGACTGGTAACGGCAGCCGTGGCAATTGATGATCAGGGTTGAAGTGCGTTCGGCGAAGGGGCGTCCGAGGGCGTCCACACCGGTCACCATCAGCGGTACAGCCTGCACGATTCGTGTGCTGCGCCGCTTCCTCAAATCAGAGCTTGCGTCCACTGCGCCTTCGGTCGCCATATCGCTCGCCTCTTCGTGAACGTGAGGCGCTTCATCGGGTGCCAATTCGGGCCCGCCTTCTTCATTTTGCATGGTCGCCATACCCTAGGTAACGTTCACTCTTACAATGACTTAGGACTTCTTCGGGGGCAGAGCGTCGTGCTCCTGTCCTCGCCGTGCCCCACTCAGAAACGCCCATATTTCCCTGGCTACCCAGATTGGCCCTACCAGCAAGTAGATCGCTCCCTGAAAAAACGCCGGATTATTGCCCTCGACCCGGTGTCCTACCAACAGGAGAACCCAGCCGCCCACAAAACACGATACTCCCCAGCGCCACCTCAAGAGCACCAGGAGAATGATCCCCGCGAAAATCAGCGGGATCCCGATGCCATGGAGCAGCTTATTCCAAGGCGAACCATGTTCGTGATCGTACTGCGCCATGTAGTGCGACAATCTGGGAATTGCGCACCTCCTGCACCGGCTCGTGTCAAACCAGCCGCGACTTGGTGGGGACTTCCACCGCGGGAATCAAACTCTATCCTGAATTGTTCTGCTTGCCTAGAGGGAGAAACATCCTAGACGTACTAGCGCTGCCGGTTCACGAGTTTCTTCAATTTTTATCTTGCTTTTACCTTCAATTCGCAGCAATTCCCGCCTGCTGTCGCACGGCCTCGGAAATATTGCGCCCGGTGACGAGCAAAACGGTTTGCCCCGCGCGAGGTCCGCCGCGGAGATACGCTGCCGCAGCGGCGGCGCCTGCGGGCTCCGCCAAAAGTCCCTCGTCCTGGCGCAGTCGTCGGATGGCCTCGAGCATCTCTTCCTCTTTGACTAACAGCACCTCGTCCACCACCTCGCGGATGCTCGTTACATTGGCCTCGTCCGGCGTGCGCGTCGCCAATCCATCGGCGCACGTGTCGCATGTGTCGGTCTGCACCGCCTTGCCCTGTTGCCAGGACAAATAATAAGAAGGCGCGCGCTCGGCTTGCACCCCGACGACTCTCACGGAAGGCGCACGCAGCCGCAATGCCGCGCCGATCCCGCGGATCAGGGCCGTGTCTCCCATCGGTACTATCACTGTGGTCATCGCCGGGAGTTGCCCCAGGAGTTCCATCGCAATGGTTGCCGGGCCCGCGGGAAGATCGGGATCGGTGGCATCGTTCAAGAAATAGACGCCGGGGCGCTGCGCGTACTCGTTCGCATGTTGAAATGCGCCCGCAAGGTCGCGGCTGCCTGTATCCACGATCCGCGCACCGAGCCGCTCGATGGTGCCGCGTTTCAACGGAACGGGATGCTCCGGCAGGAAAACAGTGGCAGGGACACCCAGAGCTTTCGCCGCAAACGCGACCCCAGCGCCGTGATTGCCGGTGCTGCAAGCGATCACTTCTGCGATGCGGCGGCGTTTCAGGTTGCTGGCGAGGGCGAACAGCGCGCCACGCGGCTTGAACGAACCCGTTGGAAGTACCGTTTCGTTCTTGAGGTAAACCTGAGCGCCCGCGCTACCCAGGGTTTTCGCCTTAATCAGCGGCGTTGGCCCGAAATGCTCCAACAGCAGCTCTTGCGCTTCGCGGATCTTTGAGAATCGCGGAGAAATGGGCATGGATCGAAGCTCTTTCGCCGGCTGAGGTCTTGCCCTCGCTTCGCAAAATACTACCGCGTCGCTTTTCTCTATTCCAGACTTTGGCCGTCAGCCGCTCATCTTACGAAACGATGATCGCCGCCATCCGATTCCCCGCCTTGCATCAGAGTTCGCGCCGGCCCTCCATGGCTTTCAGCATGGTGACTTCGTCGGCATATTCTAGATCTGCGCCCACGGGAATCCCCACGCCAATGCGCGTCACGCGCACGCCCAGAGGCTTCAGCAATTTCGACAGGTAGATGGCGGTCGCTTCGCCCTCGGCGGTGGGATTTGTGGCGATGATAATCTCTTCGACCGCGCCGCCTTTCAGTCGCTCGATCAGGCTCTTGATGTGCAGTTGCTCCGGTCCGCGTCCCTGCAAAGGCGAAAGCGAACCGCCCAGTACGTGGTACATCCCGCTGTACGTGCGAGTCTTCTCGATGGCCATGATGTTATGCGCTTCCTCCACCACGCAAATCGTTTGCTTGTTCCGCGTGGGGCCGACGCAATAAGCACAGGGATCGGTATCGGTGATGTTGTAGCAGACCGTGCACGAGCGGATTTTTTCCTTGGCATCGCGGATGGCTTCGGCCAGCGAAAGGGCCTCCTCCGGAGTGGCCCGCAACAAATGGAAGGCCAGGCGTTGCGCGGTCTTCTGCCCGATGCCGGGCAGGTGCTTCAATTCGTCGATGAGTCTTTCCACGGGCGCGGCAAAATCAGGCATGCCCCTTGTGTAGCACAGGCGTGCTTCCCGAAGCAAACACGCCGCCGTTTCTGGGGTATCCTTTAGAGAGAAGCCCTCATCTAAACAGGAAGCAAGACTGTGTTCAAAGGATATGGCTCAACTACTTGACGGAATCCGTTCTCCCGCGGACGTAAAGCAACTCAACTTTTCGCAACTCGAGCAGCTTGCCGCGGAAATCCGCGAGGAACTCATCAACGTTCTCGCGAAGAATGGCGGGCACCTGGGCCCCAATCTGGGCGTCGTGGAACTCACCATTGCCATGCACTACGTTTTTGACACCCCCAAGGATCATTTCGTTTTCGACGTCAGCCACCAGGCCTACGTGCACAAATTGCTGACCGGGCGGCGCGGCCTTTTTCACACCATTCGCAAGTCCGGCGGCTTGAGCGGCTTCATGCTGCGCACGGAAAGCGAACATGATTGTTACGGTGCGGGCCACGCCGGCACCGCTCTTTCCGCGGCCTTGGGCATGGCCGTGGCGCGAGACAAGCAGGGCGGGTCCGAGCACGTGGTGGCTCTTGCCGGGGACGCCGCGTTGACCTGTGGCATCACCTATGAAGCGCTGAACAATATCGCCCACCACACGGAAAAACTCCTGGTCATCCTCAATGACAACGAGTGGTCCATCGACAAAAACGTCGGGGCCATCGCCGCTTATCTGAACAGGATCGTCACCCATCCGAAATTCGACGCGTTACATGGCCAAGCCGGGAAAGTTGTGAAGCTCCTTGGCGGGCAGAGCGCCTTCCGCCTGGCCAAGAAAGCCGAAGAAGCCGCCAAAAGCATTTTGTTGCCCAGCGTTATTTTCGAGGAACTCGGCTTGAAGTATTACGGCCCCATTGATGGCCACGACATTCCGACACTCATCCATACGCTCGAATCGCTGAAGCGCCAGAAGCGGCCGTGCCTGCTGCATGTGCTCACCACAAAAGGAAAGGGCTTTGAGCCGGCCATGCAAAAGCAGAAAAAATTTCATGGCCTCGGCCCTTACGATCCGGAAACGGGCGAGACGAAGCCGGCCGGAACCCCAACTTACTCCGAGGTCTTCGCCGAAACGCTGATCAAACTCGCGGACCGCGATCCCAACATCGTGGCCATCACCGCGGCCATGCCCAATGGCACCATGCTCGACCGCTTTCAGGCCAAACATCCCGGGAAATATTTCGATGTGGGCATCGCCGAAGAACACGCCGTGCTCTTTGCCGCGGGCCTCGCCGCCAAGGGACTCAAGCCCGTCGTAGCCATCTATTCGACGTTTTTGCAGCGCGCTTTCGATCCCATCGTCCACGATGTTTGTCTGCAGAATCTTCCCGTGGTTTTCTGCATGGATCGCGGCGGCCTTTCCGGCGACGATGGCCCTACGCATCACGGCCTTTTCGACATCAGTTACTTGCGCGGAATCCCCAATATCGTGCACATGGTGCCGAAAGATGAAGACGAACTTGCGGACATGCTCTATACCGCAACGCTCCACGATGGCCCTATCGCCATCCGCTATCCTCGCGGCGCCGGCATGGGCGTGGAAATGAAGCCGTTTCCCAAGGCGATTCCCATCGGCAAGGCGGAAATCCTGCGCTACTCCGAAGATGATCGCGTCGCGATTTTCGCCCTGGGCGCGATGGTGCCGCTGGCCGAAGAGATTGCCGCGCTACTCGAGGAGCAGGAAGTAGACGCGGCAGTCATCAATGCGCGCTTCAGCAAGCCGCTTGACTCGCAGACTCTGGAATTCTTCGCCCGCAATGTGGACGTCATTCTCACGCTGGAAGATCACGTTCTGATGGGCGGTTTTGGCAGCGCGGTCCTTGAAGAGCTCAACACCCTCGGCATTCAAAAACCGGTTGAGCGCATTGGCTGGCCCGACCAGTTCATCGAACTCGGCAAGCCCGAGCAACTCCGCGCCAAATACGGTCTTACGGCGGCTGCGGCCCTGCTGAAACTCCGTCCCCATCTGCAACTTCCGAAGTCTCGGCGCATTCCGATTCCGTTCCGCGCGGTTTCCCGATAGCGTTCCTCTGAAATCCGAGCTGTCGATCTCGGCGAGCCGATTGACACTTGGCTCTGCGCCAAGTAACGTTCCACAAGATAATTCGCCTGCCCATTTTCAAGGAGCAACCGGATGAGTTCTTCTCGCCAGCATGCCGCGCCATCACGGCGTCTGTTTCTGTTTTCTTGTGCCGTGTTCCTGGTCCTTCCCGCACTTCTCCAGGCGCAAGGCAAGCTTGAAAATCCACCTGCCTTTGACGTCAAGGCGCACTACACCAAGTACGAATTTCGCATCCCCATGCGCGACGGCGTGAAGCTCTTCACCGCCGTCTACGTGCCGAAAGACGCCTCACACGCGTATCCTTTCCTCATCAACCGCACGCCCTACGGCGTTGATCCGTACGGCCCGGACCGCTATCGCAAATCGCTGGGACCCAGCGAAAGCTTCGAGCGCGACGCGTTCATCTTCGTCTATCAGGACGCCCGGGGGCGCTTTCTTTCGGAAGGCGATTTCGTCGAAGTCACGCCGCACAAGGAAAACAAAAAATCGGCCAAAGACGTGGACGAGAGCACGGATTGCTACGACACCATTGAGTGGCTGCTGCACAACGTTCCCAACAATAACGGCAAGGCAGGCATGTACGGAATTTCCTACGATGGTTTCTTCACCGCTGCCAGCATCATCAATTCGCATCCCGCGCTGAAAGCAGCCTCGCCGCAAGCGCCAGTCACCGACCTGTACATGGGCGATGACGCCTATCACAACGGCGCGTTCATGCTGGAAGCCAATTTCGGTTTCTACGCGATCTTCAGGCCGCGCACCGAAATCGCTCCGGCGCCGGAGGAATGGCCGCACTTCGATTACGGTACCACTGACGGTTACGACTTCTACCTTCAGGCGGGCACGCTCGCCAACCTCAGGAGCCGCTATCTGAAAGGCAACAGCGCCTATTGGGATGATCAAGTCAATCACACCGTCTACGACGATTGGTGGAAGACGCGCAACATTTCCGCCTTCATGAAGAATGTGCATTGCGCCGTGCTCGCCGTTGGCGGCTGGTTTGACGCTGAAGATCTCGTCGGCCCCGGCAAAGTGTTTCAAGCCGTCGCGAAATTCAATCCGGATACGCCGGACACCCTGGTGATGGGCCCCTGGGTTCACGGCGGCTGGGCGCACACGGAAGGCGATCGCATAGGTGACGTCAGCTTTGCCGGCAAGAATTCGGCGTTCTTCAACGACAACGTGCTGCTGCCTTTCTTCCGCCAGTATCTGAAGGGTGAGGGCAATGCCAATCTTCCGCGCGCGTTGATGTTTGAGACGGGAACAAATGTCTGGCGCCGCTACGATTCCTGGCCGCCGAAAAATGCGGAGCCCCGCTCGCTCTATCTTCATTCCAGAGGCCAGCTTTCCTTCGATCCGCCCGCGGAATCATCCAACGGTTTTGATGAGTACGTTAGCGACCCGGCCCATCCGGTGCCCTTCGTGAATTTCCCCGCGCTTGGCGTCCCGCAAACCTACATGGACGCCGATCAGCGTTTTGCCGCCAAGCGTCCGGACGTGCTTGTTTACCAGACTGCGCCCCTCGAAGAAGACCTCACCGTTTCCGGAGCGGTTGCGCCGCACCTCTGGGTTTCCACTTCGGGTACCGATTCCGACTACGTCGTGAAGCTCATCGATGTTTATCCCGAAGATTTTCCCAATCCCGATCCCAATTCCAAAGAAGTGAAAATGGGCGGCTACGAGCAACTCGTGCGCGGCGAACCCTTCCGCGGAAAATTCCGTGATAGCTTCGAGCGGCCCGAGCCCTTCGTGCCCGGCCAGCCCACCGCTCTCAATTTTTCTTTGCCGGACATCAACCACACCTTTCGCCGCGGCCATCGCATCATGGTGCAGATCCAGAGCACCTGGTTTCCCTTGGTCGACCGCAACCCGCAAAGGTTCGAGAATATTCCCGAAGCCACCGAAGCCGATTTTCAGAAGGCCACCGAGCGCGTCTATCACTCCAAGTCCAACGCCTCCGCCCTTGTTCTTCCCATTTTGCGATAGCGCCTGATCCAACGCCTCCGCCCTCGTGCTGCACCAGCCCGCAGTCCAAAACTGTTCGCGCTCGCGCCCTTACGCCGCACCAGCGCCCAGCCCAACGCCGTCATTCCGAGCGGAGTCTGCGCAGCGAGGAATCCCTCTGACGTAGCGTCTATGTGTGATTCAGTTTTGTTGGGAGGAAACGCGATTACTGATTCCAGTAGCAGCGGCTAAAACAATCCCGGTATCTTCAATCCCGCCACGCCGGGCAGCCCGCCCGCGAGGTTCTTCATCTGGTTGGCCAGCTCTTCATCCACGCGCCGCGAGGCTTCATTCACCGCGGCCCGCAGCAAATCCTGCAACATCTCCTGATCCTTGCTCGCATACACTTCCGCTTCGATCTTCACGTCCAGCACCTGCTTCTGGCCGTTCATCTTCACCGTGACCATGCCGCCGCCGGCCGAAGCCTCCACCGCGACGGAGTTCACTTGCCGCTGCAGGTCTTCCTGCACCTGCCGCAGCCGCGAAAGCATCTGTTGGAGAGCGTTGACTTCCATGATTTTCAAAGCCTCACCTTTCAGTGCGACTTCACTCCTCTTCACGCCGCCGCACCTCGGAAATTCTTCCGCCGAAGCGCTGCAGCATGGACTTCACCATCGGGTCATTCTCAAACTGCGCGCGCATTTCCTGCGTCGCCGGTGCGACGCGTTCTGAAAATTGCGCATTCGCGGCACCGGTTTCGAGTCTAGCACATACGCGCACGGCGCGCCCTAGTACCTTGCTCGATGCGGCACGGATCTTTTCCAGCGTGTCGCGTCCCTCAATCAATCCCGCGAACGTGCTCTTCTCCGATGGAAAATAAATTCGCAATTCGCCGCCTTCCAGCTCCCAGCGCGACGCGTGCTCCAGCAGTTCGGCGATAAACTTCTGCTGCGCCTGAATCGTGGTCTTGATTTCGGTGACTTGTTCCATCGTGAGGCCCGCTGCAGCAAATGCAGCTGCTGCAATTTTGATGGAGTCGGACACGGGATTGGATGCTCTTTCGATTCCCAGCGCGCCCGCGCTTGGTTGTCCCGGCATTGCCGGGACACGCGCAGGTGCTGCTGCCGCCGCTGTGCTGCTCACGCCCCACGCGCTTGTGGCCATCGCTTTCGTTTCCGTTTGCGGAGCAAACGCGCTTGCTAATGCGGAACGCGAAGGGAACGCCGGCGTTGCCGCCCCCGATCCCGCGCTTCTCGGCGCTAGGCCTCCTCCACTGTTGCCGCCTGCGCCGCCGTGTGCCTGGGCCAGCAATTCCTCCAGTGGAGCCAACCGCGCCGCGTTGACCATGCGCAGCAATCCCATTTCCAGATGCACGCGCGGGTCCGGCTTATGCCGCAAATCATTTTCCGTCTGCAACAAAATCTGGAAGTAGCGCGTCAGATCTTCTTCGCTGAAAAGCGCCGCGGCCTTTGCCAAACCGGGCCGCTGCTCCGGCGTGGCGGCGATCAAATCAGAATTCGCGCCGCAGACGCGCGCTATCAGCAGGTTGCGCATGTGGCGAATGGCCTCGCGGCAGAAGTGCTGGAGGTTGCGCCCTTCTTTCTGAAACGTATGCACCAATCCCAGCGCGCGCTCCGCCGATTGCGTGGCGATGGCTTCGACAAGTTCATGCAGCGCATCCTCGGGCACAACCCCGAGGAGATTGCGCACGGGCTCGTCGTGAATATCGTCGCCGCAATACGCGCGCGCCTGCTCCAACAGCGATAACGCGTCACGCATGCTGCCTTCCGCCATGCGTGCCATCACGGAAAGCGCACCGTCGTCAACCTTCAGATTTTCTTTTTCCGCAATGTACTTCAGCCGGTTGGTAATTTCGTTGAAGGTCAGCGCGCGAAAATGAAAATGCTGCGCGCGCGAGCGAATGGTGTCTTCCAGATCTTCGGGCTGCGTCGTGGCCATCACGAAGATCACACGCTCCGGCGGCTCCTCGAGCGTTTTCAGCAGCGCGTTGGACGCCTCGCCCGTCAGCATATGCGCTTCGTCGAGAATTACCACCTTGCTGCGCGCCGCGGCCGGTGCGTAGCGCACCATCTCCCGCAACTCGCGAATCTGGTCAATGCCGCGATTCGATGCCGCGTCAATCTCAATGACGTCCAGCGAGGAGCCCGCCGCAATCTCCTTGCACGAATCGCATTCGCCGCAGGGTTCCGGCGTCGGTCCGTTCACACAGTTCAGCGCCTTAGCCAGGATGCGCGCCGCCGTGGTCTTCCCGACGCCGCGCGCCCCAGAAAAAATGTACGCGTGCGCCACGCGATTCATCTTGATCGCATTGGCCAGCGTTTCCGTTACATGTCCCTGCCCGACTAAGTCCGCGAAGGTCTGCGGCCGCCATTTTCGCGCAATCACCTGATAAGTCATACGTGCCTGGGTGCCCCATCCTTTGCGCTTTTTGCAAAGCGTGGGTTCATTTTCGGCGTCCGCTCCGAAAAAGTCAAAACTTTCGGAGTGCGGCAGCTCGCTGGCGCCTTTGCGGTGTATCCTTCTCGGCCAGGGGTCGCTATGAGCGCTGCCGCCTTTGCGTTGTACCCATTCCCTACCGCACTCCACAAGGTGTCATCCTGAGAGCCGCTTCCGAGCGGCTCGAAGGATCTCAACCAAATGTGTGCGGCGATTTCGTTCGGCGAGGAAACGCGAACGTCACTCAGGCAATCAACCGCTTCCTGATCGCTGATCTCTGATAACTGATATCTACTCTTCAAACCGAGGAACTTCGGGATCTCCGCGGCACACTTGGCTTACCCGGTACCGTTGCTCCCTTCCGGGCCTGGCGGGGTTCGCGGGACCTCGTTGCACAGAGCCCGAAGTTCCACGTTTCGGCAGTCGCGCTCTTCGCGTCTGCAA
>Ga0074045_10005968_pt1 | contig 10539 bp, 9 predicted proteins | sample BogForMeECP23OM2_FD_94442 | JGI IMG/M metagenome (GOLD analysis project Ga0074045, IMG submission 94442) | Bog forest soil microbial communities from Calvert Island, British Columbia, Canada - Bog Forest MetaG ECP23OM2 | ecosystem: Environmental > Terrestrial > Soil > Wetlands ... | reverse complement strand
GTCAGATTTTCCCTGAGATGGCTTGATTTTGTTATCGTAATGATTATGAGAAAAATTGCATCGGTTGTTATCAATAAAAACAATATAATAGAGAAATCGCAGTCTTGTGACATGTTTATGGTTAGTACCTTTGTGCATGATTCAAGTTTCACAGATTCAGGTAATTTTAACGATCGATATCTCCCCTACCTCTATGAATATATTAAAAAAAACAACAAAAGTGTCCTGATCCATCCTATTTTTCATGGGTTCCGGTACAATTTTTTTACCATTTTTAAAAAAATTTCCCGGAGTACTGATGATTTTGTTATCCAGGAAAAATACTTAAAATTGTCGGATTATTTTCACGCATGGATTTATCCGATTTATTTTTTAAAACAAAAAATAGTTGTCCCTCGTTTTCATGAATTTGATTTGACAGATATTATCAATGAAGATCAGATGAACGTAGATATTCAAAATATGCTCCAGGCAATATTGACATTCCGGTTGATTCAAAAATTAAAAATACATGATTTAAAGCTAAATTTATTCATTGAATGGTATGAGAATCAGACCCTGAACAGGGGAATTGAAGCCGGACTGCACAAAACGTTTCCAGGAGTGAGGACGATTGGAGCGCAGATTTTACTTCACTGTCCAAATTTTTTTAGTTTATCTCCCTCCCCCTCGGAAGTCAGAGCAGGAATAGTACCTGATGTTCTTCTGGCGACAAGCTGTCATCAGTGCGGCCTTGCCAAAGCATTCGACCCATCAATTCAATGTATTCCCGCTGCCTCCCTTCGGTATACACATGTATTTGGTGAAGAAAAAAAATCTGCTGTTGTAAGTTATTCGGATAAAAAATTTGTCCTTTTACTTACATCATTTAATTATGATGAAACTATCGAACTGCTGCAAATGGTAACGGGAATACTGAAAGATCTTGATAACAATATAAATATTTATATCAAGTTTCATCCGGATCTCAGAACAGAAGAATTTCTAAACAAGTATCCAGTAATCCGAAGGGATCACCGTTATATGATATTTAATGGATCACTATCGGATGGAATTCGTGACGCCTCTACCGTTATATCCAATGGTTCGGGTTCTATCGTGGAAGCAATCGCGAAGGGAACACCGGCAATTTTTGTGGGGAATCAGAACAAACTTACCATAAATCCGTTATCCGGAATTACGTCACCCCTTTTTACTGTTTGCTATTCCAGCGATGAAGTACTCGCGGCATTATCGAAATATCTCAATTTATCCGATATTGAACGAATTGAATACCGCAATCTGGGGAAATCGATACGGGATATTTTTTTCTTACCTGTAAATGACGACACACTTTCTCCCTTTTTAGCACCATAAAAGGCATTTTATCTATAAAGAGAACAAAGAGTTGAAAGGTTTAATGACAAAACTGCAATCTCTTCTCTATCTCCTCAGGCTCCTCAAATCACCGTACCTGATAGGATTTTACCGGGGTCATGCTCACCTGACCGATGCACAGGTCGACAGGATTGGTGAACTTTTTTTCTCTCATGACCTCGAACTTCAGGCCCGGGTAGTCAGAAACTACGAAGACAGGTTCGCAAATCTGGTAGGTAATGGATACAGTTGCAGTTTTGCTTCCGGAAGAATGGCATTTTTTTCCTTGATGCAGTCACGTGGTATTGGTACAGGAGATGAGGTGATTATTCCCGGATTTACCTGTTCAGTGGTAGCAAACGCAATCTTGAGGATCGGTGCAAAACCTGTCTATTCTGACATCGACCCTGATACTCTGGGATCAGATGCCTCTGCCATTGAGCGCTGTATTACATCGCATACCAAGATGATTGTGGCCCAGCACTCATTCGGGATACCCTGTAACATCGATGAAATCGCAGATCTGGCGAAGTCAAAAGGAATATTTCTTGTTGAGGACTCAGCTCTTGCGCTGGATTCCAGGATTCACGGCAAACCCGTTGGCACCTGGGGAGATGCTGCGTTTTTTTCAACAGATCACAGCAAACCACTGAACACGATCATCGGGGGGATGCTGTATACTCCGGATAAAGATATTTTCGAAAATGTGAAACGAACGATGGGAAACATACCGGATCTCTCTGAACGACATCAGAAAAACCTTTACCGGCGGTTCATCTACGAACGAAAAAATTACGTTCCCTCCCGATATCCGCGGTCAATTATCCGGGAGAGTATCCGTGATTCCCTGGGAAGATTTTTCGGGAACCCCCTGGTTTTTCTAGAACGTGATTATTCCACCCCGTCTTCAGATCCTTCCGCATATCCGTATCCTGCAAGAATGCCCGCATTTCTTGCACAATTAGGGCTTTTTGAGATAGAACGATGGAAAGATGAAAAAAACAAAAGGAAAATGCTGCTCCGTGAGTACCTTAACAATGCTGAAATTGCGCGGGATCGGATCCGGATTCCGGATGCCTATCATGATCCGGAGAAAGAGATCGTCCCGCTTCGGTTTATTTTCAGATCTCCGCACGCGGATCTGTTAAGAAATAAATTTAAGCATTACATAGACGTGAAGGCAATGTGGTTCCTCGAACCACTGGTCTGTTGCCCTGAAGGTCCTCATATTTTGGGGTACCGGAATGGTGACTGTACCAATGCTGAATCGGTCTGCTCTGATATTTTGAACATGCCCTGCGTTTTACCCGAAGGTTGGGACAAACGCGCAGTTTCCATCTTTCATGATATTTTATCAGCTAGCAAATAAAGAATATTGGTGAAAAATCAGTGGTGGAGCACTAGTTCGATGAAGAGTTCAATCCCCGTTGCAATAACTATCCGTTCATTCAATCTTTCAGGTTCTGCTTTTAAAAAACTGGAAGAAAATTGTACCTTGTCTTTCATCAATAAAACCGGCGAACGGTTATCCGAAACGGATTTGATGAAAGCATTGGCAAATGTTCAGGGAGTAATTGCCGGCACAGAAATCTTTTCCCGCTGGGTCATCGATCAGTGCAACAGTCTGAAAGTGATCTCGCGGGTTGGAGTAGGGATCGATTCGATCGATCTGGGGGCGGCACAGGAGAAGGGGATCCGAATAGTCACAACACCCGATTCACCCGTCCAATCCGTAGCAGAGCATACCCTGGCACTGGCCCTTTCCGTACTGAAAAACATCCCCCGCTATAACGAGCAGATGAGGAAGAACAATCATACAGCCACTGCTGGCTCCCTCCTCTCCGGAAAAACGGTCGGAATCGCCGGAATGGGAAGGATCGGGACACGAGTTGCAGAGCTGTTTGAATGTCTCGGTTGCCACATCTTCTTTTATGATCCGATGGTTACACGACAGACCCCTTCGGCATGGAAACGGGTGGATTCAATCGAAGATCTGGTGGAATGTTCTGATATTGTAAGCATTCATGCCACACCGCAAGCTGATGGCTCACCACTGATTGATGCCAACGTGCTGTCACATGCGAATGGAATTACCCTTATTAATACAGCACGGGGAACATTAATTGATGAACAATCACTTATATCTGCGTTATCATCAGGAAAGGTAAAGGCAGCGGCCCTGGACGTTTTCCCAACCGAACCCTACTCAGGGGGGCTCCTTTCATTCCCTCAGGTCATTGCAACACCGCATGTTGCTTCCAATACCGTTGAATCACGTCTGCAGATGGAGATGGAATCGGTGAATAACCTCATAAAATCTCTGGAGGATGCAGGATTATGAAAGCGCTGGTTACCGGGGGATCCGGATTTCTTGGGCATCACATTGTCAAAGAACTGGTAAAACACCGTATTGAGACCGTTATCTACGATCTCAATGAACCACAAGTGGTTCCAGCTGAAGGAAATATTCGTTCGCTCTGTAAATATGTCAAGGGAGATGTACTTGACTGCGAAAAAATCACTGATGCCATGAAGGGGTGCGATTATGTCTTCCACACTGCAGCAATCGCAGATGTAGATCAGGCACGGAAAATCCCCCGAAAAACAATGGAAGTGAATGTCATCGGCACGACCAACTGCCTTGAGGCAGCAAAGGAATTGGACGTACGACGTTTTCTCTTCGCAAGCACGGTCTATGTCTCTGGTAATCGGGGGTCATTTTACCGTCTCTCAAAACAGACATGTGAGTCATTGTGCAAGACGTACCACGAAGAATTCGGACTTGAATATACCATTCTTCGTTACGGAAGCCTGTACGGCAGGGAACCGAACCATTGGAACTTCATTTACGGCGTGTGCAAATCCCTGTTGACAACCGGCGAATTCAATTATACGAGCTCCGCGGATGCGGTCCGGGAATATATTCACATCAGTGATGCAACGAGGGAAACGGTACGAATTGCGGATGATCGGCAGTTTGCCAATAAGGCAGTCCTGATAACCGGGCACCAGAGAATGAAAATGGAAGAATTTTTTGATATGGTTCAGGAAATCCTCGGGAAGAAAATCAAAATTCATTATGCACCTTCCGATAACAGTCCACATTATATAATAACTCCTTACTCTTTCGAGATCGATGTCCCGGTCCGAATAAATCTCTCAACCTACATTGATATCAGCGAGGGAATACTGGACTGCCTCAAAGAAGTTCAGAAAGAACTCGATCAGACAAATACGTAATGGATCCAAAAATGAAATCTTCCGGGAGTCATCCGGATTTTCAGGATGGGGGATACGTACTCATCAGAGTATCATTTTTCATGCATTTCTTCACGTATTCCAAATCGTCAGGAGTGTCGACACTGTAAGTGCGGTGATCAGACATCACCATTTTTACTTTATGGCCGTGCTCAAGAACTCTGAGCATATCAACAGATTCGATTATTTCCAGTGGTGTGGGTGCCATGTTGTTGAATTGCAGGAGGAAATCTCTTCTGAAAGGGATAATGCATACCTGTTTGAGCATGGGTACCTGCAGCGCTCCCTTTTTCCGTGAGGGGATGGGTTCACGAGAAAAGTATAGTGCAAAACTCTGTTGATCGACAACAACTTTCACTTCGTTGGGATCCTCATGCTCTTCGGGAGTATCGAGTCGGGACATAAGGTTTACTACCTGAATTCCCGGGTCGCTCTGCATGGGGCGGATCGCATCGTCAATCATAGAGGGATCAATCATCGGCTCATCACCTTGAATCATGACCACGATATCGATTTTTTTACCATACTTTCTTTCAATCTTTTGCATCGCTTCCGCAGCACGATCGGAAGCCCGCTCATGTGACACAAGTGTCATAATTGCCGGGGCACCGATCATTTCAGCATATTTCATGATTTCATCGTCACAAGTCGCGATGAATACTTCGCTGAGGATACTTGACATTTTACTCCGGTAGTATACATGGCCGATCATCGGGATGCCATGAATTTTTGCGAGGGGTTTACCCGGGAATCGCGATGATGCCATCCTTGCTGGGATGATACCGATAATATGCATAGAAACCATTTGTTTTAATAACAAAAAATTGTTGGGGGGATTGATTATCCGTTTTCACTCTTTTGCGTAACGAACCACATTGTGGGATTCTTCTATTAGAAAAATCGAATCCATGCCAAGACCGATGAACGTGAAACCTGTGGCCCGTTTTTCCTGAAGTTCATGTTTTGAAGGATGGACAATATGCATACCTAAAGCAACCGATGATTTCTTCACTTGATTGATGATCAATTGAATAGCATCCTTGAATTTTGGGTGATCAAATTTTCCGGGAACTCCAAGAGAACCGGATAGATCATATGGTCCGATAATAATCGCATCAATGCCAGGCACTTGGAGGATCTCATCGAGGTTTTTCAGAGCATCAATGTGTTCGATTTGGATAACTACAATGCTGCGATTGTTAATCGTCTGAACATATTCGTCAAAGTTAAGACCGAAATTGTGTGCCCTCCCAAGGCCAAAACTCCTTTTCCCCAAGGGAGGGTACTTGACTGCATTCACCGCCATTTGAGCTTCTTCGGCAGTGTTAACCATCGGGACTATTACTCCTCCGGCCCCGGCATCCATCACCCTGCGTATTGTGCTCTCATCGTTAACCTGTAACCGAACAAGCGGAATCGTGCCGCAACAATCTATTACCTGAATTAGCCTATAAGCCGTTTCAAGATCAATCAATCCGTGTTCAAGATCAATTGCTAACCAATCGAATCCGGACCGGGCCATAATTTCCGTTGTAAAAACATTGGGAATCTGGATCCAGCTTCCAAAGGTCATTTTTTTTTCAGAGATATCGTTTTTTACTTTTTTAATATCCATAATTTAGAGTATATGTACAAACATAATAATAAATCGCAATTCGTGAGATATTGCTATGATGAGAGTTACCTAGTAATTCAATTTCATAGTTAACAAAATTAGGATGGCGATTGGAGAATCCTTTATAGGTTCTATTGGGGGAGCTATAGAAACTTCATAGCCTATTCCTTAGACATAGTAAGGGCGGATATTGAAATAATCAACAAAATTCTCAAGATCAGGGTGGGCCAGATATAATCGTCTCGTAAGACAACAGCACAATCCCCCTAACTGAAAGATGGACTAAAATACATCCCGAAAATGCTGAAAAGCCGGTTGATATTGCTTGGTTCCGTATGTTCCCGGCATTCAAACCAGTGGAATGCCGAGGGGAACTGATTAATCTTTATTGACGCATAATGATTTAACAATGCTTCCAATGGAACGTGTCAATTGTTATGATTAAATCCTATGCAAAATTATTTACTCAACGACTCGGAATCGATACTCATAAGATTCTTTTTGAAATCTTTGAGAGAAATGCCCAAAAAGTAATGGAAATTAAGTATTCAAGTATCGACGCTGCCACAAAAAAATTGCTTCATGCCGAAAACGAACGCTTCCACTATGGAGATGCCATCATAACAGAAAAGGCATCAGAATATGTTCTCACAAGTTTCACCATCGACAGAATAGCATTCATAAGAGAAAATGCTCTGTTAAAAAATGATGACATTGTTGCTGATCTCGGTGATTCGAACGGCATTTTTCTTCGAAGCTGCCAGAAAGATGGCATCAGTGTAAACATAAGTAATCCGGCAGTGAAATCCCTTCACAAGAGAGGGATGGAAACCATCATGGCTGATATTGAATATCTGCCGTTCAAGGATAATTCAATTTATTCAGTTTTTTTATTTGAAACACTTGAGCATGTACCAAATCCTATAACACTCCTCAACGAAATTTCCCGCATTTGTTCTGATATCCTAATCGTTTCTATACCATTTGTTGAAAAAACAAAAATTCATCCGTATAATTATGATCCGGCCCGTCCCGTATACCAGCACCATATCTTTGAATTTAACCGTGATGACTTTCTGACGATAATTACCCACACGCCGTTTACGTTAGGATCTGAGAAAGTTGCAGTGGTCCTGGACGGGAGAATGTCATTATCTGACCGGCTTGTTTTCTTCCTCTGGTATCACATTATGGAACACGATACATTTTGTGGTTGTTTCAAAAAATTTTATATGTGCAGTTTGATCAAACCCGGTAAAACCGACAGGGACCAGGCCATGGCAACTACCCGTAAGAAACAGGCAGGCAACTGATGATTTCAACCATAATCTTCGATTTCGATGGCGTGATTCTCGAATCGGTCTCCGTAAAGACTGATGCATTCCGCACACTGTTTTCCGGGGTTCCGGAGCATGTTGACGAGATCGTGCAGTTCCACATGGATAACGGGGGCATGTCCCGGTTTGACAAATTCCGGTATATCTACGAGAATATCCTGAAAAAAGATCTTGATCCGGCAACATTCAAAGCGCTTTCAGAAAAATTTTCAGCTCTCGTCTTTGAGAGAGTGCTGAATGTCCCGTTTGTTCCGGGTGCCGGGGAATTTCTGAAAAAATATAGTTCCATAATTCCGTTGTATATCGTTTCTGCGACTCCGGAGCAGGAACTCAGGGAGATTATTCAGGCACGTGATCTCACCCCCTTCTTCAGGAACGTGTATGGTGCACCAAGAAAAAAAGCGGAATGCATCAGTGAAATTCTTACGAAATCCGGTGTTACTGCATATGATATCGTCTTTGTCGGGGATGCTCTCAATGATCTGGCAGCAGCGCGATTATCGGGGGTAACATTCATTGGTCGGGTTAAATCTGGGGAAAAGAACATTTTCAGGAATTGCATGGATGTGAAAACGGTGATTACGGATTTATATGATCTTGCCGCTCATATTGAGGGGAGATCATGATTATTCCGATTTCATATCCTTTGAATGCTGACTCCCCGTTATATCCTGGTACACCGGCAATAAAAATAAATCCGGAAAAATCCATTGCAAAGGGGGATTCTGCAAATACCAGTGTCATTTCAACATCCAGCCATGCAGGCACACACGTAGATGTGCCCCGTCATTTTTGTGAGAATGGTTTTTCTGTCATGGATGTTTTTCAGCGGGTAAATTCTTATTCACCGGTATATTGTATCGACCTGCCTGTTACAGGAGATAAATCGATCCGGCCTGAGGACCTGAATGAAAAACTAGCCGAAAAGGAGGATGCCCTCGTGCTCCTCATCAGGACAGGAACCGGTGAATTGCGGGATTCAGATCCCCGGACTTATGCAACTACACATCCCTGGGTACATCCCGGGATCGCTCCTTTCCTTCGCAGCAGGTGTCCTTACCTTCGCATAGTAGGAATTGATACGATATCGATATCAACACCATCACACAGGAATGAGGGCAGAGAAAGCCACCGTGCATTCTTGTGCGATGAGGCACCCATATTATTACTGGAAGATGCAGACCTTTCATTGGTAACTTCCAACAATAAATTCACACTGACATTACTCCCATGGCTTATCGGAGATCTTGATGGTGTTCCAGTGACAGCATTCCTCACAATAAACCCTTGTTAAAATATTGACAGTCCGGAGCCGGAAATGTCTGAAAAAGAACTTGAAGTCCAGCGTCATGGCACGATGTATCTCATATCATCAATAGGAATCACCCTTGTCGGGTTCCTTGCCACGATGTTTTATGCGCACTGGATTGGGCCGGGTGTCCTGGGACAGTATTTCTTATTTCTTTCCTTTTTTGCTATTGCAAGTCTGTTCACGGATCTGGGGATTGGATATGCGGCAACTTACCGTATCTGTGAGGGAAAGGACCCGGATGAATTTTTTTCCGCAAGTATTGTATTAAGGGTATCACTCTGGCTTATCGTCGCAGTGGTCATGCTGACGTTCCACAATTATTTCGGAACACTTGATCAGACGGGTCTGCTCTGGATTCTTATCGCTGTGCTGGGAATTTCGACACTGGTCTCGTCCTGTGGTACCGCCATTGGCGCCAGCAACCGGCTGGGTCTTGCCGCATCGGTCAGTCTGATACAAAACATTACCCAGATTGTCATCCAGGTCATCGCTGTTTTTCTGGGATTTAAGGTGTATGGCCTGATTGGAGGCCTTTTCGCCGGGCTGTTAACGGAAATCGTTATCGAAATAAAATATATTGACTACCAGTTGAAAAAATTCCACTGGTCTCACGTAAAGAGTATTTTCTCTTTTTCCAGCTGGGCGTTCCTGTCAACCTTTTGCACCACCCTCTTCGACAATACGAACCCGCTTATTATTGCATATTTCATGCCCATCTCCGATGTAGGAGTTTTCGGGGTATGCTGGACGTTTACTGTATTCGCATTGTTCGTAAGCACTGCTCTCTGTAATACCTTATTTGTAAAAGTGAGCAGGTGGAGATCGGCTGGCGACTGGAATGCCATCACTATCGCTCTTTCCCGGGCAACATCGTATTCTCTTATCCTTGCCATTCCCATGTTAATCGGTGGTGCGATTTTGGGAGGGCATCTGTTATATTACGTGTATGGTGCCTCATTTGCAATAGGTGCAACTGCACTTGTGATTATAATAGGGGCCCGGGTTGTGCAATCTGTATTACAACTCTATTCAAATTTTTTAATGGCAACAGATCATGTAAAACACCAGTTCTTCGGGCTTTTTACCGGAGTCATCGTAAATATCCTTCTGGCGTATATTTTAATACCGGTATGGGGGTTGCCGGGAGCGGCAGTCGCATCGCTTTCGAATGCCACGGTAAGCGCCATTATATGCAGGCATTATCTTCGTAAGGTTATCCGGATTCAGATCGAGATGAAAACTATCCGGGATATCCTCATCTCAACGGGAATTATGGCCATAATCATTCTTCCTGTGGATTTATTCCTGAAACAGAGCCTCCTGGCTACTGCAGCAATGGTTGGTCTTGGTGCCATCATATACCTGGTAGTACTTTTCATAATTAATTCACAGATACGGGAGGATGTCCTGAAAACAGTAAAAATCCGGTGGATATCCTGAAAATTGAGAGAACCAGTAGGGTATATCCGGATATGAAATACAAAAATACATTATTCGATTCGAAAAAATGATGATTCTGGTACCGCTGGATTGAGGTGATTAGAATCCATAACGCATTCTGTCGATCTTTTACTGTGCCGAAAGGGAGAACACATTCGCCCAGCGTTCAAGAGCAAACAGGTTCCAGACAAGGAGTGGGGAACGATCCGATGAAGGCGTTT
>Ga0074045_10005964_pt1 | contig 10542 bp, 6 predicted proteins | sample BogForMeECP23OM2_FD_94442 | JGI IMG/M metagenome (GOLD analysis project Ga0074045, IMG submission 94442) | Bog forest soil microbial communities from Calvert Island, British Columbia, Canada - Bog Forest MetaG ECP23OM2 | ecosystem: Environmental > Terrestrial > Soil > Wetlands ... | reverse complement strand
TCGTCCAACTTCCGCTTCCCCTGCACCCCTGACCCAATTCGGACAGCCCATGCCCAACCTCAACCAGAAACTATGATCGAAACCAGCTTTCTTGCCCAAACCGCGAGAATACAACCTGCCTCTCCCGGCTAATTTGGACAGCCCTGGGGCATACCCCGTCTCGCTCGCTCGCCGCCGGAGACGCGGCAAGCCGCGTCTCTACAGAAAATGTCAAACGATCTTCGCCACCAAATCGTAGTCGTGCGACGCCGTGACGCGGCAGCGATAAAACTCTCCCTCTTTCGGCTCGTTTGCTTCGGGATAATCGTTGACGAAGACTTTGCCGTCTATCTCGGGCGCGTGCATCGCGGTGCGGCCTTCGAGCAGTAGCTCGGACTCCGTGGAAGGGCCTTCCAGCAGCAGTTCGAATTCGCGTCCGATCAGCGCTTTCTTCTTAGTCCGGCTGATCTTCTTCTGGATCGACATCAGCGACTTGCGGCGGCTTTCGATCTCACGCGAGGACAGCTTCTTGCCATGACCGAACGCGCCCGCGCCTTCCTGGTCGGAGTAGCCGAAGGCGCCCATCCAGTCGAAGGCCGCGTCTTTCACGAAGCCGCAAAGCTCCTCGAATTCTTTTTCGGTTTCGCCCGGGAAGCCGACAATGAACGAAGTCCGTAAAGTAACGTCTGGAATTACGCGGCGCATTTTCTCGATTGAGCGCAAGAACAGGTCGGCGGCGCCGCCGCGCTTCATGCGCTTCAGCACCGTCGCCGAGGCGTGCTGCAAAGGCACATCCATGTAGGAACAGATATTGTCGTGGGCGGCGATCGTCTCCAACAGTCGCCCCGTGATTTTGTTCGGATAGGTGTAGAGGAAGCGAATCCATTGCAGGCCTTCAACGAGAGCGAGTTTTTCCAGCAGCAACGCGAGGCCGTCCTTCAGTCCAAGGTCTTCACCGTAGCAGGTGGTGTCCTGTCCGATCAGCGTGATTTCGCGCACTCCGGATTGCGCCAGCCGCTCCGCTTCGGCCATGACGGATTCGAAGCGCCGTGAGCGGAATTGTCCTCGAAGCTGGGGAATAATGCAGAAGCTGCAGGGATGATCGCAGCCTTCGGCGATTTTTATGTAGGCAGAGGATCGCGGCGTGGTCAGCACGCGGGGCGTGTGGTCATCGTAAAGGTAGTTGGGCAGGTCGGCGACGGCGCCATCCCAGGAATCGCGCGCGAAGCGTCCTTGTCCGCGGCGATGATCGCCCTCGGGCCGCGAGGTCGGCAGGTTCGACGTTAGGATATTGAATGGAGATGGCGCTCGCGTTGGTTCTGCCACTCCAGCCGCGGCCAGAATTCTCTCCAATTCGCCGGTACCGACGACCGCGTCTACCTCCGGGATGTTCCTTCGAATCTCATCGTGAAAACGCTCGACCAGGCAGCCAGCAACCACCAACCGCTTCGCCTTGCCTCCCGTTTTATGGCGGGCCATTTCAAGAATCGTATCGATGGATTCCTGTTGCGCGGAGCCGATAAACGAGCAGGTATTCACCACGATCACGTCGGCGTCCTCCGCGTTCGGAGTCAACTCAGCGCCAGCTTCGGCCAGCATTCCCATCATCACCTCGCTGTCGACGAGGTTCTTGGGGCAGCCGAGGCTCACAAAACCGACCTTGGCCGGAGCAGTCGGCTCCGAAGTCGCGGATATCGTATTCTTTACAGGCATCTTTACAGTCAGGTCAGAAATGATCAGCGGGAAACAGATCTATACGATTCTAACATCGGGCATGGCCATGTCGGCGCTGGCGGGACGCGGGAACCCGGGCACCAAAAGGGATATCTTATGTTTTCCGCCGATCGGGCAGCACGTGCTAATCTTATGGAAACAAAAATACATCCCTCAATACCCGGAGGAGAGATGTCGGCTAAACAACTTGTGATTCTGGTTGTGCCGGTTTTAATTCTATTGTCCAGCGCTTTAGCGCAAGTGAATGAGCTTTCCGTCACGTCGGGGCTAAGTTTCGTCAGCACGCAGACCGTGCCGAGTAGCGGCGACCCGATTCATTTCGGAAACGCGTCGGGAAGCGTCGTGGCCGATTATGCCCGCCTGCTCATGACGCGCAAGATTTTCGCGATTTACGCGGAATTACCCGTAGAGATTGGTACTCCGATGAACCTGAATTACTTCTACTTCAGTCAGGTTCCCAAGAACATCGGGGCTTTGTTCGTGACTCCCTCCGTGCGTGTGAACATTTTTTCCGGCGACTCGGTTACGCCGTGGGTGAGCGCGGGCGGCGGCTACGGTTATTTTCGGGTATCTTCGACTACGCTTGCGGGTGGCCCCAACCCTGGGAGCGGCTCCAATTCCGGCGTGGTCCAGTTCGGAGCGGGACTGGATGTGTGGTTTTGGCATCGGTGGGGTGCACGATTCGAAGCACGCGATTTCTACTCCGGAGCTCCCAACCTGAATGTCGATACGGGGCGAAGCCGGCAGCATAACTACTACGTCGGGGCCGGCGTCGGCTACCGCTTCTAGCCGACGGCAGCGCCGTTCGGCGCTTTTCTGGACTTTGCTGTTTCGTCGGCCGTGATGTCCTTGAAAAGCTCGGGTAGGGTTTGGGCGTCGTCCGCCGATTTACCGAAACGTGCGGACTCGTAGGCGCGCGTAAACCGAGCGACTTTCTTCTGCAGCGCCGCTTCCTGAATAGCCGCGACGAAATCCAGCGGAGTTTGCGACGGTGACTTGCGCCAGCCCAGCCGTGCCATGCGGCCCACCATCCGGTCATACCAAAGAGCAGCCGATTCGCGCGGAGCCCGCTCCGGATGCGAGCGCAGACTCCAAGCACGCAGCCCGCCCAGCAGCCGCGTGAGATTCAGCAGTGTGATCAGCACTCCCGCGAACGCGATAAGCCCTCCCAGCCATTGCAAAGGAAAATTGGTGACGTGGTCGTGCGCGCGCCGCGCCATGCGCAGCAGGGCTCGATGCTGCCGCCAAATCCACCGGCGCGCTTCGTCAACGAACTGGCGGCTGCCGGTAACCGCATCCTTCCCCAAAGTGCGCTGGTGGCTGACGTCGTAGTTGATAATCCATTCACGCCAAAACGACGCTGCTGCATCCACGTAGAGCTGCATCCGCGACCAACCGGTCCGCGTCGGCGCGCCGCCCGCCGGCGTCGGATCAAAACTGATCCAACCGAAACCCGGGAAGTAGGCCTCAACCCACGAATGGGCGTCACTGGCTCGTACCACATACTGGCCGGTGATGTCGTTGTATTCGCCGCCGCGGAACCCGGTAACCATTCGCGACGGGATGTGCAGCGAGCGCAGCATCACTGCCATCGCACTGGCGAAATATTCGCAGTGACCGTGCTTTCTTTCGAACAGGAAATTCGCCACCGGGTCCCGCGGCATACTGCGAGGTAGTTCCAATGTGTATCCGAAGTGGGTGGATAGATACTGCTCCAGCGCGACCGCCCTTTCATAGTTGCTGGGAGCTTGTGCGGTGATCTCCTCCGCCAACTTCGGAATGCGAATATCGAGCGGCGGCAGTTTCAGGTACGGGTCCATACCTTCGGGGGCGGTGTTTGCGGCCAGACGAAGCTCGTCGCTATCGATCACGGCCAATTCCGACTCGGCTTCGTACCGATTGATCGGATGGTGGGCATCGATATCGTAGACGGCTCCCCCGGCGTCCATACTCACCTGCCGGAAATTTCCCGTGAGACTCTGCGGCCGCTCCGCCAGAAAAAAAACATTGGTTCCAATCGGCTCCATCAGGACGCGATAATGAATGGGCCGGCTGGCGATCACGGCTCGACCCCGCGGGTCCGCCGCAGGCGCCAGACGATAGCTTCCATCTCCGGCGGGCCGCAGTTGCGTCTGGCCAAACGAATTCGACCAGACTGTGCCGTTAAAGTCGCTCAGCGCAACTCCGCGCCACTTCAAGTCGTAAGCGCCTTGCAGATCGTTCTGAATCTCAATGTGCATGACGACGGCACTGGACTGCTGAATCTGGCCGATGCGGCCCAGCTGTATGCGATCCGTGAATCCAGTCGAGACATCGCTCGTCGGAGTGTAAGCGCTGAGATAGTGTGACGAAATGCGGGGCAGAAAGAAGAAGATCAGGAAACTGCCAGCCAGGATCATCAGCATGAGCGCCGGGGCGATCGCCAGTAGCGCGTAGGCCATGCGCCGAGTTGGAGAATTAGCCCCTGGAGAAATGACGCCTGGAGAAACGACGGCTGAAGAATTAACGCCAGGCGAGGCGACGCGTGGATCCAGTGCGTGGGTTTGCTCTGTGGTAACCGAGAGGCGCATCTCCATCAGCACAAAAGTGATAACCGCCAGCAGGAGGAAGCCCGCAAAGGAAAACAAGAAAACACTGCCGACTGTGAGCACGGCGGCCGCCAGCACCATTCCAAACGAAAGGGCCGCTAGCATGTAGTGGTCACGCGTCTTCTGCAACGAAAATAGCCGGACGACGATCAGGAACAGCACCAGGTGAACCGTTGCTCCCAGAAAGCCACGCGAAACGAAGAAGTAGTCGACGAGGTAGACGAATACGTAGACTAGCGTCAGGATATTGGTCCAGCGTTCTCGGATTACAAACTCACGCCGTGTCAGAAGCTGGAATCCGCGAAGCGCCAGCGCCAGCCCCACCAGAACCACTGCCGGCAGGTCCAGCCCTCCGGTCGAAGCCAGAGTACCGAAACCACTGAGCACGAGCAGATAAAGCGCCACGCTAAAATAGCGCTCGATGGCCTTGCCCATCACGGTTGTCGCCATGGTAGTGGATGCCATGGTAATCCCGCCCGGGTTGTCTTGGGCTTTCGTCACAGTAAGCTTCTATTCTTGGCGAAACCAGCGCGGAAGGGAAGTGTCCGCGGTAACAAAGATGATGTTTTGGGCGAAAGTCCCCCGGCATTTATCCGGACAAACACAGGCAAGCGATCATGCAAGTCGAATTTCGTCGGTGCCGCTTGTCAACCCGCGAGGATATCCTCCTACGGTCGGCCCCCACAGTTTCCGACCTCGCCTGAGAAGGGCGTCCCTTCAGGCTCAAACTCTTCCAGTAAATGACGAATCGCTCCAGCGCGAGTTCAGCACTGGAGCGATTGAGGCCATACCGGTCTTGCACGCCCTACGGCAAATAATAGCGGAACGACGTATAGAATATGTTGTCGATTCCGTGCGGCGAGACCGAGCTGACGGGCGTCGTCGAAGTGTTGGTGCCCGCGTATGCATTTCGGCTTACGTAGGAATACTGCGGACCAAACTGAAATCGGCCCTTGGGGCCGTTGTACGGTTTGATCCAGAAGCCGAACGTACCCTCGATGACGCTTTGGGTTTGACCACTACAGCTACCAACCCCGCCGAAATTGTAACCGATCGGGCTCGACGCCGAAGGCAAGGTTTCGGTATAGCAACCCCCGTCGGCGTAGGATGGCGCTCCGTACCCGACCGTCTTGCCGGTACCAAGGGTGTCAACTGCATAGTGGTGTCCCACATAGTCCTCGCCGCCATAGAAGTACACATCCAACTTGGGATAGTGAAATTCAAGCGTGGCCAGACCCTGATAGGTGCGCAGCGGAACCAGCCTGCCAGAGGGATCGACAGTGGCGTCCGGCAAACCAGACGCGGCGTACCGGCCTAGACCGTTGCCGTAGAGGGCGTGTAGTCCGAAATCCACGTGCTTATGCATCACGGAGAAACGGGCGTTCCCTCCCACTCCGCCGCCGTTCTTGGAGTAGTTATAGGCCCCAATCACGGAATTCTCGATGGCACCGCCGGCACCGGTATCGCACAACGTCGGGTTTTGCGTCCCGACCGCACAAGGATAAACCCGGTCGCGGAACCGGCTGAAGACACCGAAGACTTCATAGTGGCCGAAACCGGGTTCAGCCGCCGCCTTGATGATGATGTCCGGCATCGCGTTGAAGGCGTAGTTGGACGCGTTGGTACAGACAGTGACAGGGGCGCCAGCGGAGTTGAGAGTGGTAGTGCAAGCAGTGATGGCGGGATCGTACAGTCCGGCGCCCACACCGTTGCTGCCTAAGGCAAAGTTCGCGTTAGCGTTGGTTGCGGTAAAGGTAGTTTGAGGATCCTCCAATGAGGCGGCCAGCCAGAGGTGATTGTTGAAGTTCTTGACCACACGGAAGCCCCACTGCCGCGCAAAACTGAAGCCGACATTATAGTTCGGGTCGATGGTCATGGGCCGGGCCGTGCTCAGGTTGTCGATTCCTTTTCTGTTCTCATTCAACAGGGTCCACATTTGACCGCCGGTGAAGGTCCAGCCATTGTTGAGGGCAGCTGCGGCCCAAGCCTGCCTTTGACGCAAGATGTAGCTGTTGGTCTGGTTGTTGTTGGAAGTAGGGCCAGCGGCGAGAAAGTCAGCTTCGTAATAGCCCGACAGCTTGACGTCGTTGATCTTGCCCTCAGCCAGCAGGGTGATTTGCGACTGGCGGCCGGAACCAAAGAATTCGGAAACCGTGTTCGCACCGCTTCCGGGCATGAAAATGCTGTTAAAGGCAGTAGCATCTCCGCCCGTTGCGCGACTGCGATACACCGATTCACCCGCCAGGAAGCCGCCGGGAGTGAGCGTGATTCCCTTGAAGCGGATGGCGACCGGGTTCTCCAACTCCGCTTTGATGCTTTTCTGAGTCTCCTGCAGAGTCATCGCCGAACTCGTGGCAGTGGTCTTCAAGTCAGTGACGTCACTCCTGAGCGCCATGACCGCTTGCTGTTGCGCTGCGGCTTGAGCTACCGCAGTATCCGCATTGGTCTGCGCCTGCGTGGCCACAGCCTGGCTCTGATCAAGCCGTTGTTCCAATGTCTGAATCTTTTGATCGCGACTTTGAATTAAATCGGTGAGCTGCTTGATCTGCTGCTGCTGGGCATCGATCGCCAGTTTCATCTCCCCGAGCTGATCTGAAACAGTCGGTCCGGCCTTCTTAGCAACGGTTTTCTTAGCGGAGCTCTTCGCCTTTGCAGGGGCTGTTTCTTGTTGGGCCTGCGCCGCGACCACGCTCCCCGCGAGCGCCATCGACAGCATCACAGCCATCATTCGTTTCATCGTTACTCTCCTTTTGGGAAATTAAGCTGCGTACGTCCGTACGGAGTATATGACCGAGGGCATTTTCCGCTCGCAGTCATTTTGGTGAACCCTCAGCCTAGGCTGGCGTTTGTTAATAGCCGGTTACAATTTGTTGAATATTCGGTGAATCGGCTGAACTGCCCTCATGATTGCTCAAGGAAAAAGGAATGCTACGTGAGCCTGATGCGCCGCCCGTTGCCATCGATCCACAGTTGATGCAACGGCGCTTACGCGCTGCGTGCCAAGCCTCCTTCAACCACAGGGGACGAAGCTCATCCGCTGGTTGATTCGGTTCCGAGCCCGGGAATTTCTGTTCTTCGAACTGCAATTCGATGCACACCCTTCCCTGAGGCGAGGTCTGACCAATGCCAGTAAGTTGCTAAAAGCACGAGGATTAGCGGATTTACGATTCCGGGCGGGGATGGAGCAGCAAGTGCTATCTCTGCAATGTAGATAATGTCTATTTCTACGATGGACATTATGGAATACTTGCCGACGATGGAACTTTCTCCAAAGGGATCCTACGCTCCGCCGGGGCCATGACGATGGTCGCACCGTCATCATGGTGTCGGCCCGCAACACCTGTTTTTCTATTGCTCCCTCGCGAAGTACGGTTCGACCAAAAAACAAAAAGGAGAGGATTGCATTTTATGAAATCAACCAAGCACCTGTTTCTCACGATCCTGACGCTGGCGGCACTTTTAGTCGGCGCTTGGGCACAAACCCCGGACTCGACCGCACCAGCTCCAAAAAAGAGGGCGCACAAGCCCGTAGCGGCGGACCCGGCGCTGGCGGCGATAACTGCTGCTGACGTTCAGGCGTTGAAAGACGGCCTGGCCGCCCAGCAGCGGCAAATCCAGCAACTCACGCAGCAACTGCAGCAGGCGCAGCAGAATTGGCAGCAGGCGCAGGATGCCGCAAGCGACGCTGCCAACAAGGCGTCCGCCGCTCAAGCCCAGGCCAGCCAACAGCAGCAGACGGTCATGGCGCTCACGAACGATGTTACTCAACTCAAGACAACCACCACCAACACGGCGATGACGCTGCAGGACTCCCTGAAAGATGTGAAGAACGTCAGTTCGCAGTGGGAGACTCCCATGTCGATCCATCTCAAGGGCGTTACCATTACGCCGGGCGGCTTCGTGGCCGGCGAATTTGTGCGGCGTTCGCGAGAGCTGGGGGCTGATGTTATAACTCCCTTCAATTCGCTCACCATGCCTGGCGCTTCGCAGAGCCATCTGTCGGAGTTGTTCGGCACCGCCCGCCAGTCGCGGCCTACGGTCTTTGTCGGGGGCCGTGTGGGCAATGTGGAACTTTCCAGCTACGTATCGGGTGACTTCCTTTCTTCTGGTACCACCTCTAACAATAACCAGACCAACCCCTACACCCTCCGTCTCCGCCAAGCGTGGGCGCAAGCCAAGTTTGACAATGGCTGGAAAATCCTCGGCGGCCAGGCGTGGAGTCTGGTGACCGAGAACCGGGTGGGAATCGGGCCGAGTGACGACCTCGGCAGGGTCAACGATGCCCGGCCCACGACGATCGACGGCCAGTATAACGTCGGGTTCACTTACGCCCGCCAGTACGGGATTCGCTTGACGAAAGACTTCGGCGATAAAGTGTCGGTCGCCGTCGCCCTGGAGAACGCGCAAGGCACGCTCACCACGCACGGCAACGCGGACAACTACCTGCTTGGCCAGGCGGGCGCCACCAATGAAAACAACGCCTTTAACGGACTTTACACGGCCAATCCCGCACCCGATTTCATCGCCAAGATCGCCTTTGATCCGGGCTTTGGGCACTACGAGATCTTCGGCCTCGTCGACCGATTCACCGACCGTGTCTTCCCGTGCGTGGAAGCGGGCACCAACCCCATATGCGCTGGCACCCCTACCCCCCCGACCTCGACAGGCGCCTATAACGCCTCGAAAGAAGGTGGAGGCTTTGGCGCCAACACCCGCTGGACTTTCGACAACAAACACGTCGTTTTTGGCTTGCATGGCTTCGGAGGCAGCGGAGTTGGCCGTTACGGCGCAGCTGGGCTCTCCGATGTTGCAATCAATCCCGACGGAACGGTTCATCTGATCAAGAACCTCCAGGGTTTGACCACGCTGGAGTACCACAGCAAGAAACTCGATCTCTACTCATACGTCGGAGCCGAGTACGCCGCTCGAACTTACGCCCTCGATTCCATTTCGGGCAAGAACGTCGGCTACGGAGCGCCGACGTTCAACAATTACGGGTGCTACACCGAAACCGCTCCGGGCACGGGCAATACGTACACTGGAGGATTCAACCCCGGTGCGCTCGCGAATTGCACCGCTGACACGCGGGCAGTGATCGAGGGTACGGCCGGCTTCTGGTACACCTTCTACAACGGGGCCAAGGGCAGGGTCCGATACGGCATGCAGTACTCGTATGTCACTCGTCAGACCTGGACTGGCGCCAACTCCGCCACGCCCGCCGCGCCAGGAGCACTCGGCCCGGAAGGACTGGACAACATGGTCTTCTCCTCGTTCCGCTACTACTTGCCGTAAAACCGAAAATGGTCCCGCGTCTCTAGTTTGACGCGGGACTACCAGGTTTAATGGACAGGTTGTAACGAACAATACTTTGACGACAAGGCTTAACGGCCGCTCAACTTTCTGAGGGGGAGCCTTCCCTTCAGGACGCCGCCGGCCCGGTTTTGGCTTACTCTCCTTTTCCGGGCCGGTGGTGCTCACTCAATTTATGCCAAGATTTCAGATTAGGATATTCGGCGCAGTCGGTTTACTGACGGAGACGCGAGGATCGGAGCTGCGATTTTGCGTCACTCAGTTTCTTGCGGCCTCCAGTTGCTGAAAACTACTCCATCTCAAACGCCAGCCACTGAAATCCTCCGCCACGCTCCACCTGCAGCACCACCGGATCGTGCGGCTTGATCTGCCTCAGAGCAGCGCGGAGAGAACTCAAAGAGTCGATCTCGGTCTGGTTCACGCTGTGGATAATGTCTCCAGTTTCCAGGCCAGTGGTAGAACTCATGAAATCCGCTACCCGCGCCACTACGACCACGCCGGAGGAATTGCGCAGCGGGCCCAACAGGGAGCGCAAATCATCGTTCAAGTCGAGCGCCAGTATCCCCAGACGAGAAATCAGATTGTCGCGGGGATTGGCTAGATCAGGGAGAGCATCCATGGCATCTTTCATCTCCAGAGCGGCGATGAGAAGTGTCTTTCGCTCGGTTCCACGAAGGACTTCCAGTTTGAGCGACTGATCGAGCGGATGCAGGTAGAGAGCAGCGGTGAACGCGGGTAGAGTCCCGATGAGGCGGCCATCGGCCCTTACGATAATATCCGCGATCTTCAGGCCACCAGCTTCAGCCGGTCCCCCCGGTATCACGTCGTCGATCACGACTCCCCAATTTTGTGCGAGCCCCAATCCTTTGGCCAAGCTGTCGGTGATGGTTTGAGCACCCGCCTTGACTTCGATGCGATGCACGTGCCCATA